>Ga0207681_10002550_pt1 | contig 11566 bp, 5 predicted proteins | sample KBSS53metaG_FD_184324 | JGI IMG/M metagenome (GOLD analysis project Ga0207681, IMG submission 184324) | Switchgrass rhizosphere microbial communities from Kellogg Biological Station, Michigan, USA - KBS S5-3 metaG (SPAdes) (version 2) | ecosystem: Host-associated > Plants > Roots > Rhizosphere >... | reverse complement strand
ACCGCCGCGGGCCTCGCATGATCATTCCATCGCTGCTCGACACCGATCTCTACAAGTTCACGATGATGCAGGTGGTGCTGCATCATTTTCCCGGCGCACACGTCGAGTACCGGTTCAAGTGCCGCAATGCGGACGTGGACCTCACGCCCTACGTCGCCGAGATTCGCGACGAAGTGCGGCAGCTCTGGGCGTAGCCTCGCTTGCGCTGACACCATTCCTGGTGCCGTATTACATCGTCTCGCGCCTGTATGGCTTCAAGCGTCGAATTGACGACGTGCAGGCGCATTCCGCCCACCCGATTAACTGGCTGGTGGCCGAAGGGCGCAACAGACTTTGGCATGGCTTCGGCGCGCAGTTTCCCGACGCTGCAAAGTTTCAAATGTTTCCCGGCTTGTTGGCGCCACTGTTAGCGCTGGGCGAACTGTTGCTCAACGACTCAGATCATCAAACGCGGACCACCAAAACCGCAGCCCCTGCGGTTAAAGTCCTTCGCGTGCTTGACGCGGCGATCATCTTTTTTCTCGCCCTGGCGATTGTCGCGGTCGGCTACGATCGTGCGCCGGATTTTTACGGCCTATTTGAAATCATTACTTCGGAACTCGCACTTTCGCTGCTGTCAGTCGCCGTGATCGTGCGTCTCTGCATCGCCTATCCGCGGTTCTTAAGACGTGATTCGTCCAATCTCATCGAGACCATTCGTTCCGAGCGACGCACTGACGCGTTCTGGCTTGGCGTTATTCTGGCAGTCGTCGGGTTCATGTATTCGATCGGCTGGAACTTCTTTTTCTATCGCATCCTTTACGACTTCATGCCAGGTTTCAAAAGCATGCGCGCGCCGATGCGCGGCGCTGTGTTCGCTTATCTTGGCATTGCGCTGTTGGCGGGTCTGGGCAGCATTCGCATAAGTAGGCTCGTTTCGCAGCGTCTTCCTCGAAGCCTGGTTTATGCAGTCTTGTGCGGCCTGCTGTTGGTGGAATTCAATCCGGTGCCGCTCTATTTCATACGCGGTGATATTTTCCCCGACCGCGTGACGCTGCGCTTAAAAAGCACGCCAATGCGCGGCGGCATCGCGTATCTGCCGGCAGGCGTGGACTACAACACCCGATACATGCTGCGCGCAGCCGACCACGAGAAACCGCTCATTACCGCGACCTCGGGCTTTGATCCTCCGTACGTGGATCAAATTCAAACCATGACGCGCGCGGGTGCTATATCGCAGCAATTGATGACGGTGCTCGAAGCAATCCCTGCTTCTTACCTCGTAGTCGAAAATGAACTAATACCGTTGGAGCGTCAGCCGGACTTTGCCGGTTTTTTGGGAAAGGCGGTAACCAGCGGACGATTGCGGTTCATCAATCGTTTCGACGAGCAACACGATCTCTATGCGGTGGTGAAAACAGAACCAGAAACGAAGAGCGAGGCGCCTTTGCCTGACAATGTGTCGGTACGCGAATGGTCGGCGCTGCTGGAAACCGATCCGGTGAACGTGCTGGGAAAGTATCAGCCCTGGAGCGAGAAATTGCTGCGCCTGCACCTCGCCTCGTTTGGAACGCTGCCGCGTTACGCGGACTTCATGCGCGATGTTTCGGATCTCGGTCGCGGCATAATCGGCGGCGATGAAGATAACCAGTTGCTGCTGGCCGAGAATTTTCGTCACTTTGCCGATAAGTGGGTGAACCGGCCCGCGTTCGTTTCCGCTTATCGGAACTCAAGCGACGAAGATTTTGTCGCGCGTGTTTATGCCAACGCGGGACTGAAGCCCGACGAGGTAGCGCAAGCGACAGATGCAGACGAACTCAAAGAGAAACGCGTGACACGCGCCGACCTTCTGCTCAAACTGGTCGACGATGCGGCGTTCGTAGCCCGCGAGAAAAATCGATCGCTGGTGTTGCTGCACTTCTTTGGTTATCTGCGACGCAATCCTGACGATCCACCGGACAATAATATGAATGGACTGCTGCACTGGGTGATCGAAATGGACAAAGGTTACGCGCCTGCTTCGTTGAGTTACGCCTTTGCGAGCTCGATTGAACACCAGCGGATACTGCAGCAAGCCCGAGCGGATGCGCCGGCGGAACAACGAAAATAATCTGTGTATCCTTCGTGTTCTTTGTGTCTTTGTGGTGAATTCAGTCTTCAAACCCACCACAAAGACACAGAGAACACAAAGGACGCACAGAGATTCAAACCCACTCCCATGACTCTTCGATCCAGGCTCGGCGTTTTCTGTCGCGAGGCAGCGGTCTTCGGCGTCTTTTGTCTTCTCACCGCGTTGCTGACCTGGCCTTACGTCCGCTACCTGCGCGACGTAGTTGTCGACGAAGGCGATCCTTATCTGGTCTCCTGGATAATGTGGTGGGACTACCACCAAACCTTCGCCCATCCACTCCAGCTTTTTCACGCCAACGTTTTCTATCCGTATCCTTACTCGCTCGCTTTTAGCGAGCACATGTATGGCATCGCGGTAATTTTCTTTCCGCTCTTCGCGCTCGGCTTTCGACCTCTGACAGTCCACGCGATTGCCATGTTCGTTGGCTTTGCACTTTGCGGCTACGGCGCTTTCCGTCTCGGTCGCACCCTGACCGGCTGCCTGACCGTGGCCTGGGTTGCAGGCATAGCGTTCGCGTTTACACCTTTCCGCCTGGACCAGATGTCACAGTTACCCTACCTCTGGACCGTTTGGATACCTTTCTCGCTCGAAGCGCTCATCCTCTTCGCGCGACACACCAGCCGGCGGCGCGCAGCGTGGCTGGGGTTCACTGTTTTCATGCTGGGGCTGTCGAGCCTGACGTGGCTGAGTTTTGCGCTAGTGCCCATGCTGCTCGCGGCCATGGTGCTGATGACCAGGCACCGGCTTTGGCGCGAACGCGAGTTTTGGCAGCGTGGCTTGTGCGCGATTGGAATTGCCGGCGTGGCGTTGTTGCCCTTCACAATTCCTTACTACCTCGTGTCGCGCATTTACGGATTCAAGCGCACCATCCAGGAAGTTAAGGACAACTCCGCCTGGCCCATCCATTGGCTTTCGATTCACCCGCGCATGGCCTTGTGGAGCAGAATTGGGCCAACCATTACACCCTATGCGCGGTTCCGTTTGTTTCCCGGCCTGTTGCCGGTGATATTTTCGGCACTCGCGCTTGTTCCTCGTCGCCAAAAATCTGAAAGCCTGGAGCCACAGAACGACGCGGAGTTGTCTGCGGCCCGGGAGACGGGGTTGTTTTGGTTAGGCGTGGTGGTCAACGTCGGCATTTGGCTTTTCATCCTGTTTGACTTCGGCTACATCAAATCGGAATTTTTTCTTACAGGGCTGACGATTGCCGTTATTGCGCGTTGTTGTATCGCCTATCCGTACTACCTGCGCCGGCGACATACAAATCTGGTGGAGACGGTGCGCGGTTGGAAGGGCGACGCTTTATGGCTCGGCACGCTCTTGACCGTGATCGGATTTCTTTACTCGCTCGGCTGGAATTTCTTCTTCTACCGGATCTGCTACGACGTGATTCCCCTCTTTCGCGGCATGCGCATGCCGACCCGCGGCGCCGCGTACGCCTACCTCGGCCTGGCCATCCTCGCAGGCGTGGGCGTGAAGCGCATCGCGGATGTGCTCAGCGAGCGACGGTTCCATTGGAATCGCAAGGCGGTGGTGATTTTTATGTGCGCGCTGTTGTTGTTTGAAATGAACGCGACGCCGCTGGCGATCATTCGCGGCGACATATCGCCCGACGGCGTTACGATCCGTCTGAAACAAACCCCGATGCGCAGCGGGCTCGTCATGCTGCCGGCGGGCGGCGGCTACAATCATCATCACATGTTGCGCGCGGCGGACCACGGCAAGCCTTTGATCACTGCGACCTCCGGATTCGCACCGCCGTATGAAGTGGCGATCGAGAATCTAACCAACAGCGGCCCGATCACATCCGAGTTTCTAGATCTGCTGGAAAAAATTCCCGCGTCGTATGTGGTGGTGTTGACTCACCTCGTGCCTCCAGAACGCAAAGCCATCTACGAAAATTTCTTTTCGCGTGCGGTGGCGAATGGGCGGCTGCGTTTCATCAACCGGTTTGACGCGCATGACGATCTTTACGCTGTAGTGAAGACTGAGCCCACTGCGGTAAGTGAAACGTCGTTGCCTTTCGCAATGCCCGACCGCGAGTGGAGCACGGCGATAAAAGAAGACCCGCTGAACCTGATGAGTCATTCGTTTGAATGGACGCGCGCGGTTTATTGCCTCTATCTCGCCGCGTTTGGCCGGATGCCGCGCTATCGCGAGTTCATCGAAGATATGAGCAGCTTAGGCAAGGGCGTCGTCATGGGCTCGGCCGAAGCAGATCCGCCGTTGAAAGATCGGCTGGCCCACCTGGCGGAGTCGCTCGCGCAGCGGCCGGAGTTTCAGTCAAAGTACGACAAGATTCCTGATGAAGAGTTTGTAAGCAGATTGGTGATCAATGCGGGCCTGGAATTCAGTGAGTCCGAGCGAGCGGCGCTGATAGCGGCATTGCAAAAGGGCAGCATGACTCGCCCCGAGGTACTCGCGAAGATCGGCAGCGATCCGCGACTGCTGCAAAGGGAACAGAACCGCGCGCTCGTTCTCGTTTACTTCTTTGCTTACCTGCGACGCAATCCTGACGACCCGCCCGATTACAATCTTGACGGTTTCTTGCATTGGGTGAAGCACCTGGAACAACACGGCGCGGGCGAGCTGACGACTGCATTTGCCGGCTCAATCGAACGCGCGCGAATCCTGGAGCGCGAAGCTCACTAGCTGCAGCAAGTTTGGCCGCGGATTTACGCGGAGACACGCGGATTCAGATCAGCAGTTAAGTTTTATTCAGATCTTTTTCAGATCTCTTATTATCCGCGTAAATCCGCGGCCAAACCTTTTTTGCTTATCACGCGCCGCCAGAAGCTCGAAGAAAATTTCGGATCGACAAAACGCGCGAACGCTTCCCAGTTAGGAAAATATTCCTGAAACGCCTGGGCCGACATGCGCGCGTCCTTGGCGGGATAGACCGCGCCGCGCGCCGCGCGCGTTACCTCATCTAATTCATCAAGCAACTGCAAAGTTTCCTTGCCGCGAAAAGGGAAGTCGATCGCGACGGTGATTCCCGGGCGGGGAAACGAAAGCAGGCCCGGCGAGGTCAGGTCGCCAAACACCTTCAGCACCGTCAACACCGCCGCAAGTCGCGAACGCGCAATGCGCTGGAAGATTTCTTCGACAGCTTCGTGTTCGGCGTAAGGCACGACGCATTGATACTGCAGAAATCCGCTGCGCCCGTAGATGCGGTTCCAGTTGGCGACCGCGTCGAGCGGATAAAAGAAAGGCTCGAAATCAAGCAGCTCGGTTTTCGGCTGGCGGGTCTGCAGCCGGTAATAGACAGAATTCATCGCCCGGATCGTCGGCCCGTTTAGAAAAAGATCCGGCACTGTGAAAGGTAGACTGCGAGCTGGTCCCGGCGCGCTCCGCTCTGCCACAGCCCCCGCCGAGTTGCCGCACAACAACATCCCTCGACCAAAGCGGCCGCGGCGGAAACTACTATCCAACCAGGCGACGGTGTATTCGTAATCGCGGTCAGCGGCGACGGCGAGCGCCAAAAATTCCTCGAGGTTGCCGAAGGGCATGCGCTCCACGGCGATTGCCGGTCCGGGTATTTGTTTTAGCTCAAACTCGGCCCAGGTGATTAGTCCTGTCAGTCCCATTCCGGCGATGGTCGCGGCAAACAACTCGGCGTTTTCGTCGGCCGAACACAGCAGTCGTTCGCCGTTTGAACGCAAGAGCTCGAAACGTTTGACGTAGCGTCCGAACGTTCCGGCGCGATGATGATTTTTTCCGTGAACATCGTGGGCGATAGCACCACCGATTGAGATTTGCTTGGTGCCAGGCGTGACGGGGAGAAACCATTGATGCGGGACAATGAGGGCGAGAATATCCGCGAGCGTGGCGCCTGCTTCGCAGCGGAGAATGCCGCGCCGCTTGTCAAAATCCATGATGCCTGAGAGTGCGGCGGTGTCGAGCAGTGTGCCGCCGTTGTTCAGGCAGGTGTCGCCATAGCTGCGGCCCTGGGCAAAGGGTAAGACGGAAGTTTCATACTCGCGCAAGGGCGGCGTGTCGGTGCGGCTTTTTAACTCGACTACCTTCGCGTGTTTTGCGGCCGGATAGCGTCCCCAGGATTCATACCGCTTCGAGCTGTCAGTCATATTTCTTGCTGTAGGGGCGGACCTATGTGTCCGCCCTCGATGAAGTACGCCGTGCAAAGGGCGGACACACAGATCCGCCCCTACAACGCTCACGCTACACAGGATCTACCAGAGCGTCGCAGCGACGACAACCGCCACAACCATCGCGCCGACGACATAACTCGCCGGGTCTTTCACGGTAAACACGATCGGGTCGTCGTGCATTTTGCCGCGATGGGCCAGCAGCCAAACGCGCGTGATCCAGTAAAGCAAGCATGGGCCAACCAGCCAGAGGATTGTCGGTTGCCGATAAAGCGACACCACTTCTTTGCTGTTGATATACAGGACCAGCACCAGCACCGACAGATAACCGCTGACAGTGCCGAAGTTTTTCAGCAGCTCGGTATCTTCGCTCGTGTAATTTCTTCGTGAAGCCGGCGGCGCACCGTCAGGAGCGAAACTGCGCAGTTCCGTGTAACGCTTCACGAATGCCAGACTGAGAAACAGAAACATCGAAAACGCCAGCAGCCAGGGCGACACGGGAATGCCGGTGGCGTAGCCGCCTGACAAAACGCGGAGGGTGTAAAGTCCGGCCAGCACCAGCACGTCGACCATTAATAGTCGCTTGAGATACACGGAATAAGCAGTGGTAAGAACCAGGTAAATAACAATCGCGAGTCCGAACGGTTCGGGCAACAGGAGAAACGCGATTGCGAGCCCGGCCAGCATCAGGAGAGGCGCCAGAGTCCAAACGCTCGCGGAGGTAATCGTGCCGGCTGCCAGTGGTCTAAGTTTCTTGCGCGGGTGCAGCCGGTCTGTTTTCAGATCGAAGACGTCGTTCAGCAGGTAAATGCCTGATGCGCATAAGCACCAGGCGGCGAGCGCGTAAGCGGCACGAATCAGCGAGGTGGTATCGAAGATTTTGTGCGCCATCAGAAGGGGCACAAACACGAGGACGTTCTTGATCCACTGGTGAACGCGCAAGGCTTTGACGAGTGACATGAGACGACTCGGCTGCGCGGCGACGGTCGTGTCGCTCGTAGAGAAACTTGAAACTGGCTCACGCAAACTCATCCAAACCTCATTTGCGTTCTTTGTGTTCCTCTGTGTCCTCTGTGGTGAAGCCTTATTGAAAAATCCACCACAGAGACACAGAGTACACAAAGGTTGCACAGAGAAAGACGCGACTGCGACATCCGGTGCTACCGCGCAATTAGTTACTCCACGATGCGCGTAAGCTGAAGCTGCTTAATCTCGACCGCACCTTCCGTCTCCGGAAAAAGCTGAATCCGTATCGCCCCGCCCTGAGGTAAATCCAGCACCGCCGGGAGCGGCGAGTCGAGCGGCATTCTATCAGCTTCAGTGTTACCTTGCGGCTTTCGGAAAATGCGAACACGCAGCGCCGCGGTTTGTCCTTCAGCCTGCACGCGCCAGCGCCCCGGAGGCATCTCCAGGCTCGCGATTTGAGCCGGCGCGTCGCGTGATGCCGAAACGACCAGCTCGTTCGCCGCATTTAGGTAAGCGACCGTGGAATCTGTTTCGTTCAAGAGAAAAGCTGGGATGTCGATTTGATTCTCGTTCTGCCGAATGCCGATCGGCACGCTGTATCGTCGCACCCAGATTCGCGACACAATTCGCTGCGGCGCCTGGACGGCAAAACGCACGAGCGTGTAATCGCGAAAGAAGCGCGGGTCTTCCTGCATTTGCCGTCCACTTAAAAAGTAGCCGCGATCGTTTCCGGTAGGCAAAAGAAAGATTACCAGGTCCGGCTTGCGGTCGAGTACGTATTGGCCGTCGCCCAGCTCGTGACCGATTGCGCCCTGGCCCACTTCGGGCGGCGGATGCCGCGGCAGGTAGTAATCGTTAAGACCGAGCATGTCGAGCGACGGGAGCTCGGACCAATAAGGCAGGCAGCCAGCCGGGTCAATCGCCATGAGCGGTTGTTGTTTGCCGAACGCCTGCTTCAGCATTAACCCGACGGCGCGGCCGTCCCATTCCCAGCGTTCGGAGATCGCTCGCAGGTTTTCACTGTCGCGGGACTGGAGAAAAACGAAGACGCCGAGCAGCAACACGAGTGAGGTGCTGGTCGCGTAGAGTTGAGTCGCGCGCATGTGGCTCGCGATCCACTCTGCTCCGGTCGCCGCTATCAAGACGAGCAACACGACGAGAGGTACGAAGTGGCGCCAGGCGGGAAAAATATCGCCGCCGATCGTTATCACATAAGCGGTCCAGGCGACGAGCATGGCCGTCAACAGAAACATCCGCGCTCGGTTGAATTTCTTCGCCAAAGAAATGACAACTGAAACGGCGGCGACCGCAATGAGCGGCAGAAGAGAAAACGCACCGGCGCGGATATAACTCCAGCCGTCGAGCGCGTGTTTGAGCGACGGCGTGAATTTGACGAGCGCTGTGTTGGGTACCCACTCACCGTAGTAAGCGCGCCGAAATGCAATTTGAAGAAGCGTGAACAAGATCGGCAGGGCCGCGAGAGTGACGGCTTGTCGCCAGGCGGATCTGCCTTTGGATTCATTTCGGGGCAGTAGCCCGACCGTAAGGAAGGGCTCTGTTGTTTCATTTCCTTCTAAGCCCTTCCTTACGGTCGGGCTACTGCCCGGGCCCTCCCTTACGGTCGGGCTACTGCCCCGTGTCACGATCAAAAAGACTGCTACGGCAACGATTGTAAACAAAGCGCCGTCGAGTCGCGTCAGACAGAGCAGAGCGAAAAGAAAGCCCGGCAGCCAGAGCGACTCGGGGGTTTCTGGCCTTCCGCTCGGGGCATTGGACATTGGACCTTGGACATTGGACTTCTTTTCGAGCGCTCGGTAGCAAAGCACTGTGGCCCAGGCGAGCAAGCCCGCGACCAGCGGCTGTTCCATCCCGCCTATCGCCCAAACGGCCATCGGTGCCGCCAGGGGCAGAAACAACAACGTCAACAGAATCGGCAGCGCGCTTTTGAAAGTCGTCGGCCGGTGAGCGTAAACGATGGCGGCGATCGCCGAAGCGATGCCGGCGAATCCGAGCACGCGCGCCGCCGTCACCAGGTCCATGCCGGTGAGGCCGAGGGCGGCGCAGCACAAAACCCAAAGCAGATTTGAGTAACCCTCGACGCGCTCGCCCAGGTTCCAGGTCAATCCGTGTCCGGCCAGCAGTCGCTGTGAATAGCGCAACGAAATCAACGCGTCGTCGGCGATGAAGGGCAGGAAATGGTAGGCGTGAAGCGCCAGCACCGCGACGGCAATGCCCAAGAGGACCAGCGTAATTGCCGTGGACTTACGCGGATAAGCGCGAATCTGAGGAAAATCCGAGGAACTGTCGAAAGTTTTTTTCACTTTTCAGATTCGTTTAATCCGCGTGAATCCGCGGCAAATTCCTATTCTACTTTCACAACCGCGCGCAGCGGCTTTGAGCCTTTCGAGGCGAACCAGGCGACGCCCTCCTGGACCATGTCGATCTCCAGCACGTAGTTGCCGGGTTCGCTTGGCGCGGTTACCGTGAGCGGCACTTCAGTCTCGTCACCCGGCGCGAGATCGTAAAGCAGCGCGCCGCGACCGTCATCATTCATCACCGGCAGGTTGTTTTCTCGCAGCCAGTGGTTTCCCACGAGCAGCCGGAATTTGCCGTCGCCCTCTGCCAATGCCGGCCAAACGCCCGCGCCAGTGTTTCTCAGTCTTAAATAAATTGTCCCTTTCAAACCAGCGTGCAGGTGGTCGGGCAACGGCTGGGCCAACTCGATTTCTGCATGCATGTATTCATCTCTAAGCGGGCCGTGAGTTGCGGTCAGCACGATCTGTTTTCCTTGTTCCCCTTTTTCAGGTCGCAACACCTCGATAAGCGCCATTTGAATTCGCGTGTGATCGGAATAGTAAGGCATGACGACGGGAACGATCTTTCCAGTGGTCAGCCCGGCCGCTTTGATACTTTCGATCGCACCCGGAAAGTGTTCGACATAACAAAGCGAATAGAGCTTGCGATCACCGAGTGCAGCCAGCGAGCGGGCAAACCTCGCTTTCGATTCGGCCGTACCGAAGTACTCAGGCATGTAAAGACACAGCGCCGGAGCTTCCGACTTGAGCTGGACCTCGATGCCGCTTTCAAGGGCGCTGCTTTCGGCCCACGCGGAGACAGGAACAAGCAACGCCTGCTCGCGAGCCGGAAGAAACGCAGCCAGCGAGTAGTCTCTCAGAAAATATTTTGCATCGTTCATGAAGGCTGGGGGATTATCGAAGACTGTTGGTCGGGTGGCCCATTCAAAACGATAAACGTAAACACAAGCTACGGCAGCCTGCACACCGAGGACGGCCCACAACGCAACCGCGACGATGCGTTTGAAAGTTTGCGCGCGTCCATAAAGATTGGCGGCGAGTGCGAGAACAATTAAGCCGCCGAGGAGTTCAAGATAGGTGGCATAGCGCAGCATGCCGGAAAGCATGCTCCAGAGAATCGCGCCCACGATCACAATAAGACAACAAGCGCGAAGAGCGCGACTGGTCGGCTGGGACCGCAGGCGTCTCGCCTGCCCGGCTGGGTTGTTACTCAGGGTTGGGTGGTCGAATTGTTCGCGCTCTGCGCTCATTGCCGGCGAGACGCCCGCGGTCCCGGTATTAGGTTGAACTTTTAGGGCCAGTCCGATGATGGCGGCGATGAAGCCAATCGAGATTCTGCCGGCGTGCGGACCGAGATTCCCGGCCGTATGTTCGATCCGGAAAGGCAACAGCACCGGCCAAAGCAAAACTTCCCACCATTTCATGTGCAGCCAGCGCGGATCGTCGACGATGGGCCCCCAACGCACGCCCGGATCGTTGGTGGGCCAAAACGGCGAGTGAAAGACCTGGTTGAAAAGTGGAAACACCGGATTGCCCGTTTGCCAGTAGATGTAAAGCGTGTAGGGAACGAGCGGCAGCAGAAACGCACCGGCCATCAGCAAAAACTTCCGGGCCAGCGCTGGCCGCGACGCTGATTGTCGGCAGTTGTAGGCGTAGACCAAAAGAATCGGCACGGCGAAAGCGAGGTTCGTGAGCTTGAAAGCCGCGCCGGCTCCCAGATAGATCGCAAGCCGCACCGCGTCGCGATTACTGTTTTTGTCTTCGGCAGAAAGCGCAATCCGCGTCGCTTCCAACAGCAGCGGAAGCGCGAGCAGATCGACCATGTAGTTATTAACGATAAAGAGCAGGTGCTCGGTCAGCAACAGTAGCAGGACGTCGGTGCAGGCGAGCCAGGCGTTTTTAAAGTACGGCCGCAAAAACTTGAGCAGGATGCCGGCGATCCAAAGTACGACGAGGTAATTCAGGATCGTTCCCAGGCGATAGCCCAGCAGGTGGCGGGAAATTCCGGTCACCATGTCGGGCGCGGGATTGAAAGGGAAGCGCACCGGAAAGAAGTCGCCGCTGACGAGTGG
>Ga0207681_10002549_pt1 | contig 11571 bp, 10 predicted proteins | sample KBSS53metaG_FD_184324 | JGI IMG/M metagenome (GOLD analysis project Ga0207681, IMG submission 184324) | Switchgrass rhizosphere microbial communities from Kellogg Biological Station, Michigan, USA - KBS S5-3 metaG (SPAdes) (version 2) | ecosystem: Host-associated > Plants > Roots > Rhizosphere... | reverse complement strand
CGTCCGAGGAGGAGGGATTCGGGCTGACGCCGCACGAGGCGCTTGCGTGCGGCACGCCGGTTGCGGCGTACGCGGCCCCCGCCCTGCGCGAGGCGCTCGACGGAAACCCCGCGGTGCGGCTCGTGCCGACTGGGGATCTCGATGCACTGATCGCGGCGGCCGAGGAGCTCGCCGGCCAGGACGCGCAGTCGAGCGCCCGGACCTGGGCCGACGTAGCGCGCGACACGATCGCCGTCTACGAGCGCGCGCTCGACGCTTCCCGTCAGCGGTAGGGAGCGCGGCGCCTTCTGCGCGCTGCACGCAGAACCTGACGTGGTCGCGCAAGTACTCCGTCGGATGCTTCTCGATCCATGGCACCTGGAACCGCACGCCGCGCCACGGCTTGTCCATCCGCCACATGAACGGAAACACGATGTCCGCGCCACCGTCGAGAAAGACCACCTTCAGTGCAGGAATCTGCTCGAACACGCCGCCACCGACGAAGCTGGCCAGGTGAACCATCGCGGCGGTCCAGGGCAGCAGCGAGTTGTACTCGATGTAGTGGTCGCAGTAGCCAGCCATGGTCGGGAACTGATTGATCCCCGACCCACCGTCAGCGACGATGGTCACCGCGAAGCCGAGTTCGGCGGCCTTCTTCCACACCGGCAGATAGCGCCGCGAGCCGTACGGTTCGCGGCCCTGCAGAGGGACTGCGACGGTGACGAACTGCGGATCGCCGGAGACTCGCTCGAGCTCGGCGATCGCAGCGGGCGCGTCCTCGGGATCGATACGCACCGCACCTGCTACGCGGTCGCGCAACTGCGGGTGGTCAAGCCATTTGGCGCGAAGCCATTCATTGGTCGCCCGAGCCACTGCGGGCCCGAAGTCGGGCTCGGGAATCAGGCCGCGCGTCAGAGGGACGAGGATCGCGCCATCGGTTCCGATCTCGGAGTCCCACGACTCGGCGAGTAACTCTGGGGTGGACGTCGCCGGGCGCCGGTCGTCTTCGCCGACCGGAGTCCACTCCGGAATGGACGGCGGGTAGAAGTACCGTCCGATCTCCGGGATCGGCTGACCATCCCATCGGGGGGACAGGAAATCTCTGAAGTTCTCTGACGCGTCCGGCCAGGGGTGGACCACGCAATCAATCGTGGGTCGAGTCGACATTCTTTCGCTTCCTGAGGCGTCGGATGACCAGATAGACCCGGTCGTTCTCGATGAGGACCTTGTAGGACTCAACGCGCTTGACCGGCTTGGTCAGCGACATTCCCGTGGCGAGCTCGAATTCCCAATGATGCCATGGGCATACGAGGATCTCGCCGTCGCGCACGTGGTCTACCTCGAAGGCGCGGCCGCCCTCCTTCACGACGTTGGTGCCGGTCACCGGCCCGAGGCAGACCGGGGCACCGTTGTGCGGGCACCAATTGCGCAAGGCGTAGACGGTATCCCCACGACGGAACAGTCCGATGCTGCCGTCGGGTCCGTCGACGAGCGTCATCCCCCCGTCCTGGAGGTCGGCAAGTGGCCCGCAGTCGAAGTGCTCGACTCTGGGGCCGGCCGGTGCGCTCACAGGTTGTACAGCGCGGCGGCGTTCTTGCCGCGGATCGCGTCGTGATACTCGGCCGGGAACTGGCGCAGCACCCAGCGCGGTTCGTCGGCATCCCAGTGTGGATAGTCGGTGGAGAACAAGATGTTTCGCGACAGCAGATGCTCAGCGCCGGCGAACACGTCCATCAGCGCTGCCGGCCCCTCCAGCGGTTCCTCGATCGGCTGGGTAGTGAAGAACGCTTGTGCCGCGGCGTACTCCGACGGTGGCTTCTTGACCCAGGGCACTTCGGATCGCAAGTCTTCCCAATTGCGGTCCATTCGCCGCATCAGAGCGGGCAGCCACGCGATGCCGCCCTCGACGTAGACCACCCGAAGATCCGGGTAGCGCTCGAACACGCCGTTGAAGATCATGCTGACCAGGTGGGTGGCGTAGAGCAGCGCGTACATCGGCTGCACCTCAACGAAATGCTGTGGGAAGCCGACGGGGGTGCCCAGCGTCATGCCGGCAGGGCGGGTCAGATGCATGCAGACCGGCAGTCCGCGCTCTGCGGCAGCCTCGTAGATCGGCATATATGGCTCATGACCAAGCGGTTTGAGCACGTTGGGAACCACGAGAACTTGGTTGAATCGATCCGAGGCCGCGTGCGCACGCTTGATCTCGGCCACAGCCAGGTCAGGTGCGTCGGCGCAGACACGGATCGCGCCGCGGAATCGATCGCCGAATTCACCTTCCAGCCAACGCTCCTGCAGCCACCGGTTGGACCCCTCCGACAGCGCAGCCTCATGCTTCGGGTTCGCCACCGGGCGCGCGACGAGCGACAGCAACATTGCGACGTCCACACCGATCCCGGACAGTAGCTGCTCGGCGGTCAGATAGGGATCCGATGCCGCGGGGCCACCGTTCTTCGGGATGGCCTCTTTCCGCGTCGAGCCGCCGGGCACGTAGTAAGCCGAGGGTCCACCCTCGCCGCGGGTGGAAAAGGCCATCTTCTCGCGGCTGCGCCACGGGTCCGGCACGTAGGCGAGGAACTCGTCGAAATCGTGGGGCGTCGGATGCACGTCGCAGTCGATGGTCAGCGGCCGGCTGGGCGCGGCCCCGTCCGACTCCGCGATGTCCGCTTCGGTCGGCCCGGTGGTGACGGTCATCGCGACGTCCCCGAGTCCGAGCGGAGGCTCCCTAGACGACTCATCAGATCCCCTCGCTTCCATCTTTTCGCCCGACCGTTCGGTCGGATTTTGATCCAAAAATAATGGTAGCGCGACCTGTCTGAAAGTCAACCCGCGCACCGCCTCGAACCGCCGTCGATTGCGGCTCTCATCATCCCCCGAGCAAACCGATCCCGCGGCCGATCATGCGTGGTACCGATGGGGCTACCTGTTCCCAAAAGGGGTCATGGCGCTTGCCGCGCAGGTGCAGTCCCAGATTGAGTGCCGCGATGATCCCGAATTTGTATGCAGCGTGGGCCCGGTACCACTCGATACGGTCAACGCCCTCGCCGGCCGCCAGCTCGTATTCGTCTACCAGTTCCCGTGGACTTGGTAGAGGCGCCAGCTCGATGGGCGGATTCCAACACTCGGGATCGCTGAACAGACACAACCAGCCGAGATCGGTCGGTACCGGTCCGGCGGCCGCCAATTCCCAGTCGAGGATGGCGCTGACCCGTTCGTCGGCCACGAGGATGTTCGACCACTGATAGTCGCCGTGCACAATCCCGATCGTCGGATTCTGGGGCAGCTGGGCAATCAGCAGGGATCTCAATACGGGTGCGTTGGCAACCAACTCCGGATCACCCGCACGCTCCACGAACCGGTCCCACCGAACGATGTCCGTCGACAGATCAAGCGGCGCGCCCACCACCGATTCCGCAAACGCCCAGTCCACGGAATGCAGGTGAGCCAATTGGCGAACGACTTCGCGACCCACCACGTGGACGTCGCCCATACCGCGCGTGCCGTCTGGCTCGTCGAGTCCGAACGTCCGCCCATGGACTCGCTCGACCACGTGAAACGGCGTACCAAACCACCGGGGATCGGATCCCGACCAGCGCACGGCAGGAACGGGGACGCTCAGCGGCCGCAAACAACGCAGCAGTCGGGCTTGACGCACGACGTCCGCAGGCCCGGCAGCCCTGACCCCGTAGGGTGCGAGCCGCAGGATGAGTGCCTCGCGCCGGTGCTGCTGCGGTCTGGGCGACCAGTCCAGCTCGAAGCCCATCGTCAGACCAGCGTGCCCGCCTACCGGGCGAACTCCGCTGACGCATGCGTGCTGATCACCCGAGCGACTACGGCAGAGCCTTTGCAACCTGGTGGTGATTTCGTCGGTGGACAACGACCGAGTCGGGACCGTCACGTCGGGCGACGCTACCACAATCGACCGTCCAGACGGTCGGATGATGCAAACACCAGCGCCGCTTCACGGGAGGGCGAAGTTAGTCAGCAGCGGCGCTGATGCCGTCGAAGAAGATGTTGCCGAACATGTCCGCGATTTCCTTCGTGCTCATCGGCCCCCCGGGGTGATACCACTGGTAGGCCCAGTTGCAGGCACCGAACATCGCCAGCGCGATCATCCTGGGCGGCAGGTCACGCAATTCGCCGTTGGCGATACCGCGTTCGATCTTGGCTTCGAAGCCTTCGATGTAGTCGCGGTTCTTCGCAAGGATGGTCTTGCGTTCCTTGGCGGGCAGCTGATCGAAATTCTCGTAGAACACGCGGTGGTGACCGTGGTGGGTGTCGAGCAGGCTGAGCGCGTCGGCCATGTCCTGCACCAGCGATTCGCGCACGGACTGTTCGACACCCTGACGCGTCTTCTGCTTCTCGATGAGGACGTCGATGAACTCCTCGTGAATCGCGTAGAGAATGTCTTCTTTGTGCTTGAAGTAGTGGTAAAGCGAGGCCTTTCGCAGGCCCGCAGCCGCAGCGATCTGGTCGACGTTGGTCGACAGATAGCCCTTCTTGTAGAAGACCTTCGCGGCCGCCTTCGCGATCTCGCGGCGCTTGCGGTCGTAGCCGGACTCGCCCGGCGTGCCGGCTGCAGTGTCCACCGAGTTGTTCCGGGTTGGCATCGGCGCGACGCTAGCAGTACGGAAGCGCGCGGTCAAGCCGACCGAACAGACGGTCGAGCCGATCAGCTCTCACGATAGCGGCCGGGGCGTCCGTCCAAGATGACGGTCTTTGACTCGAGATAAGGGTACAACCCCTCCCGTCCACCTTCGCGCCCGATACCGGATTGCTTGAAACCTCCGAATGCAATGCCGACATCGGTCCGAAATGCATTGTGCCCCACGGTGCCCGATCGCAGTTCGGCCGCAACCGAGCGCGCTCGCTCGACGTCGTCGGTGAAGACCGACGCATTCAGTCCGAAAATCGTGTCGTTGGCGACCGTGACCGCCTCGCGTTCATCCGACACGGGGATGACGCTCAACACCGGTCCGAAGATCTCCTCGCGCGCGATCGTCGAGTTGTTGTCGACGTTGCCGAACACGGTCGGCTCCACGTAGTAGCCCCGCGTGTGCTCGGGTGGTCGTCGACCGCCGCCGGCCAACGTCGCACCCTCGGCACTACCCTTGGACACGTAGGAGAGCACGCGGTCCAACTGGGCCTGCGAGGCGAGTGGGCCCATCTGCACGTCGGGATCGAAGGGGTCCCCGATGCGGATCGCCGACAGATGTGATGCCAGGAGATCGACCAGTTCGTCATGACGGCTCCGAGACACCACGATGCGGGTGAGCGACGAACACACCTGACCGGAGATCGAGCACGCGGCTGGCGCGAGCGCCGCCGCGACGCGGCCGAGGTCAATGTCGTCGAGAACGACCGCCGCAGACTTGCCGCCGAGTTCGAGCGTGCACCGGGCGATCCGCTCACCGCAAATGGACGCGATGCGGCGACCCGCAGCCACCGAACCGGTGAACGAGATCTTGTCGACGTCAGCACTGCGCACCAGTTGTTCGGATACCTCGCGGTCTGCGGTCACCACGTTCAGCACACCTGGGGGCAGACCGACATCCTCGGCAATCTCGGCGAGTACGTAGCCCTCCCCCGGTGCCTCCGGCGAGAGTTTGAGCACCACGGTGCAGCCGGCCAGGAGCGCGGGCGCGATCTTGCTGGACATCAGCCCGAGCGGCGCATTCCACGGAACGATGGCGCCGACCACACCGACCGGCTCGCGCACCAGGAGTCCGAACTCGCCACCGGCGGTCGGTGTCATCTCCTCTTCGAAGACGAAGGAGTCGGCCAGCGATGCATAGAACTCGAACCGACCGGCTGCGCCGGCACCGATCTGACGGGCGACGCCGTGCAGAACACCGGCCTCGCGCGGCCACACGGCAGCGATGTCCTCGCTCCGCTCGCGCAAACCGGCCGCGATCGCACGTAGGTACACGGCGCGTTCCTCGTGACTCAGCCGCGGCCAAGGCCCCGAGTCGAAGGCGCGACGGGCCGCGTCGACTGCATGAGCCAGGTCGGCCTTGGCGGCCTCGGCGACGGTGAATGCCGGTGCCTCCGTGGCGGAGTCGATCACCGTGATCGTCGAATCACTGGACGGAGTCACCCACTTTCCGTCGATGTAGAGCCGGTCCGGATGACGCAGGTTGACGGACGGGCGCTCGATCACGCTCATGTTGACGGCCTCCTCGGGTCGATGTCGTTAGGCTCCACTCCGCAGTGCCGCCACCGTCGCTGCCAACGACCTAATGGCGGAGCGGCCGGCCTGAGGCCGGTGCTGGGTTCCCTCGATGGCCTTCACGGCCGTGACGATGCCGGTGTTGACCTCCGTCGGCAAGCCCACCCCCGCCCCCCTGGCAGCCACCACACCATTGAGGAACTCGATCTCCGTGGGCCGAGCCTTGCCGACGTCCTGTGCCATCGACGGGATGACCCGCGCGAAGCCCAAGTACTCGGCGCGGACCTTCGCAGCAGCACGCTCGAAACTCGCCGGATCCTCGAAGCCGCGCTCGAAGTCGGCCACGGTGGCTCCGTAGAGGTCGGCTTCCATCAGAGTCACGTCCAGCGCCCTGGCGACTCGCACGCCCTCGACGCCGAGCGCGACGATGATGCCCAGCGTGTCATCGTCGGAGACGGCGGTCCCGACGTCGCATCCGGCAAGGGCGCAAACGCCGTTGATCATCCCGTTGCGGATGACCTTGGTCCACAGCTCGCCGTAGATGTTCTCGCAGACCTCCACCTCGACGGCGGTCCGTAGTCGCGCCGCGACATCGGCCACCCGCCCGTCGCTCTCGCCGGAGAGCTGGCCGATCACCATCTTGCCGTCGGTACGCCGCTGCCGGGCCTTGCCGGGAGCCACCAATTCACCGTCGAACAAGCAGACCGCACCGATCGTGCGGTCGGCACCGAGCACGTCGGAGATGACATCCTCGTTGAGCCCGTTCTGAGCCGAAACGACCGCGGTGCCGGATCCGATCAGCGGCTTCAGGAGCTCGACCGTCGGGGCCGTCTGGTACGACTTCACGGCCAGAATCACCACGTCGGGTGCCGGATGGCCACCGTCGGCCAGCTGTTCCAACGTCACGGCGGGCGCGTGCGCGACGACGGTGCCATCGGCGTAGTCGACCATCAAGCCGCGCTCGTTGATGGCGGCCACGTTGTCGGCCCAGCCGTCGACCAGCAGCACGTCGCCCTCCGGCGCCGACTGCGCCAACCGCGCGCCGAGGGCGGCGCCGATACCGCCCACGCCGACTACCCAGATACTTGGCGTCGTCACGACGCCGAGGCCTGAGCGGCTGCGATGCGCTGCTTCCACACGTCGATCCGTGACCGCAATCGGTAGGGCAGCGCCATCGGGTCGATCTTGGCGGCGATCACGGTCGACGTACCACGGTCCAGCGCAGCACGCAGCGCGCACTCGAGTTCGGCAATCGACGTCGCGTTTGCACCGTGCAGGCCGAAGGCTGTCGCGACCGCGGCGAAGTCCGGGTTGTACAGGGCGCAGTCGGATTCTCGACCACCGAATACGTACTCCTGATAGATCCTGTCGGCGTTGAAGAACCCGTCGTCGAACACCACCACGATGAGCTTGATGTCGTTGTGCCGCAGGCTTGCGAGTTCGCCAAGCTGAAATAGCAGGCCGCCATCGCCCTGCACGACCACTACCTCGCGCGCGGGGGCGGCGAGTTTGGCACCCATGCCGGCGCAGAGCGCGGAGCCGGTTTCCTTGAACACGTCCGACTGCAGCATTCCCGCAGGCGCGAGGACGGGGAAGGTCTCCTCGGACATCCAGTTGCCCGTGGCCGAGCCGTCGGTGCACACCAGCACGTCGGCAGGAAGCATCGCGCGCAAGCTCGCGACGACGTCGCCGGGGTGCATCCCCGGCCCGTTGTCCGCGTACTCAGCGCGTTCGGCACTCGATGCCCGGCGGCCGGCTTCCCTGGCACGGGACACCCGAACGGGCCCCCAGTCGTCCTGCCCGTCCGTGCGGGGCGGCAGCGAATGGAGCAGGTGGCTCAGTGCGGCGGTGAGGTCGCCGGCGGCGGTGGCGGTCACCGGATAGTTGATGTCGAATACCCCGCCCTCGTCGTTGAGGTGAAGGAGCGTGCGCGGCACGGGCATGGTCCACGAGACCGTGGACCACTCCGGGAAGGCGGTGCCCACCGCGAGGCAGACGTCCGCTTCGGCCAGCACACTAGGCATCTCGCGGAAGGATGCCGTGCCGATGGCGAGTGGGTGGTCTTCGGGGAACACGCCGCGGGCCATCTCGTCGGTGATGACGGGCGCGCCCAACGCCTCTGCGACGCCTCGCAGCGCATCGCGAGCGCCCGCGAAGTGAACCCGGTCGCCCGCCCAGATGATCGGGCGACGTGCGGAAGCGAGCGTCTGCGCGATGGCCTCGAGATCGGCGGTGCTCGGCGGTTGCAGAGAGTCCGGCGCCGCCGGGAGGTCGAACCCGTCGATGGTGGTCATCAGAAAACTCGACGGGAAGAGCAATTGGACGGGCCCGTGCCTGGGGGTGAGCGAGAGGTCGATGGCTTCGGCGAGTGCGGCGCCGAGTTGCTCCGGCTCGTGCACCTCGACCACGCCCTTGACGGTCGGATCGAAGAGGGAGGCGAGGTCGGCGTCGTGCAGCACACCGCGCCCCAACATCTCGGACGGCACCTGGGGCGTCGCCACCACCAGCGGAATTCCGTCGGCGAGCGCGGATGCGACACCCGTCAACATGTTCGTAGCACCGGGCCCCGGCACCGCGAGGCACACCGCAGGACGTCCGACCACCTTCGCGTAACCGACGGCTCCGAAGGCGGCGGCCTGCTCGTGACGGATGAAGATCGCCCGCGGGCCGGTGGGGTCCTCGGCCATCTTGCGCAGCAGCGAGAGCGTTTGCGTTCCTGGAAGATTGAACAAGAACGGAACGTTGCGCGACGCAAGTGCGGCGATGAACGCGTCGTCCCCGCTCAGCGGAGGGGAGGTGGTTAGTTTTTCGACCGACCGGTCTGTCGACATACTATGTATTCAAGCGGTCCGCCGGGTCACCCGTCAAGCTCGAGCGGGCTCCCAGAGCGCGCGGCAGCGTGCGGATCGCGAGCCAGTCCCCCGTCACGTCGGACGCGCGGGACGGCGATCGACGGGATTCGACGCTGCGCCGAAGCTCGGTCGAGGAACCGGCTCGTAGAGGCCGGCGCTGCTATCTCAGCGAGGTCAGTGCACCTTCATGACGGCAGGCAGTGCCTCCGGCCCGACGACACCGACCTTGCGGGAAAATGCCTCTTCGATCAGGTCGAAGGCGGTGGGCAGATCCCACTTGCCCGGCGTCGAAATGCGGCTGATCAGATGGGGTGTGTCATAGAGCCCGATGTGGTAACCGCCAGAGAGCAGTACCTGCCCATTGCACCAGTCGGATCGGTCGCTGGCGAGGTAGAGAACCGCAGGCGCCACGTTCTGCGGGGCGCGCCAGCCCAGGTTGTCGTGATGACCCGCCCTGTCTTCGGGGATGTCGTCGGTCATCCGCGTCGCGGCCCATGGGCTGATCGCGTTCGAGGTGACGCCATAGCGCGTGAGCGCGTTCGCGCACGAGTACGTCAGCCCGACGATGCCGTACTTGGCAGCGGCGTAGTTGGGTTGCGTGGGGGCGCCGTGCATGCCCGAGGCCGACGTGAAATTGATGATGCGGTTGTGCGCGTCCTCGTCCCGCACGCCGCGCCAGTAGGCGCTGGCGTGCTGAATCGTGTTGAACGTACCGGTGAGGTGCACGTTGACGACGGCATCCCAGTCCTCGGGATCGAGGTTGAAGATCATCTTGTCGCGAAGGATCCCCGCGACGTTGATCAGCACGTCGAGCCGGCCGTAGGTGTCGACCGCTTGGCTGATCAGCTCACCCGCGGAAGCATGATCGGACACGTCGGAGCCGTTGACGATGGCCTTGCCACCGGCCGCGACGATCTCGTCGACGACCTTTTGCGCCGGGGTGGCATCCGCGCCGACTCCGTCGACCGCCGCACCGAGGTCGTTGACGACGACCGAGGCGCCCTCGCGACCCGCGAGCCGTGCGATTCCGGCCCCGATTCCACGTCCGGCACCGGTCACGACGATCACTCGATCCTGCAGCATCCCACTCACGTACGCGCTCCTTCGACTTAGTCGACCGATCGGTCGGACTGTAACGCGTTCTCCTGATCGGAATCAAGGACCGGCCGGGGATCCACCGGCTCGCCACCACCGAACCGCGACCGCAGCATCTCGCCGATCTCTGCGACGGCGGCGTCGGCAACGGGCAGGAAGTTCACCATCGTCAAGAATCCGTGGGCCTGGTCGCCGTAGTGCCGCTCGATGACCGTGACGCCGGCGTCCTTCAGTCGCCGCGAGTAGGCCAGCACTTCGTCGCGAAGCGGATCGTGAGCCGCAACGACGATGTACGCGGGCGGAAGGCCCGTCAGATCCGCGGCCCGTAGCGGCGAGGCCTCCGGCCGCTCCCGATCCACCGCCGACGGCGCGTAAAGGTCCCAGTACCAAGCCATGTCGTTGCGGCCCATCAACGGATTGTCAGCCTGCTCGCGGTAAGAATCGGTGTCGAAGCCATGGTCGACGACGGGATAGGCGAGCAGCTGCATCGCGATGGCCGGGCCGCCTTCATCGCGGGCAAGGCGCGCACACACGGTAGCCAGGTTGCCACCGGCACTGTCTCCGCAGACGACGAGCGGTCCCTCGAGTTCCTCGATCGCGACCCACTGCAACGCGGCACGTGCATCTTCGACCGCACTGGGAAATGGATGCTCGGGTGCGAGCCGGTACTCGAGACTGATGACCTTGCAGTGCGACTCGTCGGCCAGCATCCGCGCGAATGCGTCGAAAATGTCGACGGTGCCGACGACCCAACCACCCCCGTGGAGGTAGAGGATGGTCGCAAGGGGGCCTGCGGGGCGGTAGATGCGCGCTGGGATCGGACCCGCCGGACCCGGAATGGCGACATCGCGCACGGTGTCGACGTCGGGACCGGGGCCGAGCATCCTGGGTAGATTCGCTGCTCGCGCGCGTCGCTGCGCTGGCGTGCAGTCGGGCGCCGCCGGCGCCCCCGCGGCGAGGAACATGTCGATGAGTTCTCGAGAGCGGGGGTTCAGAGGAGTGGACGGCACCTGTCGAGCTTAGCCCGCATCGACTGACCGGTCGGGCGATCACGGTGTCCGTGTACCCTTTCATCGGCTCGGCCGACGATCCAGCCGGCCGCTGGGCTTCCAGCTGCGAGATGAGCGAGGATGAATGATCGATGCAGAGCGCGCCACGTTCACCCGAACGAGCGCGGATCGGTTCGTCCCCACCAATCACGCTGACATACAGAGCCGTTGGGCGGACGATCATCTGCAGGGTGGTGCCATCATCGGGCTCGCCGCCGTCGTCCTGGAGGAACGGTTCGGTCTGCCCGACTTCACGCCCACCCGGTTGACCGTCGACCTCTTCAAGTCAGCTCGGACGATACCAACCACTGCCGAGGTTGAACTGGTACGCGACGGGCGAAGGATTCGGAACTCGTTGTGCGTCATCAAACAAGAAGGCGTCCCGGTCGCCCGCGCCACGCTGGTGCAGTATCGCCGGAGCGATCCG
>Ga0207681_10002542_pt1 | contig 11591 bp, 9 predicted proteins | sample KBSS53metaG_FD_184324 | JGI IMG/M metagenome (GOLD analysis project Ga0207681, IMG submission 184324) | Switchgrass rhizosphere microbial communities from Kellogg Biological Station, Michigan, USA - KBS S5-3 metaG (SPAdes) (version 2) | ecosystem: Host-associated > Plants > Roots > Rhizosphere >... | reverse complement strand
GCCCTTGAGCATCTCGCGGATCGCTTCCGCGCCGATCGTGGCCGTGAAGCTGTCGGTGCCGTACTCCTCCTGCGCCTTGAGGTACTCCTCCTCGGACAGGAGTTGCCGGTCCTTGAGCGGGGTCAGACCCGGCTCGAGCACTACGTAGTATTCGAAGTAAAGGATGCGCTCGAGATCCTTCAGAGTCATGTCGAGCAAGAGACCAATGCGGCTCGGCAGCGACTTGAGGAACCAGATGTGCGCCACCGGCGCGGCCAACTCGATGTGGCCCATGCGCTCGCGGCGCACGCGCGACAGAGTGACCTCGACCGAGCACTTCTCGCAGATGATGCCCTTGTACTTCATGCGCTTGTACTTGCCGCACAAGCACTCGTAGTCCTTGATCGGGCCAAAGATGCGCGCGCAGAACAGACCGTCGCGCTCGGGCTTGAAGGTCCGGTAGTTGATCGTTTCCGGCTTTTTGATCTCGCCGTACGACCAGGACAGAATCTTTTCCGGGCTCGCAATCGAAATCCGGATCTGGTCGAAGACCTGAGCCGGCACCTGCGGGCTGAAAAGATTCATAATCTCTTGGTTCATCGTCTTCTCCTCGACCGGGGAACCGCCATTCCCCACCTGTCGTTAAACTTTCAATCGCGGACCGGCGCGCTCGCCGCTCCGCAAAGTTGTGACTACTCCGCCGCTTCGGCCGTTTCCGGGCCCTGCCGCTGCTGCTTCGAATTGTGCAGATCGACATTAAGGCCGAGCGATCGCATTTCCTTGACCAGCACGTTGAAGCTTTCGGGAATGCCCGCCTCGAAGGTGTCGTCGCCGCGAACGATCGCCTCGTACACCTTGGTACGGCCTGCGACGTCGTCCGACTTCACGGTGAGCATTTCCTGCAAGGTGTACGCGGCGCCGTAAGCCTCGAGCGCCCACACCTCCATTTCGCCGAAACGCTGGCCGCCGAACTGCGCCTTGCCGCCGAGCGGTTGCTGGGTGACCAGCGAATAAGGACCGATCGAACGGGCGTGGATCTTGTCGTCGACAAGATGGTGCAGCTTCAGCATGTAGATGTAGCCAACGGTGACCTTGCGATCGAAGACTTCGCCCGTACGGCCGTCGAACACATTGACTTGCCCTGAATGATCGAGGCCGGCGAGATCGAGCATCTTCTCGATGTCGGCCTCTTTCGCCCCGTCGAACACAGGCGTGGCAATCGGAACGCCGTGACGCAGATTGCCGCCGAGCTCTATCAAGCCATCTTCGCTAAGCGACTTGATGGTTTCGTCGTCGCCATAGACCTTCTTGAGCATGTCCTTGAGCGGACGCGCGTCGTGCTTGAGATTGTACGCATCAACCGCCTGCCCGATCTTGAGGCCCAGGCCGGCGCAAGCCCAACCGAGATGGGTCTCCAGAATCTGGCCGACGTTCATGCGGCTCGGCACACCCAATGGATTGAGCACGATGTCGACCTGCGTGCCGTCCTCGAGGAAAGGCATGTCCTCGACCGGCACGATCTTCGACACCACGCCCTTGTTGCCGTGGCGTCCGGCCATCTTGTCGCCGGGCTGGATCTTGCGCTTCACCGCGACGAAGACCTTGACCATCTTCATCACGCCGGGCGGCAGCTCGTCGCCGCGCTGCAACTTCTCGACCTTGTCGAGGAAGCGCTGCTCGAGCAACTTTTTTGACTCGTCGTACTGCTTCCGGATGGCCTCGATCTCCGCCATCAGCTTGTCGTTGGGCGAAGCGAACAGCCACCACTGCGAGCGCGGATATTCATCCAGCACCGCCTTGGTGATCTTCGAGTCCTTCTTGAAGCCCTTCGGGCCGGCGATGCCGGTGCGGCCTTCGAGCAACTCGGCGAGACGGCCGTAGACGTTGCGATCGAGGATCGCCTGCTCGTCATCACGGTCCTTGGCGAGCCGCTCGATTTCTTCACGCTCGATGGCGAGCGCGCGCTCGTCCTTCTCGACACCGTGCCGATTGAACACGCGCACTTCAACGACCGTGCCCTGCACGCCCGGCGGAACGCGCAGCGAGGTGTCGCGCACATCGGAAGCTTTCTCGCCGAAGATGGCGCGCAGAAGCTTTTCTTCCGGCGTCATCGGGCTTTCACCCTTCGGCGTGATCTTGCCGACGAGAATGTCGCCGGCGTGCACTTCCGCTCCGATATAGACGATGCCTGCTTCGTCGAGGTTCTTGAGCGCCTCTTCCGATACGTTCGGGATGTCGCGGGTGATTTCCTCAGGACCGAGCTTGGTGTCGCGCGCCATCACCTCGAATTCCTCGATGTGGATGGACGTGAACACGTCGTCCTTCACGATCCGCTCGGAGAGCAGGATCGAGTCCTCGAAGTTGTAGCCGTTCCATGGCATGAACGCGACGAGCACGTTGCGCCCAAGCGCGAGTTCACCCAGATCGGTTGAGGGACCGTCGGCGATGATATCGCCCTTGTCGACCGTGTCGCCGACCTTCACCAACGGACGCTGGTTGATGCAGGTGTTCTGGTTCGAGCGCTGATATTTCATCAGCCGATAGATGTCGACGCCCGGCTTGGTCGGGTCAGTCTCTCCCGTCGCGCGAACGACGATACGGGTAGCGTCGACCTGATCGACCACACCGGTCCGTCGCGCGGCGATTGAGGCACCTGAATCGCGCGCCACCACACCTTCCATGCCGGTGCCGACGAACGGCGCCTCAGAACGCACGAGTGGCACCGCCTGGCGCTGCATGTTCGAGCCCATCAGTGCGCGGTTGGCGTCGTCGTTCTCCAGGAACGGAATGAGCGCGGCGGCAACCGAAACAAGCTGCTTCGGCGACACGTCCATGAAGTCGACCTTGTCGCGTGGCACCAGATGCACGTCGCCGGCCTGGCGACACACGATCAGGTCTTCGGTGAAGCGGCCACGGCCGTCGATTGCGGCATTGGCTTGCGCCACCGCATGACGCGCCTCCTCCATCGCCGAGAGGTAGATCACCTCGTCGGTGACGCGGCCGTCTTTCACCTTGCGATAAGGTGTCTCGACGAAGCCATATTTGTTGACCCGCGCATAGGTCGCGAGCGAATTGATCAACCCGATATTCGGGCCTTCCGGCGTCTCGATTGGGCAGATGCGGCCGTAGTGCGTCGGGTGCACGTCGCGCACCTCGAAGCCTGCCCGCTCGCGCGTCAGACCGCCCGGGCCGAGCGCCGACAGGCGCCGCTTGTGGGTGATCTCGGACAGTGGGTTGGTTTGATCCATGAACTGCGAAAGCTGCGAGGAGCCGAAGAACTCGCGTACCGCGGCAGCCGCCGGCTTCGCGTTGATCAGGTCCTGCGGCATGACGGTGTCGATATCGACCGACGACATGCGCTCCTTGATTGCGCGCTCCATGCGCAACAAGCCAATGCGATACTGGTTCTCCATCAGCTCGCCGACCGAACGCACGCGGCGATTGCCAAGATGGTCGATGTCGTCAATCTCACCCTTGCCGTCACGCAGGTCAACGAGCGTGCGGATGACCGCGAGGATGTCGTCGCGGCGCAGCACGCGCATCGTGTCGGGCGCGTCGAGATCGAGGCGCATATTCATCTTCACGCGACCGACGGCGGAGAGATCGTAGCGCTCGCCATCGAAGAACAACGAGCGGAACATCGCCTCCGCCGTTTCGACGGTCGGCGGCTCGCCGGGACGCATGACGCGATAGATGTCGAACAGCGCGTCCTCGCGCGTCATGTTCTTGTCGACCGACAAGGTGTTGCGGATATAGGCGCCGACATTGACGTGATCGATGTCGAGCAGCGGCAATTCCTTGTAGCCGGCCTCGATCAGGATCTTGAGATTCTTCTCGGTAATCTCCTCACCGGCTTCCATGTAGATTTCGCCGGTGCGACCATTGGCGAGATCTTCGGCGACGTAGTGACCGATGAGTTCGTCGTCGGTCATGCGCAACGCCTTGAGTCCCTTCTCGGCGAGCTGACGGGCCTGGCGCACGGTGAGCTTGTGGCCTGCCTCGACAACGGTGCGGCCGGTGTCGGCGTCGACCAGGTTGTTGACCGCCTTGTAGCCCTTCAGCCGGTTGGCATCGAAGGGCACGCGCCAGCCTTCTTTCTGACGCTTGTAGGAGACGTGTTTGTAGAACGTCGCAAGAATCTGCTCGCCGTCGAGGCCGAGCGCATAGAGCAACGACGTCACCGGAATCTTGCGGCGGCGGTCGATACGGGCATAGACGATGTCTTTCGCGTCGAACTCGATGTCGAGCCACGAGCCACGATACGGAATGATGCGCGCGGCGAACAGAAGCTTGCCCGAGGAATGGCTCTTGCCCTTGTCGTGATCGAAGAACACGCCCGGCGAGCGATGCATCTGCGAAACGATCACGCGCTCGGTGCCGTTGACGATAAAGGTGCCGTTGTTGGTCATGAGCGGAATGTCGCCCATGTAGACATCCTGCTCTTTGATGTCCTTGACCGAACGCGCGCCGGTTTCCTCGTCAATATCGAATACGATGAGGCGCAGCGTCACCTTGAGCGGCGCGGCGTAAGTCATGCCGCGCTGACGGCACTCGTCAACGTCGTATTTCGGCGGCTCGAATTCGTATTTGACGAACTCAAGCTGCGACGAATTGGAAAAGTCGGAAATCGGGAAGACCGATTTGAAGACGGTCTGCAGGCCCTCGTCGGGACGCCCGCCGATAGGCTCCTTCACCAACAAGAACTGGTCATAAGATGCCTTCTGAACCTCGATCAGGTTCGGCATCTCCGCCACTTCTTTGATTGTCCCGAAAAACTTCCTTACGCGCTTGCGACCGGTAAACGTCTGCGCCATCTTTTTCTCTCTCGATTCGATTTCGGCGGGCGGCGCGGGCGCCTCTCCGAACAGCCGCAATCCATCGCGACCATCGGGACAGGCGTCGGGGCCGTCCGGTTCTATGTGATTCGGGCCTGGCCCGAACCGCCGCACACTACATTTCGCCGTGACCGCAGCTTCGGTTCACGGCCTCTTTCCTGTCCGAGACCCCCGGGGCACCCCCCGGGGATTTCGTTTTCGTTCGATTCCCGGCCTTGCCGGGAATTCGCTTAAATAAGCGCTGCTTACTTAAGCTCAACCTTCGCGCCGACTTTCTCGAGCGTGGTCTTGATCTTGTTGGCCTCGTCCTTGGCCACGCCTTCCTTGACCGTCTTCGGCGCACCCTCGACCAGGTCCTTGGCTTCCTTCAGGCCGAGGCCGGTGAGCGCGCGCACCTCCTTGATCACTTCGATCTTCTTGTCACCGGCGCTTGCGAGCACGACGGTGAATTCGGTCTTCTCTTCGGCCGCGGCAGCGCCGCCGCCGGCCGCAGGGCCCGCCGCAACCGCCACCGCGGCGGCAGCCGAAACGCCCCACTTCTCTTCCAGCATCTTGGCCAGATCCGCCGCTTCCAGGACGGTCAGGCCCGACAATTCGTCGACGATCTTCTTCAGGTCAGCCATTTTTCAGTTCCTATCGGTTCGAACCAGAGAATGAGTGTTGAGCCGTCAGGCCGCCGCGCCCTTGGAGGCATAGGCCTGGACCACGCGCGCGACCTTGGCCGCGGGAGCGTTGGTGAGTTGCGCGATCTTCGTCGCCGGAGCCTGAATGAGGCCGACGATCTTGGCGCGCAATTCGTCCAGCGACGGCAAAGCGGCGAGCGCCTTGACGCCGTTGGTGTCCAGAGCCGTCTTGCCCATCGTCCCGCCAAGAACAACGAACTTCTCGTTCGCCTTGGCGAAATCGATGGCCACCTTCGGTGCCGCGACCGGATCGCCCGAATAGGCGATCACTGTCGGCCCCTTGAGCAGGGGCGCGATGGCGGCAGCGTCGGTGTCCTTGAGTGCGATCTTGGCGAGACGGTTTTTCGCGACCTTCACCTGCGCGCCCGCCTGCTTCATCTGCTTCCGCAGAGTCTGCATCTGGGCAACGCTGAGGCCGGAATAGTGAGCCACCACCACGACGTTGGAGGTCTTGAAGACCCCGTTCAGTTCGGTGATGGACTCCGCTTTAGCCGCTCGATCCACTGCAAGCTCTTTCCGTTTTGACGGCTGGCCCGCGTGAGCCGCGGGAGCCGCCGGGTTGCTACCAGCCGTCCCGCTTTCCAAGTTCACGCGCAGCGAACCAAGGGCAGGACGACGCTTCGACAAGCCTGCCCCCCGATCCACACCTTGCGGCCGCGACCGGGTCTCGAGGTTCGAACCGAACTGGTGCGCCTCATCGGCGCACAAACTCGGGTCGCTTCCCCGTCTGTGCTGGCCCCTTGCGGGATTAAGCGTTGGTCGAAGACCTCCGCGCCGGCAGTCTTGGACAGGTGGCCGCCCGTTTCCGGGACGGCCTGCGTGTCACCACATCCAACAGCATCGGTTTTCCTCCCTTTAGAGATCCCGGCTTGGGCTATCCAAAAGGAATAATTTCCGATCACCATGAGTTTGTAGGGACGCGCAAAGGCGCGCCGACAAATTGGGCCGGCACGCCCGACGCGGTTGATCTAGACCTTCAAGTCCGTCTTGCCAAGGGGAATCTGCGAAGATTCACCCCGAAAACGGCGTGCGGCACCCTCAGTGGGCGGTGCCGGTCCCGAACAGGCTCGGAATCTCGACTTTAACCCCGGGACCCATGGTCGAGGAGATCGCCACACGGTTGATGTAGTGACCCTTGGCGCCCGACGGCTTCGCCTTTTGAACGGCGTCCGCGAAGGCCTTGATGTTCTCCACAAGCTTGTCCTCCGAGAAGGAGGCCTTGCCGACGCCGGCTTGGATGATGCCGGCCTTTTCGACCCGGAACTCGACCGACCCGCCTTTGGCGCCCTTCACGGCATTGGTCACGTCCATGGTTACCGTGCCGACCTTCGGGTTCGGCATGATGCCGCGCGGGCCGAGCACTTTGCCGAGCCGCCCGACGAGCGGCATTAGGTCTGGGGTGGCGATGCAGCGATCGAAGTCGATCTCGCCCTTGCTCACCTTCTCGACGAGATCCTCCGCACCGACGACGTCAGCGCCAGCGGCCTTGGCCTCGTCGGCCTTGGCGCCGCGCGCGAACACGCCGACGCGCAACGAGCGGCCTGACCCGTTCGGCAGCGTGACGACGCCGCGCACCATCTGGTCCGCATGCGTCGGATCGACGCCGAGGTTCATCGCGATCTCGATGGTTTCGTCGAACTTCGCCTTGGCGCGCTCCTTCACGAGCTTCACCGCCTCGGTGATCGAATAGGCCTTCTCGCGATCGATACCCTCGCGGGCCTTCTTCGTGCGTTTTCCGATTGTCATGGCTGTTACTCCGTCACCGCGAGGCCCATCGAGCGGGCGGAGCCTTCGATCATCTTCATCGCCGCTTCGACGGTGTCGCAGTTCAGGTCCTTCATCTTCTGTTGAGCGATCTCGCGCACCTGCTGCTTGGTGACCTTGCCGACCGGCTCGCGGCCCGGAGTCTTCGAACCGCTGTCGAGCTTTGCCGCCTTCTTGAGGAAATATGACACCGGCGGCGTCTTCATCTCGAAGGTGAAGGAGCGGTCCTGATAGGTCGTGATGATGACCGGGATCGGGACGCCCTTCTCCATTTTCTGGGTCTGCGCGTTGAACGCCTTGCAGAACTCCATGATGTTCAAGCCGCGCTGGCCAAGCGCCGGCCCGATCGGGGGCGACGGATTGGCGGCGCCGGCGGGCACCTGCAATTTGAGGAATCCAGTGACTTTCTTTGCCATAACTCACCTCTGTTCGTGGTGCGGATATTGACGGTTGGCGACCGCCTCACCTCCCACATCTGCTGCACATATCATGACCGGCGTATCGGCCCTGACAAACTCTTAGAGCTTCTCAACTTGCCCGAATTCCAGCTCGACCGGGGTCGCACGGCCGAAGATCGACACCGCGACCTTCACGCGCGAGCGGCCTTCGTCGACTTCCTCGACCACGCCGTTGAACGAGGCGAACGGTCCGTCGGACACGCGCACCTGCTCGCCGACCTCGAACGACACCGCCGGCTTCGGACGCTCAATGCCTTCCTGCACCTGGTGCAGGATACGGTCGGCCTCGGCATCCGAAATCGGCATCGGCTTTTTGTCGGTGCCGAGAAATCCGGTGACCTTCGGCGTGTTCTTGATGAGGTGATAGACCTCGTCGGTGAGATCCATCTTCACCAGCACGTAGCCGGGGAAGAACTTGCGCTCGGTCTCGACCTTGCGGCCGCGGCGCGCCTCGGTGACTTTTTCCTTCGGCACCAGTACCTCGCCGATATGCTCGGCGAGCCCGCGCTGCTTGGCCTGCTCGCGGATCGAATCCGCGACCTTGTTCTCGAAATTCGAATAGGCGTGGACGATGTACCAGCGCTTCGGCTTGGTCGACGTCGTCGTCTCAGCGGTGTCGTTCATCGCTCCTGAACCTTTAGCCCCCGATGCCGAGCACGAAGGTAACGGCAATCCGGATTAATTGATCCGCGACCAGGAAGAAAATGGACGCGATCGCGACCATTACGAACACCATTCCCGTGGTGATCGCGGTTTCGCGCCGCGTGGGCCAGGTCACCTTGCGCCCTTCTTCGCGCACTTCCTGCAGGAAGCGGAAGGGGCTGACCCGCTTGCGTCGCACCTCTGCCGGCGCTTGATCGCTCATCCGTGCTCGCTCTTAATCTATCTCACTCATTATCTATGTCTGGTCCGCTTGGCAGGAGTGGAGGGACTCGAACCCCCAACCCCCGGTTTTGGAGACCGGTGCTCTAGCCATTGAGCTACACTCCTCCGTAAAGCGGCTGCGGCGGACCATATAATGGCCCGCCGCAGCGATGTCATGCATTATACACCGGGCCTTTGCAAGGGAAGAAAGCCCCGAAATTAAGGAATTCCGGCCTGAAGGCTGGAGCGGGTGAACGGAATCGAACCGTCGTCATCAGCTTGGAAGGCTGTTGCTCTACCATTGAGCTACACCCGCGAAATCGCCGCAGCAAACCGGCGGAACCCGCCTCATCATTCCGGCTGGCCCTGCTATCGCAGGAGCATCCCAGGCGCAAGCATACCCGACGGCGCGTCCCCCCAAACGCATACTGGAGTGCTGCCGCAGCGCCCGCCGCTCTAGCCGCAGCCTTGCGAAGGTTGGCGCGTCGTAAAACTTAGCCCGCGGCGCCAAGGATTTCGGTCGGCCGCCTGGTTTTACGCTCCGCAACCTCGCGCTCGCTCGCGAGCAGAGCCTCAATGACCCGAACGCGCTTGTCCAGTTCGTCGCGAACGCCCTCAAGCTGTTTTATTTTCGTCCCTTGAGTTGCCGCTAGTGCTTCTTTTTCTTGAAGTTTGTCTTCCAAAATCGATTTCTGCTGACTGAATACGCTCCGTTGCCGCCGCTGCTCGCCCTGCATCGCCGCAACTAGCCTGAACCGTTCTGCCGCGGCGGCGGTTAGTTCAGTGTTCAAAAATTCGATCTGCTTAATAGACAATGCGACTGTTGCTTCCCTTCGGTCGGACGCCGCCTCTGCTGCATGCACCCGGTCAGCCAACGTTTTTGATTCCTCAAGGGCGACGTCGAGTTGCGCTTGCAAGACCGCTTTTTCACTTTCCAGAAGAATGATTTTGTCTTCCGCGGCGGCAGTCCCCATTTTGTACTGATTCACGGCCTCCTGAAGCGCCGAAACTGTTTGGCTAAGACGATCTATGTCGTCATATCGATCTTGCAGCTCATTAGCTTGGCGTTGCTGCACATTGTGTAGTTCAAGAACTTCAGTGAGGCGCAGTCTCAATTCGGCGGATTGCCTGGCGAATTTTTCGTTGAGCGCGTGAGCGTCGGAATCAGGAACGTTCAATGGCGGTCGCCAAAGGTCTCCGCCAGTGTCAAAGGCAGGCTCGATGAATTTCATAGTCCAGCGCTTCCATTGAAGGCAGGGTCAAACGCATCATCTCAGGAAATGCGGCAGGACAATCGAATCGCCACCGCCAATACTGTGCGAACCCTCGGACGAATCCCTTAATCAGGACTTAATATTGCGCGCTGGACGACTTCCGCTTTGCCCCAAATTACACGTGAATGAAATCGCAGCGACCGCCGAAATGGACGAACTGGACAATTCCGCCGTGTTGCCCGCCGCGCTGGTTCCGCCGCGATTGGCGCGTGAGTACTGATGGGATCTGCGCGGACGCCGGTGTAGTGGCCTGCCCATTTCTAAACCTGAATAGCCCCCTTTGGGCTGCGTTTTAGGCGATCCGAGTCGTTTGATAGGGTCGGAGATTTCCCGGCCCGGCTCAGGAACGGAATATGAGAAAATTCGTCTTTGCTCTGACGTGCATAGCTTTCGTTACGATTGTCGATCCTGCAGGCGCCCAAGGCTATTTGGCTTTGCCGAATGCCGCGAATGTCATTCCGGGAACCACGGTGCTTCCTGGCAATCGGTGGCGGGACGACTGGCAAGGCGCGGCACAACGGCAAGTTTGAGGTACCGCAGGGTCGGAAAAGAACTCCCCTTTTTCGGTTCGTTTTGCCAAAGTACATCTTTCAGTTGTATATGAAAATTGTACAACTATGCGCGATTATGGTGGTAAGCCACAGGCACTTTCTAGGCCAAGCGCCTTGCGACACAAGCTGTAGCCGGTCACCGCCACAATGCGACTCCGCTACAAGCGGGACCAACGCGTCTTCTCGAACACCCGAAATGGGGCGGGAGCGGTCGAATCGCCGTCGCTTAAAGCTCCAGCTACATAAGAAACATTGTCTTGGCCCCTTGACCACAGCAGTATTCATCGAGTAATCGTGGAAGGTATCCCAGTAATTAAATATAAATTATTATAAAGGAGATAGTAATGACTAATGATTCAAATGGAAATTCATCGAACGACCAGCAAACGCCGAAACTCAACGACTTCGATACGACGAAGTCGTCAGACGCGGTCGGCCCGGCGCCGAAGCCGGGTAAGTCCGCTGGCGACAAGAAAAAGGGCAACAGGAATGCAATGACACATGGCTTGTACAGCAAGTTCGTCATTTTGCCGGACGAATCCGAAAGCGAATTCAGGACGCTGCTGGATGATCTTGGTACGGAATGGCTGCCGCACGGCCGTAGCGAAGTCGAAGCCGTTTTTGATCTGGGTTACCTGATTTTGCTCAAACAGCGGTTGCGCAAATGGGCACAAAGTCGTTTTCAAGGATGGCCGCAAAACAATTCCCGTAACCACACTCTCCGCGATAAGGAAGCACTCCCTCCGGACACAGAGGGACAAAAGCAATCTCAGAATTCCTTAACGTATGGCCAGTTTAAAGATGTATCAGACCTGCTCGCGAGATTAGATACCCAGATTGACAAAACGTTGCGGCGTCTGACCTCGTTGAAAGTGTTGAAGCGCACCGAACCCAATCTGTTCGAAGTAGCGCAGATCGAATCTGTGCCAATGGTGCCAGATGACACTCCTGAAACGGAGTTGCCGTCGGAAACCGTCAAAACTGAAACAGACCAGTCATGATGCAAAAGGCCTGGACCTAATTGGGCAGGGCAATATGTCGTGAATGAAGAAGGGGTCGACTTGCCTATGGCGCGTACTCTCGAATGTTCACGGCGTATTGCCCTTTTTGCAGTCTCATTACCATTTGCGCGATTCTGCGGTGCATCGAAATCAGATGCTGAGTTAAGCGAGCTTTGGCCTAA
>Ga0207681_10002535_pt1 | contig 11609 bp, 7 predicted proteins | sample KBSS53metaG_FD_184324 | JGI IMG/M metagenome (GOLD analysis project Ga0207681, IMG submission 184324) | Switchgrass rhizosphere microbial communities from Kellogg Biological Station, Michigan, USA - KBS S5-3 metaG (SPAdes) (version 2) | ecosystem: Host-associated > Plants > Roots > Rhizosphere >... | reverse complement strand
GTCGACAACGTATCGGTCGACATCCAGCGCGGTGAGGTAGTGGGTCTGCTCGGCCCCAACGGGGCGGGTAAGACGACGTCGTTTTACATGATCGTCGGCTTGCTGCCGACGGAAGGCGGCCGTATCTTTTTGGAAGGACGCGAGATCACCGCGCTGCCGATGTATCAGCGCTGTCGGCTCGGTGTGGGATACCTGCCGCAGGAGTCGTCGGTATTTCGGAAGCTGACCGTGGAGGAGAATCTGCTGGCGATCCTGGAGACGCTGGACCTCGGCGCCGCCGAGCGGAAAGAGCGGGCGCGCGAGCTGCTGGCCGAGCTCGACCTGACCGCGCTGGCGCCCTACCCGGCCTACACGCTGTCAGGCGGTGAGCGCCGGCGGCTGGAGATCACCCGCGCCCTGGTCAACGGTCCCCAGTATCTGCTGCTCGATGAGCCGTTCACCGGCATCGACCCGATCGCCATCGCCGACATCCAGGAGATCATCTCTCGGCTGCGCGACCGGGGCATCGGCGTCCTGATCACTGACCACAACGTACGCGAGACGCTGGCTATCACGGACCGTGCCTACATCCTCTACGACGGCAAGATTCTGGTGTCAGGCACGGCAAGCGAGATCGCCAACAGTCCGATCGCCCGAGAGATCTATCTCGGTGAGAAGTTCGCCCTCTAGGGCGACGGAGACGACGTAGCTATGGCTATGGAAGCGCGCCTCTCACTCCGGCAGAGCCAGCGGGTCGTCATGACCCCGCTGCTCCAGCAGGCGATTCAGCTCCTGCAGCTCTCGACGCTCGAGCTGCAGGAGGTCGTACAGAAAGAGCTGCTCGAGAACCCGCTCCTCGAGGAGGTGGCGCCCGAAGCCGAGGCCGCCCCCGAGGCCTCCGCGTCGACGACGCCCGACGCCCCCACCACCACGCCGCTGGAGCCGGCGCCGGTGGAGCCGCCGCCGACCAACGAGCGGCAGACCGACGACCTGCCCTTCGACCTCAACGCGGTGATGTTCGACGATCACGAGGAGCGGTCGCTCGTCTCCCAGGAGGAGCGCGAGGACCTGCCCTTCGAGAACATCGTGCGCTCGGTCAACTCGCTGACCGACCACCTCGACGAGCAGCTGCGGTTCACGACCGAGGATCCGCTGGTCCGTCGCATCGGCAACGAGATCATCGGCAACCTCGACGAGGACGGCTACCTCCGCGCCGACGTGGCCGAGCTCGCCCAGCGGTGCGAGACCACGGTGGAAGAGGTCGAGAAGGTCCTGGCCCTGGTGCAGGCGTTCGACCCGCCCGGGGTGGCGGCCCGCTCCATCCAGGAGTGCCTGCTCATCCAGCTCAAGGCCGATCCCAACCCCGACCCGGTGTCGGTGGAGATCGTGGAGGAGCACTTCGACGAGCTGAGCCGGCGCCGCTATCCCGACATCGCGCGGGCGCTCAAGCTCTCGCTGGATCGCATCATGGAATCGGTCGAGGAGATCATGGGCCTCGAGCCCAAGCCGGGGCGGCGCTTCGGGGGCAGTGACTCCCGCTACATCGTGCCCGACGTGGTCGTGCACAAGATGGGCGGCGAGTACGTGGTGGTCCTGAACGAGGACGGCGTCCCGCGCCTGCGCGTGAATTCGCTCTACCGCTCACTGCTGCGTACCGCCGGCAGCGAGGCCCGGGAGTACGTGGAGCAGAAGCTGCGCTCGGCGGTGTGGCTCATCAAGAGTGTGGACCAGCGCCAGCGCACGCTGCGCAAGGTCACGCAATCGATCGTGAAGTTCCAGCGCGAGTTCCTGGACAAGGGGCTGCCGTGCCTGCGCCCGCTGTCGCTGCGCGACGTGGGTGAGGACATCGGCATGCACGAGTCCACCATCAGCCGCGTCACGACCAACAAGTACGTGGAGACGCCGCAAGGCCTCTTCGAGCTGAAGTTCTTCTTCCACAGCGGCATCGCCTCGGGCGACGGTGAGATGGTCTCGTCGGTGTCGGTGAAGAAGATGATCCAGGATCTGCTGGCCAACGAGGACCCGGCCAAACCGCTGTCCGACCAGGAGGTGGCGCAGATCCTCAAGGGACGCGGGCTCACCATCGCGCGCCGCACGGTCGCCAAGTATCGCGAGGAGCTCGGCATCCTCCCGTCGCACCAGCGCCGCCTGGCACCGAAGCGTCGCTGACAGAAGCCTCGCTGACCGCGGTCGGTATCCCGCGGCGCCGGGGCCGAGCGCGTCACAGAGGAGTGGCCCGGCTCCGCCGGGACGCTCCGAACGCGTGGGGGGTATGGGGGGCCATCTCGGGGCCCCCCATCAGGTAGGAGGTCACCATGGATCTCATCATCAGTGGCCGCGGGATCGTGCTGGGGCGGGACTTCAAGGACGCCGTCACCCGAAAGGTCGCGCGGGTCGGCCGTCTCGTGCCGGCGCTGAGCGAGGCGCGCGCCACGTTCACCGCCGAGAAGTTCCGACGCACCGTCCGCCTCACGCTCACGGCGCGACACCAGGTGTTCTCGACCACGGCCACCGATGCCGACCTCATGGCGGCGGTGGACGCCGCGGTGGAGCGCCTGGACCACCAGGTGCGCCGGGCCAAGGATCGTCGCCGGCTCGCGCCGCGACGGCTCACCCGTGCCGCGCAAACGCGCCGGGCCACCGGCGAGGTGGCCTAGGGTCGATGGCCGGCCCCATCACGTTCGTCGTCATCACCGGCATGAGCGGCGCGGGCAAGAGCTACGCGATCAAGTGCTTCGAGGACATGGGCTTCTTCTGCGTGGACAACCTGCCGACCACGCTCATTCCCACCTTTGCCGATCTCGTCGCCCGCTCCACGCACACCGTCGACCGGGTGGCGCTGGGCGTGGACGTCCGCGAGGGGGAATACCTCACGCATCTGCTCGACACGCTGGCCGAGCTGCGCAAGCGGGGGCACACCGCCGAGGTACTGTTCCTGGAGGCGAGCGAGGAGTCACTGGTGCGGCGCTACCGCGAGACGCGCCGCCGCCATCCGCTGGCGCCCGACGGCAACGTGCTCGACGGCATCCGCGCCGAGCGCAAGATGCTCTCCACGCTGCGCGAGGTCGCCGACCGTGTGGTGGACTCCTCCGCGCTGACCGTGCACCAGCTCAAGGATCTGCTCGTCGAGCACTACGTCACGCCGGGCCGCCGGCCGGGCCTGTCCATCTCGCTGGTGTCGTTCGGCTTCAAGCACGGCGTGCCCTTCGACGCCGACCTCGTGTTCGACGTCCGCTTCCTGCCCAATCCGCACTTCGTGGAGGCGCTGCGCCCGCTGGACGGACGCGATAGCCGGGTGCGGGACTTCGTCATGAAGGCGGAGGAGAGCCGCGAGCTGCTGCGGCGGCTCGAGGATTTCCTGGGCTTCGTGCTGCCCGCCTACCAGCGGGAAGGCAAGGCCTATCTCACGGTCGCGGTCGGCTGCACGGGTGGGCGCCACCGCTCGGTGGCGCTGGTGGAGGAGCTCAAGGGGTTTCTCGACCGGCTCGGCCTGGCCGCCGGCGTCGTCCACCGGGATCTGGATCGCGAGTAGCCGTGAGCCGCAGTCCGCTGGCATTCTGCTTCGGCGTACACAACCATCAGCCGATCGGGAACTTCGACAGCGTTCTCGTCGAGACGACCGAGCACGCCTACCGGCCCCTCCTCGAGCGGCTCCGCGCGCGCACCGAGGTCCGCATGACCGTGCACTGCACGGGCAGCCTGCTCGAATGGCTGCGAGCGCACGCGCGCTCGACGTTCGATCTGCTCGGGGAGCTGGCCGCCAGCGGTCGCATCGAGCTGCTGACCGGCGGCTTCTACGAGCCGATCCTCGCCATCCTGCCCGACGCCGACAAGCGCGGTCAGATCGAGCGGCTGAGCGCGTTCTTGAAGACCGAGTTCGGGGTGAGCCCGCGCGGCATGTGGCTGGCCGAGCGCGTGTGGGAGCCCACCCTGCCGCGGGCCCTGCGGGACGCCGGCGTCGAGTACGTGCTGGTTGACGATCAGCACTTCGCGCTGGCCGGCCTGTCGCCCGACGAGCTCGGCGGCTACTACCTCACCGAGGATCAGGGCGCCACCGTCGGCGTCTTTCCCATCAACGGCCGCCTGCGACATCTCATCCCGTTCGCCGAGGTCGAAAAGTCGATCGAGTACCTCGGCGAGCAGCACGGTCGGGTCGCGGCGGTGACGGTGGCCGATGACGGCGAGAAGTTCGGCGGCTGGCCGGGCACCTTCAAGCACGTCTACGAGGACGGCTGGCTCGACGCGTTCTTCGACCGGATCAGCGAGACCCCGTGGCTGCGGTGGGCCACCCTCGCCGACGTCGTGGACGCGGGGCCGGCCACCGGGCGCGTCTATCTGCCCACGGCGTCCTACCAGGAGATGGGCGAGTGGGCGCTGCCCACCGAAGCGGGGCGGGCGCTGGAGGAAGCCAAGCGCGATCTTGGCCCCCTGGAGGGCGCCGCGCGCCTGATCGGCCAGCTGCGCGGCGGATTCTGGCGCAACTTCCTCGTCAAGTACCCGGAGGTGGCCGAGATCTACTGGAAGATGCTGCGGCTGTCCGCGGCGATCTCGCAGGCGCAGACGCGGCGGCCCGGCGACCAGGCGGTGCTGGCGGCGCGCGAGGCGCTCTGGCGCGGCCAGGCCAACGATGCCTACTGGCACGGCGTGTTCGGCGGCTGCTATTTGCCCCACCTTCGCCGGGCGGTGAAGACCGCGCTGCTGGAGGCGGAGGCCCGCCTGGCCAGCGGCGGCGCTCCGCTCGAAGTCACGGTGGCCGACGTGAACGGCGACGGTCAGGACGAGATCGTCGTGCGCACGTCCGATCTCTCCGTCACGCTGAACCCGGCGCGGGGCGGCACGCTGACCGAGATTGGCGCGCTCGGGCGCCGGCACGACGCGGCCGACGTGCTCGCCCGGCGGCCCGAGACCTATCACGCACGCCTCGCCAGCGGCGCCGAAGGGCAGGGCGCGACGCGCTCGATCGGCGACACCACGCCGGAGAAGGAGCCGGGCCTGCATCGGCTCCTGGCCTACGATCGGTTCCGGCGCGCCTCGCTGCTCGACGGCCTCTTCGCCTCCAGTGGCGACCTCGACGCGGTGGAGCCCTGGGCCGCCTGCCGACTGTCGCTCGGTGATGCGGTCTTCGAGCACGCCGTGGAACGGCGCCGCGACGGCGTCGAGATCGTGCTGCGCCTGCGTGGCGACCATCCGGAGCTCGCCACCGTCGAAAAGCGCGTGACGGTCGCCGGCGCCACGGTGAGCGCGCGCTACCGCCTGACCGCACCCGCGGGGAGCGAGCTCGCCGGACGATGGGCAGTGCAGTGGAATCTCGCGCTGAGCGCCGGCGATGCGCCGGGGCGCTACCTCACCCGACCAGACCGGCCGTCGCTCGGCAGTGCCGGCCACGCCGGCGACGCCACGGACGTGGCGCTCGTCGACGAATGGCTCGGGCTGCAGGTGCACCTGGCGTGGAGCCCGGCGGCCACGCTTCAGTGGGGACCGGTGGAGACCGTGTCGGTGTCCGAAGGCGGTTTCGAGCGGCTGTACCAGGGGACCGCGCTGCTGGTGAGCTGGCCGCTATCAGGTACGACTCAGGAGATATCGATGACCCTGACCATGGTGGAGCAATGATGCTCGACGACCCGCGCGCCATCGAGCGCGTCGACCGGCACGACACGCGCCGCGTCCTCACCGAATTCCCGGCGCACTGCCGGCGGGCCCAGGCCCTGCAGCCGATGCCGCTGCCGGCGGCCGTACGTCCGCGGCTCGTGGTCGTGGCGGGAATGGGCGGCTCGGCCGCCGGAGGCGATCTGGTCGCCGCCTGTGCCTCCGACACGCTCGACGTGCCGTTGCTGGTGCATCGGGGCTACGGATTGCCGGCCGCCGCCGGGCCCGAATCACTCGTCGTCGCGCTGTCGTACTCCGGCGACACCGCCGAGGTGCTCTCCGCCGTCGAGGTCGCGCTCCGACGCGGCATCCCGGTGGTGGCGGTGACTTCGGGCGGAGCGCTCGGGGCGCTCGCGCAGACGCACGGGTTCCCCCGGGTGACGCTGCCGGCGGGGCTCATGCCGCGCATGGCGCTCGGCTATCTCGCATTCCCGCTACTGACCGTGCTGGCCGCCTGCGGCGTGCCGGCCGCCAGCGCGACCGACATCGAGGATGCGCTGAGCGTCGTCCAGGACCAGGGCGAGGATCTCGGGCCCGAGCGCCCGAGCGAGAAGAACGAAGCCAAGCGCCTGGCGCTGGCCATCGGCACGCGACTGCCGGTGATCTATGGCGGACCGCTGACTGGCGCGGTGGCCTATCGCTGGAAGACCGACCTCGAAGAGAACGCCAAGGTGCTGGCGATCGCCGGTGCCGTCCCCGAGATGAACCACAACGAGATCGAGGTGTGGGGCGGACCGGGGGCGGCCGGCCGTCACGCCGTGCTCCTGCGCGAGGACGCCGAGGCCGTCGAGATCGCGGGCCGTTTCACCCTGCTGCGCGAGATGCTCGGTCCCCACGCCGGCGGCCTCAGCGAGGTATGGGCCCGCGGCCGTGGTCGCCTGGCCCGCCTGCTCTCGCTCGCCGCGCTCGGGCAGTGGGTGAGCTACTACGTTGCCATGCTGCAGGGAACCGATCCCTGGCCGGTGCCGATGCTCACCGAGGTGAAGCGCCGGCTGGCGACGCCATCGGACGAGCACCGCCCGCGCCCTTGAGAGTGCGCGCGACACCGTGCTAGAGTGACCCGGTTCGATCCTCGTTCGAAGGAGATTCGCATGGCGCGGGATGAGCATCTGTTCACGTCGGAATCGGTGACGGAGGGGCACCCCGACAAGATCGCCGATCAGATTTCCGACGCGGTGCTCGACGCGATCCTCGGCCAGGACCCGACCGGCCGCGTCGCCTGCGAGACGCTGCTCACCACCGGGCTAGTGGTGGTGGCCGGCGAGATCACCACGTCGTGCTACGTCGACATCCCGGAGCTCGTGCGCCGGACCATCAAGGACATCGGCTACATCGACTCCGCGCTCGGCTTCGACTGCCACACCTGCGGCGTCATCGCCGCCATCGACAAGCAGTCGCCCGACATCGCGCTCGGTGTCGACAAGGAGGGCGCTGGCGACCAGGGGCTCATGTTCGGCTACGCCTGCCGCGAGACCGAGGAGCTCATGCCGCTGCCGATCATGCTCTCGCATCGGCTGGTCGAGCGGCTCAGCCAGGTCCGCCGTAGCGGGACGCTCGACTACCTCCGCCCGGACGGCAAGAGCCAAGTCAGCGTGCGCTACCGCGACGGCCAGCCGGTCGGAGTCGAGACCATCGTGGTGTCCACGCAGCACGCCGATCACATCGGCCAGGATCAGATTCGCAACGATATTCTCAAGCACGTGATCCAGCCGGTCGTGCCGGCCAACCTCATCGATCCCAACAAGGTCGTCTACCACATCAATCCGACCGGCCGGTTCGTCACCGGGGGGCCCATGGGTGACACGGGCCTCACCGGGCGCAAGATCATCGTCGATACCTACGGCGGCTCGTGTCCGCACGGCGGCGGCGCGTTCTCGGGCAAGGATCCGACGAAGGTCGATCGCTCCGGCGCCTACATGGCCCGGCACGTGGCCAAGAACATCGTGGCCGCCGGCCTGGCCGAGCGCGCGCAGGTGCAGGTGGCCTACGCGATCGGCGTGCCGGAGCCCGTCTCCATCATGGTGAAGACCGACGGGACCGCCAAGCTCACCGAGCGTCAGCTCGAGGAGCTCGTGCGCAAGCACTTCGACTTCCGGCCACGCGCCATCATCGAGTACCTCAACCTGCGCCGTCCGATCTTCCGGAAGACGGCCGCCTTCGGGCACTTCGGTCGGAACGACCCCGACTTCACGTGGGAAGCTACCGGCCGCGTGAAGGACCTTCGGAACGCCGCCGGGATCTAGCTCGGCGGGGAAGGTCGTCCCCGGTTCCACGGTGTCACGGGTCCGTTTGACCCGTCGGCACCGGTCTCCTCCCGGCCCGAGACAGCGGCGGCCGGACCGCTGCGCGAAACCGACGCCAGACGCGGCCAGGGAGACAGGACGACGATGACGCCGGGACGACGATGAACAAGATGGTCCCATGAGACGGCCGCAGCCGATCCTGTTCCTGGTCGGCCTGTTCTTCCTGCTGGCGATCGGCGCCCAGGTCGTGCCGTTCTACACGGACTGGCTGTGGTTCGGCGAGGTCGGCTACACGGGCGTCTTCTGGACGACGCTGTCGCTGCGCGGCGCCCTGTTCACCGCGGTGATGGTCTCGGTCCTGGTCTTCCTGGCCGCGAACCTCATGTTCGCCGCCCGCACCGCCGCGCCCGACGTGCTGTGGGAGCTGGAGGACCAGCTCGGCCTGCCCGGCCGCGTGGTGATCGAACCGCTCATCCGCCGCTTCCTGCCCATCGTCCTGCTGGCGATCGCCACCGTGGCGGGATTGCGGGCCAGCGTGCACTGGGAAGTCGTCCTCGGGTACCAGAACGCCGAGCCGTTCGGAGCGGTCGACCCGGTCTTCGGTCAGGATCTCGGGTTCTTCGTGTTCGTCCTGCCGTTCTGGCGCATGATCCACGGCTGGGGGCTGGCCCTGGCGGCGGGGACCATGCTGCTCACACTCGTGCTCTACGGTCTGCAGCGCAGCCTGGTGCTGACGACGCGCGGACCTCGCATCGCGGGCGGCGCCCGTACGCATCTGCTCCTGCTGGGCGCCCTGCTTCTGGTGCTCAAGGCGGTCGGCTTCTGGCTCGACCGCTACGAAGTCGTCTTCTCCGAGCGCGGGTTCATCTTCGGAGCGGCCTACACCGACGTGTTTGCCACGCTGCCGGCGCTGGGAGGCCTGGCCATGCTCAGCGTGCTGGCCGCCGCCGCCTGCGTGGCCCAGATCGGGCGGCCGGGGCTCTACCTGGTGGGCTACGGCCTGGCGCTGCTGGTCTTCGCGTGGGTCGTCGGGCTCGGCGCCTACCCAGCGCTGCTGCAGCGCTTCCGGGTGTCCCCCAACGAGCTGGCCGCCGAACGGCCCTTCATCGCGCACAACATCCGGTTCACGCGCGCCGCCTACGGGCTCGATCGGATCCAGGAAAAGGAGTTCCCCGCCGACGACACGCTCGACGCGCGCGCGCTCACGCACAACGAGACGACGATCAAGAACATCCGCCTGTGGGACTACCGGCCGCTGCTGCGAACGTTCGCCCAACTCCAGGAGATCCGGACGTACTACAAGTTCGTCGACGTGGACAACGACCGCTACCTGATCAATGGCGAGTACCGCCAGCTGATGCTGTCCCCGCGCGAGCTCTCGTATCAGCATCTGCAGGGTGGCCGGAACTGGATCAACGAGCACCTGACCTATACCCACGGCTACGGCGTGGTGGTGGGCCCGGTCACGCGTATCACCCCCGAGGGGCTCCCCGAGTTCTTCGTCAAGGACATCCCGCCGCAGTCGGCGGGCGGCTTTCCGGCGATCACGCGACCGGAGATCTACTTCGGCGAGATCGCCAACGAGTACATCCTGGTCCGCACGCGCTCCCAGGAGCTCGACTATCCGCGCGGGGACCAGAACGTCTACGCGCGCTACGCCGGGCGTGGGGGCGTGCCGATCACGTCGTGGTTACGGCGCCTGGCCTTCGCGGCCCGCTTCGGCGAGCTCAAGATCATCCTGTCCGACGACATCACGCCCGAGAGCCGGATCCTGATGAACCGGGAGATCGCGCCGCGGATCGAGCGAATCGCGCCGTTCTTCCGTTACGACCGCGATCCCTACCTCGTCATCAACGACGCCGGGCGCCTGGTGTGGATGCTCGACGGCTACACCACGACCGATCGGTACCCGTACTCCGAGCCCGTCCGCGGCATGGGCAACTACATTCGCAACTCGGTGAAGGTGACGGTGGACGCCTACGACGGGGTGGTGACCTTCTACGTGGCCGACGCCACCGATCCGATCGTGCGCACCTACGCCCGGGGCTTCCCGGGCCTGCTCAAGCCGCTGGCGCAGATGCCGGCCGACCTGCAGCGCCACATCCGCTATCCCGAGGACTTCTTCGCGATCCAGGCGCGCAAGCACGCCGTCTATCACATGGAAGACCCCCAGGTGTTCTACAACAAGGAGGACCTGTGGGCCGTCCCGCGGCGGACCGTCGAGGGACGCGACAAGGAGATGGAGCCGTACTTCACAATCATGCGGCTGCCGGGAGAGTCCAAGGAGGAGTTCATCCTCCTCACGCTCTTCAATCCCAGCCGCCGCGACAACATGATCGCCTGGCTGGCCGCCCGCTCCGATCCGCCCAACTACGGCCGCCTCATCGTCTACAACTTCCCCAAGCAGAAGCTGGTGTACGGCCCACGACAGATCGACGCGCGGATCGATCAGGACCCGCTGATCTCGCAGCAGCTCTCGCTGTGGAACCAGCGCGGCTCGACGGTCATTCGCGGCTCGCTCCTGGCCATCCCGCTCGAGCAGTCCCTGATCTACGTCCAGCCGCTCTACCTGGCCGCCTCCGAGCAGGGGGCACTGCCCGAGCTCCGGCGCGTGATCGTCGCCTACGGCAACCAGATCGCCATGGAGCCGACCCTCGAGCAGTCGCTGGCCCGGATCTTCGGCGGCCGCAGCGCACCGCCCCCGGCGTCCACCGCCGCGACCACCTCGACGCCAGGCGCGCCGGCCACGACGCCGTCGGCCAGCGAACGGGCGCTCGCGCAGCGCGCCCTGGAAGCCTACACGCGCTCCCAAGAAGCCCTGCGCAAGGGCGACTGGGCGACGTACGGCACCGAGCAGAAGCGCCTGGAGGAAGCCCTCCGCGCGCTCACCGAATCCCGCCGCTAACTACGTCCTGGCGCGCAGGAACAGTGAGGTGCCCAGACCGAGGAAGATGATGTTGGCGGTCCAGGCGGCCAGCAGCGGCGGGAGCAGATCGGCTCGCGCGAAGGCCAGCGCGATGTAGTGGACGACGAGATAGCCGGCCATGATGGCGATGGCCAGACCCACGCCGAAGAGCCGCCCGCCGCGCGGGGCCTGGAGCGAAAACGGGATCGCCACCAGGACCATGATCATGTTCACCAGCGGGAACGACAGCTTGGAGTAGAGCTCGACGAGATACTTCTTCACCTGGAAGCCGGTGGCCTGCAGACGGCCGATGTAGTCCTTCAGCTCCCAGTAGCTCATCGCCGCGATGGGCTTCTGGATCTTCGTGAAGTCGTCGAGGTCCTCCTGCATGTCGAGCGCGGTCATCGCGAAGGGGATGGTGCTGACCTCGCCCTTCGGCCCGAACTCGCGGAAGGCGCCGTCGGTCATCTCCCAGCCCTCCGGAGTGACGTGGGCGCGCCTCGCGTCCAGGCGGCTCAGCAGACGGAACGTCGGATCGACCTCGAGCACGGTCATTCCGTACATATCGCCGGTGCCCGGGGCCAGCAGCTCGATGCGATAGAAGCGGGTGTCCGAGGTCCGGAGCCAGAGTCGCTCGCGCGACTGCAGGTGACGCGGAAGCTGGCCACGAATCTTCACGCGATCCACCTCGTCGCCCCACTCGTTCAACCGCGGCAGCACGATCTCCTGGAACAGCCCGGACACGAACGCCACGCCCAGGCCGACCAGCAGAATGGGCAGCGCCACGCGATAGAGGCTCATACCGGCGGCCTTCATGGCGGTAAGCTCGTGATAGC
>Ga0207681_10002532_pt1 | contig 11613 bp, 9 predicted proteins | sample KBSS53metaG_FD_184324 | JGI IMG/M metagenome (GOLD analysis project Ga0207681, IMG submission 184324) | Switchgrass rhizosphere microbial communities from Kellogg Biological Station, Michigan, USA - KBS S5-3 metaG (SPAdes) (version 2) | ecosystem: Host-associated > Plants > Roots > Rhizosphere >... | reverse complement strand
GAAGAGGTTCGGAGCCGCACACGCGAATGCGCCGAGCGGGCGCATCCTGCGCGAGGTTCCAGGGGTCGGCATTTCTCTGGAAAGCTTTACACGGCGTTAGTTTCGCCCTCGGAAACATTTGCCGCTGATAGCAGCTCCCCCATTTGGAGATTTCCCCGGTTCCCCGTTTCCTGATTCAACGTCAACAGACTCTTCGTTCCTTTCGTTTCCTTCCGTTTGATTTCCCCTTTCTGCGTCATGTTTTCCTGATTCTTGCACGTCCATCCTGGAGATTTTCTCGCGTCTGTTTGCGATTTATCTGCATCATTTGCGTGATCCGGAGTGAACACGTGATTGCCGGCGGCACCATTCGACCCATTCGACTGCGCTCAGGGCAAGGCTGTTGCTCAGGCAAAGCTTGCCGCTACAGTGACGGCTTATGCCTTACAAAGATGTTGCTCCGCCAGCAGGGGAAAAGATCACCAGAACCGAAAAACTGAATGTTCCGGATCAGCCGGTAATTCCATTCATTCGCGGCGATGGCACCGGGCCGGATATCTGGGCCGCGAGCGTGCGCGTGTTCGATGCCGCGGTCGAAAGAGCTTTTGGCGGCAAGAAAAAGATCGCGTGGTTTGAGGTTTTCGCCGGTCAGACCGCGAAGGACAAATTCAATGAATGGTTGCCCGAGGATACGGTGGAAGCGTTCCGCGAATTTTTGGTTGGCATCAAAGGGCCGCTGACCACGCCGGTTGGTGGCGGGATTCGCTCGCTCAACGTCGCCCTGCGGCAGCTTCTGGATCTTTTTGTTTGCTTGCGGCCAGTGCAGTACTTCAAAGGCGTCCCCTCGCCCGTCAAACATCCAGAGAGGGTGAACATGGTGATCTTCCGAGAAAACACCGAGGACATTTATGCCGGCATCGAATATGCAGCGGGCACGCCGGAAGCGCAAAAGATTCTCAATTTTCTGCAAAAGGAATTTCCGAAGGAGTTCGACAAGATCCGTTTCGGCACGAAGGAAAAAGCGGCCGATTTCTGGAAAAAAGTGGGCGCACCGGAAAGCAACGACGTTTGCGTCGGCATCGGGATCAAACCAGTCAGCCGCTCAGGCAGCGTCCGGCTGATTCACAGCGCGATTTCCTATGCGATCCAGAACCAGCGCAAGAGCGTGACGCTGGTGCACAAGGGCAACATCATGAAATTTACCGAGGGCGCGTTTCGCGACTGGGGCTTTGAAATTGCAAAGAAATATTTCGGCGCGGAGGAAATCGACGGCGGCCCGTGGTGCAAGATTCCCATGGGCAAACCGGGCGCAGGGATCGTGATCAAGGACGCCATCGCGGATATCACACTGCAACAGGTCCTCACGCGGCCCGAAGATTTCGACGTGATCGCGACGTTGAACCTGAATGGCGATTACTTGAGCGACGCACTGGCCGCGCAGGTGGGCGGGATTGGCATCGCGCCCGGAGGCAACATCAACTACATTACTGGTCACGCGGTTTTCGAAGCGACGCACGGCACCGCGCCGAAGTACGCGAACCAGGACAAGGTCAATCCCGGCTCGGTGATTCTTTCGGGCGAAATGATGTTCCGTTACATGGGCTGGACGGAAGCCGCCGATTTAGTTCTGAAAGGATTAAATGGCGCGATCGCGAGCAAGCGTGTCACTTACGATTTCGCGCGTTTGATGGAAGGCGCGACCGAAATCAAATGTTCGCAGTTCGGCGATAACGTGATCGAACACATGTGAGCTTTGGAGTGCTGCGACATGTCGCAGCTTTAAAGCGCGGACGTGTCCGCGCACTCCATAACAAATACGAAACCCGAATGACCAAGCTCGAAATAGTATCGAATGATCAAATGAGGAAAAGATGTCGATCCTTCATTTCGGACTTCGTGATTCGTTATTCCTTCGGGCTTCGGCATTCGGCATTCGTCATTTGTTTGCTGGTGGGGGTGTTAGCGGGAATCGGCACCGGCTTCGCCGAAAAACGCGCCATCACTGAAAAGGATTTGTTCGATTTTGTCTGGCTCGGGGATCCGCAAATTTCTCCGGATGGAACGCGTGTTGCCTTTGTCCGCGTTACAGTCAACGAGAAGAAAGAAGGCTATAACACTTCGATCTGGTCTGTGCCGGTCGCGAGCGGCGAGGAGCCTCATCAACTGACCAAAGGCGATCACGATGGAGCGCCACGCTGGTCGCCGGATGGGAAATTTTTGCTCTTCGTGCGCGCCACCGAGAAGGATGGAAAACCGGAGTCGCCCCAATTGTCGATCTTACCAATGGCGGGCGGCGATTCATTTGTGTTTACCGATCTGCCCAAGGGCGCTGGTAATCCGATGTGGGCGCCGGATGGTAAAAGCATCGCGTTCACGAGCGATACGAATGCGGATGATCTCGCCAAACAGGAAAAGAAAAAGCGCAAAGAAGAGGAACTGAAGAAGGCAGTAAGCGCAAGCTCCCCTTCCCCGCGCCCGACATCTTCAGCCGGGACGGTTGCTCCGGAGCGGCAGACAGAAGCTGCGAAGAAAGCGGAGGCTGAAGCAGAACACGAGAGCGACATCCGGGTGATCAGCCGCGCAGTCTATCGGGAGGACGATGAGGGCTATGCCGATCCAAAGCACCCGCAACATATCTGGGTGGTAACGGCGCCACACACCGCAGACGAAAAAGTGCAGCCCAAACAATTGACTTTCGGCCGATTCGATGAGGGCAGCATCGTTTGGTCGAACGACGGCGGAAAAATCTATTTCACAACGCTGCGCGTGGACGAACCGTACTACGAGCTGCCGAAGACCGATCTTTACTCAGTTAGCGCCAGCGGCGGAGAACCGGCGAAGCTCAATTCCTTCGACATGGACATCGATAATCTGGCCCTGAGTCCTGATGGCAAGCAGATCGCGTTTGTCGCGTCGACAACCCAGCCAATTAATTCCTACACGCAACCGGATTTGTGGATTGTCAATCTTACACCAAACGCAAAGCCGCGAAATTTGACGGCCAATTTTGATTTCGACGTCGGCTCCGGAGTTTTCGGCGACAATTCACCGCCGCGCGGCGGCGGGAGCAATAGTCCGATCTGGACGGCAGACGGACGCAGCGTGATCGAAGTTTATGGCAAGGAAGGCAAAACAATTCTCACCTCATTTGATGTCGAGAGCGGCAAACCAACCGATCTGACAAAGGGCAATCAGGCCGTCGTTCGTTTTCGCGCGGCTGACGATCGTTCGAAAATCATTTATACCGTTTCGACAGCAACACGCATCAGCGACTTGTTCGCGATCGATCCAGCCGGCGGCGAACCGCGCGAGCTGACCCACATTAACAACGAACTTTTCTCAAAGCTCAATCTGACCGAGCCGGAAGAGATTGATTACAAAACCTTTGATGGCAAAACCATTCAGGCATGGGTGCAAAAGCCGCCCGATTTCAATCCCGCGAAAAAATATCCGCTCATTCTAAACATCCACGGCGGACCGCACGCGGCTTATGGCTACATATTCGAGCACGAATTTCAGTGGATGGCCGCGAAAGGTTACGTGGTGCTCTATCCCAATCCGCGTGGCAGCACGACTTACGGGCAGGATTTTGGCAACGTCATTCAGTTTCATTACCCGGGCGATGACTACAAGGATTTGATGGCGGGAGTGGATGAGGTGATTCGCCGCGGATACATCGATGACAAAAAACTTGGGGTCACCGGCGGGAGCGGCGGAGGGCTGCTGACGAATTGGGTTGTCGGGCAGACGACCCGGTTTGCGGCAGCGGTTTCTCAGCGCGACATAGCCAGCTGGGAAGCCTGGTGGTACTCGGCTGATTTCACTCTGTTTCAGCCATCCTGGTTCAAAGCTCCGCCGTTTGAGGACGAGCAGGACTTCAAAGCACGCTCACCTCTTACGTTCATTAAGAATGTGAAGACGCCGATGATGTTCATCTTGGGCGAAGCAGATTATCGAACGCCACCCGGCGCCGGTGGTGAGGAAATGTTTCGCGCGCTCAAATTCCGCAAGATTCCAACGGTGATGGTGCGATTCCCGAACGAATCGCACGAGCTATCGCGCTCTGGTCAGCCATGGCATCGGGTCGAGCGGTTGCAGCATATCGTCGGCTGGTTTGACCGCTGGTTGATGGACGTGCCTAAACCGGAATATGACGTCGCTCCTCACGAAGAAGCGCCGATTAAGAGAACCATGACTGAAGGAAAGTAGTCCTAGCTACTCTTCGGTCTCGCCCTGCTCGACTCGGGCACAAGTAGTTTCGATTCAGCCGAAGACGAAGAATTTCTATCGGCAGACAATTGTTCTTTGCGTCGTGGTCAAATCGATTCCTCTGTCAGCAACTCGAAGTCGTATCGGATGTGAGTTACCATCTTTGAGCTGCGGCGGCGTTGTGAAACGAAACGCATGTCGACCGTTTCCGTAACCTGCCTCAGCGAGGTCCTTCCGGAACTGATTCGCAGAGATCGTCATCAAATACCGTTTGCCATCCCAAAGTTCGACTGAAACCGGCGCCTTCGGCTTGTACTTGTCCCAAACCCAGCCAGAAATCTCGTGGCAATCGGCCTGCTCGATGTCAGCCAAATAATGCTGCAGCGGCGGAGCACCTATGCGCCCGGAAAAAATGAGCAAACCGAAACAAACGAACTGGAAAGTTATGAAAACAGCTAACGCATTTGAAAGCAGACCGCCGCGCCAATAACGGTGCGCCTTGTTCCAGTTGGAAAAAATGTGGAAACCTGAGAGCAGCGCCGCCTGATAAAGCCCATAAACGATGTAGTGCAGCTCAATCCCATGCCACAAACCCATTAGTCCAAACGCAAGAAAATATCCGAGGATCGCGGCTGTATCCATGCTTCGAAACCATTTGCCGCGCGCGGCCGCCAGCAGGAACCGCATGTAGACGTGATCGCGAAACCAAAACGAAAGCGTGATGTGCCACCGATTCCAAAAATCGCGGATGTTTCTGGCGAGGAACGGTTGGTGGAAGTTTTCCGGAGTATGGATCCCAAAGAGATAACTAACACTGATCGCAAAAGCGCTGTACCCGGCGAAATCGAAGAACAAGTAGAAACTGTAAGCATACATGTAACTGAGCAGCGCAATGAAATTCCCACTGCGCGCTGCCGGTTCGAGCCAGTGTTGTTTGATCAGCGCTGCGACTATGAATTTGTAAAATAAACCGCGAAAAAAACGGTGCACCGCGCCGTCGAGATCGCTTAGGAACTCAGCGCGCGTTCGTTTTGTTCTCCAGTCAGTTGAAAAACGCCGATAGCGATCGATCGGGCCGGCAGAGATAGTCGGAAAGAAAAACAGGAACATCAGAAAATCGAGTGTGCCAGGCGTGGCGATTACGGCGTCTCGCAGGCAAAACACGACATCCAGCGCTCGAAACGTAACGTAGGAAATACCCAGAAAACCAAACTGAGTTCTCGGCGACACGAGCGGAACCAATTTCGCCGCCGCTAACGGAAGCAGGCTTGCCGCAATCGCGCCGTAAAACAGCCAACCTGCGCGTGCACCGGCGCGAGCAAATGCCCTCACCGTCGCCCACTGCCAGAGCGCGAAACCAACGACGATCCAGATTTCGCGCACCGGAAAATGCGCTCGGACATGAAGCTCTTCGTGATACTGGACGAGAAGCATCGCCACAGTCACGAGGAGCGCCGAGCGCCAGCCTGCGCGTCCAAGCAACCCAAGAATCAGAGTCGGAACGGCTACGTAAAGTAGCAGTATGAAATAGGTGAAATCCGCGTAAGGAATCACAGCGACTTGGCCAGACTGGCTCGGTCGACCTTGCCATTCGGCGTCATCGGAAATGCATCCAGAAAAACAAATTTCCGGGGCAACATGTATGCGGGAAGCCGCTCACTGAGTTGCTTCCGAAGTCCCTGCGACAAATTAAAGTCCGATGCCTCATCTCGCGCGGCCAATACCACAAAAGCCGCAAGTGATTGGGCAGCGCCGTCTTTGATTACCGGAATTACGACAGCATCACGCACAGCTGCGAGCGCGCGGAGATTCGCTTCGACATCACCAAGCTCGATGCGATATCCGCTCACTTTAATTTGCTCGTCCATGCGGCCTTCAAAAAAAAGCAGATCGTCACGGAAACGGCCAAAGTCGCCGGTGCGATAGGCGCGCTGATCATGATATTGAAAAAAAACGTCTGCCGTCAGATCCGGTCGAGCCAGATAGCCCGGACTCACATTCGGTCCCGCGATAATGATTTCACCGCGTTGATTTGGCGGTAATACCTCGCGATTGCCGTCTACGATCAAGATTTCGCTCCCGGGCATCGGGCGTCCCACTGGCAAAGGCGAATATTGTTCCAGAACCGGAGCATCAATGCGTATCGAGGTGGTGGCGACCGTTGCCTCCGTCGGGCCATAGCTGTTCCAAACCTCTGCTGGCGGAAATCTCTCCAACAACTGGGCCGCGGTTTGCGGTGTGAGTGTTTCGCCACAAAAAAGAAACCGACGCACGCGTGGCAGCATCGCCTCGGAAAATTTTTCTTCGACGAGACACATCTGCGCAAATGACGGTGTTGAAACCCACGTCGTTACACAGGAACTCGTAAGCGCGCGGTAAAGCTCTTTTGGGTTTGCGATAAGATCGCGACTAATGCTGAGGAGCGTGCCGCCCGTTGCAAGGCTGCAGTACAAATCCATTACAGAGAGATCGAACGAGAAGGGCGCCTGATTCAAAAACACCTCGTCGAGCTCGGCGAATCGTTGCTCCGCGAGCATCCATTCGATGAAATGCTCGAGACACGCGAGGGTAACTATCACGCCCTTCGGCTCACCAGTGCTGCCGCTTGTGAAAAGGATGTAAAATGGCTCGTCACCCTGCACCCCCCTGGCGGGACGACGCTCTTGCGACGCGGAGAATTGCAGAACGTCTGCCGGAGTCAGCACCAAGGCAGCGCGCGAAGTTGCCAGGATTTTGTCGATGCGCTGCTGCGGCAGCGCCGTATCAAGCGGTACGTAAGGCCTGCCCGATTTAACCGCGCCGAGAAATGCGATTAACATTTCTGGTTCGCGATGGCCGAGTACCGCGATTGGTCTGCGATCATCGCCGAAGCGCTGCCTCAAATAGCAAGCGAGCGAATCCGAGCGGCTGCGCAGTTCGCCATAGGTCAACGTTCTATCGTCGCTGATATGTGCGGTCGCTTCCGGAGCCGCTACGCCCCAGCGATCGATTCGTTCGATCAAATCCATTCAGAAACCCTGATAAACAAACGGCGCCGTAGAAAAATCGCCCCAGCCATAGATCGCGATCAACGCCAGAATAACTGCCAGGTAATAAACAACGAGCAGTACGCGATGCAGTTTTGGATGTTGCTCGAGCCAGCTCACATGCTTATGCGGTGCTTGAGGTCGGCAATGAGATCACGCGGCGTTCGCCAGCTTTCGCGCTCAAATTCCGCCGGTGAAACTTTGATGCCGAATTGTTCTTCGATCATCAATATAAGCTGGACGGTCCGCATTGAGTCGAGGACTTGGTACTCGTAAAGCGGCAGATCAAGATTCGTAAGCACCTCATCGGTTTCCGCGACCGAGGCAAGCAGTTGCAACACTTTGTCCGAGAAATCTGCAGCGATCATGGATGAGGCACAGCGCTATCGTGCTGTCGCTTGAATAAATGCAACGTCATCACTTTGTCAGCTTCGCGGCGCGCGTCCGTGAAAAAAATCATCAAGCGCGCGATTGTAATACACCCAGCCCTTTGCAGTCAGGTGACTTTGGTGGCGAATCAGGAAACCCGGGTCCTCATCGTGATCTTCAAATTCAACTACGGCAAAGTGGTATCGATGCACGAGTGCGCGCAGCTTTGCGTAGTAATCTTCCCGAGCCAAGCGCGAGACGCCTGCATAATCGTAAAAGTCTCCGGCTATTGGCATACTGAGAATCAGTGGCCGCGCGTGAACTGTTGCCAAGCTGCGCAAGAGCAACTCCAGATCTATCCATGCGGGCGACGCCTTGATGCCGCTCCGAAACCTAACGTCACGAGACCCGGGACTGATTTGTCTGTCGAAGTTCAAAAACTTTTTTTTCTTGCCTATGTCGGTTGGCTTGGCCTGGCTTGCGTTTGCAATCAGCTTGGACCAGTCGGGTATTTCTGTATGCAGGCGCGGAGCTGGCTTCGCGTCGTGTCGTATATGATGGAGCGCCGCCAAATGGTCCTGCAATTCCAGCACGGCACTCTGCGCTTTTCCGGCCGGCCAGAGCGCGTAGAAAACGATGCGATCGTACCAACGGCCAGATGCCAGCCGCGTCAACGCGATTTCAAGCAGTGGTCTGTTTTCGAGAGTGTCCGGACATTCCAGCATGCGGGAAGCGATACTGCGCTTGAGGTCGAAATCGAGAGCAGTGCCGAACACCATCTCCGTTGCCGCCATCGATGAAAAATTTCCCTTGTACCCGTGCCAACTCGGCTTGGCGGTGAAAAACCAGCGAGGTGAAAGAGAGATGGCAACTTTTTTGCCGCGCAAATCCGAGCCGACTGAGCCGACCTTTTGCAACATGATGAGCGGGTTCGCACCTCCGCTGCCAACGGGCGAAAGTTGGAAGCCTGTTGGGGCAGCTCGATAAAAGATGTTCCCCCTTTCCGGAGCCGCGGGCACTCGTAATTCCGAACTGCCATAAACCAGCAACACGTTCGCTGCGTGCACGGCGGCACGTTGAAAGGCCAATCCTTGGTTTTTAAGCGAAAACAACTCGGGCGCAGTCGAATTAATGGTCGCGCGTTCGATATGAATCACGATTCTTTCCGCACCGAACAGGATGATCCCCGTCAGGCCAAGCGCGATCAGGCCTGCAAACAAACGGGGCGTCTGTTTGTTGGCGTGTATGCGCGCCATAATGCGGCGAAGTTATTGGCGAGATTCGACGCTGCAATGTGAATTTCACGTAGGATGTCGCCCTACAGGGTTTGTGAGAACAGTTGAGTTTGACGGATTCGAAGACTGATATTGGAGTTAACGCGCTTATGTCGTTTAGTATTGGTCAATCTTCGCATTCCTAACACAATGGCTTCTTCGTCGCTCTGGCAGCGTTTTCAGCAATATTTTCTGTGCTACCGCGATCTCGATTTTTCTCTCGATATCAGCCGGATGAATTTTCCGGACGATTTCTTCGAGAAAATGCAGCCGAAAATTGAGAAAGCGTTTGCGGCCATGCGCGAGCTGGAGCGGGGAGCAATCGCCAATCCCACTGAGAAACGCATGGTCGGTCATTACTGGCTGCGAAATCCAGCGCTGGCGCAAAAGGAGGAAATTCGCGCAGAGATCGAAGAAACGATCAAACACATCAAAACGTTTGCGGCGGATGTTCACACCGGAAAAATCGCCGCTGAAAATGGCAAGCGCTTCGAGCATATTCTTCTCATCGGAATTGGCGGCTCGGCGCTCGGACCGCAATTTGTGGCGGACGCTCTTGGATCGAGGCGCGATCCAATGGATATCTTTTTCTTCGACAACACCGATCCGGACGGCTTCAACCGCGTTTTCGACAAGATCGACAACTATCTTTCGCAGACGCTCGTCATTGTGGTTTCCAAATCCGGTGGGACAAAGGAAACGCGAAATGGAATGCTCGAAACCGAAGCGAAATTTAAAGAGAAAGGTCTCCAGTTCCCCAAACACGCCGTGGCTGTAACCGGCGTCGGAAGCGAGCTAGATAAACTAGCGCAAACGGATGAATGGCTCGCGCGATTGCCGATGTACGATTGGATTGGCGGGCGCACCTCGGTAATGAGCGCGGTTGGGCTTCTTCCGATGGCGCTTGAAGGCTTCGACATCGACAATTTTCTGGCGGGCGCAGCGGCAATGGATGAACGAACACGAATGCCCGATGCGGCCCAAAATGCCGCAATGCTCCTCGCGCTAGTTTGGTATCACGCCGGCCACGCCAAAGGTGAGAAAGATATGGTGATCCTCCCCTACAAAGATCGCTTGGCGTTGTTCAGCAGATATCTGCAGCAACTGGTGATGGAATCGTTGGGCAAAGAAAAGGATCTCGATGGAAACGTTGTGCATCAGGGTATCGCTGTTTACGGCAACAAAGGCTCGACCGATCAGCACGCTTACGTCCAGCAGTTGCGTGATGGGGTCTTGAATTTTTTCCTGACATTCATCGAAGTTCGCAAAGATCGATCCGCCTCAGGCGAGCGGCGGTTCGAAGTTGAGGAGGGAATCACAAGTGGAGACTATCTTCAGGGCTTTTTGCGCGGGACACGAAGCGCCCTTTACGAGAGTGGGCGGGAATCAATCACGGTGAGCATTCCCGAAGTGAACGCATTTAACATCGGCGCATTAATCGCACTCTACGAGCGCGCGGTGGGCTTCTATGCGTCACTGGTAAACATCAACGCCTATGATCAACCGGGCGTTGAAGCTGGGAAAAAAGCTGCAACGAAATTGTTACAGCTCCAACTGGAAGTGCGCAAGCAGCTCACTGCCGGCACCGGGAAAACTGCCGAAGAGATTGCGCGTTCCATCCATGCGGATCCTGAAGACGTGTTTCATGCGCTGCGGCATCTGGCGAGCAATGACTCGCGCATTCGCGTCGTGCCGGGCGACCAACCGGCTGACGATCAATTCTCGCTGGCAAATTCCGATTCGTGAAGACCGAACCGTGCCGGCAGGCGCAGCGCCTGCTCTCCAATCGATCTCGTCTTACCAGCAATGACGCAGGCGCGGTAGGACAGTCCGTTTGTTGCCGATCTGCTAAACTCGGGGCGTGATATGGCAGAGCCGTCTCCTGAAGATCGAAGCGATTCATTAAGCGTTCCGTGGGTTGACACGGTTCGCTTTATCCGGCAGCTCAGCCACGATCTGCGCAACCATCTAAACGCCATCGAGCTCCAGTCCGCTTACCTCCAGTGAATTAGAGGGAGATGCAAACTCAAAGGCGAGGTCAACCGCCTGCGTGAAATGATCTCCAGACTGACGACGACCTTACAAAAAGTCTCGGGGGCACTGAGCGAGGTCAAACCCAACCTGATCTCTTACCGTGCGTCCGATTTTGTCGAGGACTTGCGCAAGAAAATCGTGCAGGAGTTTCCGGACAAGGTGCCCGAGATCAGCTGGGACGTCCAGCCGGGCGATGCGGTGCTGCTTATCGATCCGCAACTTTTACAGGAGGCAATCGTCGAACTTTTTGCCAACGCATTCCGGCACGACCGCGGCGAAGGTGCAATTGTGTTGGCGGCCAAGATCGACAAAGACCGATTCCTCCTTACGTTTCGGGAGCCAAAAACCCGATTTGAATTATCCACCGAAAATTGGGGACGCGAACCGCTTCGTGGAGTCAGCCAAGGCCATTATGGCCTTGGCCTGAGACGCGTTCGGACCATCGTGGAAGCTCACGATGGCGAAATGCACGCTCAATACGATCCAAAAGGCTCGACGCTCATTACAGGGCTCATCTTGCCATTGTCGCGCGAAAAAGCTTAATCTTGCCGCAGGCTGTCGATGATTCGGCGCGACCGTCCGTGAAATAATTCTATCAACAGGGCAAATCCCAGAAATGAAAACAGAGAATCACCGCATTCTCATTATTGATGACGAGCGGCCGATCCTCATGACGCTCGAGGCGCTTCTCGAGCGGCATGGGTACCAAGTCGATATTGCTC
>Ga0207681_10002526_pt1 | contig 11630 bp, 10 predicted proteins | sample KBSS53metaG_FD_184324 | JGI IMG/M metagenome (GOLD analysis project Ga0207681, IMG submission 184324) | Switchgrass rhizosphere microbial communities from Kellogg Biological Station, Michigan, USA - KBS S5-3 metaG (SPAdes) (version 2) | ecosystem: Host-associated > Plants > Roots > Rhizosphere... | reverse complement strand
CCTGCCGGTTCGCCCGTTGACCGTAAAAACGGCACCGACTGCGATCATGACCGACTGGGTCACCACCCAGAAGCCGGCCGATGACTTCTTCGTCCTCGACGAGTGCGAACTGCGCGACACCCACGAAGACGGCGGCATCGTGCGCTGCAAGCGCCAGGACCTGACCGGCGAAGAGATCCAGCTGCACCTGACCACCGGCAAAGTCGTGACCCAACTGTCCCTGGCCTGGCAGGACAAGCTGTCCTTCATGCTCGACGACAAGATGACTGTCAAGCGCCTGAAGTTCGAAGACCTGCTGCAAGACCAGGCGGAACAGGACGGCGGTGAAGAAGCCCTGGGCCAGCTGGACGCAAGCTTTACCCTGATGATGCTGACGTTCGGCGACTTCCTGCCGGCGCTGGTTGAAGCACTGGGTGGTGAAGAGACCCCGCAGGGTATCTAAACCGTGTGAAATTCAAAATGTGGGAGGGGGCTTGCCCCCGATAGCATTCTGTCAGTTAAAACACCTATGACTGACAGACTGCAATCGGGGCAAGCCCCCTCCCACATTTGATCGAATCCAACAAAAAAGGACATCCCATGCGCGCTCTCGCCGCCTTGAGCCGCTTCGTCGGCAATACCTTCGCCTATTGGGTGTTGATTTTCGCCGTCGTCGCTTTCCTCGAACCTGGTTGGTTCATCGGCCTGAAAAGCGCCATCGTTCCTCTGCTGGGCCTGGTGATGTTCGGCATGGGGCTGACCCTCAAACTCGATGACTTCGCCGAGGTCGCCCGCCATCCCTGGCGCGTCGCCCTGGGCGTGGTCGCGCACTTTGTGATCATGCCGGGTGTGGCATGGCTGCTGTGCCAGGCCTTCCACCTGCCACCGGAAATTGCCGTCGGCGTGATCCTCGTCGGTTGCTGCCCAAGCGGCACATCGTCCAACGTAATGACCTGGCTGGCCCGTGGCGACCTGGCGTTGTCGGTGGCCATCGCCGCCGTCACCACCCTCCTCGCCCCACTGCTGACGCCAGCATTGATCTGGCTGCTGGCGTCGGCCTGGCTGCCGGTGTCGTTCATGGAGTTGTTCTGGTCGATCCTGCAAGTGGTGCTGCTGCCGATCGTGCTCGGCGTACTGGCGCAACGCGTGCTCGGTGAGAGGGTCCGCCATGCGGTCGACGTGCTGCCGCTGGTGTCGGTGGTGAGCATCGTGATCATCGTCGCGGCGGTGGTTGCCGCCAGCCAGGCGAAGATCGCCGAGTCGGGCCTGCTGATCATGGCGGTGGTGATGCTGCACAACAGCTTCGGTTACCTGCTGGGTTACTTCACCGGCCGTGTGTTCAAGTTGCCGTTGGCACAGCGCAAGTCGCTGGCGCTGGAAGTGGGCATGCAGAACTCCGGGCTGGGCGCCGCGCTGGCCAGTGCGCATTTTTCGCCGTTGGCGGCCGTGCCCAGTGCACTGTTCAGCGTCTGGCACAATATTTCCGGGGCGTTGCTGTCGACCTACTTCCGCCGCATGAGCGAAAAGGAAGACCGTCGCGTGCTGGAGAACACGCCGCAAACTTGATCAGCCGGGCACTTTTCGGCACTCTACCGAGCTTCGCGGGGACGACCCTGCGACGCTCCATAGCGCAGAATCCGGGGACGACCCCATCTATAGAAGGGGAATCACCATGTCCTGGATCATTCTGTTCTTTGCCGGGTTGTTCGAAGTCGGCTGGGCCGTCGGCCTGAAGTACACCGACGGTTTCAGCAAGCCGTTGCCCACCGCCCTGACGATTGCCGCCATGGCCATCAGCCTCGGCCTGCTAGGGCTGGCCATGAAGGAACTGCCGCTGGGCACCGCCTATGCGATCTGGACCGGTGTGGGTGCCGTGGGCACTGTGATTGCGGGGATTATCCTGTTTGGCGAGTCCATGGCGTTGTTCCGGTTAGCCAGTGTGGCGTTGATCATCTGCGGGCTTATCGGCCTCAAGCTCAGCACCTGAGCCACTACCGCAATCGGGGGCAAGCCCCCTCCCACATGTTGACTGTGTTCACACATCAAAGGTGGGAGGGGGCTTGCCCCCGATAGGGCCGTTACAGCCAAAACCAAAACTACCTGACACTCCCCCGCAACCCGCCTACCACCTCCTGCAACCTCGCAGGCGTCGGCCCCTCCACCGGCTCCCCCGCCACCAACACCACTCGCGACCAGATCCGATGAAAGAAGCCCTTGTTCGGATCGCGGCTGAAAAAACTCCCCCACAACCCCTGCAACGCCATCGGAATCACCGGCACCGCCGTCTCTTCCAGGATGCGCGTCACGCCACCGCGGAATTCGTTCATCTCGCCATCGGCGGTCAACTTGCCCTCCGGGAAGATGCACACCAATTCCCCTTCCTTCAGGTACTGCGCAATCCGCGTGAAGGCCTTTTCGTAGATCTGGATATCTTCGTGACGCCCCGCAATCGGAATCGCCCCGGCGGTACGAAAGATAAAGTTGAGCACCGGTAAGCGGTAGATCTTGTAGTACATGACAAAGCGAATCGGCCGACGCACCGCGCCGCCAATCAACAGCGCATCGACGAACGACACATGGTTGCACACCAGCAACGCCGCGCCTTCATCCGGAATCGCCTCCAGGTTGCGATGCTCCACACGGTACATGGAATGACTGAGCAGCCAGATCATGAAACGCATGGTGAACTCGGGGACGATCTTGAAGATGTAGGCGTTGACCGCGATGTTGAGCAACGATACCACCAGGAACAGCTCGGGAATCGACAGCTTGGCCACGCTGAGCAGCAGGATCGACACGATTGCCGAAACCACCATGAACAGCGCATTGAGAATGTTGTTGGCGGCGATGACGCGCGCGCGTTCGTTCTCGGCGGTGCGCGACTGGATCAGCGCATACAGCGGCACGATATAGAAGCCGCCGAACACGCCCAAACCGAGGATATCGAACAACACCCACCAGGCCTGGCCGTAGCTGAGCACGGCGAGCCAGTCATTGGCCTGTACGTTCTGCGGGAAGCCGCCGGAGTGCCACCACAGCAACAGGCCGAACACCGTCAGGCCGAATGAACCGAACGGCACCAGGCCGATTTCCACCTTGCGCCCGGAAAGCTTTTCGCAAAGCATCGAGCCCAGTGCGATGCCGACAGAGAAAACCGTCAGAATCAGCGTCACCACGGTCTCGTCGCCGTACAACCATTCCTTGGCGTAGGCCGGGATCTGCGTCAGGTAGATCGCACCGACAAACCAGAACCACGAGTTGCCGACAATGGAACGCGAAACGGCCGGCGTCTGCCCCAGGCCCAGGCGCAGGGTGGCCCAGGATTCGCTGAAAATGTTCCAGTTCAGGCGCAACCCCGGGGTCGACGCCGCCGCCCGGGGAATACTGCGACTGGCCAGGTAACCCAACACCGCCACGCTGACAATCGCCACTGCCACCACCGGCGCATAATGGGTGGACGACATCATGATCCCGGCGCCAATGGTGCCGGCCAGGATCGCCAGGAACGTGCCCATTTCCACCAGGCCGTTACCGCCCACCAGCTCATCTTCATGCAGGGCCTGGGGCATGATCGAGTACTTCACCGGCCCGAACAGCGCCGAGTGGGTCCCCATGGCAAACAGTGCCAGCAGCATCAATTCCAGGTGATTGAACAGGAAACCGGTGGCGCCCACGGCCATGATCACGATCTCGCCGATCTTGATCGCGCGGATCAACGCGTCCTTGTTGAATTTCTCGCCAAACTGCCCGGCCAGCGCCGAGAACAGGAAGAACGGCAGGATAAACAGCAAGGCGCAGAGGTTGACCCAGATGGAACGGTCGCCGTCGATGGTGAGCTTGTAGAGAATGGCGAGGATCAGCGATTGCTTGAAGATGTTGTCGTTGAACGCGCCCAGCAACTGGGTGATGAAAAACGGCAGGAAACGCCGTGTGCGCAGCAAGGTGAATTGCGAGGGGTGGCTCATCGTCCGTGTTCCTGCGTGGCCTAATAGTTATCAGGCCACGACTTTACCTAACTCCGCTTACTTATTCCCTAGTCCCGCAATGCACGGCGAAACAAAAAGCTCACCTTTATAGGCACCCTGCACCGTGCGCTTGGCGACGATCAGCCACATCAGCGCCAGCGTCATCACCAGCACACTGCCGAAGACGCTGAAGAAACCCAGGTGCAACAGGCTCGCCAACTTCAACGTGGCCAGCGCGTACACCCCCAACGGAAAGGTGAAGCCCCACCAGCCCAGGTTGAACGGGATGCCTGCGCGCAGATAACGCAGGGTGATCAACACTGCGATCAGCATCCACCACAGGCCGAAGCCCCACAGGGTAATACCGGCCACCAGCCCCAGGCCGTTGGCCATTTCACCCACGCCCGGCAAACCGTTGGCCGCGAAGATCGCCGGCGCATCGCCGCCCAGCAGCAACATGCCAAGGGCACCGGTGCCGATGGGCCCCAGGGCCAGCCAGCTCGACGCGGCCATATTGGCGTGGGGCAGTTTATGCAAGGCCATGCGCAGCATCAGGATGGTCAGGATGCTGAACGCCACCGGCAGCGAAAACGCCCACAGCACGTAGCTGGTCACCAGCATCACCAGTTGCGAATGCGCATCTGCCAAGTGCGGCGCCAGCAGGCCACCGCTGGCGGCAGCGACTTCGGCGGCGACCACGGGCAGCAGCCACACGGCGGTCATCTGGTCGATGCTGTGTTCCTGGCGGGTAAACATCATGAACGGGATGAGTACGCCACAGGCCATGGCCATGGCCACGTCCAGCCACCACAAGGCCTCGGCCAGCGGTATCACGTCGCTGCCCCAACGCGGCAAGCCGAACAGCAGCAAACCATTGAGAATCGTCGCAAGGCCCATGGGAATCGTGCCGAAGAACATCGACACCGTGGAGTGCCCGAAAATCCGCCGCGCCTCGTGGAAGAACATTACCCAACGGGCCGCATACAGCACGCTGAACAACACGAACAGGCCGATGGTGAACAACCACAGCGCTTCGGCGATGGCGTGCAAACCTGGCAGGTTGACCGGCAGTTGCGCCAGAGCCAGCGCCAGTACGCCGGTGCCCATGGTCGCGGCAAACCAGTTGGGGGTGAACTGGCGAATCACTTCCCGGGGACGGGCCAGGTGACTGAAGGGTTTGTAACTGAGGGTATTCGTGCAGGGCATGATGGCGTGCCTCTTTCTCGTATGAGGTTGAGGCCATCATAGAACCTGATCGAATATCTATATAACGGGTAATATCTCTAACTGTTATCTGTTTTACCAATATATGCGCAGTAACTATTACCGTCAGCTGTCCGTGGTCACCCGCACCCGCGTTGAATCCTGCCACAACAATGCGACGAGTGCGCCGAGCGCCAGCAGGATGAGGACCGCGCCGTAGCCGTCGGTGGTGGCGATCAGGCCAACACTGCGAATCAGGTTGCCTGCCAGCAATGAAGGCAAACAGAACGCCAGGTAGCTCAGCACATAAAACGCCGACATCAGCCCCGCACGTTCATGGGGCAAGGCCAGTGGCACCACACTGCGCAAGGCGCCGAGAAAGCCCGCACCAAAGCCGCTGCCGGCGATCAGGGTGGCGATGAAGAACAGTGCCAGGCTGGCGCTGTGCACGGCGGTGAGGATCAGCGTCACGCCGATGGCGAGCAAGCCGGCGCCCAGACGCAGCACCTTGTCGGCCGCACGATTGCGCAGGGTAAAGATCATCAGTGCGCCGCTCAGGGTCAGCACGGCCACCAGGCCGCCACCGATCAGGTTGGAAGTGGAGCCGGTGGCCGCACGCACCAGCGATGGCGCAAGGGACAAGTAGAACCCGCCCATTGCCCAGACGGCGATATCCACCGGCAACGACAGCCACAATGCCCGGCGCGCCTGGGGCGGTACGTGCAACGTCGGGCGCAGCGACGCCAGCGCGCCGGGGATGCGGCTCACGGTCTCCGGCAAACGCCATACGTAGAGGGCCTGCAACAGCATCAAGGCCAGCAGCGCCCAGTAGATCAACTGGGTCGGCAACGGCGCGTACTCCACCAGCAGACTGCTACCCATCGCCCCGCAGGCCATGCCCAGAAGCGGCGCCACGCTGTTGACCAGCGGGCCCTGCTGGCGGTCGGTGTCGAGCAATGCCGCGCCCAGCACGGCGGTGGCCATGCCGGTGGCAAACCCTTGCAGGGTACGGGCGGCAATCAACCAGGCCACGCTGCCTTCATTGATAAACAGCAACATCGCCAACATATTCAGAAGCAGCGCAGCAAAAATCACCGGCTTGCGCCCCAGGTGGTCCGACAATGAGCCAACGGTCAGCAGTGCCGCCAGCAGGCTCAGGGCGTAGACCCCGAAGATCAGCGTGAGCATGCCTGCCGAAAAATGCAGGCCCTCCTGATACAGGTGGTACAACGGCGTCGGCGCACTCGAAGCGGCCAGGAAGGTCAGCAAGGTGATCGCGAGGAACACCAGGCTGGAACGATGGGAAACAGGACTGGACATACGCACGCTCCGCTAAAGCTAATATTTTGCTTTTGCGGAGTGTGCTACCGGCCAGCGCTTAAAGCAAATTCTTTGTGTTAAGGTCACCAGCATGGCGATTAAAGAAGGCCTTCGCCCGGGGGGCCGCAGTGCCCGGGTCCAAGAATCAGTGCACAACGCGGTGCGCGAACTGCTGGAAACCCATGAGCGCTCCAGCGTCACCGTGCCGATGATTGCGGCGCGCGCGGGGGTTACGCCCTCCACCATCTACCGACGCTGGGGCGATCTGTCCGTGCTGTTGGCGGACGTGGCACTGGCACGCATGCGCCCCGACAGCGAGCCTGCCAACACCGGCAGCCTGCGCGGCGACCTGCAGGCCTGGGCCGAGCAGTACCTGGATGAAATGAGTTCGGAACCGGGTCGCAACATGATGCGCGACTTGCAGTGCTTGAGCACGCCGGGGTACTGCGTGAGCATTCTGAGCGGGCAGTTTCAGGCGATTATCGAGCGCTATCCGGACGAGATGCCACCGAACGTGGACCATCTGATCAACCTGATCGCAGCGCCGACGGTGTTTCGCATTCTGTTCTCGAACGCGCCGCTGACGGTTGAAGAGCTGCACCGTCTGATCGAGCTGGCACTGAAAGCCTGACATTACTCAAATACAAATGTGGGAGGGGGCAAGCCCCCTCCCACATTTTTGACCGCGTTTACGTACGCATCCCGCGCCCACTCACCAGCAACCGTGCACAACCGATATACAGCACCACGGTGGCAATCAACATGAACGTGATCGCCACGCTGATCTTGATATCCGACACACCCAAAATGCCGTAGCGGAAGGCGTTGACCATGTGCAGCACCGGGTTGGCCAGCGACACGGTCTGCCAGAACGGCGGCAGCAAGGTGATGGAGTAGAACACCCCGCCCAGGTAGGTCAGCGGCGTGAGCACGAAGGTCGGGATGATCGAGATATCATCGAAGTTGCGCGCAAACACCGCGTTGATGAAGCCCAGCAGCGAGAAGATCGTCGCCGTCAGTACCACCACCAGGATGGTGACCCCAAGGTGATGCACCTGCAGGTGGGTGAAGAACAGCGACAGCAAAGTCACGATCACGCCGACCATCAGGCCCCGCAGCACACCGCCCAGGGTGTAGCCGATCAGGATGGTATGGGGCGACACCGGCGACACCATCAGTTCCTCGATGGAACGCTGGAACTTGCTGCCGAAGAAACTCGAGACCACGTTGCCGTAGGAGTTGGTAATCACCGACATCATGATCAGGCCCGGCACGATGTACTCCATGTAGGTGAAGCCACCCATGTCGCCGATCTGCCGGCCGATCAGGTTCCCGAAGATCACGAAGTACAGGACCATAGTGATCGCCGGCGGCAGCAGGGTCTGCGGCCAGATCCGGGTAAAGCGCTTCACTTCACGGTAGACGATGGTTTGCAGTGCGACAAGATTGGGTTGCAGTTCGGAACTCATACCGCCACCTTCGTCAGATTTTTCTCCACCAGGGACACGAACAGCTCCTCAAGGCGATTGGTTTTATTCCGCAGGCTCAGTACTTCGATGTTCTGGGTCGCCAACTGCGTGAACAACGCGGTGATGCCCACGGCCTTGTCCACCTGCACTTCCAGGGTGTGGCTGTCCACCAGGCGGCTCGGGTAGCCGAGCAACTGTGGCGCCACCGACAGGTTATTCTTCAGGTCGAGCAAGAAGGTCTCCACATGCAACTGGCCCAGCAGGTTGCGCATGCTGGTGTTCTCGACGATGGTGCCGTGGTCGATGATGCCAATGTTGCGGCACAGTTGCTCAGCCTCTTCCAGGTAATGGGTGGTGAGGATGATGGTGATGCCCTTCTCGTTCAGCTCGGTGAGGAAGGTCCACATCGAGCGGCGCAGCTCGATGTCCACGCCCGCGGTGGGCTCATCGAGGATCAGCAGGCGCGGTTCATGCACCAGTGCGCGGGCAATCATCAGGCGACGCTTCATGCCACCGGAGAGTGAACGCGAAGGCACATCGCGCTTGTCCCACAGGCCCAGTTGGGTCAGGTACTGCTCGGCGCGTTCCTTGGCGATTTTCGCCGGGATGCCGTAGTAGCCCGCCTGGGTCACCACGATATCGAAGGTCTTTTCGAACTGGTTGAAGTTGAATTCCTGGGGCACCACGCCGATGGAGCGCTTGAGCGCCGCCGGGGATTTGTCCAGGTCGTGGCCGAAGATATTCACCGTGCCGCTGGTCTTGTTGACCAGGGTGGAGAGGATACCGATGGTGGTGGATTTGCCGGCACCGTTGGGGCCGAGCAAGGCGAAGAAGTCACCTTCGGCAACGTCCAGATCGATACCACTCAGGGCCTGGAAACCGTTGCCGTAGGTTTTGGTTAGCTGCCGGATGGACAGAGCGGAACTCATATCGGAATACGCACCAAAGAAGGGAATAGAAAGAGTAGATGGGGGCGCAGCCCAGGTAGTTCAACGGCGGCGCATGACAAGCATGGTGCTTGTCCGCGCCGCACAAGTACAGTCACCCGTATTAATAGTGGGTATTAAGTCAACGCGGTCATGACCGCTTTGCGGTAGGCCGGGCGTTGCTGCAGGCGCTGGTACCATGCCTCGAGATGGGGCATCGCAGGCCGTTCGATAGGCATTTCAAACCAGGCGTAAATAAAGCTGCCCAACGGAATATCGCCCATGCCGATCTCGTTGCCCGACAGATACGGCTGTGTGGCCAGGGCTTGATCAACGGTTTGGAGTACATCGATGCAGGCCTGGCGACCGGCGTGGATGTTGTCCCAGTTCTGTTTTTCCGCCGGGGTGCGCAACACGCCCCAGAACACGATCTTGAACGGTTCGGCGAAGGTGGAGGTGGTCCAGTCCATCCACTTTTCAGCATTGGCGCGAGCCTTCAGGTCGCTCGGGTACCAGCTGGAGGCCTGCCTGGCGCAGAGGTAGCGCACGATGGTGTTGGACTCCCACAGCACAAAGTCGCCGTCCTCGATCATCGGCACCCGACCGTTGGGGTTCAGCGCGCGGTACTGCGGCGTGTCGACCACGCCAAAAGCCCCGCCCGCATCAATTGCTTCATAGTCCAGGCCGAGTTCCTCGGCGCACCACAGTGCCTTCCTGACGTTTGATGAATTTTTACGACCCCAGATCTTCAGCATGACCGCGCCTTTATTGTTGATGAACATGGCTTGATGAAGGCAGCAGCATACGCCGGTTCACGCGCGGCTCAAATCGCTCTGCATATCACCCAGCAGGGGCGGCATTTCCTCGGCAAACAGGTGGGGGTAACACTGCTGGATATGCGCGAAGAAAAACGCCTCGGGCACGTCGGGAAATTGCCCATGGTCGACCACATACTCCATCGAGCGCAGGCCCTGGCGGTTGAACGCATGGAAGACGCTGTCGTGAACGCCATCGAAGTCCAGCGGCGGCACATCGAAGAGATCGCACAGCTGCTGGTTGAATGCGGGCGTGGCCTTGACCCAGCGATGGTTCAGGTAAAGCTCGGTGTAACCGTGCATGGCGAACACATCACTCTTGAGCAAGGCGATCAGGCGCGGTGTCGACAGGTGATTGCGTACATCCGCCAGGCCGATGCGCGCCGGGATGCCGCAGTGTCGGGCGCAAGCTGCGAGCAAGGTGGCCTTGGGCACGCAATAGCTTTCGCCGGTGCTCAACGCGAAGCTGGCACTCAAGGTGTCTGGATCACGGCTGAAGGTGTAGGGGTTGTAGCGAATCGCCTCACGCACGGCGTAGTAAAGGCTGACTGCCTGGTCACTTGGAGCCGCGTGGGTTCCGCGATGTTTTTCGGCGAACTCCACCACCGCAGGGTGGTCACTATCGATGAAGCGGCTGGGACTCAGGTACGTATCCATGAGCTTTATCTCCGAAGCAAGCCTGGAGTTTAACGACAGGTCTGCCACGGCGATAACGACGAATCGGCCAAATCTCGTTACACCCTGATCACCCCGCTTGTTCGGATGCCGACTAAGCTCCCTGGTGGTTTCGCCCCTGGTTTCACGGAGGATTGAATATGCTGTTGTTGTGGATACTGGTGCTGGTGGTCGGCATTGCCTACCTCGCACACCGCCGCGTCGCCCCCCTGCCCGCCCTGGGCGTGGTCGCCGTCTACCTGCTGGCGATGGGCGCCTGGGGCCACGCACCGGGTTGGCTGCTGCTGATCTTCTGGGTGTTGATCGCCGTGGTGGCCGCGCCCCTGCTGTTGCCTGACCTGCGCCGCCAATACTTCACCAAGCCACTGTTCAATTGGTTCCAGAAAGTCCTGCCGCCGATGTCCGAGACCGAGCGCGACGCCATCGACGCCGGCACCGTGTGGTGGGACGGCGAGCTGTTCAGCGGTCGCCCCGACTGGGACAAGTTGCTGGCCTATCCCAAGGCCCGGCTGACCGAAGAAGAACAGGCGTTCATCGACGGCCCCACCGAAGAACTGTGCGCCATGGTCAGCGACTGGGAAATCGGTCAGGCCATGGACCTGCCGCCCGCCGCCTGGGAACACATCAAGACCCACGGTTTCTTCGCCTTGATCATTCCCAAGGAATACGGCGGCAAGGGATTCTCCGCCTATGCCCACTCCCAGGTCGCAATGAAGCTCGCCACCCGCAGCGGCGACCTGGCCTCCACCGTGATGGTGCCCAACTCCCTCGGCCCGGCCGAGCTGCTGTTGCACTACGGCACCGAAGAACAACGCAACTACTACCTGCCGCGCCTGGCGCGTGGCGATGATATCCCGTGCTTCGCGTTGACTGGCCCGCTGGCCGGCTCCGATGCTGGCGCGATGCCCGACACCGGCGTGATCTGCAAAGGTGAATGGGAAGGCAAGGAAACCCTCGGCCTGCGCCTGAACTGGGAAAAACGCTACATCACCCTTGGCCCGGTCGCGACCTTGCTCGGGCTGGCCTTCAAGGCCCATGACCCGGATCACCTGCTGGGTGACGAGGAAGACCTGGGCATCAGCCTGGCGCTGATCCCCACTGACACCCCTGGCGTGGAAATCGGCCGGCGCCACCTGCCCCTGGGCGCCGCGTTCATGAACGGTCCCAACTCCGGCAAGGACGTGTTCATACCCCTGGAGTTCCTGATCGGCGGCCAGGAAATGCTCGGCAAGGGCTGGATGATGTTGATGAACTGCCTCTCCGTGGGTCGTTCGATTT
>Ga0207681_10002520_pt1 | contig 11638 bp, 9 predicted proteins | sample KBSS53metaG_FD_184324 | JGI IMG/M metagenome (GOLD analysis project Ga0207681, IMG submission 184324) | Switchgrass rhizosphere microbial communities from Kellogg Biological Station, Michigan, USA - KBS S5-3 metaG (SPAdes) (version 2) | ecosystem: Host-associated > Plants > Roots > Rhizosphere >... | reverse complement strand
CCATGGGCTGCACCATTGTCAAATTTCACTTGACAGTATGTCAATCCGAGACCGAATTGTCAAAAGAAGTACCGTGGCCGACAATGCCTTCACGCCGGAACGTATACCGGCCCCCGTCGGAGGAATCACCATGATCCGGGACCAGACCCTCGATCGATTGCCTTGAGAGGAGTGCAGACCATGCCACTCCCCAAGTCGTTAGCCGCGCATCTCGCGCTGCCGGTGATCGGGTCGCCGCTGTTCATCGTCTCGAACCCGGATCTCGTCATCGCGCAATGTCTCGGCGGGATCGTGGGTTCCTTTCCGGCGCTCAACGCGCGGCCGAAGGAAGAGCTCGAAGCCTGGATCCTCAGGATCAAGACCGCGCTCGCGGCGGCGACTGCCGCGGATCCGTCGCGGCGCATCGCGCCTTTTGCGGTCAATCAGATCGTGCACAAATCGAATGACCGGCTCGCCCACGACGTCGAGGTTTGCGTGCGGCACCAGGTGCCGATCATCATCACGTCGCTCCAGGCCCCGGGTGCCGTCGTCAAGGACGTGCACGGCTATGGGGGACTCGTCTTCCACGACGTCACGAATCTGCGCCATGCAGAGAAGGCACTGGAAGCCGGAGTCGATGGACTCATTCTGGTCTGCGCCGGCGCCGGCGGACATGCAGGGACCATGAGCCCGTTCGCGCTCGTCGGCGAGGTGCGCCGCATCTACGACGGAACCATCATCCTGGCCGGCGCGATCACCAACGGCGCGGCAATTCTCGCGGCCCAGGCGATGGGCGCGGACCTCGCGTACATGGGCACGCGCTTCATCGCGACCGAGGAGGCGCACGCGGCCGAAAGCTACAAGCGCATGATCGTCGAAGCGGGAGCGTCGGAAATCATCTACACGTCGCTCTTCACAGGTGTGGCTGGCAACTACCTGAAGCGCAGCATCGCTGCCGCCGGGCTCGACCCCGACGACCTGCCGAGTGTGGACAAGAGCCAGATGAATTTCGGCTCGACGCGGGTGAAGCCGTGGAAGGACGTCTGGGGCGCAGGCCAAGGGGTCGGCACCATTGGCGACGTCCTCCCGGCCGCGCAGGTGATCGATCGGCTGAAGGCCGAATACGCCGCCGCGCGCATGCGGCTCGTTGCGGCCTGAGGACAATCGCATGACTGTGCCTGTCTGGAGAACGACACCATGACCGAAGACAACGCCGAGGAAGTCGTCACCGTGAAACGCCGCGGCAATGTGCTCGTCGTCACGGTGGACAATCCGCCGGTCAACGCACTCGGCGTCGACGTACGGCGTGGCCTGATGGCGGCGATCGATGCCGCCGAGAATGACGCTGCCGTCGACGCGGTGCTGCTTCTCGGCGCCGGACGCACCTTCATTGCCGGCGCCGACATCCGCGAATTCGGCAAGCCGCCGCAGCCGCCTTCGCTGCCGGAGGTGTGCAACCGCATCGAGAGTTGCGCAAAACCGGTGGTCGCGATCCTGCACGGATCCGCGCTCGGCGGTGGGCTGGAGATTGCGCTGTCGGCGCACTACCGTCTGGCGTTGGCGAACGCCAGGCTCGGCCTGCCCGAAGTCACGCTTGGGTTGCTTCCGGGGGCGGGCGGCACGCAGCGCGCGCCGCGGCTCATTGGCGTCGGTCCGGCGCTCGAGCTCATGTTGAGTGGCCAACCAGTCGGCGCCGACAAAGCCCTCGCGCTCGGCCTCGTCGACCGTCTCGACGCCGGGTCCGATCCGCTTTCCGCCGGACTGCCCTTCGTGGACGAGCTCATCGCGTCGCACGCACCGGCGCGCCGCACGCGCGATGCGAACAAGCAGTTGGAAGATATGGCAGCCAGCCGCGCCGCGCTCGGCGCCGCGCGCGCGGATACCGCCAAGAAAGCCAAGGGCCTCTTCTCGCCGCTGCGGATCGTCGAAGCCGTCGAAGCCACGCTCGAACTGCCCTTCGCTGAAGGCATGAAGCGCGAGCGCGAGCTGTTTCTCCAGTGCATGCAGAGCCCGCAGCGCGAGGGATTGATCCATGCGTTCTTCGCGGAGCGCGAGGTGGTCAAGGCCCCTGAAACGCGATCCGCGAAGCCGCGACCGATCGCCACCGCCGGCATCGTCGGCGGCGGCACCATGGGCGCCGGCATCGCCGTCGCCATGCTCGATGCGGGACTGCCCGTGACGATGATCGAGCGCGACGCGGAGAGCCTCGCCCGCGGGCGCGCGCATGTCGAAAAGGTCTATGACGGCCTCATCGCCAAAAACCGGATGAGCCCCGAGGCCAAGGCCGCGACGATGGCGCGCTTCACCGGCTCGACCGCTTACGAGTCACTGGCGCATGTCGAAAAGGTCTATGACGGCCTCATCGCCAAAAACCGGATGAGCCCCGAGGCCAAGGCCGCGACGATGGCGCGCTTCACCGGCTCGACCGCTTACGAGTCACTGGCGCAGGTCGACCTCGTGATCGAGGCCGTGTTCGAGGACATGTCCGTCAAGAAGGCCGTGTTCGCGCAGCTCGACAAATTGTGCAAACCCGGCGCCGTGCTGGCGACGAACACCTCGTACCTCGACATCGACGCGATCGCGGCAAGCATCGCACGGCCCCAGGACGTGGTAGGCCTGCATTTCTTTTCACCGGCCAACATCATGAAGCTGCTCGAGATCGTCGTACCGGACAAGGTGGCGGCCGATGTCGTGGCCACCGGCTTCGATCTCGCGAAGAAGCTGCGCAAGGTGCCGGTGCGAGCGGGCGTGTGCGACGGCTTCATCGGCAACCGCATCCTCGCGGTCTATCGCCAGGCTGCCGATTACATGATGGAAGACGGCGCCTCGCCCTACCAGATCGACCGGGCGGTGCGTGACTTCGGCTATCCGATGGGCCCCTATCAGATGTCCGACCTCGCGGGTGGAGACATCGGCTGGGCAACGCGCAAGCGCAAGGCGGCAACGCGCGATCCGCGTGCTCGCTACGTGCACATCGCCGACGAGATCTGCGAGCGCGGCTGGTTCGGACAGAAGACCGGACGCGGCTATTACCTCTATCCCGCGGGTGCGCGCATCGGTACCCCCGACCCGGAGGTCGAAGCGATCGTCGATGCCGAGCGAACGAAGGCTGGCATCACGCCGCGCAGCTTCAGCGATGAGGAAATCATCCGCCGCTACATGGCCGCGATGATCAACGAAGGCGCCAACGTCGTGCGGGAGGGCATCGCGCTGCGCCCCCTCGATGTCGACGTGACGTTCCTCTACGGCTACGGTTTCCCGCGCTACCGCGGCGGCCCGATGAAATATGCCGACATGATCGGCGCCTCCACGATCCTCGCCGATATCCGCGAGTTCGCCAAGGAGGACCCGCTGTTCTGGACGCCCTCGCCGCTGCTCGTCGACCTCGTTGCGCGGGGCGCCAACTTCGACAGCCTCAACAAATCCTGAAAGAGAAATCCCATGCGCGAAGCCGTTATCGTCTCGACCGCCCGAACGCCGGTAACCAAGGCGCACCGCGGTGAATTCAACATCACGCCTGGGTCCACGCTTGCGGCATTCGCCGTGCGCGCCGCCGTGGACCGTGCACGCATCGATCCCGCGTTGCTCGAGGACGCGATTCTCGGCTGCGGGTACCCGGAGGGCACGACCGGTCGCAATGTCGCACGGCAAACCGTCGTGCGCGCGGGGCTGCCGATCACGATTGCCGGAACGACGGTGAATCGATTCTGCGCTTCGGGCCTGCAGGCGATCGCCATTGCCGCCGGACGGATCATCGTCGAAGGTGCGCCCGCGATGATCGCCGGCGGCGTCGAAAGCATTTCGCAGATCCGCACTCGCGAGGACGGCAACACCGGCATCGACCCGTGGATCGCCGAGCACAAGCCCGAGCTCTACCTCTCGATGATCGAGACCGCCGATATCGTGGCCGCGCGTTACGGAGTCAGCCGCGAAGCGCAGGACCGCTTCTCGGCCGAGAGCCAGCGCCGGACCGAAGCGGCGCAGATCGCCGGGCGCTACCAGGACGAGATCATCTCGGTCACCACCACGATGGCCGTGACCGACAAGGAAACCAAGGCCGTCACCAAGCGCGAGGTCACGGTGGCGGCCGATACCTGCAACCGCCGCGGCACGACCTACGAGTCCCTGGCGAAGCTGGAACCTGTAATGGGCGCGGGCAAGTTCGTCACCGCGGGCAACGCGTCGCAACTCTCCGATGGCGCGTCCGCCTGCGTGCTGATGGAAGCAGGTGAAGCCGCGCGTGCCGGGCTCACGCCGCTGGGAGCGTTTCGCGGCCTCGCCCTCGCCGGCTGCGAGCCCGACGAAATGGGCATCGGACCGGTGTTCGCCGTGCCCAAGCTGCTGGCGCGCAACGGTCTGAAGATTGCCGACATCGGCCTGTGGGAGCTCAACGAGGCGTTCGCATCGCAGGCGCTCTATTGCAAGGAGCGGCTCGGCATTCCCGACGAGCTGCTGAACGTCGACGGCGGAGCGATCGCCATCGGTCACCCGTTCGGCGTGACCGGCGCACGTCTTACGGGACACATCCTGATCGAGGGCAAGCGGCGCGGTGTGAAATACGCGGTCGTCACCATGTGCATCGGCGGCGGCATGGGTGCCGCGGGCCTGTTCGAAATCTACTGAGAGCTCAAGCCATGGATCTGAACTTCACTCCCGAAGAGGAAGCGTTCCGCAGCGAAGTGCGGAGCTTCCTCGCCGAAGAGCTTCCCGCGCGCATGGCTGAAAAGGTCGGCACCGGCAAGCACCTCAGCAAGGCCGACCACGAGGAATGGCAGGCGATCCTCAATCGCCGCGGCTGGCTTGCCAGCCACTGGCCCGAGCAGTACGGCGGCCCCGGATGGACCGCGGTCCAGAAATTCATCTTCGAGCACGAGTGCGCAATCGCGCATGCACCGCGCATCGTCCCGTTCGGCGTGAACATGCTGGGGCCGGTGCTCATCAAGTACGGCAACGAGGCGCAGAAGCGGTACTGGCTGCCGCGCATTCTCGACGGCTCGGACTGGTGGTGCCAGGGATATTCGGAACCGGGCGCCGGATCCGACCTCGCAGCGGTGAAGACGAGCGCCGTGCGCGCCCGCGACGACAAGGGAGAGCACTACGTCGTGAACGGCCAGAAGACGTGGACTACGCTGGGCCAGCACGCGAACATGATTTTCTGCCTCGTGCGTACGGACACCGAAGCGCGCAAGCAGGAAGGCATCAGCTTTCTGCTGATCGACATGACGACACCCGGCGTCGAAGTGCGCCCGATCATCACGCTCGACGGCGAGCACGAGGTGAACGAGGTGTTCTTCACCGATGTCCGCGTGCCGGTCGAGAACCTGGTCGGCGAGGAGAACAAGGGCTGGACCTGCGCCAAGTACCTGCTGACTTACGAGCGCACCAACATCGCGGGTGTCGGCTTTTCCGTTGCCGCGCTGGCGAAGCTGAAGCAGATCGCCGCCAGGCAGAAGAAGCATGGCAAGCCGCTTGACGCGGATCCCGCTTTCGCCGCGCGCATGGCGCGGGTCGAGATCGAGCTCGAGAACATGAAGACCACCAATGTGCGCGTGATCGCGGCGGTGGCTGGCGGCGGTGCGCCCGGCGCGGAAAGCTCGATGCTCAAGATCCGCGGCACCGAAATCCGCCAGGAGATTTCGTCGCTCACCCGCCGCGCCATGGGGGTCTATGCGCAACCCTTTATTGCCGCAGCGCTGCACGAAGGCTTCGAAGGTCCGCCAGTTGGACCCGACGAGGCAGCGCCTGCCGCGGCGCAGTACTTCAACAACCGCAAGCTGTCGATCTTCGGCGGCTCCAACGAAATCCAGAGAAACATCATCTCCAAGATGATCCTCGGCCTTTGACAAGGCGCTGACATGAACTTCCAACACACCGACGACCGGCGGATGCTGGCCGATACGCTCGACCGCTTCATCCGCGACAAGTATCCGTTCGCGACACGCGACAGAATCGCCAAGTCGCCGCAGGGCTTCAGCCGGGAGATCTGGCAGGAGCTTGCCGAGTTGGGCGTGATCGGCGCACTCTTTTCCGAAGCGGATGGGGGCTTCGGCGGTGAAGGGTTCGACATTGCCGTGGTGTTCGAGTCGCTCGGACGCGGACTGGTCGTCGAGCCGTTGCTCTGCGCGGTACTGGCGGGTCGCGCGATTGCGGCGGCGGAAAGCGGCGCGCAGAAGCAGTGGATCGAGAAGATCATCGCGGGCGAATCCATCGCGGCCTTCGCGCACGACGAAGCCGACGCGCACTACACGCTGGCCCATGTGCAGACGCGCGCAAAGCAAGAAGGTTCGGACTGGGTGTTGAGCGGAGCGAAGGCAGTGGTGCAGCACGGCGAGAGCGCCGATGTGTTCGTCGTGTCCGCCCGCAACAGCGGCACGGTCGAAGATGAAGCCGGGATCAGCCTGTTTCTCGTGCCTGCCGATGCGCAGGGTCTCGCGGTACGCGGCTACCCGACCATCGACGGCGGTCGTGCCGCGGAGTTGACGCTGCAGGACGTGAAGCTTCCGGCCAACGCGCTGCTGGGCGCGCCGGGCGCCGGCTTTGCCACGATCGAGAACGCGGTTGGCGCCGGCATTGTTGCGCTATGTGCCGAAGCGCTTGGCGCAATGGACGAAGCGAAAAAGGCGACGCTGGAGTACTTGCAGACGCGCAAGCAGTTCGGCATGTTCATCGGCAGCTTCCAGGCGCTGCAGCATCGGATGGCGAACATGCTGCTGGAGATCGAGCAGGCACGCTCCGCCGTGATCAATGCCGCCGCGGCACTGAGCGCCGAGCGTGTCGTCCGCGAACGCGCGCTGTCGGCGGCCAAGTTCAGCATCGGACGGATCGGCACGCTGGTCGCCGAAGAAAGCATCCAGATGCACGGCGGCATCGGCATGACGTGGGAGCTGCCGCTGGCCCATTACGCCAAGCGTCTCATCATGATCGACCATCAGCTGGGTGATGAAGACCATCATCTCCAGCGCTATATCGAGCTTGGCCGGAGCTTGCGTCAATGAGCGCCGCCGGACCGCCGAAATACGCGGGACTGCTGGCTGCCTCGCGGGGCAGCGCAGTGGCGATAGCCGCAAGCGTGGGGGCGGGAATGAGCGCGGGTCGCCGCGCGATAGACCGGACACCGACGCGCAGTTATCTCCCTGCCGAAGTGGTGCAAGGAGGTGGAGCATGACCAGCGCAGTTCTCACGAGCCGTCACGACGCCGTGCAGGTGCTCGTGATGAACAATCCGGCCGCACGCAACGCGATCACCGCGGAACTCTATGCATCGTTGCCGGCGGCGTTAGCCGAGGCGGAAGCCGATCCGCAGATCGGCGCAATCGTCCTGACCGGGGCGGAAGGCTTCTTCTGCTCGGGCGGCGATCTCCGCGTCCTCGGAGAGCGACGCGACATGGCACCGGTGCAACGGCGCGAACGGCTGGAGGGCCTGCATGACCTCATTCGCGCGATCCGCGATTGCGGCAAGCCGGTCATTGCGGCCGTCGAAGGCGGTGCGGCGGGCGCAGGTGTATCCATCGCGCTCGCCTGCGACATGCTGGTCGCGGCGCGCAACGCGTTCTTTTCCATCGCCTATGTGAAGGTCGGTCTCACGCCGGACGGAGGCGTGACCGCATTTCTCTCCGAATTTCTTTCCCGCCAGCTTCTCACCGAGCTGTGCCTCACCGGCGATCGCATCACTGCCGAGCGCATGGCGGCGCTCGGGGCGGTGAATCGGCTGTCCGATCCGGGCAGCGCGCAGCCCGACGCGATTGCGCTCGCCGCGCGTATCGCCGACGGACCGTCGCGGGCCACCGCTCGCATCAAGACGCTGTGCCGGCACGCCCATCGTGCCACGCTCGATGCGCAGCTTGCGCTCGAAGCCGGGCACATGGTCGACGCACTCGGCGACGACGAATCGAGCGAAGGCATCGGCGCCTTCTTCGCCAAACGTCCACCGCACTTCGCCGCGCTGCGCCGCGGATCGGATCGAACGACATGAACGCCATGGGCAAACCCGGCGTCGCCGCGCCCTTCGCGCCGTCGTTCCCGATTCGCAGCATCGACGACGTCCGGCGCCTGGAGCGGACACCGCTCGAACAGGCGGTGACCGTGCGCAGCACGTACGAGATCTTCCGCAATTCGGCGCATGCGTTCGGCGACAAGACCGCGCTGACCTTCCTGCGCAGCGGCGACCCGGCGGACACGCCGATCCGCTGGTCGTACAACAAGCTGCTGGCGGGCATCCATCAAACCGCCAACATGCTGCATGTCCTCGGCGTGGATCCAACGGATGCGGTGGCCGTGCTTTTGCCCGCCTGCCTGGAATACCACCTGGCGCTTTGGGGCGGCGAAGCGGCGGGGATCGTCCAGCCGCTGAATCCGCTGCTTACCGACGAGAAACTGGTGTCGCTGATGCGCGTGGCCGGCGCCAGGGTGCTGATCGCCTACGGATCGGACGAGGAGTCCGGGATCTGGTCGAAGGCGATGCGCATTCGCGACCAGTTGCCATCGCTGATTGCGGTGCTGCGCGTGGCGCCGCATCACGAGACCAAAGCGCCCATTGCGACGCTGCCGGAACGGGTTGCGGACTTCAACGCGCTGCGTGCCGCCCAGCCCGACGATCGTCTCGTCAGCGGGCGCGACATTCTCGCCACCGACATTGCCGCGTACTTCCACACCGGCGGGACGACCGGCGCGCCCAAGCTCGCGCGCCACACCCACGGCGCCCAGGTCTTCACGGCCTGGGCCAGCGTGGAGCTGATTGGCATTACCGATTCCGACGTGACCATCAACGGCTATCCGCTGTTCCATGTGGCCGGCGTGCTGCCGGCATCGCTGGCGTCGCTGTCCGCGGGTGTGGAAGTCGTGATCCCCACGCCGTCGCTGATGCGCAACCGCGAAGTCCTGGCCAACTACTGGCGGCTGGTCGAGACCCACCGCGCCACCATTCTTTCCGCCGTGCCGACGGTGCTCGCGGCGCTGGCCAACGTGCCGTTGCAGGACGCCGACATCTCGTCGCTCCGGTACTGCCGTACCGGGGCCGCGCCCCTTTCGCCCGAACTGGCCGCGCGATTCAAGAAGCTCGTCGGGCTGCATGTTCACGAGAGCCTCGGCATGACCGAGATGGCGGGCATCTCGTCGATCACGCCGCTCGGCGTCGAAGGCCCGGCAGGTTGCGTCGGCTTCCCACTCCCCTACGCTCGCGTTCGCATCGTCGCCCTCGACGACATCGGCGGCGCGAGCGAACGCGATGTGCCACCCGGAGAAATCGGCATGGTGCTGTTCAAGTCGCCGAATCTCTTCTCCGGCTTCCTCGACCCCGAAGACAACGCGAAGGCGTTTACCGCCGAGGGTTGGCTCGCCACCGGCGATCTGGGTTGGATCGACGCGCAGGGACGATTGAACCTGACCGGACGCTCGAAGGATCTGATCATCCGCAGCGGGCACAACATCGACCCCAAGGTCATCGAGGATGCGCTCGCCGCGCACCCGGCGGTTGCGCTTTGCGCGGCGGTGGGCGCGCCGGATGCGTATGCGGGCGAGTTGCCGTTCGTCTTCGTCACGCTCGTCCCCGGCGCGTCGGTGAGCGAGGACGAGCTGCTCGCATTCGTTGCGCAACGGGTCGACGAGGCCCCGGCCCGGCCGAAAGCGGTCGCCATCATCGAACGCATGCCGCTGACGAACGTGGGCAAGATCTACAAACCCGAGCTTCGCCTGATGGCTGCAAAGGCGGTCGTGGCCGCGCTGGTCGCCGAAACATGCACCGCGCTCGAGGTGCGCGACGAAGCACGTCCGATGGTGGATGTCGATGCCGAACGGCGTGTGACTGTTCTGCTCGACGCCGCGGCGTTGGGCGAGGCAATGGCGCCGGTGCACGAGCGCCTGCGCGTGTCACTGGAACGACTGCCGGTCAAGACGCTGCTCGGATCGGCCTCCCTTCACGAATCCGAACCGTCCGCCAATCCTTGACGAGGAACATCACCATGAACCGATGCTCGATCCGCTGCGCCTGGGCCTTCGCCTGCGTCGCGCTGTCTCTCTGCACGACGGTGCATGCCGCCGATCCCTACCCGAGCAAGCCGATCCGGATCGTGGTGCCGTTCGCCGCCGGCGGCGCCACCGACATTCTCGCCCGTGTCCTGGCCGAGAAAATGTCGCCGCGCCTCGGCCAACCCGTCATCGTCGACAACAAGGCCGGCGCCGCCGGCATCATCGGCACCGATGCGGTGGTCAAGGCTGCGCCAGACGGTTACACCATCCTGCTGTCGATCAGCAACACGATGCTCACCAACGTATTCCTGTACGACAAGCTGCCGTACGACCCGCGCAAGGACCTGGCGCTCGTTTCGCAAATCGCGACGGCTCCGATCGTGCTTGTCGTGCACCCCAGCGTGAGCGCGACCACGGCTCCGGAATTGCTGCAGTATGTGAGCAAGAACAAGGGCAAGCTGGCCTATGGCTCCTATGGCATCGGCTCGTATCCGCATGTCGCCGGCGCGTGGATGAGCGCGACGCAGCAAGCCGAGATGAACCATATTGCGTACAAAGGCGAAGCGCCGATGATGCAGGACCTGATCGGCGGCCAGATCCAAATGGCGTATGCCAGTATTCTGCAGGCGAAGCCGTACATCGACTCCGGCAAGGTCAAGGCCATCGGCGTCACCGGCGAACGCCGCGCGAGCGCGCTGCCCAACGTGCCGACGCTGGTCGAGCAAGGGCTCAAGGACGAAACCTACCGTGCGACCGGCTGGCTCGCCGTTGCGCTACCGGCAGGGACGCCCAAGGCCATCGTGCAGCGCGTTGCCGACGAAGTACGCGCGGCCTGCGAATTGCCCGACGTGAAGGCGCGGATCACCGGCATGGGCTTCGAGGTGAAGTGCAGCACGCCGGATGCTTTCGCCGTGGCCTATAAGCAGGATTTGCCGGTGTGGGAGCGGCTCATCAAGCAGTCCGGCGCCAAGCTGGAATGAGCGGGATCCGGCCCACCTGGAAAAAACAAGCGCCCGCCGCAAGAGCGGCAGGCGCTCGAGTTTGAAGCGGTAACCTGGCGTCGCGGATTGGAGAGCAACCCCGCGGCCTGGATGAGGGTCAGCCAGGCCGCGAGCTCCGCTTACATCGGCTACGCGCACACGTAGCTGGTTGTGACATTGATGTCGCCGCCGACATAGTTCGCTTTTTGCGGGTACACGCAAAGGGGTCTCGACTTCGCGACCGGGAACGTCGGTGTCACCGCCGATGCGATGTCCATGCGCGTCGGCGCAATCCCCTTCTCGACCCAGTCCGTCAGCGCGTTGTACAGCTGGTCGTGCGTCGGCAGCGGCGGGTTCGCGTTGGGATTGGTCGTGCCATTGCCAAGGCCATGGGTCATGCCTGGCACGAGGTAGAAGCGGTAGAAGCCCTGGATCGCAGCGATACCGCCCATCTGGTTGGCAACCCGGTTGTAGTAATTGATCGAGCCCTGGGGTGGAATCAGCACGTCGGCGAGACCGTGATACATGATCATCTTCGCGCCAGAGCCTCTGAAAGCGCTCAGGTCCGGATTGTCAGTGTTGATGTTGCCTAACGACGGCTGCAGCGTGACACCGAGATCGAACGCATTCGACAGTTGCCCGTAGGTCAGCTGCTTCCACTTGTCGGCGCCATTGCCCGTCGCATTCGTGAACGAAGGCGTCGCAATCGTCGGATCC
>Ga0207681_10002512_pt1 | contig 11657 bp, 10 predicted proteins | sample KBSS53metaG_FD_184324 | JGI IMG/M metagenome (GOLD analysis project Ga0207681, IMG submission 184324) | Switchgrass rhizosphere microbial communities from Kellogg Biological Station, Michigan, USA - KBS S5-3 metaG (SPAdes) (version 2) | ecosystem: Host-associated > Plants > Roots > Rhizosphere... | reverse complement strand
AAAGTCAAGGGTGAAATGAACGATATCGATGAGAAAAATCTGTATAGGATCGAGGGAAAAACAGATCAGTTAACCTTCAATAAATAAATTGAACTTACATCCTCATTAACGCAGCCATCGTTTCAATTCCATTCCACAGATTCCGCAACTTGATATTCTCATTCTCTGCATGCTGATTATTGTCGTGATTGGCGATTGGAACAGAAATACATTTTGCATTCAGCCGCGCTTCGATAAGGTACAAAGGAAGCGAGCCTCCCGAAGTAGGTTGCAATAACACTTTCTCTTTGTCTGTAGATTGAACTGCGGTTATAATCCTCTTTGCAATTGGAATATCCATCGAGGTGCGCTGCGCATTATACGAAGATTGATCCCTGATCACTTTCGCGAGCTTAGTATGTTGTAACCGTTCATTCATTGATGGGTCATGATCAATAACGGTGTAACCTTGCGACTGGATATGATCAATAACCTTTTGTTGTTGCTTTTTCCAATCGTTTCCAACTACGAGGCGGAGGTCGATCACAGCGGTTGCAAATGTGGGAATCTGATTCGATGCTTGTTTGCCTACGTTTCCGCTCTGCATGCCATTGATATTTAGAGAAGGGAGGTTAATGGATTCACCTAGCGACTTGCCACTCATTTCTTCGGTCTTAATTCCCAGCTCTTGCTTCATTTGGTCATCTACAGAAGGCACATCAGCGAGCGCTTTTTTCTCTGCAGTAGAGAGGGGTTGCACATCATCGTAAAATCCTTTGATGGTCACCCTTCCATTTTCGTCTTTCATCGAGGATAATAACTTCGCGAGCATCATCGCAGGATTGGGCGCCCAATTTCCATAGTGCCCACTGTGTAATGGACGTGTTGGTCCGTAAACGGTAACGTCCAGATGTGTATCGCCTCTCACTCCAAAGACTATTTGTTTTTTTCCGGATTGATGTACGGGTCCATCACATATGATCCAAAGGTCGGATTGAAGCAGGGAACCATGTTGTTGCATTATTTCCTGCAGGTGCGGTGAACCTGCCTCCTCTTCTCCTTCAAAAAAGAACTTAAGATTGCTCGTTGTTTGTATACCCGATTGCCGGACGGCTTCAAAGGCGTTGAGAATGGCTACCACACCAGCTTTATCATCCGATGAGCTGCGACAATAAATTCTCCACTCCGGGTTAAAAACGGAATCTTTCGGAAAGGGAATGTTCTTTCCATTTCTTTCAATGGATTCTGAAAAAAGTTTAGGCTCAAACGGTGACAGGCCTTTCGCCCACTGGTCGGGATTCACAGGCTGACCATCATAATGAGCGTAAAAGAAAATTGTCCTTTTGGCCCCGGGAACATTTACTTCCCCATAAATTGCCGGAGGCGTAGCTTTTGATACGGCATATAACAGTCGAATATTCTCAATTCCTCTTTTTTTCATCATTTGCATGATAAACCCGGTATTCCCTGGGATATTAACCGAATCACTTGCCACATTTGGAATCGACAAGAAACTTATGAATTCACCCACCATACTTGCCATATTGTCCCTGGTATATTTTCTTATGGCAACTACCTCCTTGGTTTGTGCAGATACAATGGAGGCAACGATGCACACACTGAGGACAATCAGCCAAAACTTTTTCATGCTTTTCAATTTATACCGGTATCGCCGGAATTCTCTTTAAGGCAGCAATTTATTCTAAACATCGTTTTATGACCAGGCAAAAATCAATTTGCAGGTTTTCATCAAGTAGGGACAAACCTTAGTATATTTAATATATGCTGAAGAGCTTACTTCTTGTCGCCATCATATTGTTGTTCGCTTGTAAAAAAGACAAGGATTTTGTGTATGATGTGCCCCAGGAGTTTGAACCCATTGTGCAACGTTTTATATCGGAAGCTACCGCCCGGGGTCACCCGGTTACCATTAATAACCTGATCATCAAATATGACCTCTCGAACACATCATTTTGCGCTACATCAAATGTAATTACCTCAGGCAATGACGTTCAAAAAATTATTTCCATTAAAAGCCTGACTTGCTGGCAAAACGATGTCCAGCTTGAAACTATAATATTTCATGAGCTCGGACATTGCATTCTCGGAAGAGAACACGATATGACCCTGATGCCAAAAGGCGATCCCAAAAGTATCATGTACCCGGACAATGCGACATTATATTCGCCCTGCGTTTACCCGATCGGTTCTCCCTGCGACCTGTTATACAGGAGGAACTATTACCTTGATGAATTATTTAATCCTGCTACTCCATTGCCTGATTGGGGAAAATGAGGTCCGGCCTGCTTATGCGATGAAGACGTCGGGTGAACTGGAATAAGGGATCAGTTCAGGCGGTCGCTGTAAAGCAGGCAACCCCGGCCGCTAAGGTAGAACAAGGGAATTCTTTAAAAATGACCGCCTTGAGCTGTTCATGGTCCTTTTTTATCTAAATGTATTGATATTTATAAAAGGTCAACCCAACTTTCTCCTGCTTTTGGTCGTCTGGATGTAAAAAAACTGCGGCGAAACCGCGGCATGAATGTTGGTTTCATATCTTTATGTATTATGCGGAATTCCGACCTGGCATTCTGCTTCATGTGATGGAAACACTGCTATGTTAAGAATAAACACCCTACTATTACCGGCGTTTGCCGCGTGCGCCTTTTTTCTCTTTGCAGAAAAATACCAACTCATGGATAGTGCACAAACCGGTGCGGCTGTTATTGACGGGCCTTATGTATCATACCGGAACGACTCCATTTTTGTCAACTATATTGAAGACAATGGCGGGACCAAGTCGGTAAAAACGGACATTTTGCTTTCTTCATCAAAAGATAGTATCCATCTTTTGGTTAATACCGGAGAGCCTGGCAAGACGTTTCCCGTAATATTAAAATCAAAACTCAGCAATGAGAAACCGGAATACAACAGTGTCAAGAAGATGCTGGTGTTATCCGACATCGAAGGCAATTTCACTGCATTCAGGCAATTGCTGCAGGGAAATGGTGTAATAGATGAAAATTTTAACTGGACTTTTGGGGAAGGACATCTTGTATTGGTTGGAGATTTTGTGGACAGGGGCACTATGGTCATGGAAGTGCTATGGCTGATTTATTCGCTTGAAGAAAAAGCCAAGGCCGCAGGCGGCTATGTCCATTATATCCTCGGAAATCATGAAATCATGAATATGAGCGGTGACCTGCGTTATGTACAGCCCCGCTACCCGGAACATGCTGCTTTGATGAAAACGCAATACACGCAGCTTTTTGGGCCCGATACAGAACTCGGTCGCTGGCTTTCTACCAAGAACGTTGTAGAAAGGATTGGTAAAATTCTTTTCATGCATGGCGGTATTTCTGGCTATGTAAATGAATTACGGCTGTCTCTAAAGGATCTCAATAATCTGGTCAGACCGCATTATCGGGATACGGTTTTTGAGTTCAAGGACCCGCGAAAGGAAATACTTCTAAGCGACCTGGGTCCTTTCTGGTACAGGGGATATTATGCCCATACCGCCAGGGCAACCACGAAGCAAATCGACAGCACGTTAAACCTTTACGGCGTTCGCCATATCACTACCGGCCACACAATAATTGCGGACCAAATCATGTCTCTGTATGACGGCAGATTATTTGACACCGATGTCCATCATGCCGGAGGACATTCGGAGGCGCTCCTTATGGACAACGGAATTTTTTACCGGGTGAATGCCTCCGGTCAAAAGTTCTCCATCAGTGCAGTACAGGGGCCGGAATAGTCCCGTTAATTTTATATTTGTCTACGCGGGCATTGACAATTTCCGGATCACTTCAGTTACTCAGGCTTGCCTCCTATTACGTTCCAGCCGGTAAAAAAGCTACAATTCCATACCCGGGAATAACTATTGGACAGTGTCCTCAAAAGCCCGAACCTGTCCACGCATATTTCCCGCTGTCATATTCGTGAAGCCACCACTTGTATCCATATGCTACTCTATCGTTTAAACTAGTTGCCGGAGATATGGATTCTTTTATCCATTCTTTGCTTACAACTTGAGTACCATTCCAATTGACATCTTTTAAGAAGCAAGACGAGTAAACGAAATGTGATTAGAAGGCGTATACTTTTAAGAGTATTTAAATCTCATGCCGATGTAACGACAGCTAGCGATTACTTTCCCACGTATTGCTTTAATTTATTCGGCATAAACTTCTTGCAATTGAAGGGTCAGCCATTTGAAAGAGAGCGGCATATCTTTTCGGAGATCATTACTGTTTCCTTCAATAAATATATGGCCTTTGTAGTTTGCTTTTCGCAAAGCCCGTAACCAGGGTTTAAAATCATCTCCCACGACCCCTGGTAACGACCGGCTTTGTTTTTCAGCAATTTCACAGTAAATCAAAATATCAGCGGCATCAATAATGCTTTGAGGTGATTCGCCTTGTCTCAACATATGAAAAATGTCTGCATTCAGCCTGAAATTGGGATGGTTCACAGACCTGACAATTTCCGCCGCCGAATTTAAACTAATGAGGAAATTAGTTTCGGCAGACTGGAGGCTTTCCAGCGCAATCATAATTTCATACCTGGCTGCGACAACTGAAAGTTTCCGGCATAGTGCAACAAAATCTCGTTTTGCCTTAGTTGTGTCATAATTATCCGGGATCCTTCGTGCGGTACCGCTTCCTAATACAATAAGTCCTATACCGGCTGTTTTAGCCCTTGAAAAAACAGAATCTGCATAACCTAACACACGTGTCTCGTTTACATCGGGCCCTGCAATTTTAATATTGCCCGGAAAAAAAATATTACACAGTACTACCTTGCATTTTGCTTTCTTAATCCGTTGCAGGTTCTCCGCGAACTGCTCCCCGGTCAAAGATGGCGATAGCATTCTTCCAACTGATTCACCGAGCATGCGAAAACCAGAGGCGTAAGCGAGACTGTCTTGTTCTAATGGTACAATAATGCCTAATTCAGGAACAGAGCTGTTTGGAGTTAAAAACCCAAACCAGGGGAGTATGATTATTGCAATTAATGAAAGTTCAAATCTTAATTTCACAGGAGTTAATTTGATGCCAATTGCCAAAAAGGTGGCTAAGTTACCCTATGCACACTGTACAAATCAAGACGCCCGCGTCTTAGATATCAGTTCATCGCTACAATTTGCCAAAGGCGCGCACAGGTTATTATAAATATAAGAAGTTTAAAGACTGAAGGTTTTTTAATATCATCGGGCCGCAGATCTAACCTGGTAATCTAAACCCATTTCGCAACTCTAAAAGTGTTTTCCAGGTAGGATCTGTCTTTTCGTGGGGTGACGCAATTATGTAGAGATACGTGCGCTTACCGGGTGAGTCTGTTAATATCTTTATTTCCAGGTTAAGTTTCAAAGGAGCGCCGTCGGCGAAAACACCAAATATGTTTGCAGATGCGTTGTAGATTTTTTCATTGGCAGGAACGTTTCTTTGTTCTTCGACCGCAACAGTAATTTGGGTTGTATCAATGACGAGCTTCCGATCCTTTGCCGTGACGCTGCACAAACCCCTGTAATAATTTAAAAGATATTCGCGGATTTCGGCCTGCGAGATGGTAACGACATTTTCAAGCTGAACAACGAAGACGTAGGTAAAATAGAGCGTAGAATCTTTAACGAACATTCCCGGAGCAAACCGAAGTTCTTCAGCCCCTTTATAAGTTATGGCCGGAGCAAATGAAGGTGGCAATGGAAATCGTTCAAATTCCCAATTGGCTGGTTGCATTAATAAGTGCGCTTTGTGCTCCTGGCCACGTGCTACTGATATGAAAATCGCGAAAACAGTGATGGTAACTAAACTTTTCATGGAGGCTAAATTATAGTTTTAGCTGATTACGGCGCACATGAAAAAGATTAACCGTTTAAATACTGAAAAAAACAGGAATAATTTCTTTTTCCCTTACAGCAAGTTATGGCCAGGTACGAATTCTTATCGTCCTACAATCTGCGATAAAGTATTATTTCTCGTAGCTTCCCGATATTGAATGCTTAAATGCGTCCTGCCATCCGGTTTTGCTACCTGCCTGACCAACGATTTATTATTTTGGCAAAAAGCGAACCATGTCGAGCCTAAAGGGTTTTTTGCCCCTGGTGTTTATATTCGTCCTATTCGTTGCCGGCTGCAATGATGCTGGCATAAAAACAGCTGACGAACCTGCTGCAGACAGCGTAACCATCGCAAAGAAACCAGCCAGGTTATCCTCAACGAAAAAGAAATCGCCGGAGAAATACCGAAAACCCATGACTTTGACGGCACGTGTGATTGAGATCGGTAATTATGTTGCACAAAAAGGATTTTCCACCAAATATTGCTTCCTTATTGACATGAGCCTGCACAGCGGCCGCAACCGCTTTTTTGTATATGACCTGGAACAACAATCTGTCGTCTATTCCGCACTTGTGGCACACGGAAGCTGTAATGAAAGATTCCTTGACAGGGGAAGATTTTCAAATTTAAACAACAGCGGATGCAGTTCGCTTGGAAAATATAAAGTCGGCGCATTTTACAACGGCAGCTATGGCGCATCATTCAGGCTCCACGGGCTCGATAAAAGTAATTCCAATGCGTTTTCGAGAGGTGTTGTTATTCATGGTTATGACTGTGTCCCGAATGAAGAAATTTATCCGCGTGTCCTTTGCAACAGCCTGGGATGCCCGATGGTCTCCTATGATTTTTTTGACAGACTCTCGAAGATTATCCAAAAATCGGAACGCCCTATCTTGCTGTGGATATACCGGTAATTCAAATTCCCTCGTTAGACCATTTAATAGTTTTTGATTGGTTGTAGTTAATGGTCAGGGCAACGGGTTTGGTCAATTGTTATGGATTGAGGGATTTACAATTTGCAAAAGCAATGCTTCAATTCAAGCTACCAAAAACATATTACCAACAACCAAACCCGCAGCCATGACCCAAAACCCGGACCTGACATAGCCATTTAACGGAATCATTTAGGGCCTATCCTTACCCTCTACCAAAAATTTGCGGAGATTCTCCAGCAACACATCTGATGTGCTTGAATTGGTAAATATTGCGTAGCCCATTTTCTGGTCTTTGTACACTTCAAATTTGCATTTAAAGTCACCATTGTTACCACCATGTCCAAATGATTTTCCGAATGGCGTTTCCCTGATCTCCAGGCTGATTCCCATATAAGAGGGAATTTTCGGTTTTTCTTCCCCCGGATCGTAGTTAAATTCAGAATGTTTTTGGAGCATCGTCTCATATGTTTCTGGCTTTAATCCCTTTTGTTCAAGCAAATAAAGCATGAATCTCGTAAATATATTGGCCTCAGTGTGCATGGAATAAGCCATTCCGGGCGATTCCGGGAGATCATTGTTGGTGGGTAGTCCATCAAAGTGTCCATATGCTACCATTCGTTGCAAAGAATCATTCTTTGAAAAAAAAGTATGATAAAGTCCCATTGGTTGGATTACTTCCTCCTGCAAAACCTGCTCTACTTTCTTTCCGGTAATTTTTTCTATCACCATTTTTAAGTATTCAAAGCCTTCGCCGGAATATCCATAGCCCGTACCCGGCGTGAACTTTAAATTCAACTTCCCGTCTTCGTTCATCGATCGCCAGTTCGGAAATCCTGTGCGGTGGGTCAACACATGGCGCGCAGTCATGAGTTTATATCGATCGTCATAAGCAATATCCTCGTATGGAAGATAGAGATAAAGCGGTTTATCCAAATCAATCACTCCCCGTTCGGCCAGTCTCTGAACCGCAAATGCAAAGACCGGTTTAGTGATCGAAGCCGCTTCATACAACGTCAGATCATTTACTTTTTCACCTGTCATTGAATTTGTCACACCATAGGCTCTATGGTAAATTACTTTTCCATCTTTGATCAATGCAAGGGAAACACCGGGAATTCGATAATACTTTTGATAACTCTCGATGAAATTATCTACCTGGCTGCTTTTTTCCGGAGAAAAGTCAAGGAGAATTCCTTTTTCAGGTAGTAGGTCCGGAACGGGCGATCCGGAGACCGTAATTTCAGGCGCTGTCACTCCCTTCGTTGTTTTTGCCAGTGTAGTTACAGGTCTAAGCTGGCTGTTTGAATAAACTTTGTCTCCGTTTTGAAAATAAGGGTCCGGCAACAAAATGTCATATTTTCCTAACGGAACGGCAACAGAATAATTGCCGAGGCTGTCGAGTTGGGTCTCCAGCCAAAGTATCGAACGATCTGCAGCCACAACCCTTACTTCTCCCGGCAAATGAATCTTTGAAGGCTTGTCCCAACTTACGTGACCCGAAATGGTGGACAGTTTAGCATTGGCCGGTAAAATAATAACATCTCCGAGGCTCCCGGGATTTATGTATTTCCTGTCGCCCCTACCCCATGCCGACCAGGTGAAACTTCCGTCTTCATCCTTATCAAAAACATGAAAATCGAAACCGAGCGATTTGCCAACGACAAGCTGGTCGCCCAGCATGATACGCCACTCATAGTAACGGGTAGTGCCCTTGGTGACAAGGGCTACTTCCATGATATCCCATGTAGCGCTTTTTGCGAACGGATCATAAAAGGCATTATTAGTATTACGCAGCTTTTGACTGTACATAAAAGAAGCGACGCCTGATCCTGCAAGAAGGTGTCGTGCGTCAATACTTAGTTCCAACCCATCCTGGGTATTCCATCTCACATTTTCAGTTGTATCCTGAATAAAAGTGTCATCCGTAATAGTGAAAGCTACATAAAGCGAGTGATTGTCGAGACGATAACCAATTTGGAAAAAACCCGAAAAATCGGCTCCATCTTTTGGTTTGCCTTCTGAGAGGTTAGCAGCTATTGGGTATTTCACCATATTGGCGGGCCAATCCGAAAAATTACCGTCAACTTTGATTTTCCCAATTGGGTAAGCATAGGCTACACTCCCGTTATGGGCAAGCAACGCCTGGTGTACGAAAAGGCAAATGAAAAGAAAACAAATGGTTTTGATGGATGCATGTGACATATTATTCCGGGTTTTATCTGACTTGGAGATCCTGCACAAATTACCAATTCGCTCATACGATCCAGGCTTAAAAATGTTACAGAAATAGGATAAACATCACTTTAGAGTAGCAAATACCGGCAAGATGTTGCATTCCGGAAGATTTGGGCGAATATATTGTGCAGCAGTAGCAGTTTCACGTTTTAGGCCGCCCCGTTTCGAAACACCTTCAGATTCTATTCCCTCGCTGGTTAAATGGTTGGGACAAGGACGAGAAAGAAAAAATTCTCCTTCATCCGATATGGTTTATGCAGCTATAACGTCATAGGAAGTAAAAAAATGATCCCTCTATCGGCCTGCCGGCTTTAGCTTTGGCGGTCTTTGTTGGTTCATACTAAGATCCCAGGAAATTACACTGGCTGCTTCGTCAAATTGCCGGATGCAAAATATTAGTCAATATTGTTCCGGCTATTGCCATACAGACCGCCAACAAAAAAGCCGCAGCCCAGCTTTTGACTTCAAAGCCTCGGAATAATTTATCGGCAAGTTTAATCATCAGGGCAGTGACAATTAATCTTACCACAAAAGACAATAACCCGAGTGTGATTAAATTAAGAGGAAGCCGTAAAAGAAAACCAATCGTTGCATTCAGAATACCAATTACAAGTGCCACACCTATCGCTGTTCCGTAGTTTTTGATATTTACTGATGGCAAAATAGCAGCAAGCAGGAACAATATTCCTGCATTGATGAGTAATTCAAAAATGAAATTCATCCTGTCGTATTGTGTTAATTTAAGCTATCCGAATTTTAGGCCCTTCAGAACTCTTGATAATAAACCCCCGCTGTTTGCAAATCCGCGTCCCCCGCTTAGTCCTCCGATCAAGGATCCCAATCCACCTCCCGATTTACCCAGCATCGGGCCGATCCCGGCACCGCCCAGGCCACCAATCAATGAGCCTAACCCTCCTCCAGCTAAAACATTACCTGCACTGGCTCTTCTTCCTGACATCATCCTTGCCAAAATCAGCGGACCAACTATACCAAGCAATCCTTTTCCAACCGTTTTCCAGTCAATACCGGCTTTTTTAAATTTTTCATCAAGACCCAGTGAAGACAAAAATCCTGGTTTTGTTACTTCTTCCGGCGCAATTTCCGCCCGTGATGTTTTGTTAACAAATTGATCCAATAAGGAGAATTGTTCCCGGTTAATTTTTAAATAGTCGGCTATTCTTTCTACCTTCTTTTTTTCTTCTTTGGAGTAATCCTTGTCAGATTGTCCAAAATTCATAAGATCGGTAATTAGGGAAAATCGTAAGTCGCTTGTTTTTAGAATATCAAGGCAACGGATCAGTTCATTGCCGGATAATTCATGTGCAGCCCGAACAACGCCTTGTTGTTGCTCTTTGGAAAGGTCGGTGGACTCCGCCAACTGAGTTATATATTCTACTTCCTCTTCCGATGCTATATGATCGGCAGTGGCGATGGAGGCAATGGCTCCCAGATAAGCACCTTTTTCCTCATCGGAATGATCTTTCAAAAACCTTTCATTTAGTTGCATAATCTAAGAATTAGTTATTTCCAGAATTTGCGATAAGCATACCTAACGCGGCGCCGGAAGTTATATGGTCCTCATTTCACCGCCCGATTCACAAGGGGCCGCCAATTATGTATGACTTTTTTATCTAAGTATGTTTGACGCAGAGATGCCGTGTATTTCTAATAAATCTATTTTCATATGGATGACAAAATTCTATAGGTTACAACCAAAAGAAAAAACAGAAGTGTTCAAACATGAACAAACATACGAGGACTGATGAGATTATCTTTAGTAGTACTAAACAAACGAATATCTACATGGCAGAAAGGCGAGGAAATACTTCAACTAATTTCTTTTAATAGGATGTAGGTTGTGGTCATGGCCGGAGCCCATCCACTGCTTAATGAGCAGGATAAAGTCAGAAAGATCTGCGAAACCAGGGTTTCACAGATCTTAAGTAGTGGGTTCAGAAGTCCTGACCCCGGTTCTCTTACCAATTTTTATTGTCGAGACGAGGTGTTTTTTCTTTCGCTATTGTAACCGACAAGGCTCTTCCTTCAATTTCCCTGTTGTGCAAGCCTTTCATTGCAGCCTGCCCTTCTGATACCACGTCCATCTCCACAAAGCCAAATCCGCGGCTCCTTCCGGTTTCCCTGTCGGAGATAACTTTGGCAGAATTCACGGAACCAAATTGAGAAAATAAAGTCTTTAATGCTTCCCCATCTGTATGGAAGCTAAGGTTTGAAACATACATGTTCATAAATACATAGTTTAAAATGAAAAATTAAAATGTCTCCCGCATTGGCGGGGCAAGTTGCGACTAAAGCCAGATACAAAGCGTAAAGTAGAAAAAACTATTACTGAAGAAAGAGTAAGAATTTGAGCGGCTAATACTAAGTGTCAGAAAAACTAAGAGTCACAGTGTAAAGATAGCTGAATAAAAGACAGCAACAGTTTTTATTTTATACTGCTCTTTAGTCAGTGCATGCGTAAAGTTTGTTATACTATTGTTCACAAGAAGCGATGACGCTTATGATGATATCATTGCATGTATCATTATAAATGACTGGCGGCAACCGTTAATGCTGCTTAATATATGACGGTATGATTCTACAAGAATACACCAGTTCTTAATTTGTAAGCTCTTTAATCCGGGTAGCGCTGGAAGAACTGCCA
>Ga0207681_10002508_pt1 | contig 11670 bp, 9 predicted proteins | sample KBSS53metaG_FD_184324 | JGI IMG/M metagenome (GOLD analysis project Ga0207681, IMG submission 184324) | Switchgrass rhizosphere microbial communities from Kellogg Biological Station, Michigan, USA - KBS S5-3 metaG (SPAdes) (version 2) | ecosystem: Host-associated > Plants > Roots > Rhizosphere >... | reverse complement strand
GGACGTCCCACATCCCGAGGTCGTCGAACAGCGGGAAGCGGGTCTTCGTGTTGCTGTCGAACACGTAGATGCCGAACTGCGCGTTGGTGCCCGCGAGCGCCAGCGTCTCCGACTCGACGGGGCCGTCGGACCAGGACACCAGGAAGCGGCCCGGCGCCGTGGACAGGGGCTCGGCGTCGTAGTAGCGGCCGACGCCCGCCTGGCTGGCCGTGCGATCGCCCGGGATCAGCGGCGTCAGGTCGGTCGCCGTCGAGTGGGCCTCGCTGCCGTTCATGTTGATGAGGAACAGCTTGCCCGACTGCAGCGTGCGGTCGCGCGAGGTCGCGATCGCGATCATCTGGTAGTTGGCGATCTGCGTCCCGCTGCCCTCGGGATCCTGAATCATCGTCTTGCCGATCGGCCGCGCCTTCAGGTAGCTGTTGGTGGTCGGGCTGCCCTCGACCTCGCCGCCGAACGCCTCACGCATACCGGTCAGGTCGGTGTTCATCATGCGCAGGTGGCCGTCGTTGACCCCGCCCATGTGGCGCCATTCCGTGTAGACGATCTGGCCGTCCTCGAGCAGCGACGGGGAGACGCGGTGAGAGACGTTCCGCGCGCCCATCGTTTCGCCGCTGCCGTCGAGGTTGATCGTGCCGGCCTGCGCCGTGGTCGCTCGCTCGTACTCGTCCGCGAACTGCGACGAGGTCGAGTTCGGATCGAGCGTCTGCTCCACGTTCAGGTTGCTCATGAACATGATCTTCCCGCCCGGCAGGTAGAGCGGATAGACGTAGTCGTTCCCGCCCTCCGTCAGCTGCTTGACGTTCTTGCCGTCGACGCCGATCGAGAAGAGCTGGTAGCGGTCGTTACCCGGCACCCGGGCCGAGAACACGATCGCGTCGGCGTTGAAGTTGATGTCGTACGACTGGATGTCGACCGCGCCGACGCAATCGGCGGCCAGCCCGAGATCCCCGCACGTTTGCTCGGTCGGGAAGAGCGTCGTCAACTTCCCGTCCGCCGAGGGCGGCGACAACGTCACCAGGCGCGCCCCGCCGGCGTAGCTCGTGTAGTCGAACACGTTGCCTTGATCGCCACGAGGCGTCCGTTGCAGGAACGCGATCGTGTTGATCCCCGGAAACGGGTTGTCATCGCCCTTCGAACAGCCCGCGGTCGGTGCCAGCACGGCGCCCGCCAGCAGCGCGGTGACCATTCGAAGCGTCCTGATGTTGAAGTTGTCTCTCATGTGACGCTCTCCTTCGTAGCCTCCATTACGCAATAAGGGGGCCAGTCGTGTCCAGAACGAACCCCAAGCGCAACGTGGGTTTTCGTCGAAAAATCCCGCGAAAACAGCCACATGTTGCGCAACACCGAAACCCCTACGAATCAGGCCATTTTGGTAGGGCTGTTTCTTCAATGTACTGAAATCATTCGATTAATCTTGGCCCGTATCATGTTGCGCTACCAGCGTCGCGAGGGCGGCCGGCGGCGAGGCGCGGCGGGCCTCTGAGCGTCGGTGATATTCTGGGGCCGTGCTCGCTGTCGCGACCGGCATGGACAGCGGCCAACGCATAGGGCGGTATCAACCGATCCGGCGTCTGGCCGTCGGCGGCATGGCGGAGATTTTTCTCGCGCGCGTGCCGGGCCTCGGCATCGAGGGCTTCGAGAAGCTGGTCGTGCTGAAGCGGATCCTGCCGCAGCACGCGCTGGATCCCGAGCTGCTGCGCATGTTCCTCGACGAGGCGCGGCTGTCGGCGACGCTGACCCACCCGCACGTCATCGAGGTCTACGACGTCGGCGCGGTGGGCGACGCGCCCTTCTTCTCGATGGAGTATGTGCACGGCGCGAACGTGCGCGAGATGCTGCGCGCGCAGAGCCGCCGCGACGGCAACGCCGCCGGCAGTGCCGCGAAGACCGGCGCGCCGCTGCCGCTCGCGCACGCGATCACGATCGTCGCCGCCGCGGCCGAGGGTCTGCACTACGCGCACGAGCGGCTGGGGCCGGGCGGCGAGCCGCTGGGCATCGTGCATCGCGACGTGTCGCCGTCGAACGTGCTGGTGTCGTTCGACGGGGCGGTCAAGGTCTCCGACTTCGGCATCGCGAAGTGGGCGTTCCAGCGCACGCGCACGCAGGAAGGAACGCTGAAGGGAAAGTTCGCGTACATGTCGCCCGAACAGTGTCGCGCCCGGCCCGTCGACAGGCGCAGCGACATCTTCGCGCTGGGCGCGATCCTTTACGAGCTGACGACAGGGTCGGCCCCGTTTGCGGGCGCGAGCGAGCTGGACATCCTCAACCAGATCGCGACCGGCCGCGCCGCGCCGCCCGCCTGGCCGGACGCGATGGGGGCTTACCCGCGCGCGCTGTCGGAGATCGTCCTGCGCGCGCTGGCGCCCGAAGTCGACGAACGCTTCCAGACGATGCAGGAGCTGCAGATCGCGCTCGAGTCGTTCGCGCGCTCGTCGGACGTCGCGCTCTCGACCGTCGCGCTGGCGTCGTACCTCCAGGAGCTGTTCGCCGAGGAGCTGGCGGCCTGGCGCGCCGCCCAGCGCGAAGGGAAGTCGCTGGCCGATCACCTCGCGGCCAAGCCGGTGGCGGCAGCGTCCGGCGATCCCGCCGAGCGCACGGCCACCGACGCGTTCGGGACCACCGCGCAGCACGCGCGCAAGCGGGCGCGACTCGCGCGTTACGGAGCGATCGCGGCGTTCTTCGGGGTGTGCGCCGTCGCGGGCGCGATGGCGACCAAGTACTTGCGTGGCACCGAGACCGCGTCCGCGCGCAGTCCCGCCGCCAGCGTCGAAAAGAATGCGGCGCCGGCCACCGAATCGATCGCGGACAAGAAGCCGGCCGCGGCGGTCATTCCGACGGTGCCCGCGGTGGCCACCAATCCTGGTGCGACGGAGATGACCGGCGCGAAGACCAAGGCCCGGGTGAAAACGGCGGTGATCCGTCAGGGACGGACCGCGACCGCGGGCCAGACAACCGGCCCGCGGCCCACGGCGGAATCACGACTGGGCGCCTGGGATCCCGACTCGCCCGTCCCGCCCTAGCCGCCCCCGCGCGAAGCGCGGGATCGCGGCTACCAGAAAAAACAGTAGTCGCACACCGCGCCTGCGGCGCGGAGCGACTAGATCTTCTGCGCGAAGAAGTCGAACGATCCGCGCACGCCGCCGACTTCCTCCGTGGCCCGCGCGAAGTTGATCGAGATCTCCTCCAGCGGGATGTCGCCCACCGCGCCCGTGTGCGCTTCCGTCCGCACCGCGATGCTGCAATCGTTGAACGTCAGCTTCTGCAACACCTCGCTGCTGGAGCCGGGCGCGAAGATCGTGACGACCACGCTCTCCAGGTGTGTCCCCCGCGCCGCGACGAGGAAAAGCACCGGCGACGCGGCGTCGACGCGCTTCATGAACTTGAACGGCGTCGGGATGGTCTTCCCCGCGCCGCCGCCGCCGCCGCCGACAGGATCGCTCGTGTTGGTCAGCGCCCACGAATAGCCCAGCACGTCGATCGGCTGGCCGCCGTTGTCGACGTTACTGATCGCGACGACGCCGATGACCTGCTTGTTCGGTGCGCTGCCGCCACCCGATCCGCCCGAAGGTCCGGGAGGTCCCTGCGGGCCCGTGGCGCCCTGGGGACCTTGCACGCCTTGCTGCCCGGGAGGCCCACCCGCGCCGGGAGGTCCGGCCGCGCCCGCGGGACCCGCGACGCCCTGAGTTCCCGGTTCGCCCTGGGCGCCGGGTGCGCCGGTCGCGCCGGGCGCGCCCTGCGGCCCGGTCTGATTCCAGCTGATCGCCGTCTCGCCCTTCTTGCAGCTGTCGACGGCGACGTCGATGATGCGCGTCGCGCCTTTGCCATCGACGCACGCGTGAATGACGCCGTTGCTGTCCTGCAGCGCCGCGTACGCCGCGGCGCCGATGCCCGCCAGCAAGAACGTCCCGACGACAGCGGCCAGCGCGATCCGCGCCCGACGGCTGCGCGGTAGAAATTTCCAGAGTGCGTTTTCCATGGGATCCCTCCGAGGCGCGGACCGTACCAATCGGTGCGCGCGCGCTGCCACTAGTAATTTGCCGACGATGTACGCCGTTTCTTGCCCGTGTGCGGGCTGCGCCTACCCCGAGTGGAAAACTTGCGAGGTCCCGGCGGCGCGGGCGTCATGTAACGATGAAAACGCGCAAAGGATCGGTCTGGCTCGCGGTCGCCGCGGCGATGCTGCTCCCGACCAAAGCAAAGGCGCGCGGGCGGGCGGAAGCGTCGTCTCACCGGGACGACACCGTACAGAAGCAATCGCGACGGCGAACTGAACGCGGTCCGCAGACGGTGCGTCCGGTCGCCTCGCCCGACGGCCGCCACGTCGCAGAGGTGATCGGCGGCGCCGTGTACGTCGACGGCCGGCGCGTCCGCACGTCGGAAGGCAACGCGTTCGTGCTGGCGCCGCCGATCTGGCGGCGCGACGGACGTGCCGTCGCCTGGATCGAACGCAGCAACGGTCAGGCGCGCGTGGTCGTGATCGACGGCGTGGACAACCGCGTCGCGCCGCTGCCGCTCACGCTGCCGGCCGTGGCGTCCGACGACCGGGTGTTCTGGGCGGGACAGCAGCGCATCCACATCGGCCCCGCGCTGCTGGCGCCCCGGGCCGTCGCCACCTGGAACGAATAGCAGCACAGATCGGCCCGCTGGCGACATCAAGGGACGGGATGAATCGCCAGCGTCTGGCAATGCTTGCGCTCTGCGGTCTGCTCGCGGCCTGCGGAGGTAACGGCGCCACGAGCGGCACCGCCGGCGCCGCGGGGACCACGGGGTCCGCCGGCACCACGGGGTCCGCTGGCACCACGGGGGCTGCCGGCTCCACGGGATATGCCGGCTCCACGGGGTCCGCCGGCACCACGGGGGCTGCCGGCACCACGGGGGCTGCCGGCTCCACGGGCGCAGCGGGAACGACCGGCGCTGCAGGCTCCGCCGGCGTCACGGGCGGCGGCGGCACCGGAACGACGGGCGGCACCAGCGGAACGGCCGGCGCCGGCGGGACAGGAAGCGGCGGCCGCGGCGGCGCGGGCGGCGTCGCCGGTAACGCGCGCGGCGGCAGCGGCGGTGTCTCGGGCGCTGCTGGAACCGGCGGGGCGCGCGGCGGCAGCGGCGGCAGCGGCGGTGGCGGCGGTGGTGGCAGCGGCGGCAGCGGCGGATCGACGCAGGGGCCGGCCGTCGCCTTTCCCGGCGCCGAGGGTTACGGCCGCAACACGAAGGGCGGGCGCGGCGGCGACGTCTGCCACGTCACCACGCTGGCCGATTCAGGCGCCGGCTCGCTGCGCGACTGCGTCTCCGCCGCCAACCGGACCGTCGTGTTCGACGTCGGCGGCTGGATCACGCTGTCGTCCGACATCGGCATCACGCAGGCGAACATCACCGTCGCCGGCCAGACCGCGCCCGGCGGCGGCATCGGCATCCGTGGCCGCAAGTTCTCGATCGGCGGGCGCGACATCATCGTCCGCTTCCTGCGTGTGCGGCGCGGCGTCGGCACGACGACGGATCGCAACGACGCGATGACGATCGCCTCGTCGGCGGACAACGTCGTCGTCGACCACACGTCGGTTTCGTTCGGCACCGACGAGACGCTGTCCATGCCGGGCGACGAGGGCATCGGTCCCCACAACCTGACGTTGCAGTGGTCGATCGTGTCGTGGGGCCTGCAGGTCAACAACCACTCGGCCGGTGCGCTGTTCACGTCGAACCAGACGACGATTCACCACTGCCTGTGGGCCTTCAACAAGACGCGCAACCCACGCGCGCGCAGCGAGGAGCCGGCGACGCGCGGCATGGGCGGACCGCTCGACTGGGTCAACAACGTCACCTTCGGCTTCGACGCGCACGATCCGGTCGGAGAGTCGATGGGCTGGTCGATCAGCCATGACCCGTTCATTCTCGCCGGCACGTCGAACGGGCAGCATCAGGCGAACGCCGTCGGCAACTACATCATCAGCTTGCAGAGCGCGAGCTACGCGTTTCACAACGGCACGTCGAACTTCAGCCTGTTCGTGTCGGGCAACATCCTCGACGGAAACGCGAACGGCATGCTCGATTCGTCGAAGACCGGCACCGACATGATCCAGGGCAGCCCGACGCTGCTGACCGCGCGGCTGCCGGCGCCGATGGTCGCGACCGATTCCGCGCGCACCGCGTACGATCGCGTGCTGGACGGCGCCGGGGCGACGGTGCCGGCGCGCGATCAGGCGGACACGCTGCTGATCTCGCAGGTGCGCGCCCAGACCGGCATCCTGATCCAGACCGAGGGCGACCTGGTCTCGCTGGGCGTCGGCGACAACGGCTACGGCACGCTGGCGAGCGCGTCGCGACCGGCCGGGTTCGACACCGACCGCGACGGCATGCCCGACGCCTGGGAGACCGCCAACGGCCTCAACCCGAACAACGCCGCGGACCGCAACGCGGACGCCGACGGCGACGGCTACACCAACCTCGAGGAATACCTGAACTCGCTGGTACCTTAGAGCGCGCCGGCGAACTGCGGACCCGACGGGACGGTGAACGGATCGCCGACGCGCGTGAGCAGGCCGGTCGACGAATCGATGCGGAGCACCAGCACCGTGTTCGTCCCCTGGTTCGCGACGAGCAGGAAGCGCCCGCCCGGCTCCATACCGAAGTCGCGCGGCGTGCGCACGGCGCCGCCGCCGGTCTCGTGGCCGATGGTCGTCAGCCGACCGCTGGTCGCGTCCACGCTGAACATCCCGATGGTGTTGGTCGTGCGGTTCGACGTGTAGACGAACCTCCCTGACGGGTGCACGACGACGTGCGCCGACGACGTCTCGTTCATGCCCGCGGGGGCGCTGCTCATCGATTGCGGCGACGACAGCAGGCCGGCGGTGGCGTCGTAGCGGTACGAGGTGATCGTGCCGTTCAGCTCGTTGATCACGTAGGCGAACTGCTGGTTGGGATGGAACGCGATGTGGCGTGGGCCCGCGCCCGATTCCGCCGGCACGGTCGGCGGCGTGGCGGCGCTGAGCTGCCCGGAGGTGGCGTCGAACGCGTACTGCGCGATGACGTTGCCCGAGCGGCACGGCACGAACACGTGCCGGCCGCTGGCGTCGCTGACGATCTGGTGCGCCTCGGCCGCAGGATGCTCGATATCCACGGGCGCGCCGGCGAGGCCGTTCGCGCCGACGGGCAGCACCGCGACGTGGCCGCTGTCGAAGTGCGCGGTCAGCACCCAGTCGCCGGTCGGGTGAACCGACACGTGCGTCACCGTCGCCATGTAGCCCATGCCCGCCGTCGACACGTCGCCGATGCGCGTGAGCGCGCCCAGCGCGCCGATGCTGAACGAGGTGACGCGGCCCTGTCCGCCGTTGGCCGCGTAGAGAAATTGCTTCGCGCCGTCCCACGCCAGGTATGCCGGATTGCTGCCGCCGTTGGCCGTGCTGCGCGCGCTGAGCGCGCCCGTCGTGAGATCCAATCCGAGCACGGAGATCGTGCTGGACGAGCCGCCGATGTAGACGGTCGTCTCGCCGGCGGCGCCCGCGCTTCCACCCGTGCCGCCGCGACCGCCCGCGCCGCCACCGCCGGCCGTGCCGCTACTGCCGCCGCGACCGCCCGCGCCACCGCCGCCACCACCCGTACCGCCGCTGCCGCCACCGCCGCCCGAACCAGACGCGCCGCCCGTGCCACCCGCGCCGCCCGTCGTGCCGGCGGCGCCGCCCGTACCGCCTCCGCCGGTTGTGCCGCTCTGTCCCGCGCCGCCGCCCGTGCCCGCGTTCGATCCCGCCGTGCCGCCGCCGCCGGTCGTACCACCCCGCCCGCCCGCGCCACCGTCACCGCTGCCCGAGCACGCCGCAACAAACAGGACGGCGGCGAGCGAACGCGCTGCCGGCTTCACGAGACGGACTGTCGCCCGCGAAGGCGGGCATTGCGGACGATCGTCAGCCACATCGGCAGCGGAATCAGCAGCTGCACGACAGCCGAACCGATGAAGATCCACCGAACCTTGTCCGCCACGCCGAGCAGGTCCGCGGCAGCCAGCACCGCGACGACCACGTTGCACGCGACGCTGACCAGCAACCCCCACGTCCGGAGTCGCAGCAGCCCGATCACGGCGGCGATCATCGGCGGGACGAACACGATCATCAGAGGGATGTGCCCGTCCACCATCCGGATCAGCGCGATCCACGCAAACGAGCCCGCGTCCGCCATCGCCAGCACCAGCATCACCGTCAGCGTGCCGCGAAAAGCGCCGGGCTTGAACCGGCCTGCGTCGCCATCGAGGTCGACGCGGCCCGCCGCCAGCAGCGCGCACGCGCTCGCAACCGCAATCGCTAACACGCGCCGGTCGGTCGCGCCGGTGGCCAGAATGAAGCCGGCGTAAAGCAGCAGGACCCACCAGGTCGCGCGCGCCAGCAGCTGCAGCGCGAGAATGCGGGTCCAGATCGCGCCGCCCGCCAGCGCCGGCGCCGCCACCACGGCGGCGAGCAAGAACCAGAGCGCCACCTGGATGCCGCCCCTGTTGGCGAAGAAGGTCGCGAACAGGATCGCCGCAATCGCGACGGACGCCGCGGTCGCCACGATCCGGCGTGCGATCCGGGTCCAGGGCGCCGCGGGACGCTGTGCAGCTGTCGCTTCGGCCACGCCGCGAGTCTAGCACCGTGACCGGCGCGCCCGCCGACGCGACGCTGTACAATCGGCGCGTGGCGATCAAGGTCCTCTTCGTCGTCAAGGAGATCGAAGGGGCCGAACCGCTGGGCGCGCTGTACGTGGCGGGCTGCCTCGCGCAGGCCGGCCACGAATGCCGCTTCGTCGGCACGCGCGGCAACGACGTCGCTGACGAGGTCCGCCGCTTTCGCCCGCACATCGTCGCGTTCGGCGCGACGACCGGGCTGCACCGCTACTACCTGGGCCTGGCCGCGCACCTGAAGGACATCCACCCGGATTGCCTGACGCTGATGGGCGGGCCCCACCCGACCTACTTCCCCGAGGTGATCCAGACGCGCGGCCTCGACGTCATCTGTCGCGGCGAAGGCGAGGACGCGACGGTGGAGCTGGCCGACGCCATCGCCGCCGGCAAGGACCACCGCTTCATTCCGGACCTGTGGGTGAAGGAAGCGGGGCACATCTACAGAAATCCGCCGCGGCCACTGCGCCGCGATCTCGACGAGATCCCGTTCCCGCCGCGCCAGCTGCTCTACGACTACGACGACAGCCTGCGCCTGCGGCCGCTGAAGTCGTTCACCACCAACCGCGGCTGCCCCTTCCCGTGCAGCTACTGCTTCAACCCGTCGCTGGTCGACCACTACGGCGCCAGCTGGAAGAAGGTGCGCATCCGCAGCCCGGAGAACGTCGTGCGCGAGTTGGCGGAGGTCCGTTCGCAGGGGCCGCTGCACGTGATCGGCTTCCGCGAGAGCATCTTCGTCTACAGCACGACCTGGCTGCGCGCGTTCGGCGAGCTTTACCGCCGCGAGATCGGCCTCCCTTATTACTGCCACGTGCGCGGCGACATGATGACCGACGAGATGGTCGAGTTGCTCGCCTGGTCGGGCTGCCACACCGTCAACCTCGGCATCGAGACCGCCAACGAACGGCTGGCCAACGAGGTCCTGCGCCGGCAGATCAAGATGGACAAGCTGATCGCCGGCATCAAGCGGCTGAAAAAAGCCGGCATCGTCGTGTTCGCGGACAACATCGTCGGCATCCCGGGGGGATCGCTCGCCGATGACCTCGACACCTTGCAGCTCAACATCGATCTCGACGTCGACTACGCGGCCGCGACGCTGTGCACGCCGTATCCGGGGACGGGCATCGCGAAGTACGCCGTCGACAACGGGTACTTCAGCGGCGACTTCGATCTGATCGACGACAGCTACTACACCGAATCGGTGCTGCAATTTTCGTCGCCCGACGAGAAGCGCCAGATCGAAAACCTGCACAAGCTGTTCGCCGTCACGGCCGCGATTCCAGCGCTGCTGCCGCTGACGAAGCGGCTGATCAAGCTGCCGCCGAATGACTGGTTCTATTCGGCGTTCCGGGCCTGGTACTACATCTGTCACGTCACGGACGTGATGCCGCGGCGGCCGAACCTGGAACAGATGAAGGAAGGCCTGCTGTCGATCTTCGGGATCTACCGGGGATTCGATCGCAACCGCTTCGATCTGCCGCCGACCGAGGAGCTTCCGTTCCACGACGCGGACGCGGGCGCGCCCGTGCGGCTCGGTCCCGCGCGCCCGCGGGAGGCTGGTGCGCATGCGCCGTGAGCCCGTTCATCCCGACCTGGAGGGAATCGAGCCGGCCGACGCCGAAGCGGCCGACAAGAAGGTCCGCCTGCGGCGCTGGAAGCGGCGCCTCAAGGCGGCGGCGTCGCTGGTGATCGCGTCGGCGGCGGGGACGTTCCTGGCCTGCACGAAGGGCGACAAGCACCGGCCGCCGCCCGCGCCCAATCCGATGACCAACGAGGTCTCGAATCTGCCTGCGCCGCCCGCGGGTCGTGACGGCGGCGCGGACGGCGGCGGGCGCGATGCCGCGGGCGATCGGGGCTCGGCGCTGATCGTCGCGCCGAAGCGCGACAAGGCACCGAAGACGGGCGTCGACAAGCGGGAGCACCGAAAGGGGATGCCGGTTCCGGACAACCTTCTCGAGTAGCGTGCGCGCGCGATCCTTCATAGCTCCAAGAGTTGGCGGCACCGCGCTGCTGCTTGCGCTCGTGATCCCTGCGCGCGCGGCTTTTGCCTGGGGCGGAGCAGCCGCCGCGCCCGCGCCGCCCGCCCCCGCCCCGGCGACTGCCCCGCCGGCCGCGCCCGCGCCCGCCCCGGCCGTTGCGGCCGCGCCCGCCCCCGACGTCGAGGGCCCGATGCGGCCCGAGGCGGCCGCGCTGTACACGAGCGGCCTCGAGCGCTTCGCCGCGCGTGACTACGCCGGCGCGATCGCCGACCTGGAAGCGGGCTACGCGATCGAGCCGCGGCGCGAGTTCCTGTTCGCGGAGGGGCAAGCGAAGCGGCTGGCGGGCGACTGCAAGGGCGCGGTGTCGCTGTACCGGCGGTTCCTCGCCACCAGTCCTCCGGCCGTGCAAGCGAACGCGACGCAGATCGCGCTGGGGCGCTGCGCGCAGCACCTGGCCGAGCACCCCGAGGTCGTCATCGTCGAGCAGCCGCGCCAGCCACCGCCCCCACCCCCGCCCCCGCCGAAGTGGTGGCACGACTCGCTGGGGCTGGGGCTGACCGGCGCGGGCGTGGCGGGAATCGCCGTCGGGGTCGGCTTCGTCGCCGCGTCGTACTCCGCCCGCCACGATGCGGAGAACAACGCCGCGACGTACGACCCGTACAACCAGCGGTGGTCGACGGCGGAGACGCGCTGGCAGGTCGGCGTCGGAACGCTCGCGCTCGGCACCGCGCTGACCGCCGCGGGCATCACCCGCTTCGTGCTGGTCCGCCGCCACGCGCGCGAACAAGCGCAGCCGGTCAACGTGTCGATCGGACCGGGCCACCTGCAGATCGGGGGAACGTTTTGATCGCCGCCGGCGCGCGCGGCGCCGCGGCCGTTGCGCTCGCGGTGGTCGCGACCGCCTGCATGAGCCCTGGAGACTTCCGCTGCACCGAGCACGGCCAGTGCGTGATCGCGAACCTGCCCGGCTATTGCGAAGCGAACGGCCGCTGCAGCACCACCGACACCAAGTGTCCGGTGTCGCACCGACGCTACGCCCACCGGCCGGCGACG
>Ga0207681_10002506_pt1 | contig 11672 bp, 8 predicted proteins | sample KBSS53metaG_FD_184324 | JGI IMG/M metagenome (GOLD analysis project Ga0207681, IMG submission 184324) | Switchgrass rhizosphere microbial communities from Kellogg Biological Station, Michigan, USA - KBS S5-3 metaG (SPAdes) (version 2) | ecosystem: Host-associated > Plants > Roots > Rhizosphere >... | reverse complement strand
TCGAATCGATCACGCCGCGATCGAGCAGCGAGCCGTCGTCGGGAAGAGGATCCCCCTCGGGGACGTAGAAGTTGGTTTCGATGAACTTCCGCAGCTTTGCTCGCATGGATTAGTCCGCGCAGATTATCATGAGTTTATCCGGTCGCGACGGCGCCCTTCCGCGCGCACACGGCGCGTGGAATCCCCTCGGCGTCGCTCAGCAGCTTGATGTCGTCGTACGCCTTGGTCCTGGTGACGATCGACATCACCTGCTTCTCCTGCCCTTCGCCGAACTCCAGCACCAGGTAGCCGCCCGTCCGCAACATCGGCGCCGACTCCTTGGCCAGCCGCTGGTGCATCGAGATGCCGTACGGCCCCGCGTCGAAGGCCGCGCGGGGCTCGTGCTCCAGCAGGTAGGCGCGGTCCTTGGTCAGCCGGCCGGTGGAAATGAAAGGCGGCGAACAGGTGATCGCGTCGATGTTCTCTTCCAGGCCCCGCCCCGCCAGCGCGCCGAACAGATCGCCCGTGGCGACCTCGACCCGACCGGCCATGTTGTGCTTCTCGACGTTCCGGCGCGCCAGGGCGGACGAGACCGGCATCAGGTCCGTCGAGAACACCTTGGCCTCCGGCATCATGTACGCCATCACGATGCCGATGTTCGCCGAACCGCCACATTGATCGACGACCTGGAGAGGCCGTCCCGGCGGCGGCGCCAGCGCGCCCGAGCGCACCAGGTCGACCACCGTCGTGACCAGAATGGCGCTCACCTCGCGCGGGTACATGGTGCCCGCCTCGGAGAAGAACTCGTATCCCATGAACGGGGCGACGCCCCGAATGTAAGCGATCGGCCTGGTATCTTCGGTCACGGGCGGATTACCTCTGATTCTGGCGAGCCCGTCAAGGAAGCTGTGATACCGTCGCCGCTCGTGAAACACCTGCTCGACATCGACGCGCCCAAGGAGATCGAACGCATCTGCGGATGGATCCGCGAGACCATTCTGAAGCAGCTCGGACGCAAGGGCGCCATCGTCGCGATCTCGGGCGGCATCGACAGCAGCGTCGTGGCCGCGTTGTGCGTGCGCGCCATGAAGGCTGAACGTGTGCTGTCCCTGCTTCTTCCCGAGACCGAGTCGTCGGACGACAATTCGCGTCTGGGCAAGCTGCTCGCCCAGCACATCGGGGTCGAGGCGATCACCGAGACGATCACGCCGATGCTGGAGGCCGAGGGTTGCTACCGGCGCCGCGACGAGGCGATCCGCGCCCTCATCCCCGAGTACCGGCCCGACTGGAAGAGCAAGATCGTGCTGCCCAGCGTGGTCGACAGCGACAGCTACCGGCTGTTCTCGGTCGTCGTCCAGGCACCCGACGGAACGCAGACGAAGGCCCGCCTGACGCACGAGGCGTTCCTCAGCATCGTGGCCGCGATGAACTTCAAGCAGCGCAGCCGCAAGATGCTGGAGTATTACCACGCGGACCGTCTGAACTACGCGGTCATCGGGACGCCCAATCTGCTGGAGTACGACCAGGGCTTCTTCGTGAAGCTGGGCGACGGCGCCGCCGATCTGAAGCCGATCGCGCACCTCTACAAGACGCAGGTCTACGCGCTGGCCGCGGCGCTGGGGCTGCCGGAAGAGATCCGGACCCGCCCGCCGTCGACGGACACCTACTCGCTGCCGCAGACGCAGGAGGAGTTTTATTTCTCGCTGCCGTACGACCAGATGGACCTCTGCCTGTACGCCAAGAATCACAACATCGCCGCGGGCGAGGTCGCCGCGGCGCTGGGCCTGACGGCCGTGCAGATCGAGCGCGTGTTTCGCGACATCGACGCCAAGCGGAAGATGGCGCGCTACCTTCACTCGCCGCCGATCACGCTTCCCCTCCCGAAGGGTTGACCCGGCCCGCCTCCGGCGGCGCCACCGACGCCACCCGTCCCATGCGCGTTCTGATGGTCACCAAGCTGTTCCCGAACGCGGTCGATCCGCTCGCGTCGATCTACAACCGCGAGCAGTACGGGGCGCTGGGCAGGATCTGCGACGTCGAGGTGCTGGGCCTCATCCCGTCGTTCCCGGGCGCGAAGCTGTTCGCGCGCTGGTGGAAGGTGGGCCGCCTCGCGGCGGCGCCGCGCTTCGAGACGATCGCGGGTCTGCCCGTGCACCACCCGCGCATGCTGTTCCTGCCCGGTGTCCATACGCTGGGACCGCCGATGGTCGCAGCGGCGCTGCTGCGCGAGATCAGGGCGCGGCGGTCGCGCACTGACGTGATCATCGGGTCCTGCGCATATCCCGAAGGCGTCGCGTGCATCTTGCTGGGCCGGCTGCTCGGGATCCCCACCGCGCTGCAAGCGCTCGGCTCCGACCTGAACGTCACACCGAAACTGTGGGGACCTCGGCAGTGGCTGTCGCGGACGCTCCCGCTCGCCGGGCGGATGGTGGCGGTCAGCCGGCCGCTCGCCGACATTGCGCTGGAGCTGGGTGCCCCGCCGGAACGCACAGTGGTCATCCCGAACGGCGTCGACAAGACGCGCTTCTTTCCGCGCGATCCGGTGGCGTGCCGTCGTGAGCTGGGCCTGCCCACCGACGGACGCTGGATCGTCTACGTCGGCGAGCTTTACGAGAGCAAGGGCGTGGTCGACCTGCTGTCCGCGTTCGAGCGCCTCGCCCCCGAGGTGCCGGACGCGAAGCTGGCCGTGGTGGGTCCGGGGCCGGAGCTGGGACGCGTGCAGGCGTTCGCGGACAAGTTCCCCGGGCGCGTGATCGCGGCGGGCGGCCGTCCCCACGATCAGGTGGCGCTGTTCATGGGCGCCGCGAACGTCTGCACGCTGCCCAGCTGGCGGGAGGGAACGCCCAACGTGGTGATCGAGGCGCTCGCCTCGGGGCGGCGGGTCGTGTCGACGCGCGTGGGCGGCATCCCTGACGTGATTCGCCGGCCCGAACAGGGCGAGCTGGTCGAGCCGCAGGACATCCCCGCGCTCGCCGCCGCCCTCACCCGCGCGCTCGATACGCCCGCCGACCCCTACGCGCTGGCCGCCGATCTCCCCAGCTGGGCCGACAGCGCCCGCCTGCTGCACGACACGCTGGCGGCGCTGGTGGTCGAAGCGGGCGGCAAAGCCGAGCCGGCCGCGGCCGCTTCTTAGCGTGCGAACAGGGGCAGCTGCGCGATCGCCGGTTTCAGCGGCTGCTTGATGGGGCGGCTGCCGCCCGCGATCTCCAGCCGGCCGCCCCAGGCCGCTGCGTCGAAGTGCACGCGCACGGTGCGCCCATCCTTCAGCGTCAGCTCCGCGGTTGGCCCGGTCGGATCGGCGGCGCCTTCCGCCGCGCGCGTGACGGCACCGTCCACCGACAACACGGTCAGGAACTGGGCGGTGTCACCCGACGGGGCGGCGATGTCGACGCGGTAGCCGCCGTGGAAGTCGGATTCGACGTTCTTCCACGCGACCACAGCCGGCCGCGCACCGCGCGGCAACAGCGCGACCACGGCCAGATTGCTCTTCGCTCCCTGGACGCTGGCGGAGTTGTTCTTCACGACCGGCTTCAACGGCGTGTTGAGGTGCCACGTCTTCGCGATCGAGGACTTCGTCGCCACCCTGTCGAAGACGACGACCGTGTCTGGCTTGATGAAGACCAGCTCGCGCTGCACGGACGAGACGCCGCCGCGATCCGCGTACATCGGCGTCACATCGGCGGCCAGGTGGAGGAACGCCGGGTCGTCGGCCAGCGCCACCAGCTTCGCGCTCCGATCCTCCTGCATCTTCACGGGCTTTCCTTCGCGGGACAGCTCGACCAGGTTGTGAACGGCTTCCTCCTGGCGCAGGCCGCTGTCCGAATCGATCCCCGCGTCGTAGGCCAGCCACTCGTTCTTGAAGATCTGGAACGATCCCAGATCGCGGTGCGCGTGCGACTCGGTCATCGGTCCCGCCAGGAAACCGAGCCAGGTCGCGTCGGGCTCCCAGCTGGAACGCGCGAACACGTGCCCGGCGCCGGCCGCGTAGTAGACGGGATAGAGGTCCTTCAGCGGCCGCTCCGGGATGTCGCTCTGCTGATAGACGGCGTCGAAGTAGAGCGCGTACGGCTGGCCCATCTCCTTGACCGCCGAATGCGTCAGCCACCACTGCCCGACGCCGGCCAGCGGATCCTTACGATAGAGAAACACCAGCGACTGGACGTAGTCGCGTTGCCAGTCGAACATCTTCCCGGTCGCTTCGCCCGCCTGATCCCCGATCGTCGCGAAGCGACTCAGCGTCGGCATCGTCGCGTGAATGAACCACGGGAGCGACGCCTTGGTCTGCGGCGTGATGTCGGCGATCCGTTCGCCGGTCGCCGTCTCCCACAGGTCGTAGATCCGGAACAGCCGGCGCATCTCCGAGCCGTAGCCGGTTCCTTCCCGCGAGCCGCCGCCGGTCAGATCGCGGTCGTAGGTCGGGAACAGCTCGTCACCCAGGCGCTTCTCGCGAAACGCCTTGACCCACTCGTCCGCACGCGGGTGCTCGCCGCGCGCCGCGAGGCCCAGTAGCATCGTCGCCTCGAGGAACGACGAGTAGTAGTTGTTGTTCGGGTTGTCCGTCGCCCAGCCCGACCACTCCCGGCGCTTCGTCCCCCAGGTGGCCTTCGTCGGGTTCCAAGTGTTCCACACCGCCATGTCCGCGTAGGCCAGCCAGCGTTTCTTCTGTGAATCCGAAACGCGATCGAAGCACCAGTCGTAGGTGCGCGCGACGTCGCCGACCCGCGCGCCGACGTGCAGGTAGCTGTCATCCTCGACGTCGGTCGGCTCGCCCTTGGCGATCCGCTTCTCCTCGGCGGTGACCGCCTTGTCGACGAACGACACCGCGCACTTGCAATACTTGGCGTCGCCGGTCAGCGGATAGAGGTAGGCGGCGAAGTAGGCCTGGAAGCCGTACTCCTTCTCGCCGTCGCACTGGGCGTCCATGCTCGCCTTCAAGCGTCCGCCCGCCGGCGTGGCCAGCGCGGCCTTGAGGCGCTCCTTGCGGGCGCCGGTCAGCAGGATGCGCGGGTGGCCGCTCACGAAGTGCAGCGGCGGCACGGGCTTGCGCGCCTGCAGCGGTCCCATGTCCCGCCTATGGGGCTTGTCGGGCAGCCGGCTGATCACGACGCGAACCGCCTTGATGCCGACCAGCGCGAACACGATCGCGACAACGATCCGGCCCGTACGTGTCCAGCCCGTGCGTGAACGAGACGTGGGTTCCATCGACAACGAGGTCACGAGGCGCGCGCCGTGCGCGGCGCCGATTATAGGCGCAGTTAATTCGAATAGCGCGGCAGCTCGGCGACGCCCTGGCTCAGTGGGCTGTGGACCGCCGGCCCCGATCCGCCGGTGATGTCCAGGTTCCCGCCGAACGTCGCCTCGGTGAACTGGGCCGTCACGGTGCGCCCGTCCGCGAGGGTCAGCGTCACCCCACGCATGCCGCCGGAGCTCGCCTCCGTCACGTTGGACACCGCCCCATCGACCGACATCACGTTCAGGAAGAAGACGCGCCCATCCGCGGTGACGGGCAGATCGATCCGGTAGCCGCCCATGCTGTCGGAATCGGCGGTCCGCCAGTCGACCACCGTCGTCGTACCGCCCGCGGGCAACACCGGCGTCAGCGTGAGCCGGCTCTTCGTGCCCATGATGGTCGCCACGCGGCCCGACACCGTCGGCCGGATCGGCGTGCTCAGGTGCCACACCTTCTGCGAACCGGCCGCCGCCTGGATCCGATCGAACACGATGAACGTCCCCGGCTTCACGAACACCATCTCGCGTTCCATCTGCGTGATGCCGCCGCGGCCCATGTAGCAGTTCGCCGTGTCGCTGGCGACGTACGTGTACTGCGCGTTGTCCGCCAGCGCCGTCAGCGTGCCGTCGTGCCCCACCTCCATCGCCGCCTGCCGCCCGCCGGCGACGACGACCGGGATGTTGTGGGCCGCCTCTTCCTGCCGCAGCCCGCTGTTGGACAGCACGCCCTCGTCGAACGCGAGCCATTCGTTCTTGTAGATCTGGAACGATCCTTGATCGGCGTGCGCGTGCGATTCTGTGTACCCGCCGGCGAGGTACGTCAGGTAGGTGGCGTCGGTCGTCCACCCGCTGCGCGCGAACACGTGGCCCGCGCCCTTGGCGTAGTACGTCGGGTTGAGGCCGCTCAGCGCCGACTCGGGCGCGCTCTTCTGCTGGTAGACGATGTCCGACATGAAGTAGTACTCGCGATCCATGCGCGGAACCGACGAGTGGTTGAGATACCACTGCGCCATCGGCGCCCACTGCGCCGTCGGGTACAGGAAGGCGAGGTTCTGGACGTAGTCGCGATCGTCGTCGAACAGCAACCCGCTGGATTCGCGCGCCTGATCGCCGATCGTCGCCACCCGGTCCAGCGTCGGCGCCGTCGCGTGAAGCAACCAGAAGACCGTCGTCTCGGTGTGCGGGGTGACGTCGGCGATCCGCTCGCCGGTCGTCTGGAACCAGCGGTCATACATGCTGAACAACCGCCGCATCTCGATGCCGTAGCCCGTCCCCTCGCGCGATCCGCCGCCGACCACCTCACGCGCGAAGGTGGGAACCAGCTGGTTCTGCAGCTTCGTGTTGCGGAACATGTCCAGCCACCCCTCCGCCATCGGATCCTCGCCCTGCGTCGCGAGGCCCATCGACTGCGTCGCCTCGAGGAACGAGTAGTAGTAGTTGTCGCTGGGATTGTCGATCGACCAGCCCGACCAGCTGTGGACGGCGTTGCCCCACTTCGCCTGCTCGGGGTGCCAGACGTTCCAGACCGCCTGGTCCGCGAACGCGCGCCAGCGTGTCCGTTGCGCGTCGGTCATGAAATCGAAACACCAGTCGTAGACCAGCGCCAGGTCCATGATCTGATCGCCGACGTACAGGTAGCTGTCGAAGGCGATGTCGGGCGCCATGCCGCGCGCGATGAGCGCCTCCTCCGCCGCCACCTTGTCGTCGATGAATGAGACGGCGAAGTTCGCGTAGCTGGTCGTGCCGGTGATCTGATACAGCAGCGCCGCGAACTGGCCCAGGAATCCATAGACGTCCTCGCCACCCATCGCGCGGTTGACCATGTCCTGGAATCCGTTCGCGACCGGAACGGTGGCGAAGTTGCTCTTGATGCGCGCCAGGTTGGCGGCGTTCAGCAGGATACGCGGGTGATTGCCGCCGAAGGTGGGCCCCCCGGAGCCGCCGACGTTGCCGGTGCCGCCGTTGTTCCCCAGACCGCCGCCTCCCCCGACCCCGCCGCCTCCGCCCCCGGTCCCGGTTCCACTACTGCCCTTTCCCCCACCGCCGCAGGCGGCGAACACCAGAATCGGTACGACGACCAGAAGCTTCGCTATGCGTAGTCTCATGAACCCCCGGGTGTGAACGAACCAGCGATCGCAAATTCCCGCGCCGGGCGGACCGGCGCCGCCGTCAAAGCGGCAGGCCTGCCAGGTACTTGACCAGGTGCGCGGCCACCCAGCGGCTGCCGAGATCGTTCAGGTGGCGGCCGTCGGATGCGTACTCCGCAGCGAGCATCGGGTACGTGCTGCCGCTGTCGTCGAAGGTCGCCCGCGCGCCGTCCAGCCGGGTCGCCTCGAACGCCGCGAGATCGAACAGCGGCTGCTTGCCGGCGTACTCCTGCCGGAGCAGCTCGTTGTAGCGATTGCGGACGATGTTCGCCTCGGCGCCGCCCGGCTTCTTCCCGAACAGGCGCTTGATGGCCGCCTTGGGCCCGGACTGGACGACCGCCAGCGGCGTGGTCACGTGCACGAAGGTGATGCGCGGAAACTTCTGCTGCAGCTGGGTCATCGCCGCCTTGTACTCGGCGAAGACCTTGGCCGCGTCGGTGCTGGCGTCGAAGTCGATGTAGCAGAACTTGAAGAACGCCACGTCGACGTGCTCGGCCATCCCGCCCTCGAGGGCGGCGGTGAAGTCGCGAATCTTCGTCGACGGCGCCTCGTTCTGGCCGATGCGCGTGTGGGCGAACACGCCCGCCGCGACCTGCGCGGGGTCGCGCGTCTCCTTGATGGTGAAGGCGAGCGCGGGGTTCTCCTTCTCCAGCGCCTGCAAGCCGTCCACGACGTTGAAGCCGACGGACTGGTGTCCGAAGAAGATGCGCTTCTTCGACAGGCGCTCGGCGTCGCCGTTCGACAGCGTGGAGATCACCGCGCGCGGATCGGTCGACGCGTGAACGCCGGCGCCACAGGCGGGTGCGACCAGAAGCAACAGAGCGAGCAGCCGACGAATCGCCATGGCGGCCGCAACGATAGCACGCTCATCCTTGCTTGGACGGCAGGCGCGGGATGACGACGACGATGCCGTCGCCGACCAGGCCCTGGACGTCGCGAGCGCCGTAAAGGCGGTCATCGAGCGAGGCCGCCACCGCCAGCGCGAGCGCCGCGAGCAGCACCGAACCGATGCCGCCGAACAGGAAGATCTTGAACTTACCGCCGGCGACCGGACGCATGGGACGGAACGGGGCATCGGCGATGACGAATCGGCTGGCGTGTCCGCCCGAGGCGAGCGTCGCCGCCAGCTGGGCCTGGAACTGCTTCGATTCCAGCTTGTCCTGACGCTCGCGCGCCTCGCTCACCTCGCGCATCAGGAGCGTCCACTCGGTATCGATCGCCACCACCGCCGGCGCCCCCCGCGGGATATCGGCGCGCGGGGCGGACCGGCCGCGCAGGGCCGCGATCTGGGAACGGATCGCCCCCAGCGCGCGCCGCTGGGCCGCGATCCGCGGATTGGGGCCGGGGTCGTCGCCGGTGGGAGTCGCGGCGACGGGCAAGCGCGGCGCCGCCTTCAACGCGGCATCCGCGCGGCGCAGGCCCGCCTCCGCCTCGGCGAGACGTCGCATCGCCGCCTTGACGTCCGGGTGCTCGTTCGTGAAACGCGTCTGCTTCTCGCGCAGCTCCGCTTGCGCCGCCTGAACGTCCGCGTGCGCCCGGGTCCGCGCCGCCGCCAGCACGGGATCTTCGATGGTCGCGCCGCCGCCGGATGACGCCGGACGCGCGCCGGCGGCCGCGAGCTCGCCTTCGATCTGCGCCGCCTGCACTTCCAGCGCGGCGATCTGACCCTCGTTCGCCGGCATGCGGTCGCGATCGGCGGCACGAATAACGCCGCCCGCGTGGGCGCCGGAGGGCCCGCCCGTCTCGGCGGCCAGCTCCGGGTGCTTGGTGAGGAAGGACGCCAGCGCGCCTTCCTTCGCCTTGAGCTCGGCCTCGGCGTGCTGGCGCTCGACGTCGAGGAACTTGTTCGCCTCCAGCGTGTCGCGCTGGCGGCGATTCTTTTCGTCCTCGATGATCGTCTTCAGCAGTCGATCCAGCACGCTCTGGGCCAGATCACGGGAGTCGGAGGCGTAGGCGACGCGAAAGATGTAGCCGTCGCGGCTGAGCAGCTTGACGCGCTTGCGCATCTCGTCGATCGCTTCCGCCATCCCTTTGCGGTCGACCAGCCCGTGATAGAGGTTCATCTCCTTGATGAGGCTCTCGAGCCGCTGCCGTGAGACGAGCATGTCGTGGAAGCGCGCCCCCACCGACGTGGATCCTTCGCCTTCCGACTCCGACGGCCCGCCCGCCTGCACGCCGCGCTCGTAGACCACCACGGCCTCCGACTGGTAAAGGCGCTTGGCCGCCATCGCCCAGATCACCGTCCCCCCCAGGCCCACGACGAACGCGATCCCGCCGATCCAGGCGGAGCGAGCGGCCCGGGGCATCAGCGCCGCGATCGAACGGATGTAATCGCGCGGGGAGAAGGAAGACTGCTCGCTCATCGTCTCGCCGGAAGCCCGTAACTATACACGTGGATCGGAGACCCCGCTCGCGGCAGGCGCGTCTTCCGGCGGTTCTCCCCCCTCGGTCCCACGGCTGGGCCCGGGGGCAGATGGCCGCGGCAGCCGCCCCAGCAGCGGCATCCCCAGGTCCGCGACGTCCGCCTCGTCGAGAACGCGCGGGTCGAATGCGCCCGAAAGCAGCCATCCGGCCAGCAGCGCCAGCAGCAACGTGACGACGAACGTCTGGACGGCCACCTGCACGAGGTTGGGCCGGGTTGGGACGCGGCCCGGGTCGACGACCTCGAACTTCAGCACGTGCTGTTCCCCCAGCGCCCGCAGCCCGATGGTGGCGTCCTGGACCCGCTGCTGCGCCGCCAGCAGCCGCCGGCGCGCCGATTCCAGCGCGGGGTTCGGAACCCCGGCGACGGTCTTCGACCTCTCCTCGACCTCGCTCAACGCGTCGGCCGCGCTGTGCGACTCCTCGGTCGCACCTTGCAGCTCGGACTCCAGCGCGGCGCGCTGGCCGGCCATCGTCGATCCGGCCACCAGCGCCGACAGCTCCTGCGCGACCTGCCAGGTCAGCTCCGGATCCGAGCCCAGCAAGGTGATGACGAGGCGCACTGACCGGGGCGGATCGCCCTGCCGGCGATCCTCGACGAAGTCGTTGTCGGCGATCTCGACGGTCATGTTCTCGCGGAAGCTCTGCACGGCGAAGACCGGATCGCTGGCGACCCGCGGGAACGCATGCGGATGCTTCGACATGACCTCGATCAGCCGCGGATTCGTGAATGCGAGATCGTTCACGAAGGCGCGCACGTTTCGCCGTCCCAGGCCCGTGCCCGGGTCCGAGACCTGGCCCTCCGACACGCGCAGGACCACGGTCACCTCGAACTTGCCCGGGCGCTTCAGCTTGAACACCGTCCACCCGCCGGCCCCCGCCAGCGCGATGAGCACCCAGAGAGGCCAGCTCGCTCGCCCTCTGCGGAACAGCCGCTTGCCGAGCTTCGCGATGGTCGTGCTCGGCCGCGGCTCTTGCTCGAACCAGTCGGCGGGGGCGGCCTTCTTCGGTTTCGCGGCTGCGGCGGCCCGCGCGCCAGGTCCCTTAGCGGGCATCGCGGACCAGCCTTTTCACGCGCCGACGCATCGAGTTGTTGTAGAAGATCGCACAGAGGATCGCCCCAACGTGTCTGCCGGCGCAATCACGATCCTTGCTCTCCTTGTTTACACCTACGCGGGCTACCCGGTGGTCATCGGCCTGCTGGCGCGCGCGGCCCGGCGGCGGAGCGAACCGCTTCCGGCGCCCGACGTCGCGCCCTTCGTCAGCGTCTGCCTGCCGGTGTTCAACGGGGGCGCGTACCTTCGACCCAAGATCGACAGCCTGCTGGCCCAGGATTACCCGGCCGATCGCTTCGAGATCCTGATCTACTGCGACGGCTGCACCGACGACACGGAAGCGACGGCGCGCGCCATCGCGGCCACGCCGGAGGCGGCGGGACGCATCCGGGTGCTCGCGGACGCCGGCCGCTACGGAAAACCGCGCGGGCTGAACACGCTGGTCCCCGCCGCGCGCGGCGAGCTGCTGTTGCTGAACGACCTGCGCCAGCCGCTGTCGCGGAACGCGATGAGCGCGCTCGCGGCGGCGCTGCGCGATCCGGCCGTGGGGTGCGCGACCGGGAACCTGCTGCTGGCGGGCGGCGCGGGCCCCGGCGTGTACTGGCGCTACGAGAACTGGATCCGCCTCCAGGAATCGCGGTTCCGCGGCATGGTCGGCATGACCGGCCCGATCGCGATGATCCGGCGGGCCGACTACCAGCCGCTGCCCGAGGAGCTGATCCTCGACGACCTGTGGATCCCGATGCAGCTGCTGCGCGCGGGCAAGCGGACGACGTTCGTGGCCGAGGCCGAGGCGCACGACGCCGCGTTCGAGAACGAGCGCGAGTTCAAGCGCAAGGTA
>Ga0207681_10002505_pt1 | contig 11672 bp, 11 predicted proteins | sample KBSS53metaG_FD_184324 | JGI IMG/M metagenome (GOLD analysis project Ga0207681, IMG submission 184324) | Switchgrass rhizosphere microbial communities from Kellogg Biological Station, Michigan, USA - KBS S5-3 metaG (SPAdes) (version 2) | ecosystem: Host-associated > Plants > Roots > Rhizosphere... | reverse complement strand
GACTTCCGCTGCACCGAGCACGGCCAGTGCGTGATCGCGAACCTGCCCGGCTATTGCGAAGCGAACGGCCGCTGCAGCACCACCGACACCAAGTGTCCGGTGTCGCACCGACGCTACGCCCACCGGGCCGGCGACGATTCCGACGCGTGCGTGCCGCGATCCTGCGAGGACAATGCGATCACGCTGGTCGCGACCGGCGGCGGACACGCGTGCCTGGTGCGCGCCGACGGCAGCGTCTGGTGCTGGGGCCGCAACGACCACGGCCAGATCGGCGATGCGTCGCGCACGCCGCGCGCGCTGCCCGTTCGCGTCCCGGGCATCAGCCACCCGCGCGCGATCGCGGCCGGCGACAGGCACACGTGCGCCGCCGACATGAGCGGGAACGTGCTGTGCTGGGGCGCCGACGACACCGGCCAGCTCGGCGACGGCGCCGACATGGACCAGGGGTTGCCGCGCGAGGTCGCCGGCCTCTCGAACGTGACGGCGCTGGCGGCGGGCAAGGACTTCACGTGCGCGCTGGGCCAGGACAAGACCGTGCGCTGCTGGGGCGACGACACCGCCGGCCAGCTGGGTGACAGCGGATCGCCGCAAACGAGACGGCTGCCTGCCGTCGTCGCCGCGCTGAGCCCGAACATCACCGCGCTGTCGGCGTCGTGGCAGCACGTCTGCGCGATCGACACCGCCAAGACGCTGCTCTGCTGGGGCGCGAACGGCGCCGGTCAGATCGGCGACGGCACGACGATCGGCCCGCGCCCGCCGACGACGCCGGTGGCGCCGCTGCCGGCGCAGGTCAGCGCGGTCGCCGCCGGGCACGATCACACCTGCGCGCTGGCGGGCGGCGACCTCTACTGCTGGGGCGACAATGGACAGGGCCAGGTCGTGAAGGGGACGCCCAGCGCGCCGATCGCGACGCCGCAGTCGATCACCGGCCCGGACCTGCTCGACCCGGCGGCGGTGGTGGCGGGCGGGCAGTTCACCTGCATCAAGGGCGGCGGCGACGCGACCAGCGGCAGCCCCATCACCTGCTGGGGCGCGACGGACCAGGAGCAGACGGGCGGAGGTGTGCCGGTCAAGGATGCAACGGCTGTCGCGGCGGGAGGAGCCTTCGCGTGCGCGCTCGCCGCCGACGGTGCGCTGTTCTGCTGGGGCGACAACCATTTCGGCCAGCTGGCGATCGGCGGGGACACGGTCCGGACCACCGCCGCGCCGGTGCCGGGCCTGGCCCAGGTCGGCGCGCTGGCCGCCGGCGGCGCTCACAACTGCGCCACGGCCGCGGACGCCGCCGGCGCGCCCGCGCTGTTCTGCTGGGGCGCCAACGGCAGCAGCCAGCTGGGCAACCTGTCGTCGGCCGACGCGCCTTCACCGACGCGCATCCCGTCGCTGCAACCGATCGGCATCGCCGCCGGCCAGGCGCACACCTGCGCCTTCGCTGCCGACAAGGAGCTGCGCTGCTGGGGAGCGGGCGCCGCGGGTCAGCTGGGCCAGCCGCCCGGCATGGACAATGTCATCACGTCGCCGACGGTCACGGATCTCGGCGGCGTCCCCGGCGGTGACGGCGTCTACGCGGTGGCGGCGGGCGCCGCGCACACCTGCGTCGCCGCGACCATCTCCGCCTCGGTGCTCTGCTTCGGCCTCAACAGCGACGGACAGCTCGGCAAACCGATACAGGACGCGCCCGGAGGACCCAGCCCGGTGGCGTCGCTGCTCAGCCGCGACAAGCCGGCGTCGCTGGCGGCGGGCGACGCCCATACCTGCGCGGTCGACGACGGCGTCGTCTCGTGCTGGGGCGCCGGCGACCAGGGTCAGCTGGGCGACGGATCGATCGACGGGCACGCGACGCCTGCGCCCGTCACGCTGGGCAACGGCGCGACGACAGCGGACGCGGTCGTCGCAGGCGCCGCGCACACCTGCGCGCTCGCGGGCGGAAAAATCATCTGCTGGGGCCGCAACGCCGAGGGGCAGGCCGGCTCGCCCACCCAGATACCGCTGGTCTCGCCCGCGCTGGTGCAGGACATGTCGCAGACGGTGGCCGTCGCGGTGGCCGCGGGCGCGCGTCACACCTGCGCAATCTTCAGCGACGCGACAGTTCGCTGCTGGGGCGCGAACGAGAGCGGCCAGCTCGGCGACGGCACCGTCGACTCCAAGAACAAGCCGGTCCCCGTCGCCGGGTTGACCAGCGTCGACGCGATCGTCGCAGGCGGCGCGCATTCGTGCGCGCGCCGGACGGACGGTTCGGTCTGGTGCTGGGGCTCGAACACGTCGGGCCAGCTCGGCGACGGCATCACGCTGGCGTCGCAGCGCGCGCTGCTCGCGCGCGCCGCCTGCAGGTAAGTTTGCCGGTAATTCACCGGTAATTCTTGCGTGGAGCCGTCCGGCCGCGTCGGTGCTACTGTCTACCCCGATGGCCGACACGCGCGAGCACACACTGACGCAGGTGCAGTCGCCGCTGGCGCCCGGCGAGCAGCGCGACCGTGCCGTGCTGCTGGTGTCCGGCAACGCCACGACGCCCGGGCTGGCGGCGCGCGCGCGCCTGCAGATCGTCGGTGACGAGCTTTATCTCGGGCGCCGCGCCGAGGGCCTGCCGGTGCAGGCCAGCGTCGCCGTGCTGGACGACGGCCTGGTCTCCAGCCAGCACGCCCGCATCGTCCGCGGATCGGGCGGCTTCGATCTGGAAGACCTCGGCAGCAAGAACGGAACCTTCGTCGACAACCTGCGCGCCGAGGGGCGCATGCGCCTGCGCGACGGCGCGCTGGTGTTCGTGGGCAATCACGTCGGCGTGTTCCGCATGGTCTCGCAGATCGAGCTGGAAGCGATCAAGGCCGAGCTGGTCGCGCCGCTGGGGCCGGTGGCGACGGCGTCGCCGGCGCTGGCGGTGGCGTGCGATCGGCTGCGCCGGCTGGCCGCGTCCGAGGGCGAGCTGTTCATCGTCGGCGAGACCGGCGTGGGCAAGGAGGTGTACGCGCGCGCCGTCCACGAGGCGAGCAAGCGCAAGGGCAAGTTCGTCGCGATCAACTGCGCGGCCATTCCGCGCGAGCTGGTCGAGAGCGAGCTGTTCGGCTACCGGGCGGGCGCGCACTCGACCGCTCACTCGGCGAAGGCGGGTCTCATCGAGGAGGCCGAGGGCGGCACGCTGTTCCTCGACGAGATCGGCGAGATGACGCCCGAGGCGCAGATCAAGATCCTGCGCTTCCTTCAGGACCGCGAGCTGACGCCGCTGGGCGCGACGCGGCCGCGGCGCATGGACGTGCGGATCATCGCGGCGACCAACCGCACCGTCGTCGGCCCGGGCAAGTCGGGGCTGCGCGACGACATCGTGGCGCGCCTGGGCGCGGCGCCCATCCATCTGCCGCCGCTGCGCAACCGCATCGAGGACCTGGGCGCCCTGGTCGGGCATTTCCTGGGCGGCGTCCCCGCGCAGGGGCCGCGCTTCGAGCAGCCGGCGTTTCGCGCGCTGTGCCTGCACGCGTGGCCGCTCAACGTCCGCGAGCTCGAGAAGATCACCACGACCGCCGCCGTGCTGACGGGCGGCAAGCCGATCGCGTTGCGCGATCTGCCGGAGCCGATCGCGCGCGTGCTGTCGGCGCCGGCCGCGCCCGGCGCCCGCCGGTCCACCGGCCCGTCGCCGACGCCGGCGCAGCTGGAGGAGCTGCTGCGGCGTTACGAGGGCAACGTCGCCGACGTGTCGCGCGAGCTGGGCAAGCATCGCGCCGCCGTCTGGCGCTGGATCAAGAAGTTCGGCCTCGGCCCGCAGAAGTTCCGCCGCAGCGAATGATCGCCGCCGCGGCGCTGCTCGCGACGGTGATCGCGCCGTTCGACCCGAGCGCCTACGTTCCGCCGACGCCGCTGCCCGCGGGGATGCAGCCAATGACGATCGAAGAGCGCGACGGGAAGCGCTGGCGGTGCGTGGGCACGCGCGACTGCATGCCCGCGCCCGAGACGTTCGCGGGCTGGTTCGGCACGACGGGGCCCTCGCAGTATTCCGTCCGCGTCGAAGTTCACGCGCTCGCTCCCGCGACGGCGCGCACCGATCGCGCGTGGGCCCAAAAGGTCCGCCTGGCGACCAACGACGTGCTGGACCACCACCACGTGTCGTTTCACCACGCGCGCGGCACGCTCCGCATCTGGCGCGGCGCGCGCGGCCGTATCGCGCAGTCGGAGGTTCAGTACGGCGGCCGCGAGTCGGAGCCCGCCTGAAAACTGTCGCGCCACGAGGAGCGCGAGGGCTGGACGTTGTACCTCGAGATCCGCTATGCCGGCGTCGCCGATGAACCGACGCGCGCGGCCCTGCGCGCGGCGTTCGCCGATGGCCCGCTGGGCGCGACGCCGCCATCCACGAAGGTGTCGCCGCTGCCCTAGCGAGCGCGCGCCGCCCGTCATTCGATGTACCCGAACAGCGGGCATGTCCCCGCGTCCGGGTATTGACTCGCGCCGCACGCATGGTCCGTGCCGGGCGGGTTTCCGTAATACCCCGAGACCGGAGCGCCGCTCTGGAGCATCGCGAACTCCGCGTCGGTGAGCGGGTAAACGCGATGCCCGCTCTGCGGCGCGTAGCCGAAACGTCCGAAGCAGAGATCGCCGATCTGGAGGACGCAGACCAGCGCGGCGTCCGGGCAAGGCCGATCGGGAGGATCGGTCACTTCGATCTCGTAGCCGGTGCTCGTCCGCCGGATCTCGAACGCGCCTCCGGCGGTGCACGCGCCCCCTCCCCCGCCCGCGGAACCACCACCGACACCCGCCGTGTTCCCGCCGGATCCGCCCGCGCCGGTCGTCCCCGCGCCGCCACCGCCGGATCCGCCCGCGCCGGTCGTTCCCGCGCCGCCACCGTCGGACCCGATCGGCTTCGACCCACAGCTGACCGCCGCGGCCACGGCCACCGTGGCCAACGCGAAGGTCGCCGCCCGACTCCACCAGGACATCATCTGACTTCCCGCCGACGAATTTACCAGACGCGTCGATCGCGTTGGCCCGGTTGCTGCAGCCTACGGCGGACCTTCACATGCGGATGCTGTCTGTCACGGGTTCGGTCGCCGCTCTCGCCGTCGCGATGATCATCATCGAGCGCCTGAGGCCCGGGCGGCTGTGGCCGAAGGTACAGGGCTGGTGGGCGCGCGCGCTGGCGCTCAGCGCGTTCCAGGTGCTGTCGGTCTACGTCGCGGGCCTGACCATCGACGCGTGGCTGCGCGTGCATCGGCCGTGGTCCGCTGACGCGTTGGGCGGATGGGGCGTGGCGGTGGGCTACGTCGTGCACACGTTCGTGTACTACTGGTGGCACCGCGCCCGCCACGCGGTGCCGCTGCTCTGGCGCTGGGTGCACCAGGTTCACCACAGCCCGACGCGGATCGAGGTGATCACCAGCTTCTACAAGCACCCGATCGAGATCGCCCTGAACAGCGTGCTGTCCAGCGTCGTGCTCTACGTCGTCGTCGGGCTGCGGCCGGAGGTCGGCGCGCTGGTGATGACGGTGAACGGCATCGCCGAGCTCTTCTATCACTGGAACGTTCGCACGCCGCGCTGGCTCGGCTACATCGTGCAGCGCCCCGAGAGCCACTGCGTGCACCACCAGGAGCAGCTTCACCGCCACAACTACGCCGACCTGCCTGTGTTCGACCTGCTGTTCGGGACGTACCTCAACCCGGGCGCGTGGGCCGGCCGCTGTGGGCTCGGAGAAGGAACGGAGCGGCGCCGCTTCGGCGAGATGCTCCTCGGGCGCGATGTGAATCGCGAGTCCGCGCGGTGAACCGGCGCGAGCGGATCGCGGCCGGCGCGTTGCTCGCCCTCGGGCTCACGCAGATGGTGGCGCAGCTGGCGGGCAGCGACGCCCTCCGCGCGGTCGCGGCGGCGACCAACGCGTCGCCCGCGCCCAAGGTGTTCTCCGCGGTGTCCGGGCTCGAGACGTACTCGACGACATTCTTCATCGATTGGGCCGAGGCTGACGGAAGCCGGCACGCGCAGCAGCTGACGTCCGAGATGTACGCGCGGCTGCGCGGTCCCTACAACCGCCGCAACGTCTACGGCGCCGTGCTGGCGTTCGGTCCCTTGATGGCCAGCAGACCCGCGACCGCGCCGATGTTCGCGTCGGTCATGCGCGCCTCGTTGTGCGGGGACCGCGCCGTGCTGCGCGAGCTCGGCTTTGCACCCGAGCGGATGACGTGGCTGCGCGTGCGCCTGGAGCCGCTGCGGCCCGAGGCTCTGGGCGCGCTGCCACGCCTGTTCGAGCCGGAATGTCGATGACGATCGCGCGTCTGTTACCGAAGGCCGCCTGGACCGGCGTCCGGTATGGCCGCTTTCGGCTGGTGCTCGGGGCCTACCTGGCCGTGCACTTCGCGCACCTCGCGCCCTGGGCGGCGGAGCTGTTCTCGTCGCGGGGCGTGCTGCCCGACGGACGCACGAGCCCCTTCATCCACCTCTTCCCGAACGTGCTGGCGCTGGCCGACGGCCCCGCGTTCGTGACCGTGCTCGTGGCGGCTGCTGCGGTCCTCGCGGTGCTGCTGGCGCTGGGCGTCGCCGATCGGGTGGGCGCGGTGGTGCTCGCGTACGTGCTCGCGTGCCTGTACGGACGCAACCCGCTGATCGCGAACCCGTCGCTGCCGTACGTCGGCTGGTTGCTGCTGGCGCACGCGACGCTGCGGCCGCTGCCGGCGGGCGTGGGCCTGTGGCGCGGCGAGCCGGCCGGCGGTTATCAGGTGTCGCGGCCGATGCAGGCCGCGGCCTGGATCGTACTGGCGGCCGGCTATTCGTTCAGCGGCTACACGAAGCTGGTGAGCCCGTCGTGGCTCGACGGCAGCGCGGTGGCGCGCGTGCTCGCGAGCCCGCTCGCGCGCCCCGGTTGGCTGCGCGACGCCTTGCTTGCGTTACCGCCGGGCGCGCTGCACGTCGCGAGCTGGGCCGCGCTGGCGCTGGAGCTGACGTTCCTTCCGCTCGCCGTCGTGCCGCGGCTGCGGCGATGGCTGTGGGCCGCGATGCTGGGCATGCATGTCACCCTGATCGCGCTCGTCGCGTTCGCCGATCTCAGCTTCGGCATGATCGTCTTTCACCTGTTCGTCGCCGATCCGGCCTGGTGGCGCGAACCCCGCCTGGCATCGAGCTTGCTGTTGCGATCCCCTCGCCGCGAATAGCCGCGGAATGTATCGTCGAGGAGGCCGCAACCATGATCGCTTTGTCGCGTTTTCGCCCGGCGGCCGGAGTCGCTGTCGCGTTGCTCGTCGTGTCGTCGCTTTCGGTTGGATCCTGCGGGGGCCGTGTCTGTAACACCATCGGCTGCTACAGCGAGCTGACGATCCAGTTCCACGGCGGCAACTTCGTCGACGGCGGCGCGCCGGCGGACGGCGGGGCGCCGGCCGAAACCCTCGACATCAACATCGAGACGCAGGAAGGCCAGAATTTCGTTCCCCTGATGACGTGCTCGTTCGCCACCGGTATCAGCAACTCCGGCGGTCACGAGCTGCGTTGCAGCTCGTCCCGGACGCACCGCGAAGACTTCGAAGGGACTCACATCGAAGACACCAGCCTGAAGACAGTCAGAGTGACCGTCTCCGCGGCGGGCAATCAGATTTCACAGGAAACCTTCGCCCTGTCGTGGACCAGCCGGGAGGTGTGGGGATCCGGCTGCGGGTACTGCACGCAGGCGACCGTGATGGTCAGGTTGCCTGGCAGCGGCGTCTAGGGCCGCGGTTTCACCGCGGGGTTGTAGAGCGTCTCGTGAGCGCGGCGGAGCAGTGTCGGGATCTCGGCGCGAAACGGTGAGTCGGGGAGCGCGCGCGTGATCTCGGCGTCGTTGAAGTTGACGGCGCGCGCGCCCGGCACCCAGTGGTTGTCGGCGCTCATCGAGATGTAGCGCTCCTGTGCGTAGTGAAGCAGGTCGTAGGCGCGCACCAGGTTGTGCAGCCAGAGGATGCGGCGCACGTTGATCTTGCCGGGCAGCTCCGTCCATTCGGGGAGGCCCTGCGACCAGCGGCGCGCGAAGTCCGCGCCCAGCGCGTCGGCGTAGGCGGCCTCCAGGCGCGCGATGATCGGCGGCAGCAAGCGCGGCGCTTCGTCCAGCAACGCCAGCGCCTCGACGTGCGCGTCGAAGTCGGACGGAACCGCGGCGCCCAGCGACAGCGTATGCGCGTCCAGGTTGGTCAGGCACCACAGATCGTTGAACACCAGCGGCGACAGCGGCGCGGTCAGCTTGCGCAGCTTCTCCGACGGCGCGTACAGGCGCCCGCCCTTGTCGGTCGGGCTGATGATGAACACGCCCATGTCGCGTGCGCGCGCTTCCGCGATCGCCGGCAGGTTGTCCTGGAAGACGTAGTACGCGTGCAGGTTGACGTAGTCGAAGCGATCGGAACGAATGATGTCGATCAGCAGGCGCGTCGCCGCGTGCGTCGAGAAGCCGATGTGCGCGACGCGTCCGGCGCGCCGGAACTTGTCGGCGATCTCCCAGCAGCCCGTCTTCAACGTCAGGTCGACGCAGCTGGGTGTGTTCAGGCCGTGGAACGACAGGAGGTCGATGGTGTCGACGCCCAGCAGCGTGAACGATTCTTCCAGCTGCGCCTCGAACGCAGCGGGATCCTCGTTCGGGCGCAGCTTCGTCTGCAGCACGAACGCGCTGCGCGGGTGCCGGGCCAGCGCCTTGCCCATCTGCGCCTCGCTGGTGCCGTAGCCGCGCGCGGTCTCGAAGTGGTTGATGCCGACTGCCAGCGCGCGCGCCACCACCGCATCGACGTTGGCCTGGCTGGCGGCGCTGACCCGGGCGCTGCGCGTCCAGCTCTGCTGCGCGCGCATGCCGCCGCACGAGAACGCCGACATGTCGATGCCGGTCCGGCCGAAACGGCGGTAGAGCACTAGCGCAGCTTCGCGACGAGGTCGGCGTGCGGGGCGGGGATGATCTCGGTGGTGTGAACGCGCGCGGCGTCGAGCGCGCCGACCGCTGCCTCGACGGCGGCCTCCACCTCGGCCAGCAGCCCGGTCACGGTGAAGAACGCCTTGCCGCCGATCCCGCGCGCCAGCTGCATCTCGGTGATCCGGACCCTGGCGGCCTTGGCGGCCGCGTCGGCCCCCAGGATCGTCGCGGCGACCGTCGTGGTCTCGACGACGCCCAGCGATTCGACGCCCTCCGTCGCGTTCGCGCCGCCCGCCAGCGCCGGCCACAGCGCCGCGTGCGGCTGGGGCAGGAACAGCTTGTCGACGGTGCGATCGGCGGCGACATCGGTCCCGACGCGGAACGATTCGTCGACCGCGGCGACGTCGCCCTCGACCAGCACCAGGAACTTGCCGGGGCTGACCGGCTCGGCCCGCATCAGACGCACGGGCGCGCGTTTCAGCATCGCGTCCGCGACGCGGTGACCGCGCGCGATCGACGCCAGCTCGACGACGGCCAGGGCCGGTCCCATCACCTGATTGTGGGTCTCGTCAGACAATCCGGAAGTATTCCTTCAGGGTGCAGCGCCGCTCGCGCGTGAAGTTACGGACCGTCGTCAGCCCCTCGCCGGTCGGCGACGCGATCGTGAACGACGTGTAGCCCTCACCGCCGTAGCCCAGTCCGGCCAGGTTCGAGGCGTTCTTGACGAAGATCGACGTGTTGATGGTGCGCGCCATCGCGTGCAGGTGGGCGATGTTGCGCGAGTACATCACCGCCGTGTGCGCGAAGCCGTGCTCCACGCGCTTGGCCATCGCGATCCCCTCGGTCGCGTCGGGGACGCGCACCAGCGGCAGCACCGGCATCAGCATCTCCAGCTGGACGAACGGGTGCTTCTCGTCGACGTCCGCGACCAGCAGCCGCAGCTCGTCGCCCGCGTTGACGCCGATCTGGCGCGCGATGACGGCCGCGTTCTTGCCGATGAAGTCCTTGTTCGGGTGAACGCCCGTCTTCCCCTGCACCAGCACCACCTTCTCCAGCGCCTTGACCTGACGTTCGTTCAGCACGAGACAGCTGGTCTGTCCCAGCCGTTCCAGCAGCGGCCCGGCGATCGACGCCACCGCGACGACCTCCTTCTCGGCCGTGCACAGGATGTTGTTGTCGATCGAAGCACCCAGCACGATGTTGGCGGCGGCGACGTTCAGATCCGCGGTCTCGTCGACGACCGCCGGCGGGTTGCCCGGACCGGCCGCGATCACCTTCTTGCCGCTGCCCATCGCCGCGTTGACGACGCCGGGGCCGCCGGTGACGACCAGCAGGCGCACGCCCGGATACTTCATCAGCGCCTCGGCGCTTTCGATCGTCGGCCGCTCGACGCAAGAGAGCAGGTTCTCGGGGCCGCCCGCGGTGACGATCGCGTCGTTGAACTGGTGGATCAGGAACGCCGACGTCCGCGCGGCGTACGGGTGGGCGTTGAACACGACCGCGTTCCCTCCCGCCACCATGCCGATGCCGTTGTTGATGATGGTCTCGGTCGGGTTGGTGGTGGGCGTGATCGATCCGATGACACCGTAGCTGGCGCGTTCGGTCAGCGTCAGGCCGTCGTCGCCCGACCAGGCGATCGGCTGCAGCAGCTCGGTGCCTGGCGTCTTGTCGACGCACAGGAGGTTCTTCTTCAGCTTGTCCTCGATGCGCCCGTAGCCCGTCTCCTCGACCGCGTACTTCGCCAGCGCCGGCACCAGCTTGCGCGCCGTCTCGCGCATCACCTCGACCCAGCGCTTGCGCGCTTCCAGCGGCGCCGCCTCGTTCTGCTCGTGCGCGCGCCGTGCCGCCTTCACGGCCGCGTCGACGTCGGCGAAGACGCCGCGCCGCCCACGCGGTATGTCCGCCTCGCGGCGGCGGACGGGCGCTTCTCGCACCGGCGCCGGCGCGACGTAACCGGCAGGCGGCTTCGCGACCGCCTCCAGCGGCGTCTCCGGCACCTCGCCGATACGCGCGATCACGCGATCGACGATTTCCTGGATGCGCGCCTCGTCCATGCTCGTGGAACGTTACCGCGAAACGGGCGTGACGGTGTTAAATCGCGTGGGAAGCCGGCGAGCTTTGCTCGCCGCGAACCATCGCGGGAGGGTTTGGGAACCCTCTCAGGGTTCCCATGTTAAATGAGGCGCTGATGGATCTCGAGGCGCTGCTCGCGCACGCGCGGGCGCTGGTGGGCGCCGAGCTGGGCGCGCTCGCGGACGCGCTGGGCCTGCCGGTGCCGGTCGGGCGCGTGCGCACCAAGGGTTGGTCGGGTCAGGTGATCGAGCAGGAGCTGGGCGTCGCGGTCGGCGGCACGCGCGGTCCCGACTTCGAAGCGCTGGGCATCGAGCTGAAGACCGTGCCGGTCACGCCCGCGCTGGTGCCGCTCGAGTCGACGGCGGTCTGCCAGATCGATCCGATCGCGATCGCGGGCGAATCCTGGGAGACCAGCTACGTGCGCGCGAAGCTGGCGCGCGTCCTGTTCGTCGCGCTGGAGGTCCCCGAAGGCGCGCGGTCGGTGGGCGATCGGCGCGTCGCGGCCGTGACGCTGTGGGCGCCGGCGCCCGCCGACGACGCCGTGCTGCGCGCCGACTTCGAGCTGTTCGTGCGCGAGTACTTCCGGCGCGGGCGCGCCGCGGAGATCACCGGCCACCTCGGCGCCGCGTTGCAGGTCCGACCCAAGGGCCGCGACGCCGCCGACCTGCGCGACGCCTACGACGCCGACGGACGGCCCACGCGCATCGGCAAGATGGGTTTTTACCTGCGTCCCGCGTTTGTCGGACGGATTCTTGCCGGAGTGAACGCGTGAACC
>Ga0207681_10002485_pt1 | contig 11701 bp, 7 predicted proteins | sample KBSS53metaG_FD_184324 | JGI IMG/M metagenome (GOLD analysis project Ga0207681, IMG submission 184324) | Switchgrass rhizosphere microbial communities from Kellogg Biological Station, Michigan, USA - KBS S5-3 metaG (SPAdes) (version 2) | ecosystem: Host-associated > Plants > Roots > Rhizosphere >... | reverse complement strand
CGAATCGGTCGGCGATGGCACCGCCCACGGCGCCCACCAACAACCGCGGCAACGTGTCAAAAAAAGCGATGACGCCGATAGCGACGGGCGAATTCGAGACGTGCCACACCAGCCAACTTTGCGCCACGTTCTGCATGAAGTCGCCGGAGCTGGAGATCAGGGCGCCTTCCAACAAGAGGCGGAAATTTCGATGCTTAAGAGAGCGCAGGGTGCGAAGATTTCGTAGGCTTGGCATGTTCGAGTGACGAGCGGTTGTTACCTTTATCTTACGCGACCCGCGTTGCGTTTGAAACCGGCCAGCGCAGGCGCGGCAACGCAGAGCAAACATGATCGAACCCAAATGGTACAGCGAGATCACCGCTTACCAGTGGCGCGTGCTGATTTGCGCGTGCCTCGGCTGGGCCCTCGACATCATGGACGGCTATCTCTATGCAATCATCTTGTTTCCCGCGATGAGCGATTTGCTCGGCACCAGCGAGAGCGCGCAAATCGGACTCTACGGCGGCGTCGTGCTCAGCATCTTCATGATCGGTTGGGCGCTCGGCGGCCTTATCTTCGGTCCCATCGCCGATCGGTACGGCCGCGCCAAAACCATGGCCATTACGATCCTGATCTATGCTTCGTTCACTGGCCTCTGCGGCATCGCCAGCAGCTGGCAGGAATTGGCGGTCTTCCGTTTCTTGACGGGCATAGGCATCGGCGGTGAGTGGGCCGCCGGCGCGGCATTGATCGCCGAAAGCTGGCCGGCAGGTGGATTTGAGGCTCACCGATACCTGGGACGTATTCGCTTTGAGCGATCAGCGATTGATCGCATTGAACTTCAACACTTACGTCCTGACGCACAGATCACGATTTCTCGAGTATCTCTTTTCGATTCCGAATCCGGAACGTCAACGCCACTTACCTCAAGCCCGTTGTCAGCGGAGCGATGGCGCAAGGTTGCGAGTCTTGGCGGGGTCGACGTTTTCGAGAATCTGCGAATGCTGCCTCGAGCATGGTTTGCAAAGCGAGTAACAGCAGTCGAGGACAGAAGGATACTGGCGCGTATTCAGGGCCGCGATGAAAACGCATTGTTTGAACCAAATGACGAGGCGCTCGTGGATTCAGGCAGCTCACCCGAGGCAGTGGCTTCAACCAGCCCTGCTCAGGGCACGCTCGAAGCATCTGTTGTGGTTACGCGCTACGAACCAAATCGAATCAGTCTCAAAACCAAAAATGACAATCCCGGATTCCTGGTGCTGAGTGAAATTTATTATCCGGGTTGGATAGCGTCGATTGATGGAAGGCGGGCGCGGGTTCACCGTACAAACTACGTGCTTAGGGGAGTGAGCGTGCCGGCTGGAGAACACGAAGTCGAATTCACTTTTCGCTCCAGGTCCTTTCTTCAAGGCGCGTATCTTTCGGGAGCAGGAGCCGGATTGCTGCTCGTGAGCCTTGTTCTTGCGGGTTGGGCGCACTGGAGACAGAAGACTAAGCTAACTCTGCGCCGAGGGTCGTCATCACCGCCCGAACCGCTGCCAGCACGCGATGAGACTCGAGTGATTCGCGATCCTGATTGATGTTCAAGCGAATAGTCCCTCCGGGTTTGAACGAAGCGCCCGAATGCTCGGCCAGGGCCGCAAGCCGACCTGGCTCGACTTTACTCTTTTCGCTCACCTTGATTGAAAGCATTTCCCCGTTTCGATCGATCGAGCTGAGACCCAGTCTCACGGCTTCTCGTCGGATTTGCGCGAAAGCGAAGAGGTTCTCCACAGTGTCAGGAATTCGGCCGTATCTATCCGCGATTTCTTCGCGTATTGCTTTGAGTTCAGCATCGGAACGCGCTGAGGCAATCCGTTTATAGCTGCGCAGTCGCTGCCCGGTATCTGAAATGTATTCATCAGGGATTCTTGTTTCCACGCCGAGATTGAGCTGCGTACTCACCTCCTCTTCGAACTCTTCACCTCGCAGCTCGGCAACCGTTCGTTCGAGCATCTGGCAGTAGAGATCAAATCCGATAGCGTCTATATGGCCTGACTGCTGACCTCCCAGAAGATTGCCCGCCCCGCGCAGTTCGAGATCAAGTGCGGCGATCCTGAAGCCGGCACCGAGATCAGAAAACTCGCGAATAGCTGCGAGACGGCGCCGCGCGATGGGTGTCAATTCCTGATCTGGTGGAATGAGAAGATATGCATAGGCTCGGCGATTTGATCTGCCCACGCGTCCTCGAAGTTGATAGAGCTGAGCAAGCCCATAATTATCCGACCGGTTGATAATGATCGTGTTTGCCCGCGGAATATCGATGCCATTCTCTATGATTGTTGTAGCGACGAGGATATCGAATTTGTAGGCCATGAAATCGAGCATGGCCTGCTCCATTTCCTTTTCGCCCATTTGACCGTGACCCACAACGATTCGAGCGTGAGGAACGATGCGCTTCACAAGGTCAGCTACCGTATAGATTGATTCGACGCGGTTATGAACAAAGAAAACCTGACCTCCACGCTGAAGTTCTGTTTCGATGGCGCTCCGAATTACGTGTTCGGAAGAAACAATTACGTTGGTTTGTATTGCAAGTCGATCACTTGGTGGAGTCTCAATTACTGACATGTCACGAAGTCCCATCAACGACATGTTCAGCGTCCTAGGAATCGGAGTAGCACTAAGTGTCAACACATCCACGCGTTTCTTCATTTGTTTGAGACGCTCTTTGTGAGCAACGCCAAACCTCTGTTCTTCATCGACAACCAGAAGTCCGAGGTTCTTGAACTCGAGGTCACGGGAAAGTATCCGGTGCGTTCCGATAACCACGTCGACACTTCCAGACGCTACCGACGCCACAACTTCCTTTTGCTCCTTCGGCGATCTGAAACGGGATAGAAGCTCGATTGAGACCGGAAATGCCACGAAGCGCGACCGAAACGTTTGAAAATGCTGATAGGCGAGTACGGTAGTCGGCGCAAGGACTGCCACCTGACGGCCATCCATTACAGCCTTGAATGTGGCTCTCATTGCAACCTCAGTTTTGCCGTACCCCACATCTCCGCAGAGCAGGCGATCCATGGGTTTTGGTTCTTCCATGTCGCCTTTCATGTCCGAAATTGCAGTGACCTGGTCCGGAGTCAGCTCGTAAGGAAATGCCTCCTCAAACTCGCGCTGCCACGGTGTATCACCGCTGAAAGCAAAACCGGTGACAAGCTTTCGTTCTGCATACAACTTGAGCAGCTCTTCCGCCATGTCGCGCATCGCGCGCTTCGCTCGCGCTTTTGTTTTCTGCCAGCCGATTCCTCCAAGTTTGTCGAGAACAGGTGAGTGGTCTTCTCCCGACGAGTACTTCTGCACGAGGTCGAGGCGTTCAACCGGTACATACAGGCGAGCGCCATCTGCATAGGTCAACAGCATGAATTCGCGCCGGGATTCGGCACCGTTGGATTGAGAAGCCCCGGTCAATTTGGCGTACGTTTCGGCCGGCGTCAGCTGACCGTCCTGAGCTAGCTGGATGAGTCCCTGAAATTTTCCGATGCCATGATCAATGTGGACTACGAGATCGCCGATCTTCAGGTCTCTGAAGTCCGAAAGGAAGGCCGATTTCTTGAACGCCTGCTTCTTCCGAGGCTGATCAACAGTGGTCAGCTCATCAAAGACATCGCGCTCCGTGTAGACTAACAGGCGCGCATCCGGGAGTTGAAATCCGACTGAAACATTGCCCAGTGTGAGTACGACTGTGCCGTCGCTCTCAGCAATTGAATCAACACTCTCAGCGGTCGCGCCAGTGAGCGTAGTTATTCGAGTCACGCCATACTCGAGCAGGACTTCTCTGAGACGATCGAGAGCACCAATTGCAGGAAGCAGGAATACCGTTAAATGAGGCTCGAGATCTTCACTGATCAATTCATCCGCGAGGTCTTTTAGCCGGCCGTGCCACCGACGAACGGGGCGTGAACGAATTGAGACTTCCTTCCCTCCCGCTTCGGGAGGAAACAGAAACAGAGGCTGCGAGGCGTCGAGATTTTCAAATCTCAAATCCTCATCAACGGCTAGCGCGGCACCACCCAGCAAACGAAATTCAATTCGCTGGACGGCCGCCAGGCGAGTGCGAAGCTCGTCGACAGTAAGGAAGAGTCGATCAGGCTTTAAGGCAATGTCGTCCGCCGCCTCGGCCCTGTCATAATCACGATAAAGCGTCTCATAAGTTGTTTTGATGCGTTTCTCGACTTCTACTGGCTCATCAACAATCAAAAGCGAGTTGCCCAAATAATCGAAAACTGAGCTCTCCAGTGGATGAACGAGGGGCATAACGTGTTCCCAGCCGGGAAATGGCTCACCGTCTTCTGCAGGCACGAGTCTGTCACGCAATGCGCGCTCATAGCGCTCGTCACTCCAGTGTTCTCGCGCAGCCTTCGCCCATTCCCGGAAATCTTCTGATCTGCCCCGCTCATCGCGCATAGGTGCAATTACGGCCTCTTCCACGTTTGCAACCGATCGCTGGCTGTCAGGATCGAACTCACGTATTGAATCGATCTCGTCACCGAAAAACTCAACACGATAGGGGTGATCACCGGGTGATGGTGGGAAAAAATCGAGAATCCCGCCTCTCGAGGAAAATTCACCGACCCCAGAGACAGGATCGCTGCGCACGTAACCGACCGAAGTCAGATGGTCGATGAGATAATCCAATGGAACTTCCTCACCGACATGCAATCGCGCGCCGCTTTGTCGAATTTGAGTCGAAGCAACTACGCGTGGAAGCAGCGAGCCGGCTGACATCAGGACAATGCTGCCCAGGCCTTGCGACAGCTTCCAGAGAGTCAATGCGCGACGTTCAAGGATTTCTGCGTGAGGAGATGTGCCGCTGTATGGGTCAGCTTCGATCGCTGGCAACACGAGCACGTCATCGTCAGTGGCATTGTCTGAAAGCAAGGTATTGAAATAGCGGATATCGCTCTCAAGCTGCTCCAGATCACTGCCAGCAAGCGAGACGTAGGCAATTCGCCGGCCCGAAGCCTTGCTCAGCGCGACAACACTCAAAGCTTTGGCCCCATCACCGAGACCCGCAACGTGAGTCACGTGATCGCCTTTGCGAAGGCGCGCGATTAGCTCGCGGAATCCTTCATCGGTTTCTATTCGCTTGTACCACGGCATATCTGAGATTTATCTGGCTGAAGAAAGGCGGTTGAAAACCGGGCAGGTCAGTCTTGTGCACGTCAGGATTAAGTGTTAATTGCCTTCGTGACCAGTTCTCCGTGAACATCAGTCAACCGGAAGTATCGTCCCTGGAATTTGTAAGTCAACGCAGTGTGATCGATGCCAAGCAAATGAAGAATAGTCGCATTCAGATCGTGAGCGTGTACGGGATCGCTGGCAATGTTGTAACTAAAATCATCGGTTTCGCCTATTGTTACGCCGCGCCGCGCACCACCACCGGCAAGCCAGACCGTGAAGCACCGTGGATGATGATCACGCCCGTAGCTGTCCGCTGTCAGTTTCCCCTGTGAATAGACTGTGCGTCCAAACTCACCTCCCCAGACCACCAGCGTATCATCCAGCAAACCACGTTCCTTCAGATCCTGGATCAAGCCTGCTGTCGGCTGATCCGTATCAAGTGCCTGTTTCGCTATGTTTTTCGGCAAATCCCCGTGCTGATCCCACCCTCGATGAAACAGCTGGATTACGCGAACCCCACGTTCTGCGAGACGGCGCGCAAGAATGCAGTTCGCCGCAAATGTGCCGGGCTTTCTGGAATCAGGACCGTATCGTTCAAAAGTCTTCTCAGGCTCCTTTGAAATATCCGTCAACTCGGGAACAGAGGATTGCATGCGAAACGCCATCTCATACTGACTGATCCTTGCCGATATTTCCGGATCGGCATACTTCTCAGCATTGATGCGATTCAAATCAGCAAGATCATCAAGAAATTGTCGACGCGCCTGAGTTGTTACCCCGGCAGGATTCGACAAGAACAATACCGGATCTGGCCCATTGTGAAATTTGACTCCCTGGAACTGCGACGGCAGAAAGCCGCTTCCCCAAAGCCGGTCATAAAGAGGTTGATCTCCGCCACTTCTTCCAACTGAGACCATTGCTATGAACGCGGGCAGGTCCTTGTTCTCACTTCCGAGGCCATAAGCAATCCAGGAACCCAGACTAGGCCGGCCGGCAAGCTGAAAGCCCGTGAGAGCAAACGTCTGCGCCGGATCATGATTGATCTGTTCCGTGTGCATCGACCTGATGAAGCACAGATCGTCGACAACATTTGAAGTGTGCGGCAAGAGCTCGCTCAGCGAGGTTCCCGATTGACCATATCGTTGAAATTTGAAAACAGATGGCGCAGTTGGCCACGATGACTGATATGCAGTCATCCCTGTCAGCCGTTGACCCATTCGCACTGAATCTGGAAGGTTCTGGCCGCGCAGCGAGGCGAGGCCTGGCTTTGGATCAAACAGGTCAAGCTGCGAAGGACCACCAGCCTGAAACAAATAGATCAATCGCTTCGCTCTGCCTGCAGCCCCAATCACATTCTCATTTAGAAGTGACAGAAGCGCGGCTGAGCCGATCGTTGTCCCAAGCTTTCCAAGAAATGCTCTCCGCGCGATGTTGGCTCCCAGTTCGATGACAGGTGATGGAGGGATTTCGATTTGTCCTTTCATTGTCTGGTCACCGCCTCATCGAGGTTTAGCATCAGGCTCGCAACTGCACCATAGCCTGCCAGTTCTGTGGCGGTAATGGTCGCGTCATACTTTCTGGTGCCCGTGGCAACGAATTTTTCGGCCTCTTTGGGATTGTGCTGAAAATAGTCCAACTGTCGATCAAGATTTCTTCGAAGAGTTGTGAGTTCCACTTCGCTCGGCTTCCTTGCGGTTATAGTTCGAAACGCCCACGCCAGACGGTCGCTTGAACTGGTGCCGCCTTCACGCAGCATTCGTTCAGCAAGAAGGCGCCCTGCCTCGACGTAGGTCACGTCGTTCATCAGGTCGAGCGCCTGTAAAGGCGTATTGGTGCGCGTCTCGCGAACAGTGCAGACCTCTCGAGCTGACGCATCCATCACCTGCATGGTTGGTGAAAGCACTGTTCGCTTCCAGTAAGTGTAAATGCTTCGTCGCCACAATCCTTCGCCGCGATCCTGCTCGTAACCAGTCCGGTCAGAGAATGCCATGCTTTTATAGAGACCCTCAGGCTGATATGGCTTCACAGAAGGTCCACCGATCTTCTCAACCAGCAATCCGGAAACAAAGAGCGCCTGATCTCGTACCATCTCGGCTGTCAGCCTTAATCTCGGGCTACGGGCGAGGAGCCTGTTCTCTGGATCCTTTTGATGAAGCAACGGAGTGACCACGGAGCTTTGACGGTAGGTCGCGCTAGTTACGATCAACTTGAGGAGCGATTTGAGATTCCAACCGTTCTCACGAAACTCAACTGCTAGCCAGTCGAGCAATTCAGGGTGCGAAGGCGGCTCGCCCTCAGTTCCAAAATCCTCCTGGGTCTTAACGAGTCCTGTTCCGAATAACATCCCCCAGGCTCGATTCACTGCCACTCGCGAAGTGAGTGGATGATCGGCGCTTACGAGCCATTTCGCGAAGCCAAGACGGTTGGGGGGAAGATCTGAGGGCATAGGCGGAAACATCGCCGGCACTCCGCGCTCAACACGAGAGCCGGGCGCATCGTATGAACCTCGCTTTAGAATAAAGGCGGGTCGAGGCTCTGGAGTTTCCTGCATCACCATAAGAATCGGAACTGTTTCCTCAAGCTTCGCCTTTTCAGCCTTCAAAGCTCGCAGTCGCGTCAATGATTGCGATAGTTCCTGGGACGCTGCGTGTTCCAGGAAAGCACCCTCCATCTTTGAGGTCTGTCCCGGCGTTCGTTGCTCGGGCGCAATCTTCGCAATGCTCTCAAGTGAATCCTTGCTGGCAAGCACCGCAATCTCATCGGCGGTAGGGTTTCCGTTGTAGATCCGCAATTCATCCATGGCCCCCTTGAAACGGAACTGAATCCCGCCGCCTCCGCCTATACGCAAAGGAGTTTCTGGAAGTCCCCAATAGAGATAGAAGTTTGACTGAAGAACATTCAGCGGCTGGTTTTCGCCATCAACGTAAATGGCAACGCGATCGTTGTACTGATTAAGGCCGTTGAAGACCAGCAGCACGTGGTGCCACTGGTGCTGAGGAAATGTTTGTTTCGTCTCAGCACGGAACCCATCGTAGTTCCACGAAAAACACATGTTGAAATTGACTTTGCCATTGGCAAAGAACAGTCCCCATCCGTTTGTCCTGGGAAGATGATTGTCCTGCTCAATCACGTCATCAGGCATTTTCGTGATGATCGCACCGCTCTGATCGGACTCGGGATAAATCCAGACCGAAATTGCAAAACGTTCCTTGTAGTCAACGCCGGTCCCACGATGCCGGAAATCAAGGCGAGGACCAGCATCGAAGTAAAGTTTTCCGTCGAATTGCACTGCGCGCTCTGCCTCTCCGAGAGGTGAGCTCACAAATCGTGGAGAACCGTCTTTAAAGGCCATCTCTACAGGAGGAGTGGACGGAGGTTTCTTAGTCACCGCACTCTCCTGGTTATCTTTTGTCTCCTTGACGTAGCGGTTGTGCCAGGCCCGCTCCGAGTTGTTGATTGCCGGAGCCTGTTTGTCGTCCATCGGAAGTCTCATCAGGAGACGTTCATCCGGGAACCATTGCTCATGGCTCTTTTGAGTTTTTTCCCACTTCAGCTCTAAATTCGCAGATTTCGCTTTCAGCGACTCGAAGTGCTTTTCCTCAGAAGAAATCTTTTCACTCAACTGATCAAGTGAACTCTGTTGCGGCCGCGTAGGCGCGTATATCCACGGCGCAGAGTTTCCCCAGTCCATGGCGCGACCATCCTCAGGAATGCTGTTGAAATAAGCGGAGAGTTGGTAGAACTCCTTTTGAGTAATCGGATCAAACTTGTGATTATGGCAGCGCGCACAGCCTACGGTCAGACCCATGAAGACTGTCGACGTCGTATCTACTCGGTCAACGACATATTCGACTCGATACTCTTCGGGAACGATTCCGCCTTCCGCATTGGTGCGATGATTGCGATTAAAGGCGGTCGCAATCCTTTGATCGAGCGTTGGATTCGGTAAGAGATCGCCTGCAAGCTGTTCGATGATGAACTGATCGTAGGTCTTGTTGCTGTTGAAAGCAGCGATTACCCAATCCCGCCACCTCCACATGGACCGATCGCCATCTATCTGATAGCCATTCGTGTCGGCATATCGTGCCGCATCAAGCCAGCGGAATGCCATCCGCTCACCATAGCGTGGCGAGGCAAGCAGTCGATCGACGACTTTCTCGTAAGCGAGAGGTGACTTGTCCGAGAGAAACGCATCGATTTCCTGCGACGTTGGTGGAAGACCGGTCAAGTCGAGCGAAACTCGACGGATAAGCGTCTCGCGATCTGCCTCAGGGGATGGTTGAAGACCTTCCTTTTCGAGCTTTGCAAGTACGAACCTGTCGATAGCATTCCTGGACCAGGTGCTGTTCCGCACGTCAGGCAGAGGATGCCGAACAGGCTTGATGAATGACCAGTGAGGCTGCGTTTGGACTGCCGCCGTCACAAGCAGAATCACGTTCAGAAATGCAAATACTCGCCAGTTCATCGATTGATGGGTACCAGAATAATCGTTTTCACGCGAGGGCGGGAAGACGATGAAGAAAAAAAGAGAGCGATTTGCGGTAGAATAGACATTATGCCGGTTCAACGCAACGACTGGTCACTGCAGCGCAAGGGATACATTGATCAACAGCGTCACAAGGAGCGCATTCAAGAGGCCATTCGAAAGAATCTCGGCTCTATTGTATCAAACGAATCGATCATTCTTTCCGATGGCCGCAAGACCGTGAAGGTCCCGATTCGTTCGCTCGATGAATACAAGTTCCGGTTCGACCATCGCAAACGCAAGCACGTAGCACAAGGGGACGGCAAGACCAAAGTCGGCGATGTCATCGGCCGTGAAAATCAGAACCAGGGACAAGGCACCGGACAAGCAGGCGACAGTCCAGGAATAGACTACTACGAAGCCGAAGTCGACATCGATTCCATCGCTGCGCTCATTTTTGAGGACCTCCAGCTTCCGTTTCTCGAAGATAAGGCCAAGCAGGCGATTCAATCTAAAACGACGAAGTTTACAGAAATCCGCCGCGTTGGCCCTCTTTCGAATCTCGATAAACGCCGAACCCTAATGGAGAACTTGAGGCGCCAGGCTCGTGAACAGGGCGAGGCGCGCCTTGGCCCAATCCGTAAGGAAGATCTGCGATTCAAAAGCTGGGAAGAAGAAATCAGGTATGAATCCAATGCCGTGGTCCTGGCACTCATGGATGTCTCAGGAAGTATGGGTGAATTCAAGAAATACATTGCCCGCAGCTTCTTCTTCTGGATGGTGAGATTCCTCAGGACAAAGTACGACCACGTAAAGATCGTTTTCATCAGTCATCACACCGAAGCCAAGGAAGTCAGTGAAGAGGCATTCTTCACCCAGGGTGAGTCCGGGGGAACAGTAGTTAGTTCCGCGTATAAATTAGCCTTGGACATAATCGGCGAACGCTACCATCCTCGCGACTGGAACATTTATCCTTTCCACTTTTCGGATGGTGACAATTATTACTCCGATAATGAAGATGCTGTGCGACTGGCCGATCTTCTGATTGAAACCTGCAATCTTTTCGGCTACGGCGAGATCGGCGAGGAAGGTGCAGGGAGCTACAGGCGCGGGTCGGGAGCCCTTCTTTCAATCTTCAATGATCGACTGAAGAACAAAGATCGTTTTATTGGCGTGAGGATTGATGACAAGCAGGATGTCTACCCTGCCTTGAAGCAGTTCTTTGGAAAGCGCGGAATTACAGCCTAGACTTTGTCACATCAAAAGCCGAGCGAGCGGCAGGTTCCGCAGTGATCGCAGAGCTTACCCTTTTCAATTGAGCATTCCTTCGTTTCGAGAAACTCGACAAGTTCCCTTACCGCAGATTGAGCTTCTGTCGCTTCACCGACATTGAAAAGCTGCTGGCTCGGATGCACCTCGGACTCGTAGACTGCTGAAGTCCACGGCGCGAAATATTGACCTGGAGCGGAACTCGAAGTTGTTGAGCTCGCAGCGTCAGACTCAACGATAGCTGTATTCAATCGTCGCCTCACGTTGCTGGCGATTTGTTCAATCAGTTTTTCATTCATCCGATGATTCTCGCTCACGCTTTACCCAAATCCACCTCATCGACGACTCCAACAATCGCACTATCGATCGCCGCGCCCTGTTCTCCCGTTGCGGCCGTCGAGGCCGCCCATCCCTCCTGAACCACAAGCACTATATCTCCCTCTCCAGCATCAACTGAATCGAGCGCAAGCATTGTAGTGCCCCGAGATGACCCATCAGGATTAATCGGCTGGACGAGCATTATGCGCGCGTTGTCGTATCGAGCATTTTTCTGAGTTGCAACTACGTTTCCAAGTACGCGTGCCAGGATCATGACGATTTCCTGAATACATGACCGGGTGAATCTACGATGCCAATTATCGTGCAGTCAGTAGGCACCAAGCCTCCTTCGAAAGGAAAGCTTGCTTCTTTTCCCCGGCACCAGAAGACTAGTTCACCCGGACCGGCTCCGACAGAATCAATTGCCACCATCGGCCGTCCAGCATTCTGCAAACCTCCGTCAAGGTTTTGTACGATGAGAAGTTTTCGTCCTTCGAGTTCGCTGTT
>Ga0207681_10002484_pt1 | contig 11702 bp, 9 predicted proteins | sample KBSS53metaG_FD_184324 | JGI IMG/M metagenome (GOLD analysis project Ga0207681, IMG submission 184324) | Switchgrass rhizosphere microbial communities from Kellogg Biological Station, Michigan, USA - KBS S5-3 metaG (SPAdes) (version 2) | ecosystem: Host-associated > Plants > Roots > Rhizosphere >... | reverse complement strand
CGTTTTGCGCTCGATCGCGCGTTGCCGGGCGTCAATCATCAGGGCGTTATCGCGCGGACTGCCGCCGCTGCTTATCGCGACGCGGAAGAGTTGCTTGACGAACTAAGCGCAAAGGTCGGCACGGACGAACCGCCGCTCGTGCTTGGTTTAGACGCAGTCGAAGACCCGCGAAACCTCGGCGCGATCCTTCGCACCGCTGAATGCGCCGGCGTCGGCGGAGTCTTTATTCCCGAGCGACGGGCGGTGGGCTTGACCGGCACGGTTGCCAAGGCTGCGGCCGGCGCCCTCGAACACATCGCGGTTGCTCGCGTCACTAATTTGGTCCAATTGATAGAGCAGTTGAAACAACGTAACATCTGGGTGATTGGCGCAGCCGCGGATGCTACTTCCGATTACACTCAGTGGGACTGGACCGTGCCCAGCGCGTTGTTTCTGGGAGGCGAGGGAAGTGGCTTGCATCGCCTGGTCCGGGAACGATGTGACTCGTTAGTTCGTATTCCTTTGCTCGGGCAGATTGAGTCGCTCAATGTTTCGGTAGCCGCGGGAGTCATTCTCTACGAAGCTCTGCGACAAAGGACCGCGAAGTCAAAACAGTGAGTTCGGCGGGTGGTGATCCTTCCGTGTGATTCGGCTGGATTTCGTGTAGTTTCGTGGTAAGTCTTCCCTGGTAAACAAACGTACGAACGACGAAGCAACACGAAAACAGAGCAAACCAAACGGATCACGAGCAGTTGGAGGAGGCCAGAATGTTTTGTCCTAAATGCGCCGCGCAGAATGTTGACGGCGCGAGCTTTTGCCGGGTCTGCGGCGCGAATGTAAGTCTCGTATCGCAAGCGCTAACTGGACAATTGCCAGAGGCCAGGGCCGACGACTACGGTTCGCGCCGCCTTCGTCGCCGCATCAGAGAACGCGAACGCATCGAGCCGAGCATGGAGAAGGGAATCATGAACGTCTTCATGGGCATCGGCTTCATCATTGCGGCGCTGGCGATCATGTTTAAGTTTCCCTCCGGAGTTTTTTGGGGATGGAGTCTGTTCATTCCGGGTTTTTCACATCTGGGTCGGGGCGTGGGGTCGATAGTGGCTGCCCGGCGTCACGAGACTGCGAGTTTGACCGACCCTAACACCGTCGCTTACTTCCCGAACGATCGCGGCAGCGCCACCGCTCCGATGTTGTCCGGTCCAAACGTCCGTAACACCGGCGAGCTACGACCTCCTGTACCCAGCGTGACGGAAGGGACCACGCGGCACCTCGGCGCGGAAGCGCCCACCCGACATTTCGACGAGTGAATTAGTCTCGGAAACAATAGCCGCTCGTCGCTCAAATGGATTCGTCACCTCCACGCCTTTGCATTTCTCTTTGCGAGTCAACCGTTGCGGCTCTCGAAGGCGCGATTAGCGCCGCCAGTGAAGTTTCTAATCTGTTGGAAGTGAGATTGGATTGTCTCGATCGAAGCGAGCTTCAAAACCGGTCGAGTCAGATAACCAAACTTTTCGAACAAAGCCGCGCCGAGTTCATTCTCACGTTCCGCTCGCCGCAAAGCGACCGCCAGGATGTCGACGACGAAACGCGCCGCGCGTTTTGGTCGGACGCGATTTTCTCTAACAGCCTTTTCGATGTTGATTTGGACCTGGCCGAAAAGCTCAACGTTACTGAAAGCCCAATTGCTTTACCAATCGATTGGCGCCGCACTATTTGTTCCTACCACGATTTCAGCGGTGTGCCGGCGCATTTGGATCAAATTTACGATCGGCTCGCCGCCACGCCCGCTCGCATTTTGAAAGTCGCCGTACAAGCCGACGATGCGATCGATTGTCTTCCCGTTTTCAATCTACTCGAACGCGCGCGTGCCGAAGGCAGGGAGATGATCGCAATCGCGATGGGTGTGCCTGGCGTTGCGACGCGTATCTTAGGACCATCACGCGGCGGATACCTGACGTACGCGCCTCTGAAAACGGAAAGCGCCACGGGGCCGGGGCAACTCTCCGCGAGCGAGCTCAAACGTGTCTACCGTTTCGACAAAATAGATCGGCAGACGAAAGTTTTTGGATTGATCGGGCTGCCCATTTCGCATTCCCTCTCTCCCTACATGCACAATGCCGCCTTCGCTGCAGCGGGCACGAACGCGGTTTATGTTCCGTTTGAAGTTCGCGATGTTCATGCTTTCCTAAAGCACATGATTCATCCGCGCACACGCGAGCTTAGCTGGAACATTCGCGGCTTAAGCGTGACCGCCCCACACAAGTTTGCGGTTATGGATTCTCTTGACTGGATCGAACCTACTGCTTTGGAGGTTGGCGCAGTTAATACCATTCTGGTCGATGACAACGAATTGCACGGCTACAACACTGACGCGGCGGGTTTCATCAAGCCGCTCCAGGCAGCGCTTGGAGATTTACGTGGAGCGCGTTGCGCGGTGATCGGTGCGGGAGGTTCGGCGAGTGCTGCGCTGTTCAGTCTCAAATCAGCCGGCGCCGCTGCGGCGATCTTTTCCCGAGACCCAGCGAAAGCGAGAGAGATCAGCGAACGCTTTGGGGTTGATTCGATGATGCTGGAAGACGCGAGCTTCGCGGGCTTCGACGTAGTCGTGAACGCCACTCCCGCAGGGACCGTGGGACCGCTCGTGAACGAAACACCGGCGAGCGCGTTTCAACTTCGCGGTGCGCGCCTCGCGTACGACTTAGTTTACAATCCCAGTGTGACTGCGTTTTTGCGCGAAGCGACGGAGGCTGGTTGCGGGACGCTTGGTGGTTTGGCAATGCTGGTGGGGCAGGCGGAGGAACAGTTTGAGCTGTGGATGGGCCAGGCGCCGGGCGAGGGGGTTATGAATGAGGCTGCGCAACGGCGATTGTCCACAGGATCTGAAATTTGGAATTTGGAATCTGAAATCTGAAATCTGGAATCTGGAATCTGGAATCTGGAATCTGGAATTTGAGATTTCATATTTGAGATCTGAAATCTGAGATTTGAGCATGAACGAACGCTACAGTCGACAAATTCTCTTCAACGGCATCGGCAGCGACGGCCAGCACCGTTTGCAGCAGTCGCGCGCGCTGATCGTAGGCTGCGGTGCCCTCGGGTCGGCGCATGCCGAAAGTTTGGCGCGGGCCGGCGTCGGCAAACTTCGCATCGTCGATCGCGATTTTGTTGAAGCCTCAAATCTGCAACGCCAGACTATGTTCACGGAAAGCGACGCAGCGGAACGCCTGCCCAAGGCGGTCGCCGCCGCTGCCCATATCGCCGAGATAAATGCGGACATCGAAGTTGAACCTGAAATAGTCGATGTTAATTATTCCAATATCGAACGGCTTATCCAGGACTGCGACGTCGTGCTCGACGGCACCGACAACTTCGCCACGCGCTATTTGATCAACGACGCTTGCGTCAAGCACGCGATTAATTGGATCTACGGCGCGGCGGTTGGATCTTACGGCGTAACAATGACGATCCAGCCGCATCTAACGCCCTGTCTGCGCTGTGTGTTTGAAACTGCGCCGCCGGCAGCCGCCGCCCCAACCTGCGACACCGCCGGCGTGATCATGCCAATCATCAGCGTGGTGGCCGCAGTGCAGGTCGCTGAAGCCATGAAGTTGCTAACCGGGCAGCGTGAAAGTTTGCACCGCTCGCTGATGCAGTTTGATGTTTGGCGAAACGAGTGGCGGAAGATTAATCCTGGTCCACCGTCGCCGACCTGTCTGACCTGCGCGCTCGATCGTTACGAAACGCTCGAGCCGGAGTCAGCCGATCTGGCGGCTGTGTTATGCGGACGAAACGCGGTACAGATTTCACCAGCCCAGGGCACGCACTTGGACTTTGAAAAACTTGCGGAGCGGCTACGCGCTACCGGCGACGTTAAGTTCAACGATTATCTGTTACGGTTTCGCACCGGAGAATTTGAATTAACGGTCTTTCAAGACGCGCGCTCCATCATTCGCGGCACAGACGAGATCACGATTGCGCGATCGCTTTACGCAAAATACATAGGAAACTAAAACTACAAATGCTTCAAGCCATACGGGGACAACTCAAAAATCTAAGCGCTCTTTCCACCCTTCTCCTGCTGTTTGCAATCGTCGCGAGTGCGGGCCAGCCCGTGATTTGGGAAACATCTGGCCGCGCTGATTTATTGAAGGGCGACGCTCGCGGCATTTCCATCAGCGACACGGGCATGTTGATGCTGGCGCCGAAGCTGACCGAAATTTTCAATACCGAGCAGGCTTTTGTGTGGTCCAGTACCGTCGACGCGCAGGGAAATGTTTACCTTGGCACTGGCCATGACGGAAAAATTTTTAAAGTTTCAGCGGACGGCCGCGGTTCTTTGTTTTATGACGCGGCGGAGTTGGATGTAACCGCGCTTGCCACCGGCCGTGACGGCGCGGTTTACGCCGGCACGTCACCGGACGGCAAAGTCTATCGGATAACTTCGGATGGCCGAGCGGAGACGTATTTCGATCCGGGTGACAAATACATCTGGTCGCTCGCAGTGATGAACGACGGAGCGCTCGCCGTGGGCACCGGCGACAACGGCAAGCTTTATCGCGTGCGCGCGGCCGGCGCCAAACCCGAGTCTTCCTTGTTGATTGCTACCAATCAAACGCACGTCATCTCGCTTGCCGTCACCGCCCAGGGGGATTTGATTGCCGGCACCGATCCGGGCGGACTGGTGCTGCGCATTTCCCCCGACGGGAAGGCCTTCGCGTTGTTCGACGCAAGCCTGCGAGAAATACATGCCCTGGCCACCGCTCCCGACGGTTCAATTTATGCACTTGCTTTGAGCGACGCCGCGGCGGCAACCCGGGGACAAACTGTGGCTGCGCCGGCTGCGACCGCAGACGCCTCAACCGGAACGCCAAGCACCACGGTAACGATCACTGCAATCGACGAGAGTGGAACGCCGATTCCAACCCAGCCTCAGCCGGCGCGCAGTCGCAACGACGTCTCAACAGCTCGAAGTGCAGTGTTTCGAATTTTGCCAGATGGCGGCGCGGATGTTGTTTGGAGTTCAACTTCCGTCACCGCTTTCTCAATCGCGCCCGGATTGCGCGGCGACAGCGTCTTGATTGGAACCGCAGACAAGGGACGCATCTACTCAGTCACCAACGACGGACGCGACACGCTCCTGCTGCAGTCAAGCGAAGCACAGATCTCTTCGTTTGTAACTCGCGGCGATCAGATTTATGCGGCGTCGAGCAATCAGGGAAAACTGTTTCGCTTCGGTTCAGAGTTGGTTGCCGAAGGTTCGTATGAATCGCCGGTGCGCGACGCGAAGTTGACGGCGAGCTGGGGACGTATCTGGTGGACCGGTGCGGGCAATGTTGAGCTGCAGACGCGCAGCGGAAACGGCGAACGGCCTGATGCGACCTGGAGCGAGTGGAGCAGTCCCTATCGCAATCCCCAAGGGAGTTTGGTCTCAAGCCCACGCGCACGATTTGTTCAGTGGCGCGCCACGTTGCGCTCGAGTGGAGCGAGCGGGCAAACGTGGATGGAGGATGCGAGCCTGGCATACCTGCCGCGAAATGTCGCGCCGGAAGTGTTATCGATCAGTTCATTGCCTATCGGAGTAGGTTTGCAGCAGACGGCACAAATCCAGGTTGATCCAAACGTCGAATCTTCAGGTCTCGATCCGGCTCTGTTCGGCGCGGTTGCGCAGGTAGCTCCGCGGCGTTTGTTCCAGCGCGGCGCCCGTTCTTTTCAATGGCAAGCTGAAGATCGAAATGGCGACACGCTCGAATATGCAATTTACTACCGGCCGCTAAACGAAACTACGTTCCGCTTATTGAAAGACAAGCTGCGTGACAACTTCTACACGATCGATGGGGCAACGCTGGCGGATGGCCGGTACGTCGTAAAGATCATCGCCTCGGATGCACCGGATAATCCGAGCGGGCAGTCGCTGTCGGGCGAGCGCATCAGTGAGCCGGTAGATATCGACAACACGCCGCCGGTTTTGCGAGTAGTTACCTCGCCCCAAACCGGCAGTGGCGCGCGCGTAGTTTTCGAAGTGGATGACGCTACCGGCAAGATAAGGCGAGGCGACTTCAGCGTTGACGGCGCGCTCTGGACGCCGCTTTTCCCGGTTGATGGCATTGCTGACAGCGGCCACGAACAGTATGCAATTGACCTCCCGTCGCTCGGGCCCGGTGAACATACGGTCAGCTTGAGGGCCTTTGATGGCAGTGGAAATGTTGGTACGCTGAGCGTGACGTTGCGCCGTTAACGGTTTCGCCCGACTGCACGATACCGTGCGATCCGTTGCAAAAAGGGTACGACGATCGGGTCTGGTGGCCTCGAATTGTTCTGTTAGGCGAGTGGATAGGACAATCCGGGCTGTGAGGTTTACTGGCACCGTTATTGCTGAATTGGCAGCGGCGCTTCTCTTACTCTCCCTCCCATGCGCGCCGAAAAAGCATGAGGAGGACAGGAACGTGATGTTGAAATTGAGACAAAAAATAGCGGCGGTGGCAATCGGTTGTTTCGTGGCCACCGGTGCGTTTGCCCAAAAACAGGGCGAACGTCCCCCCAAACCGCCGAATACGGTGATAGTCGCCCCAAAGGGCGAGAAGCCGCCGCCGAGCAACAACAATCAGGGCGACAAGAAGCAAGGCGGCGACAAAAAGCCAAAAAACTGAGAGCAACCTCAGAGAACTGAAGCTTAGGGAATTTAGAGCAAGGTTTAGGGAGTTTGGAACAGGACCTAGGAATTAAGTTTTCAACGTGAGCGCAACGAAACCCACGGATCGAAGGATCGCGTGGGTTTGTTGTTGAACTGGTGCCCGCTAGTAGATTCGAACTACTGACCCCTCGCGTGTGAAGCGAGTGCTCTACCACTGAGCCAAGCGGGCGTCGGTGTGTCTTGAGTGCAGTGTACACAGCAAATTCTTTCACAGTAAAGTTGGCGAAGACATATTAGTCGCTCCCTGCCTTGAGGTGCCGGCCCGTTCGCTTGCCGCCTTGCGACTGTCTGTGAACCATATCTGCGAAATCCGCGTAATCTCTGGATATGTCCAGACAGACTTCACCACGTCGCATCGGCCGCATTCTCGCACTACTTTCTCTGGCCTTGATTATTACCGGGGTATTCGCCCAAGGCTTCGTCAGTGAACGACTGATTGATTTCAGTAATGCCACGACGACCGCGAACAACATCCTGGCGCACAAAGGCCTGTTCCAATTTGGCTTCACGGTCTATCTCATCGAAATGGCGTGCAATGTCGCGACTACTGCTCTTTGGTATGTCCTGCTGCGGCCGGTGAACCGCAGCATGGCTTTGGTCGCGGCCTTCATCGACCTCGGCGGTTGTGTGATCAAGACCGTTGCCCGCGTCTTCTTTATTGTTTCGCTGTGGCTGCTGCTCCATACCGGCTCTCCGGCGTTGAGCGGCTTCACGTCTGAACAAGTGCAATCGATCGCCCTTATCCTTCTGAGAGTGAATAACTCCGGCGCCGCTACCGCCATGGCGTTCTTTGGTTTCTCGGTGACGCTGAATGGCTACCTGATGTTCCGTTCAACCTTTCTGCCGCGCTGGCTCGGTGTGTTGTCGATGCTTTGCGGAATATGCTGGCTGACCTTTCTCTATCCACCGCTCGGCTCCCGCGTGTTCACGTTCGCCGCGCCCGTTGGTCTGTTGAGTGTGATAGTCATGATCCTGTGGCTCCTCATCCGCGGCGTCGATGAAGATAGATGGCGATCGCGAGCTGCCGCTGCGTCTGATATCTGACATCTGATGCTTTACGCGACCTAATACCTGACATTACCCGTTGATGATGCCATCCTTGCCCGAGGCGAATTGCAATGATTGGTAGTTAGATCCTGGGGCTTACGCCCCAGGCTTAGCTTTCGCCTGCTCCGCAGGCTGAAAGCAAAGTCGACGGGTTCGATGAGACGTCAACGGCCCATCGCCCACTCGGAACATGGCTTAGCTCGATCAGTGGGAGAGGTCACCGGGACGAAGGCACGCTTGCGGATTTCCGCTCTCCGCGATTCGGCCGTGGCTCGCGCCTGGCGGGCGGATTCGAGCACCGCTGATTGCGAGGCTCCCGCGATCACGCCCATTGTTGCCGCGTGTACCATCCGCTCCTTGTCCGACTTCGTCACAAACTCTCTTTGAGCTCTTTGGATCAACAGTAGCTGCTGACGCCAGTACAAGACTCCGCCGAAGTGGTCGGCCGCGTCGGCAGTTGGGCCTGCGGGATCTCCGTCGCCTGTTGGTCGACGCGGTTGATATTGTCGGTAATCATCATGCGAGCGTCATGTTCCGCATGCTCAACTTCCGACTTCAACCAGAGCAGTTCACGGAAGTCTGCTTCAGTGATCTTCATCCCCGCGAGCGCTTGTGTCGCCTTCGGGCTCGTTAAAATTGTCGAGAGGTGTTCGCTGGCGCGCGGGGATAGGCAGTCGTCGTATCCGAGTTGCACTGCACGACTGAGAGCGGTGATCGCATTGTCATTCTCGTTCAGCGCGCCATACAGTTCCGCGATCTCATACTCGCTTCCTGCCATGAGCCACGCAGGCGCCCCCGGCTGCGCCTGTAGTTTCTTGTAACCGTTAATCGCCTCACGATACTGTTGATTGCTGCTTAACTCGCTCAGCTTTATCAGTTGATCAATGTAGTCCTGCTGTGCGCTCTGGACGCGAGCAGCAATCAGGAGCGAAAAGAAAAAGATCGAAATCAGTGAAATACGAAACATGGCACCCCCCCTTTGTCCGACAAGTCAATAGCGCCCGTCAAAGAACTCACTGACATCATGTTAGCGGCGAAGGCCGGCAGGCGTCAAAAAGTGTGCCTTCGAGCAACAAGGCCGATTATTAATTACCACTTAATTGATAACCTTCGCGGTACGAGAGTGTGAGTCCCGATGTCCCCTCTGGCTTGTTGACACGAACCTTAAGCCTCCGCCATTTCTTTCCAGCCACATCACTTGAATAAAAACCAAGCGTGTATTGCTGGCGCAACTCATAGGCGATCTGCGTGCAGATGCCTGTCAGCTCTGTTTCGTTCTCAGTCTTTGGGATGTAGGTAGCGCCTCCGCTTGCGCGAGACAATTCTTCCAGGACAGCGCGACCGAGGGCGGCGTCGGAATTGAGTAGAAATGATCTGCTGGCCGTTTGCCGTGTGATGTCTTCAAAGACCCACCGACCGTAGCCGGCGAGTCGATCTGTGGCCGGATCTGCGATGCCAATTGCGTAAATCTGTACATCAAAGGTTCTGAGCCGATTACGCAGCTCTTTGTAATTGTGCTGGCTGCGCTCGTCCGCCCCGTCCGAGATGATCAATAAAGCCTTCTTGAGATTTCGGGCATTACGGAGTCGCTCACTTGCCAGATAAACAGCGTCGTAAAGAGACGATGGCCCGCCCGGCTTTACGAACTGCAGGTGGTCCAGGACTTGATTCACTGTTGGGATGAACTCTGAAGTAAGCGCGCCGTGTTGGCTAAAAGCCAGGAAGAAGAAATCGTCCCGATTGCTCAGCCCGCCAGTGAATTGCTTTATGGCGGTAATCATGGCGCGCATTTTGTCGGGCGTCGTTTCATGGATTTCGTAAATAATCCCAAGCGAAACCGGAGACGCATCCGCCGAAAAGTGGACAATCTGCTGCTTAACCCGGTTGTCATAAATTTCGAACTGATCGCGGGCGAGACCTTTCACGTAACGACCTTTACTGTTAGTGACTGTGACATTGAGAGTGACCAGGTTAGTTCCTACAACCACACGGTCGTCCTGGCCTGAACGGTTTGACTGAGACTGGGCGAACGCGGATATTGATAACAATACCAAGCTGAGCAACACGACATACAACTGAATTCCTTTTTGCATATCAACCAGTGCCTCACTTCTACGAATGATGCGATGGCCCGCCACCATTGGGGCAATCACTATGCCCCTGAAGTCGTTGTTGTGGTCCTGCGTTGTGCAGAGTATTCCGAGAGAAGGCTGGGGAACTTTCCCAAGACGCTGCGGAAAACGTCGCAGGATTCCGCAGGCCGAACTGCGCTTGGAAGGATTTCGCCGCGACAAGTTCATCGTCTCTGCGGTATATCCCTTGCGACATCGAGGGCGGCAAACCATGCGCGAAACAGTGATCGCCGAATATCACAGTACGCTGGCCCGAGATGAGGGGCTGACACCGCAGTTCTTCGCCCGCCTCAAAAGTAAGATGCGCGAGCGTAGGCTGGTTTATGGTGCTCGCGAGATCAGCGTTGCTCTTCGACCGCACCTGCTCACCCGAACACAATACGCGCTCCTGGTCGAGTCGTCTCAGGTGCTCGCCGGCGCTTTCGAACGAGTGGCCGCTGCGTTACTGGCTGAACCGGCGCGAATGCAAACCGTGGGACTCACGGAGCGCGAGATCAAACTGGCGTTGGTTGAGCCGAAGCATTCCGCATTAGCCGGGACATCGCGACTCGACGCTTTTGTTAATGGCCACCAGATAAAGTTTGTTGAGTACAACGCGGAGAACCCTTCCAGTCTCACGGACCAGGCTGGCCTCAACGAAGTTCTGCTGGAAGTTGGTGCTATGCGGGAAATGACAGCGCGTTACCCACTAACGCAATTCCGGCCGGCAGAACATCTTCTCAACGAGCTGCTCGACACCTTTAGCGAGTGGGGCGGGTCTGGCGTGCCGAATATCGCGATACTCGATTGGCATGACTTACCCACGGCCGACGAGTTTGCCCTGTTGCAGGAATTTTTCATGAGCCGCGGCGTCCCAACGGTGATTTGCGCACCGGAACAACTTGATTATGAGCAGGGAAGACTACGCTGTGGTTCCTTCCCGATCGATGTTGTTTACAAGCGGGTCATCATCAATGAGCTACTCGCGCGCTGCGACGATTCACATCCGCTCATCCGCGCCTATATCGCCGGTGAGGTGTGTCTCGTGAATACCTTTCGTTGCAAGCTGGTCCATAAGAAGGCGAGTTTTGAATTACTGACTGACGAACAAAACGGCTGGTTCAATTCCCGTGAGAGGGAAATTATTCGGCGTAACGTGCCCTGGACGAGACGTGTCGCTCAACGAAAAACGAAACACTGGGGACGGGAGGTCGATCTAGTTGAGTACCTTCGAAAGCACCGCGCGCAATTTGTCCTCAAGCCCAACGACGACTACGGTGGTCGCGGTGTCTTTTTTGGCGATAGCGCATCCCCGGCCGACTGGGATGTGGCTTTATCGAGGGCGCTCGAGGGCGACTATGTAGCGCAGGAAAAGGTCGAACTCCAAACAGAAATCTTTCCTATCTTTGACGACAGCCGCTGGGGGTTGCAGCCAATGTACGTTGACACCAATCCATTTTTATTTCGTGGTCGCGTCGAGGGCGTCATGGTGCGTTTGTCCGATTCTCCGGTGGTCAACGTGACGTCAGGTGGTGGTGAGGCTGGATTCTTTGTCATCGAAGACCAATCCTAAAGTGACACTAAGCAGCACAGCAATTCCTCAAACTTCAGATCGGTAGCTGGGGAACTTTCCCAAGACGCTGCGTAAAACGTCGCAGAATTCGGGGCGCCGAACCGTGTTTAGGACGATTTGTGCCGACAAGTTGACCCATCTCGGCGGTATACCTCTTGCGAATCTTCTAATTCCAGGTTCAGCGCGCGGGCTCACTGTCCGCCGAGAATTGGAGTAAGCGCGATGAAAAAGAAGGCAAGAATTCTAATCGGCTACGACGGATCGCATTGCGATCCGTCGTAGCCGATTAGAATTCTTG
>Ga0207681_10002483_pt1 | contig 11708 bp, 10 predicted proteins | sample KBSS53metaG_FD_184324 | JGI IMG/M metagenome (GOLD analysis project Ga0207681, IMG submission 184324) | Switchgrass rhizosphere microbial communities from Kellogg Biological Station, Michigan, USA - KBS S5-3 metaG (SPAdes) (version 2) | ecosystem: Host-associated > Plants > Roots > Rhizosphere... | reverse complement strand
GGGTTCTGCAGGTCGTTCTTCTTGATGTAGTCCCAGACCTTCTTCACCACTTCGCTGCGCGGCAGCTTGTCCGACCCGACGATCTCGGCCAACTCGGGTGAGGGCTGAACGGGGGCGGTGATGCCGCCGCGTGCGCCGCCGGCCGGCTTGCCCGTCTTCTTCACTTTGGCAACGGCGGCCTTGGTTTCCTGCTCGCCTCGCTGTTCACGCGTTTTCGCCATCGTCCTCGTTCCTTTCTCCAGCACCGTCTTCGCGCCCGTTCGAGCGAACACATGATGTCCGCGCGCAACAAGTCACGAATCGGCAAGATGTTGCCTGCAGAACCGCTCAACTCTGCTTCGGAGCGGAAGACAAGCCCGAAGGTTGTGCTACATCGATCTGGCACGGCAAGGAGAACACCGTGGAAATACGCGTCGATGATCTGAGCGGCGAGCCGACGCGCGATCTCCTGCGCATCCACTTGCAAGGCATGCACGCCAACACCCCGGCGGGGCACGTCTTCGCGCTCGATCTGTCCGGCCTCAGCACGCCCGACGTCACGGTATGGAGTGCGTGGCGCGACGACCGGATCCTCGGCATCGGCGCGCTCAAGCAACTGGACGCTACGACCGGCGAGATCAAGTCGATGCGCACCCACCCCGACCACTTGCGCCAAGGCGTCGCGGCCCGACTGCTCGATCGCATCATCGAAGAGGCGATCGAGCGCGGACTCACCACCCTGAGCCTGGAGACGGGCACCGGCGAAGCCTTCGAGCCGGCCCTGGCGCTCTACCGGCGGCGCGGCTTCGTGCCGGGTCCGGCCTTCGGCGACTACGCGGCGAGCGACTTCAATCAGTTCCTGCACTTGCCGCTCTCCTTGGCCGCGCGGGATCGCCGCGCGCCCTGACCCGAGCGCCGAGCGAGAGTCGTCGGGCGCTCCGTCTTCATCGCACGGCCACGTTTCGGCACCCGACGGCCCTTCGTGCATTTTGCTCCCGGAAGAACACAACCGGGGAGCGCTTCATGGTCGACAAGTCGGAGAAGGTCGTGCTGCTGGCGCGGCTCGGTTACGGCGTGCGCGGGCTGGTCTACATCCTGCTAGGCTACCTGGCGATCTCCTCGGCCAGCGAGCGCCAGGTGAGCAACGGCACGCGCGGATCGCTCGAATACTTGCAGTCGATCCCCGGCGGCACGGCGATCCTCTCGCTCGCCGCTGTCGGCCTGTTCGGCTACGCGCTCTACAAAGTCATCGCCGCGACGTTCGACACCGAGCATTACGGCCATGACGCCAAGGGCATCGGCCACCGCGCCGCCTATTTCGGCAGCGCCTTCATCTACATCGGACTCGCCTGGACCGCCTTGCGCCTGGCGGAAGGGGCTCGCGTCGACAGCAGCGACCAGACCCGCGAATGGGCGGCCAAGGCGCTCACGTTCGATCTTGGTCCGGTGGCGCTGGGCATCGCCGCGATCGGACTGCTGGTGGGCGCCGGAGTGCAGGCCAAGAACGCGATCGACAAAGGCTTCATGAAGCACATCTCCTCGCGCGCCCCCACCGGCACGTGCTGGATCGGGCGCTTGGGGCTTTCCGCGCGAGCGGTCGTGTTCGCGTTCATGGCCTGGTCGCTCGCGCGCTCGGCCTGGTTCGCGAACAGCGCCGAAGTGCGCTCGCTCGGGCAGGCGCTGATGGACTTTCGCGAGATGGGGTTCGTGTTCACCGTGGTTGCCGCCGGGCTGGTGCTGTTCGGCGTGTTCAGCGTCATCACCGCGCGCTACCGCATCATCCCCGATCCCGACCCGCATCTGAACATGCACCTGCGCACCGCCTGAGCGTCTACCGCCCGCGCCGGGTGCCGGGCCGAACGCTCATTGCCTGGCTCGCCGAGGCTAACTGGGGCCTAGACTGGGCCAGACGCTGTGTGCCTGGCTACCCCTTATGGGCTGTGCCTTGCGCAGGAACTGCCTCGGCCGGCTGGCCGGCGCAGCTCACTTGCCCCAGCGAATCGAACGCCACCCGCTCGCTCGCATCGTGAATGACGAGGCGGCTGGGCCAGGAATCCTTGCCGCCCGGCCCGCGGCCCTGGTTGCCCGCCTGGGCGACCAGTTCGATCCAGTTCGACATACCGATATAAGTCGAGAACGCGCCGGAGGGCAGCTCGGCGCTGCCGCCCTTGACCGCGAGCGGCTCCAGCTTGCCATCGATCTTCAGGTAGCCGCGATCGGCCTGGGCCACGAACAGCGGCTGCTCTGCGGGATTGTCGCCGGGACGGAACATGCAGCCGCTGCGCGCCAGGTCATAGCGGTCGATGTCGTCGGCGGTGAACGGCTCGGGGCGGATCGGCTTGAACGGCGCCTTGCTGAGTTTCTCGACCAGCGCCACGTCCTGCGCGTCGTGCGCCGCCTTCTTGGCCTGGCTCTTGCCGCCGCCGCAGCCGCTCAGCGCCACGAGCGCCAGTACCGTCACCACCATCGCCTTGCGCATCATTTCCGCCCGAACAGTTTCTCGATATCCTGATGGGCAAGCTTAACCCACGTGGGGCGGCCGTGGTTGCATTGGCCCGAGCGGGGGGTGCGTTCCATTTCGCGCAGGAGCGCGTTCATCTCGGCGACCGAAAGCGCGCGGCCGGCACGGACCGAGCCGTGGCAGGCCATGGTGGCGAGCACGAGATCGAGCTTTTCGCCCAGCAACAGCGCGTCGCCGTGCTTGGCGAGATCGTCCGCCACGTCGCGCACCAGCGCCGCCGGATCGGCCTTGCCCAGCACCGATGGCACCGCGCGCACCAGCATCGCGGCGGGGCCGAAGCGCTCGATCACGAGGCCGAGTTCGGCGAGTTGCGCCGCCTTCTCCTCCAGCCGGTCGCAGTCGGGCTCCTCCAGTTCGACCACTTCGGGCAGGAGCAGCGCCTGGCTGCGGTTCGCGGCCGCCTGCGCGCCGGCAGCCTTGAGACGTTCGAGCACCAGCCGCTCGTGCGCCGCATGCTGGTCGACGATGACGAGCCCGTCCCCGGCCTCGGCGACGATATAGGTGTTGGCGACCTGCCCCCGCGCCACGCCGAGCGGGTATTGCTCCGCCGGCGCCTCGTGCGCTTCCTCGGCGCGGGCGGACGGGGGCGCCATGACTTGCGCCTCATAGCCGCGCCAGGCAGCGCTCGCCTCACGCACGCGGCTCGGTTCTGGCGCGTACTGGCGCGAGAACAGCGATTGGAGCGAAGGGGTCGGCGCCGGCGCGACGGGTTCGACCTGCCAGGCCGCCATCGCATCGGCGGCCGGCGCCTGCGCGCTCCTTTGCCCCTGCCCTTCGAGCGCATGGCGCAGCGCGCCGACGAGGAAGCCGCGCACGAAGGCGGGATCGCGGAAGCGTACCTCGGTCTTGGCCGGGTGAACGTTGACGTCGACGTCCTCGGCCGGGATCTCGAGGAACAGCGCCAGCACCGCATGACGATCGCGCGCCAGCATGTCGGCATAGGCGCCGCGCACCGCGCCGATCAGCAGCTTGTCGCGCACCGGCCGGCCATTGACGAACAGGTACTGGTGGTCCGCGACGCCGCGGTTGAAGGTCGGGAGGCCCGCGACGCCCGTGAGCCTGGCCGGGCCACGCTCGGCCTCGATGACGACGCCATCCTCGACCAGTTCGCGCGCGACCAGGCGGGCGACGCGGGCCGCAAGCCCCTCGTCCGGCTGCACCGCCAGCGCCTTGCGGCCGTCGTGCTCCAGCATGAAGCCGACCTCGGGGCGCGCCATGGCCAGGCGGCGCACCACGTCGAGACAGGCGGCGTACTCCGAGCGCGGGCTGCGCATGAACTTGCGCCGCGCCGGTACGCGCGCGAACAAGTCCTCGACGCGGATGCGGGTGCCCGGCGGCAGCGCGGCGGGACCGTCTCCCACGAGCGCGCCGTGGTCGACGACGCGCCGCCAGCCCTCGGCCCCGTCGCGCGGGCGGCTTTCCAGCGTGAGCCGCGCGACGCTGGCGATCGAGGGCAGCGCCTCGCCCCGAAAGCCCAGCGTCTCGACCAGCTCGATCCGCTCGTCGGGCAGCTTGGAGGTCGCGTGCCGTTCGAGCGCCAGCGCCATGTCGGGGCCGCTCATGCCGCAGCCGTCGTCGGTCACCTCGATCAGGTCGAGCCCGCCGCCGGCGAGGCGAACGGCGATGTTGCGCGCGCCCGCGTCGATCGCGTTCTCCACCAGCTCCTTGAGCGCCGACGCGGGGCGTTCCACCACCTCGCCGGCGGCGATGCGGTTGACGAGGTCCTCGGGCAGGCGGCGGATCTGGGGCATGGGGTTCCGGCAGGAGCGGTCCGCATCGGTGCGGGTGCCCAGACTAGCGACGAAATGAAGGCAATTCGAGACCGGCGCGCAGAATCCCACCGTGCTGTCGACACAAAATTTTGGCCTTTCTAGATGGCTTGGGTTAAGGGGTCCCCCTTCCTGACCCACTCCGGTTGCTTACCGCCTTTCAGCTGCGGGCAAGTGGCCGATTACCTATGGATTTTAGATGGCTTCGATCCTGTCACGATTCTTCCGGTTCGGCTCGCAGAACATGGCGATCGACCTGGGGACGGCGAACACCCTCGTCTACGTGCAGGACCGCGGCATCGTGCTCAACGAGCCCTCGGTCGTCGCCATCGAGACGCTGAACGGCATCAAGAAGGTCAAGGCCGTGGGCGACGACGCCAAGATGATGATGGGCAAGACGCCCGACAACATCGAGGCGATCCGCCCCCTGCGCGACGGCGTGATCGCCGACATCGAGATCGCGGAGGAGATGATCAAGCACTTCATCCGCAAGGTCCATGGCAAGAAGAGCCTGCTGCGCTATCCCGAGATCGTGATCTGCGTGCCCTCGGGCTCCACCTCGGTCGAGCGCCGCGCCATCCGTGACGCCGCAAGCAACGCCGGCGCCAGCCAGGTGCACCTGATCCTCGAGCCGATGGCCGCCGCGATCGGCGCCGACATGCCGGTTACCGAGCCGGTCGGTTCGATGGTGGTCGACATCGGCGGCGGCACCACCGAAGTCGCGGTGCTCAGCTTGCGCGGCCTCGCCTACACCACTTCGGTGCGCGTGGGCGGCGACAAGATGGACGAGGCGATCGTCTCCTACGTGCGCCGCCACCACAACCTGCTGATCGGCGAATCGACCGCCGAGCGCATCAAGAAGGACTACGGCATCGCCGTGATGCCCGCCGACGGCATCGGCGAGACGATCCACATCAAGGGCCGCGACCTCGTGAACGGCGTGCCCAAGGAAATCACGATCAGCCAGGCCAACGTCGCCGAGGCGCTGAGCGAGCCGATCGGCGCGATCATCGAGGGCGTGCGCATCGCGCTGGAGAACACCGCGCCCGAGCTCGCCGCCGACATCGTCGACCAGGGCATCGTCCTCACCGGCGGCGGCGCGCTGATCCAGGGTCTCGACGAGTACTTGCGCGAGGAGACCGGGCTTCCGGTCAGCGTCGCCGAGGACCCCCTCTCCTGCGTGGCGCTCGGCACGGGCCGGGCGATGGAAGATCCGATCTATCGCGGCGTGTTGATGACCGCCTGATCGCGTAAAGCCGGGGGCTAGTTGCAAGAGGGGTGGGCGCGCATCAGGGTGGGCGCGCCTGAGGAGGAGACCAGCGCATGGCGCCGCCCGCCAATCGGCGCTCCGGCTATTCCCGCAGGGCGCAGTACTCGATCTTTTTCAGCTACGCGGCGGGCGTGGTCGGCGCGCTGCTGGGCGTGATCCTGCTGGCCGTCTCGTTCTTTCAGCCGAGCCTTTTCGATACCGTGCGCACCTGGGCTGCTGATCTCGTCGCCCCGGCCGGGCAGGCGACCGCGTCCGCCCGCAATTCCAGCCGCGACTCGTTCCAGGTGATCGCCGGCTTCTTCAAGGCGGGCAGCGAGCACGCCAAGCTCGAGCGCGAGCTGGCGGAAGCCAAAGTGCGGCTGGTCCGGGCGCAGGCGGTGGAAGTCGAGAACCGCCGCCTCAAGGGGCTGCTCGGCCTCTCCACGCAGGAACCGCGCCCGGTCGCCACGGCGATGCTGACCAGTTCGACCGCGGCGAGCACGCGGCGCTTGGCGACGCTCTCGGCAGGGCGCGACAAGGGCGTGGAGAACGGGATGCCGGTACGCTCGGCGATGGGTCTCGTCGGGCGCGTCCTGAACGTCGGCCTCGGCACGTCGAGAGTGCTGCTGATCACCGACACCGAAAGCCTCGTGCCCGTGCGCCGCGCGCGTGACGGGGTGCCGGCGTTCGCGCAGGGAGCCGGCGACGGAACCTTGCGCATCAAGCTGATCAGCCTCGGCCTCAACCCGCTGCGCCGCAACGACGTGCTCGTCACCTCCGGCTCGGGCGGCCTCTACCGCCCCGGCACCCCGGTCGCGATCGTCACCCAGCTTACACGCGACGGCGCCATCGCCCGCGTGCTGGCGAACCCGTCCGATACCGATTACGTGATCGTCGAGGATCGTTTCGCCCCGCCGCCGCCCACTCCCAGCGAGCCGCCGCCGGAGGTCAAGTGAACCTGTTCGGCTGGCTCCCGCGCAACGCTCTTGCCCGGCAGCGGATCAATCGCGCGCCTTCGCCGCTGCTCGCCCGGGGCGTGCCCTGGGTCACGGTGATGCTGGGATCGCTGATCCCCAGCCTGATGTTGATCGCGTCCGGGCCGGTGCTGCCGCCGTTCGGCTTCCTGATCTTCATCTCCTGGCGCCAGCTGCGACCCGGCCTGCTGCCGATGTGGGCCGGCCTGCCGCTCGGCCTGTTCGACGATCTCTACTCGGGCCAGCCGTTCGGATCGGCGGTGCTGCTGTTCTCCGCCGCCACGATCGCGCTCGACATGATCGAGGCGCGGCTGCCGTGGCGCAACTTCTTCACCGAATGGCTGGTGGCGATCGGACTGATCATCGTCTATATCGCGGCCGGAGTGCTGCTTGCCAACATCCAGGGCGGCGCAACTCCGCTTCGGGTCATTGTGCCGCAGATCGTGATCTCCATCCTCGCCTATCCCCTCGTGGGCCGCTTCGTGGCCAAGTCGGACCGCTTCCGCCTGCTGCCCTTCGCGGAGATCCGATGAAGTTCTTCCGCGCCCGCCATGTCAGCATGGCAACCTTGCGCAACAGCTTCGACCGGCGCAGCATCGTCATCGGCTCGGTCCAGGGCGGGATCGGCGCGCTGCTTGCCGGGCGGCTGGGCTATCTCGCGATCGCCCAGAACGAGAAGTACAAGCTCGAGTCCGAGAGCAACCGCGTCAATCTCTCCCTGATCCCGCCCAGGCGCGGCTGGATCCTGGACCGGCACGCCCTCCCCCTCGCCTCGAACCGTGCCGACTTTCGCGTCGACATCATCCCCGAGCGCATGACCGGCGGAGCCGAGACGATCGGCGAACTCACCAAGCTGCTGCGCCTCACCCCCGTGCAAGTGCGCGATCTGCAGGACAAGCTGGAGAGATCGCATGGCTTCGCGCCGGTCGAGGTCGCCTCCGGGCTCGATTGGGACCGCTTTGCTGCGGTGAGCGTCCGCCTGCCCGAGCTGCCCGGGGTCATCACCCAGCGCGGCTTCTCGCGCTTCTATCCCACTGGGCCGTCGGTGGCCCACCTCATCGGCTATGTCGGCCCGGCGACGGCCGAGGAATACGACCGCGACCGCGACCCGCTGCTCATCACGCCGGGCTACAAGGTGGGCAAGGACGGCCTGGAAAAGGTCTTCGAAAAGGAGCTGCGCGGCCAACCCGGCGCGCGGCGCACCGAAGTGACCGCCACCGGCAAAGTCGTGCGCGACCTCGACTCGCGCGAGGATGTGCCCGGCCATCCGGTGAAGCTCACCATCGACGGCGCCCTCCAGGACTATGCGGCGCGGCGCATCGGCCTGCAATCGGCCGCGGTCGTCGTGATCGACTGCCACACCGGCGGCATCCTCGCGCTCTGCTCGATGCCCGCGTTCGATCCCAACAGCTTCGCCGACGGCATCGGCCGCCTCGAGTGGAAGATGCTGAACGACGACGACCACATCCCCTTGCTCAACAAGGCGATGCGCGGGCTCTACCCACCCGGATCGACGATGAAGCCGATGGCGACGCTGGCCCTGCAGCTGCACGGCGTCGACCCGGCCGAGCGCGTGAGCTGCCCCGGCGGCTATCGCCTCGGCAGCCGCTTCTTCCGCTGCGACGCGGTGCACGGCTCGGTCGACATGAGAAGCGCCATCGAGCACAGCTGCAACACCTACTTCTGGTCGATGGCGCACCGCATCGGCTATGATGCGATCGCGCCGGTCGCCAAGATGCTGGGGCTGGGGCAGGAATTCGACCTGCCGGTGACCGGGCAACGCTATGGCACCATCCCCGACGCCGCCTGGAAGATGCGCCGCTTCCACCAGGAGTGGAGCACGGCGGATTCGCTCAACGCCTCGATCGGGCAGGGCTACGTCTCGGTCTCGCCGCTGCAGCTCGCGATCATGACCGCGCGCATCGCGACCGGCCGCAACCTGAACCCCTCGCTCCTGCTCCACAAGCCGATGCCGCTCGGCCTCGCCCTGCCCTTCACGCCCGAGCAGCTGGCCGTGCCGCACGACGGCATGTTCCGCGTGGTCAACGGCAGCGGCACCGCGACGGCGAGCAAGATCAACATCAACGGCGTGCTGATGGCCGGCAAGACCGGCACCGCGCAAGTCCGCGCCATGACCTCTCGCGGGCGCATCGCCGACTGGAAGAGCCGCGACCATTCGCACTTCATCGGCTACGCGCCCGCCGACGCGCCGCGCTATGCCATGCACTGCGTGGTCGAGCACGGCGGCTTCGGCTCCAGCGCCGCCGCGCCGATCGCCAAGGACGTGATGACCTTCCTGTTCGACCCCGGCAAGGCCTGGGACACGCTGCTCGCGCTCGAAAAGGACTGGGGCGGCACGCCGACCGAGCGCATGGCCGCCAAGTACGCGAGCTTCGTCCAGCAGTACGGCACCACCGCGCCCAAGCCCGCCGACGACGAGCAGGTCAGTGCCGCGCTCAACCGCAGCGAGAACAACGAAGTGCCGACCGATGGTGTCATCACCACCGCGCCCGACGCACCGCAGCCCGCCGGCGCCCCGCCTGCGGCCGAAGAGACGCCCGCCCCGGCTCCAGGCGCCACACCTGCCGCGCGGTCGAGCGCCGCAGCGGCCACGAACCCGGACACGAAGTCACCCTGATGTTCCGCACCATCGTCCCCGAAGCGATCGCGCGTCAGCCCTGGCACATGCTGGTGCCGCTGGCCGGCTTGGTGTGCCTGGGCGCTGCCGTGCTCTATTCCGCGGCAGGTGGCCACTGGCAGCCTTACGCGCTCTCGCACCTCATCCGCTTCTGCCTGTTCCTCGGCATGGCCTTCGCCATCTCGCGGCTCAATCGCGAGTTCTTTCGCTTCTGGGCCTATCCCTCCTATGCCGGCGTCATCGTGCTGCTGGTGCTGGTCGAGCTGCTCGGCGCGATCGGCGGAGGCAGCCGGCGCTGGCTCAACCTGGGCTTCATGACGCTCCAGCCCAGCGAGCTGATGAAACCGGTGATCATCCTCGTCCTCGCCCGGTTCTACGAGAGCCTGCCGCCCTCGATGACCGCGAGTTGGCGCGGGCTGGTGCCGGCGGGTGCGCTGATGGCGATCCCCGCCGTGCTCGTGATGCTGCAGCCCGACCTCGGCACCGCGCTTGCGATCTGCTTCGGCGGCGCCGTCATCATGTTCCTGGCCGGCCTGCCGCTGTCGTGGTTCGTCGGGGCCGGGGCGGTCGGTGCCGTCGCCGGGCCGATCGCCTTCTTCACCCTGCTCCACGACTACCAGCGCAATCGCGTGCTGACCTTCCTCGACCCCGAGAGCGATCCGCTGGGCACCGGCTACCACATCACCCAGTCCAAGATCGCCATCGGTTCGGGCGGCTTCCTGGGTAAAGGCTTCGGCAACGGCTCGCAGAGCCACCTCGACTACCTGCCCGAATCGCACACCGACTTCGTCTTCGCCACCATGGCGGAGGAGTGGGGCATGCTCGGCGGCCTTTTCGTGCTGCTGGTCTTCGCGCTCATCATGCGCTGGGGCTGGAAAGTCGCCCGCAACACGCCCGACCGCTTCTCCAGCCTGCTCGCCGCGGGGATGACGGTCACGATCTTCTTCTACGTCGCGATCAACCTGATGATGGTCATGGGGCTGGCGCCGGTCGTCGGCATCCCCCTGCCCTTCATGAGCCACGGCGGCTCGTCGATGATGACCAACATGATCTGCATCGGCACGATCATGGCGGTAAACCGCTGGCAGCGGCAGCCCTCGGGCCTGCGCTGAAACAGGCTCTTCGAACGAGGCGAATTTTCCGCTTCACATCGGATCGCCGGCCGCTATACGGGCCGCTCCCCGCCGAATCGGGGAGGCCAAAACGGCCTCGCGGTCAGGCAGTGTGGACGCATAGCTCAGTTGGTAGAGCAGCTGACTCTTAATCAGCGGGTCCTTGGTTCGAGCCCAAGTGCGTCCACCACATTTTTCTAGCAAATACAGCCACTTACTACACCCGGCGATGGGTCTTACACGCCACTCATAAGCATCGTGTAAGAGCAGTGTAAGAATGCGCTACCCTCGCGGCAACGCCCCGCACCCAAAGGCACGGCTGCGCTCGACCCCCGAATAAGACCGGCTAGACTATACGCTTGGAAGTTTGCGACCTGATCGCCTGTGCCATGCGGGGATCACCACGAACCTAATCGCATCGATCAGCAAAACCACTGGAGCGCCGAACAACAGTGGCAAGCCAAATGGCGAAATGAAGAGTACGATCCAACCTGCGAGTTGCCAAGGGTCCGATCGATCAAAGCCATACATCTGCATGCCGCTCCACTGTGCAAATAACAAAGCGGAGATGAAGCTGACGATCCAAAAGCCGTAGGCGTATCCGAACGAAGCTCCGCCCATTTGCCTATGTAGCAACCGGACGATTAACGCTCGCACGAACCAAGCGCAAAGAGGCGCCCATAAGAACCATACGATGGAGAACAACGTGTCCATGACGCTACTGTAACGTCAATCGTACGGTTTCCGCAATGTTGTTACTGAGGCTACCGGGCGCACGACGCTAGTAGCCATGCGGGTTCACCGTCAGCGGGCATGTGCAGTGTCCCATGCCCCGCCGCATTCCCATGCCCTCAAGGCAGCGACAATGACGATCATGTCGGCACCGTCCAGCGCCCCGCTTTCAATGCCGGGCAGAACCTCTAGTTCAACCCAAGCGTCGAACGAGCCGAACCAGAGGGTGAAGGGCGACGGTCGTGGCTTCCGAGCATCCTCTATCCGCTTAACGCGGCGCTGGAGTGCGCGGAGACTCATGTGGTCAGCCCAGACCGAGCTTAGTGCGCCAGTCCACCGCTTCCGCGATGGCGGGTTGCGAGGGCGAGACCGGCGCGGGCGGAACGGGCGCAGCCAATTGCCGTGCCCGGTCTTCCGCCGCGCGCAACGCTCTGCTCTGTTTGATCTGGTGCAGGAGTTGCGCGCCAGCGAGTGCCGCTTCCTCATCCACCACGCCGAAATGGCGGTCGATGATGCGCGGCGCGTATTCGATGGGCATTCCATACTTCTCCGCCTTCACGGCGGAACCGGGTTCTTCAGCTTTCATAAGTCACCTTCAGTTGGCGCAGGACGTTGAACATGTCGGCGCGGATTTCCGGGTCGTCGCAGTCACGCATGACCTCTGATGCCGTGGTGACCACAATACGGCGCAGTTCGCCCCGTTCCTGATCGTTCATGCCAGCGATGAAGTCGCG
>Ga0207681_10002481_pt1 | contig 11710 bp, 10 predicted proteins | sample KBSS53metaG_FD_184324 | JGI IMG/M metagenome (GOLD analysis project Ga0207681, IMG submission 184324) | Switchgrass rhizosphere microbial communities from Kellogg Biological Station, Michigan, USA - KBS S5-3 metaG (SPAdes) (version 2) | ecosystem: Host-associated > Plants > Roots > Rhizosphere... | reverse complement strand
AAGGGCGAGGCGCTGGGGGCCGTGCATCTCTCGCCGCCGACCAGCCGCTGGACCATGGAAGAAGCACGAAAAAAGCTGGCACCGATGGTGATCGAGTGCGCGCGTGCCATCTCGAGCGCCGTGGCGCACTGAAATCGCCCCTTTTTATCGTTTAAGCGTAGATAGATATCGATAAACGATTTTGCCAATGCGATTAGCTTTGGCATGTCACTTGCTTCGTCAACCGCTCACCCGCAACTCAAAGGTCGACCTCCCATGAAGCTCCATTCCTTGTCGCCGCTGCCCGCCCCACGCTTCGGCACGCGCACCGGCGCCTTGCTGATCGCCGCCCTGTCGCTCGCGAGCACCGCCGTGCTCGCCCAGGAAAAGGTGATGCGCATCGCCATGACGGCCGGCGACATCCCGCGCACCTCGGGCCAGCCCGACCAGGGCTACGAGGGCAACCGCTTCACCGGCATCCCGATGTACGACAGCCTGACGCAGTGGGACCTGAGCTCGGCCACCAAGGCCAGCGTGGTGATCCCCGACCTGGCCGTGTCGTGGGCCGTCGACGAGAAGGACCGCACCAAGTGGATCTTCAAGCTGCGTCCCGGCGTCAAGTTCCACGATGGCTCGCCCTTCAACGCCGATGCCGTGGTCTGGAACGTCGACAAGGTGCTGCGCAAGGACGCGCCGCAGTTCGACCCGGCCCAGATCGGCGTGACCGCCTCGCGCATGCCCACGCTGCGCACCGCGCGCAAGATCGACGACCTGACGGTCGAGCTCACCACGTCGGAGCCCGATTCGTTCCTGCCGATCAACCTCACCAACCTGTTCATGGCCTCGCCCGTGCACTGGGAGAAGAAGCTGGCGGCCGTGCCCGCCAGCGTGACCGGCACCGCCGAGCGCAGCAAGGCCGCCTGGACCGCCTTCGCGGCCGATGCGTCGGGCACCGGCCCGTTCAAGGCCTCGAAGTTCGTGCCGCGCGAGCGCCTGGAGATCGTGAAGAACCCCGACTACTGGGACGCGAAGCGCCGGCCGAAGATCGACCGCGTCGTGATGCTGCCGCTGCCGGAGGCCTCGTCGCGCACCGCCGCGCTGCTGTCGGGCCAGGTCGACTGGATCGAGGCACCGTCGCCCGATGCGCTCGAGACCATCAAGGGCCGCGGCTTCAAGCTCTATCAGAACCTGCAGCCGCACCTGTGGCCGTGGCAGTTCTCGATGCTGCCGGACTCGCCCTTCGCCGACAAGAAGGTGCGCTACGCCGCCAACCTGTGCCTGAACCGCACGGCGCTCAAGGAACTGCTCGGCGGCCTGATGGTCGAGGCCACCGGCGTGGCCGAGCCCGGCAACCCGTGGCGCGGTAACCCCAGCTTCCAGATCAAGTACGACCCGGCCGCCGCCAAGAAGCTCATGACCGAGGCCGGCTACTCGGCCGCCAAGCCGGTCAAGGTGAAGGTGCAGACCTCCGCGTCGGGCTCGGGCCAGATGCAGCCGCTGCCGATGAACGAGTTCATCCAGCAGAGCCTGAAGGAATGCTTCTTCGACGTGCAGTTCGACGTGGTCGAATGGAACACGCTCTTCTCCAGCTGGCGCCTCGGCGCGAAGGACCCGGGCGCCCATGGCGCGCACGCGACCAACGTGAGCGCGGCGACGATGGACCCGTTCTTCGCGATGGTGCGCTTCGTGAGCACCAAGGCCTTCCCGCCGGTGTCGAACAACTGGGGCTACTTCAGCAACCCGGAAGTCGATGCCCTGGTCGACAAGGCCCGCACCACCTTCGACGACAAGCAACGCGACGTGGCCCTGGCCGCGCTGCAGGCGCGCATCATCGACGAGGCGCCGTTCCTCTTCGTCGCACACGACGTCGGTCCGCGCGCGCTGTCGCCGAAGATCAAGGGCGTGGTGCAGCCGCAAAGCTGGTTCATCGACCTGGCCACGATGTCGATGGACTGAACGGGGCTCGCCCCCAGGTCGCTGCGCACTGCGTGTCGCGACTCCCACCCCCTACCGGGGGCAACACCAGCGGCCCGGCAAAGCCGGTTCCGCGGTGTTCCTGGAATGAAGGCCGTCCCTTAGAGACGGCCTCTGAATAAAAAGCGCGCCCACATGATCAGTTATCTATTGCGCCGCATCGGCTACGCCCTGCCCATCATGCTGGGCGTGTCCTTCCTGTGCTTCATGCTGGTGCACATCGCGCCGGGCGACCCGCTGGTGTCGATCCTGCCGGCCGATGCCTCGGTCGATCTGCAGCAGCAGATGATGAAGCTCTATGGCTTCGACCGGCCCTGGCCCGTGCAATTCGCGCAGTGGATCTGGCGCGCGCTGCACGGCGACCTGGGCACGTCCATCGCCACCGCGCGGCCGGTGACGCAGGAAGTCTTCAAGGCCGTGGGCAACACCTTCATGCTGGCCGCGCTGGCCACGCTGATCGGCTTCGCCTTCGGCTCGCTTTTCGGTTTCGTCGCCGGCTACTTCCGCAATTCGTGGATGGACCGTGCGGCCTCCTTCATCTCGGTGATCGGCGTCAGCCTGCCGCACTACTGGCTCGGCATGGTGCTGGTCATCATCTTCTCGGCCAAGCTGATGTGGCTGCCCGCCACCGGTGCCGGCCCCGACGGCTCGGGCCTGTGGAAGTGGGACGCGGAACACGTCAAGTACCTGATCCTCCCCGCCGTCACCATGTCCTTCATCCCCATGGGCATCGTCGCACGCACGGTACGCGCGCTGGTGGCCGACATCCTGTCGCAGGAGTTCGTGATCGGCCTGCGCGCCCGCGGCCTCGGCGACTTCGGCGTGTTCAAGCACGTGGTGAAGAACTGCGCACCGACCGCGCTCGCGGTGATGGGCTTGCAACTCGGCTACCTGCTGGGCGGCTCGATCCTGATCGAGACCGTGTTCTCGTGGCCTGGCACCGGCTTCCTGCTGAACCAGGCCATCTTCCAGCGCGACCTGCCGCTGCTGCAGGGAACGATCCTGGTGCTGGCGCTGTTCTTCGTCGGGCTGAACCTGATCGTCGACGTGCTGCAAACCCTGTTCGACCCCCGCATCGAAAGGGCCTGACGATGTCCGCCACCATCACTTCCACCACCCGCCCGGCGCCGTCGGCACCCCTCCAGGCCGTGCGCTCGCGCAGCCATGGCGCCAACGTGCTGCGCCGCCTGCTGCGCAACCCGGTCGCCATGACCGCGGCGACCATCATCCTGCTGCTGATCCTGGTGGCCATCTTCGCGCCTTGGATCATGCCGGCCGACCCCTTCGCCACCTCGATGTTCAAGCGGCTGCGGCCGGTGGGCACGCCGGGCTATCCGCTGGGCACCGACGAACTGGGCCGCGACCTGCTTTCGCGCCTGATGCTCGGCGGGCGGCTGTCGCTCTTCATGGGCATCGCGCCGGTGATCATGGCCTTCGTGATCGGCAGTGCGCTGGGCATCCTCGCGGGCTACGCGGGGGGCAAGGTCAACACGGTCATCATGCGTTGCATCGACGTGCTGTATGCCTTTCCGTCGGTGCTGCTGGCCATCGCGCTGTCGGGCGCGCTGGGCGCGGGCATCACCAATGCGCTGATCTCGTTGACGGTGGTGTTCGTACCGCAGATCGCGCGCATCGCCGAAAGCGTGACCACGCAGGTGCGTCGCAGCGACTACGTCGACGCGGCCCGCGCGTCGGGCGCGCCGGCCCTCACCATCGTGCGGCGGCATGTCTTCGGCAACGTGATCGGGCCGATCTTCGTGTATGCGACCAGCCTGATCTCGGTGTCGATGATCCTGGCCTCGGGCCTGTCCTTCCTGGGCCTGGGCGTGAAGCCGCCGCAGCCCGAGTGGGGCCTGATGCTCAACACGCTGCGCACCGCCATCTACAGCCAGCCGCTGATCGCCGCGCTGCCCGGCGTGCTGATCTTCGTCACCTCCGTGTCCTTCAACATGCTGGCCGATGGCCTGCGCACGGCGATGGAGGTGAAGCAATGAACGACATGACCACCCCAACCACGGCGGTCGACCCGCGCGACGTCGGCGGCCCCCGCCAGCCGCTGATGCGCGTGCAGGCCCTGAAAAAACACTTCCCCCTCAAGCGCAGCAGCCTGGGCTTCGGCCCCAAGTCGGCCGTGCGCGCCGTCGATGGCGTGAGCTTCGAGATCCGCAAGGGCGAGACGCTCGGCGTGGTCGGCGAATCGGGCTGCGGCAAGTCGACCACCGCACGCCTCCTGATGCAGCTCATCGTGCAGGACAGCGGCGAGCTGGTGTTCGACGGCGCCACCGTCGGCGCGCGCGAGCTGCCGCTGCGCGACTTCCGCCGCCAGACGCAGATGGTGTTCCAGGACAGCTATTCGTCGCTCAACCCGCGCATGACGATCGAAGACTCGGTCGCCTTCGGACCGACGGTGCACGGCGTGTCGTCGCGCGATGCGCTCAACCGTGCGCACGACCTGCTCGCGCGTGTCGGCCTGGAGCCCGCGCGCTTTGCGGGGCGCTACCCGCACGAGCTGTCGGGCGGCCAGCGCCAGCGCGTGAACATCGCGCGCGCGCTGGCGCTCGAGCCGCGGCTGGTGATCCTCGACGAGGCCGTGTCGGCGCTCGACAAGTCGGTCGAGGCGCAGGTGCTCAACCTGCTCGAAGACCTCAAGCGCGACTTCGGCCTGACCTACCTCTTCATCAGCCACGACCTGCACGTCGTGCGCTACATGTCGGACCGCGTGCTGGTGATGTACCTCGGCCAGGTGGTCGAGGTGGGCACCGCGACGCAGGTGTTCGACGCGCCGCGCCACCCCTACACGCGCGCGCTGCTGCGCTCGATGCCCAGCGGCGACCCGATGCAGCGCACGACCGAGGCGCCGCTCTCGGGCGATCCGCCCAACCCGATCGACCCGCCCTCGGGCTGCCGCTTCCACACGCGCTGCGCCTTCGCGCAAGCGGTGTGCAGCCAGACGCAGCCGGACTTCATCGAGACCGCCGCCGGCCACGGCGCGGCCTGCCTGCGCTGGCAGCCGGGCTCGGGCTACATGCCGCCGCCCGATTTCCCGGACCTGGCCGAAACGGCCGCGGAGGTGGCCCATGTCTGAGTTCGCGGTCGAACTGAAGGACCTGCGCGTCGAGTTCCGCGCGCCGGGCAAGCGCATCGAGGCCGTCAACGGCGTCGATCTTCAACTGCGTCAGGGCGAGGTGGTGGCGCTGATCGGCGAATCGGGCTCGGGCAAGAGCGTGACGCTGCGCACCGTGATGCGGCTGCACCCCGAGCGCAACACGCGCATCACCGGCACGCTCGCGGTCAACGGCAAGAACGTGCTCGGCATGAACCCGCGCACGCTGGCGGACCTGCGCGGCAAGGAGGTCGCGATGATCTTCCAGGAGCCGCTGCTGGCGCTCGACCCGGTCTACACGGTCGGCGCGCAGATCATCGAAGCCATCCGCCGCCACGAGGGCGTGAGCCAGGCCGACGCCCGCGCGCGCGCCCTGGCGCTGTTCGAGAAGGTGCGCATCCCGAGCCCCGAGCGGCGCCTCACGGCCTACCCGCACGAGATGTCCGGCGGCATGCGGCAGCGCGCGATGATCGCGCTGGCGCTGGCCTGCAACCCCAAGGTGCTGCTGGCCGACGAGCCCACGACCGCGCTCGACGCCACGGTGCAGATCCAGATCCTGCTGCTGCTGCGCGAACTGCAGCGCGACCTCGGGCTGTCGGTGATCTTCGTGACGCACGACATCGGCGCGGCCGTCGAGGTGGCCGACCGCATCGCCGTGATGTATGCCGGGCGCATCGTCGAGGAAGGCACGGCGCGCGACCTGATCCTGGCGCCGCGGCACCCGTACACCATCGCCCTGCTCAAGAGCCGCGCGCACGGCGCGATGACGCGCGGCACGCGCCTCGAGACCATCGGCGGCTCGCCACCCGACCTGTCGGCGCTGCCGCCGGGCTGCGCCTTCGCCGCGCGCTGCACGCTCGCGACCGATGCCTGCCGCGCGGCACAGCCGCCGGCGGTGGAGGTGTCGCCGGGGCATCATGCTCGCTGCATCCGCACAGACGCTGCGGCCGCCATCGCACCGATGATGGTCACCTGAGCGGGCCGCCGTTCCGCGCTTCCACGTATACCTTTCGGAGACACCATGCACCTGCACGACCCCGCCCACGCTTTCGTCCCCTACCCCGATGTGCCGGTAAAGAGCGCCACTACCGGCCCGCTGGCCGACCTGCGCTTCGCGGCGAAGGACCTGTTCGACGTGGCCGGCTATCCGACCGGCGGCGGCAGCCCCTTCGTGCTGGCGATGTCGGGCATCAAGACGCAGACCGCGCCCGCCGTGCAGGCGCTGCTCGACGCCGGTGCGCACTTCGTCGGCAAGACCGTGACCGACGAGCTGGCCTTCTCGATGACCGGCAACAACGCGCACTTCGGTGCGCCGATCAACGGCGCCGCCAAGGACCGCATCACCGGCGGCTCGTCGTCGGGCTCGGCGTCGGCCGTGTCGTCCGGCCTGTGCGACTTCGCGCTGGGCAGCGACACCGGCGGCTCGGTGCGCGCACCGGCCAACCACTGCAACCTGTACGGACTGCGCCCGACGCACGGCCGCATCAGCCTCGAACGGGTGCTGGACCTCGCGCCCAGCCTCGACACCTGCGGCTGGTTCGCGCGCGATGTCGGGACCTTCGCGCGCGTGGCCGACGTGCTGCTGGGCGCCGACCCCAAGCCGCTGCCCGCTGCCGTTCGGCTGCTCTGGCCGCAGGACATCTGGGCGATGCTGAGCGCGCCGGTGACGCAGGCGCTGGCGGCACCGGCGGACCGCATCCAGTCGGTGCTGGGCAAGGCGGCACCGGTCGCACAGATCGCGCTCGAATCATGGGACGCGATGTACTGGAACTTCCGCTACATCCAGGGCCGCGAATCGTGGCTCACCGACGGCCCGATGATCGAACGCTTCGCGCCGCCGCTGGGCCCCGGCGTGGCCGAGCGCTTCGCCTGGTCGCGTGACGTGACCGATGCCCAGGTGAACACCGCGCGCGCCTTCCGCATCGCCTTCCGCGAGAAGCTGGCATCACTGCTCGGCGACGATGGCGTGCTGCTGATGCCGACCATGCCCGACATCGCGCCGCTGCGCAGCGCGGCCGAGAGCACGCTCGAGGATTACCGCAACGATTCGATCCGCATGCTGTGCGTGGCCGGGCTCAGCGGCTTCCCGCAGCTGTCGATGCCGCTGGCACAGCGCGACGGCGCGCCGCTGGGCATCTCGCTGCTCGGCCCGGCGGGGTCGGACCGCTCGCTGGTCGCGCTGGCGGAACGCATCGGCGATCGCTAGGAATTCTGCGGGTAGTTCTGCTTCATCGGCGGCAGGTCGAGCATCGCTTCGCCCGGCTCGGGGTGGGCCGCCTCGGTGACGGGATCGTGGTCGAGCAGCACGGCATCGAAGTCGGTCGACGCGAAGCTCGCCGGCACATGGATGCCCTGCGCGTCCTTGGTCACCAGCCCGCGGCTCTCCATGTCCTTCATGGTCTTGTTGACCATCTCGCGCGAGATGCCCGAGTACGACGCGATGATGGTCTGGGTGATGCGCTTGTCGTAGCCGCCGCGCTCGGCCGGCGCCCATTGCGTCAGTTCGTGCAGCACGCGCCCCACGATCTTCGTGGCGGAGGAGGTCGTCACCCGGCGCAGTTGCGTGCGCAGCATGCCGATGCGCCGGGCCTCCAGTTCGAGCAGGCCCAGCGCCAGCCCGGGATATTTCGTGCATAGGGCGCGCAGGTGCTTCACGGGCGCCGCATAGATGACGCAAGGCAGCGCCGCGACGAGGGTCGCGGGACACTCGAACGTGTCCCCGGCCCACGACGGCGGCAGGAAGAAATCGCTGCGCTGGATGAAGTCGGTCGTCACCTCCTCGCTGCTCTCGCGGCTGTGCCGGGCGACGCGAAGCAGGCCGGTGGCAACGCAGTACACATGCTGGCACGGTTCACCCGCCGCCCTCACCAACTGGTTCCGCTTGTAGGTGAGCAGTTCGGTCGCATCCCGGAGTGCATCGCGATCTGCCTGCGACAGTGGCGTGAAAAGGGGATGAAGGTACATGGGCTCTCCGGTCAGGCTGGCGTCGGACTCCCTTTCGCTTCGGCTTGCGATCGACGAGAGTAGCAGCCGCCTCCCCCTTGGGCCATGGGTGCGGCGGCGTTCGTGGGTGCCGACGTCGGCAGGGCCGCCCGCGGACCGCCCAGGTAGTAGCCCTGCATCCACCGTGCACCGGCGCGCAGCGCGACACCCAGGTCCTCGGCCCGGTCCACGCCCTCCACGACCGTGCACGGTGCCAGGTTGGCGCAGAGCGCCAGCGCATGCCTCAGGCTGTCGAAGCCGAACTGGCTTTCGCCGGCCCGCCGGATGAACTGCGCTTCCAGTTTCACGATGTCGGGCTTGCACGCCTGCAGCACGCCCAGGCTGGCTGCGCTCGCGGCGAAGTGGTCGATCGCGATCCGGCATCCGCAGACGGCCAGGCGGCGGCAGAAGTCGCGCATCGCCTCCGCGTCCTGCCACTGCGCGCCGGCCCAGCCGACCTCGACCACCAGGCGGCGTGCCACCTGCGGCTCCTGCGCGAGGGCGTGAAACGCCGTGGCCCACCAATGGTCCAGCCGCGCGCTGTTCGCGGAGATGTTCAGGCTCATGCCGGCCTCGGGGCTGCGACGCAGGGCTTCGAGAATCTGGCTTGCCGCCATGCGGTCGAGTTCGCGCGTCAGCTGGAGCCTTTCCAGGCAGGGCAGGACGCTGCCGAGCGCGACTGGCGCGTCGGATCGGCCGGGGGCTGGAAGAAGGTGCACGCAGCCTTCGCGATAGAGCGTGTCGGCCGATGCATAGGCGTCGATGACTGGCTGCCAGCGCATCTGCATGCGGCCGGCCCGGGCGGCCTCGAGCACGGCCACGGCCGTCTCCATGTCCGCACGGTAGCGAGCGCGCCAGTTCTTGGACGGGAGCTCCTGGAAGTCGGGGGCGGGCTGCGCCGCCCACAGCACCAGGTCGGTCTCGGCGGTGTCCATGGAGCGCGGATCGGGGACGTCGATCCAGCCGACGTGGAGCCGCGCCAGCGCGGCCATCGCCTGGAAGCGGACGGCCTCGCCGGCAACGGCACACAGCAACTGCTCGAGGTCCGTGTTCATCGGGGACGCATCGGTGGAGGCGAGGGGCAGCGTGCCGCGCTCGGACCAGATCAGGAAGCAGTCGTCGCGCAGCGTCAACACCCGGTCGCCGGCCCTTGCGCCGATGAAGGCGATGAGCCGGCGCGCCACCTCGCAGCTGGTCGCGGCGGCGAACTCGGCGCCGAAGGCTTCGTCCAGGTGCGGGAGGTTGCCGATGAAGACGAAGGCGCAGGTCTGCCGACGCGACAGCGTGCGGCCCCAACCGTCCGGGCGCCGGTGCGCACGTGCCGGGGCGGCCGCGCTGCGCCGGAGCCGATCGCACGCCGCGGCCGTCCACGGCCACAGGCTGCGCAACGGCCGCCCCAGGGCGCGCAGGAAGGCATCGACCGAGGCCGGCGGCGCCGGTACCTCCGTCAATGTCTCGAGTGAACAGGTCTGCATCACATCATCCCTTGTGTGGTGTTGTCGTCGCAGGCCCATGGTAGGAACTCGTCGACCGCGACGCATCGCCGTTCTTGGGCACTTTGTGGGGCGGATCACAAACCGATCCATCTATGCCGCGATGCGACCGGCCAGCACGGCGGCAGAGCGCGGCTAAGGAAACCCCCGATGGAGCCGGGGGCCGTATTGACTACGATCCGCGCACCCCGGGCGCCGGGCTGCGTATTCCGGCATCCGCGTCGGTGGCGCTCCTACGTTCCACACAGCACCGATGTCCACCCCTCCCGAGTCCGGCCCCACGCTGGACGCCGCCAGCCCCCTCCCCCCGCAGATCGAAGCCGCCGACGAACCGGCCCAGGTGCCACTGGCCATCGAGGACTGGGCCACGGTGATCATCATGGGCCTGCTGGCCTGCATCACCTTCGCCAACGTGCTGGTGCGCTACTTCACCGATTCGTCCTTCGCCTGGACCGAGGAGTTCTCGGTCTTCCTGATGATCCTGCTGGCCATGATCGCCGGCTCGGCCGCGGTGGCACGCGACCGGCACATCCGCATCGAGTACTTCTCCGAGAGCGGCTCGATGGCGCGGCGCAAGCGCCTGTCGCAGTTCGGCGCGGTGCTGGTGGCGGCCCTCTTCTTTCTGATCGCCGGGCTCAGCGTGCGCATGGTGTGGGACGACTACCGCTTCGACGAGACCTCGCCGGGCATCGGGGTGCCGGCCTGGTGGTATTCGATCTGGCTGCCGATCGTGTCGACCGCGATCGCGCTGCGGGCCGTCGGGCTCTTCATCCGCCGCGGCCGCCGCGACGACCGGGGCGCCGAATGATCGCCACGCTGCTGTTCGTCGCCTTCGTCGTGCTGATGCTGGTCGGCGTGCCGATCGGCGCGGCGCTGGGCCTGGCCGGCGCCGCCTGCATCGCGCTCGCCAACACCGATGCGCAATGGTTCGGCCTCCTGGCCGTGCCGCAGAACTTCTATGCGGGCCTGGGCAAGTACCCGCTGCTGGCGATCCCGATGTTCGTGCTGGTCGGCTCGATCTTCGACCGCTCCGGCGTCGCGCTGCGGCTGGTGAACTTCGCCGTCGCCATCGTCGGCCGCGGGCCGGGCATGCTGCCGATGGTCGCCATCCTGGTGGCGATGTTCCTCGGCGGCATCTCGGGTTCCGGCCCGGCGAACGCGGCCGCAGTGGGCGCCGTGATGATCGCGGCGATGTCGCGCGCCGGCTATCCGCCCGCCTTCTCCGCCAGCGTGGTCGGCGCGGCGGCGGCGACGGACATCCTGATTCCGCCCTCGGTGGCCTTCATCGTCTACTCCGTGCTGGTCCCGGGTGCCTCGGTGCCGGCGCTCTTCGCCGCCGGCATGATCCCCGGCATCCTGGCCGGGCTGGCGCTGATCATTCCTGCCGTGTGGATGGCGCGCAAACACAAGATGGGCGCGCTCGAGGCCAGCATGCCGCGGCCCGAATTCTGGAAGAGCTTCCGCGAAGCGACCTGGGGCCTGGCCGCGCCGGTGCTGATCCTCGGCGGCATGCGCGCGGGCTGGTTCACGCCGACCGAGGCGGCGGTGGTCGCAGTGTTCTACGGGCTCTTCGTGGGCATGGTGATCTACCGGACGATCCAGGTGCGCGACCTCTTCGTCATCCTGCGCGAGGCGGGCGAGCTGTCGGCGGTGATCCTGCTGGTGGTGTCGCTCGCAGGCATCTTCGCGTACTCGCTGTCGACGCTCGGCGTGATCGACCCGGTGGCCAAGGCCATCACCAACTCGGGCCTGGGCGAATACGGCGTGCTGGCGCTGCTGATCGTCATGCTGATCACGGTGGGCATGTTCCTCGACGGCGTGTCGATCTTCCTGATCTTCGTGCCGCTGCTCTGGCCCATCGTGCAGTTCTACAAGTGGGACCCGGTGTGGTTCGGCGTGATCCTCACGCTGAAGGTGGCGCTGGGGCAGTTCACGCCGCCGCTCGCGGTCAACCTGATGGTGTCGTGCCGCATCGCCAACGTGCGCATGGAAGAGACCGTGCGCTGGGTCGGGTGGATGCTGTTCGCGATGTTCCTGGTGATGGTCGCGGTGATCGCCTGGCCGCAGTTGGCGCTGTGGCTGCCGAACAAGTTGGGGTATTGAGGTGCAGCCGAGCAGCCAGTGGTTGGGGCGGGATCACGCCGGCGGGGGACATTCGCGGAGGGGATTACCCGGTGGC
>Ga0207681_10002479_pt1 | contig 11711 bp, 11 predicted proteins | sample KBSS53metaG_FD_184324 | JGI IMG/M metagenome (GOLD analysis project Ga0207681, IMG submission 184324) | Switchgrass rhizosphere microbial communities from Kellogg Biological Station, Michigan, USA - KBS S5-3 metaG (SPAdes) (version 2) | ecosystem: Host-associated > Plants > Roots > Rhizosphere... | reverse complement strand
CGGCACTGAAGAAATACCTCGACATGAACAAGCTCGCGCTCGGCACCGTGAAGCCGGGCGGCTTGTTCGCGACATTCTCGTGCACGGGCCTGGTCAGCGAGGAGCAGTTCCTCGACATGCTGCGGCGCGCGGCGTTCTACGCCGGCCGCACGCTGCAGGTGCTGAAGGTGTCCGGCGCCGGCCCCGACCACCCGTGGCGCGCCGACGTGCCGGAATCGCGCTACCTGAAAGCCGCGTTCTGCCGCGTCGTCGACTGACGGCGCGGGCGCCCTGTCTTTTGGTAGGAGCGACGCAAGTCGCGACCGTCCTCGATCCGATTCACGGAACACCCGGCACACGCGTCTTTCAACCGCCCGGCGCGCCTTGCGGTATCAACGCCAACAGATCCGTCACCCCCACATCCACGCCCGCCTGACTCAACAACGTCGTCGCCTGCCCGCGATGATGCGTCTGGTGGTTGAAGACATGCATCAGCAGCGCGAAGAATTCGCGGTCGAACACGTCGCCGCGCGAGTTGGCGTAACGCATCACGTGCGCGAGATCGGCTTCGGTCAACGTCGCGACCCAGGCCTCGATCAGCGCGTCCATGCGCTCGCGTTGCGCGCGCAGCTCGTCGAAGCCGGTCGCGAGCTGCCAGTCGAGCGTCGCCGGCATCGCCATCGCGCGCACCGGATCGAGCGCGGCGTGGCGCGCGGGATGGTCGGCGAAGCGCTTCAGCCAGATCGTATCGGCGACCAGCAGATGGTTCAGCGTGCCGCGCAGCGAACCGAAGAACGCTTGGCGGTCGCGCGCGAATTCCGCGGCCGGCAACGTCGCGGCCGCCGCGTACAGGCGCGCGTTCATCCAGGTGTTGTAGGCCGCCATCAGCGCGACATGCGGCAGCCGCGGCGCGGCGTGCGGCGTCGCCATCAACGCGCGTCCGGCGTTTCGTTGGTCAGCGCGAACGCGCTCGCGCGCGCGTGTTCGATGCCGCGGATCTCGTAGAACAGGCCGTATTCCAGGCACGGGCTGTCCGCCATCAGCGCCGCCGCCGCGTCGAGATCGCGCGCGAACACGAACCAGTAGCCGCCGACGACTTCCTTACTTTCGCCGAACGGGCCGTCGGTCAGCAGGCGCTTGCGCCCGACCGTTGCGCCTTCGCGCGACAGCCGCTGGCCATGACGCGCCTTGCCTTCCGCGACCAGGCCGCCCAACCACACGTAGAACGCATCGATCGCGGTCTGGACGTCGTCGCGGGACGCGTCGGCGTCCCATTGGCCGCGGGAGATGACGAGGTATTCGGAAGTCGTATCGGATGCCATGGCGTGCGTACGCGGCCGGAGGAAGGGCGCAATGATGAGCGCTCCGGCCCGCCGACGCGAGCGCACCGCCGTCGGTAGGAGCGACGTAAGTCGCGACGGGCCTTCCACGGAAAAAACACGCCGCGACATCGATCGCCCGCATCGCCATTCCGTGACCGCATGCCGGCGCGATCTTAGCGCCTGCGACCCGCCCGGCTACACTGCGCGCATGAGCGACGCCGTCCTGCCCCTGTTGATCTGCCTGCTGGTCGCGGTGCTGGTGGCCGTGGTGCTGCAGATCGTGCTGCTGCTGCGCAAGCCGGACGGGCGTCTGGAGCAATCGCTGCGCCAGGAGCATCGCGACGGCCGTGGCGAACTGCGCCAGCAGCTCGACAGCCTGTCGGCGGCGCAGGAGCAGCGGATCGAGAATTTCGGCGGCCGCCTCAACGACCTGACCGAACGCACCGACGCGCGCCTCGACGTGCTGCGCAGCGCGCTGACCGAGGACGCGCAGAAGGGACGGCTCGAAGCGGCTGCCGGCCAGCAGCAGTTCGCCGACGCGCTGTCGCAGCGCCTGCGCGAGCTGACCGAGCGCAACGAATCGCGGCTGGGCGAACTGCGCGCGACGCTCGAGACCCAGCTCAAGCACCTGCAGGCCGACAACGCGCAGAAGCTCGACCAGATGCGCGCGACCGTCGACGAGAAACTGCAGAGCACGCTCGAAGCCCGTCTCGGGCAATCGTTCAAGCTCGTGTCCGAACGCCTGGAAGCGGTGCAGCGCGGCCTCGGCGAAATGCAGAGCCTGGCCACCGGCGTCGGCGACCTCAAGCGCGTGCTGACCAACGTCAAGAACCGCGGCGGCTGGGGCGAGGTGCAGCTGGAAGCCATCCTCGAGCAGACGCTGACGCAGGAACAGTTCGCGCGCCACGTGCGCGTGCATCCCGAGCGCGGCGAGGCGGTGGACTTCGCGATCCGGTTGCCCGGCCGCGACCCGAACGCGGCGCAGGTCTGGCTGCCGATCGACGCGAAGTTCCCGCGCGAGGACTACGAACGCCTGCTCGATGCCCAGGAACACGGCGACGCCGACGCGATCCGCGGCGCCGGCGTCCAGCTCGAACGCGCGATCCGGGTGCAGGCGAAATCGGTCAGCGAGAAATACGTGGTGCCGCCGCATACGACCGACTTCGCGCTGGTGTTCCTGCCGACCGAAGGGCTGTACGCGGAAACCATCCGCCGTCCGGGCCTGATCGACGCGCTGCAGCGCGAGCACCGCGTCGTGATCGCCGGGCCGAGCACGGTGACCGCGCTGCTCAACAGCCTGCAGATGGGATTCCGCACGCTCGCGATCGAGCAGCGTTCGAGCGAGGTGTGGCAGCTGCTGCGCGCGGTGAAGACCGAGTTCGGCAAGTTCGCGACCGTGCTCGAGAAGACCCGCACCCAGCTCGACACGGTGCGCAACAGCATCGACCAGGCCGGCGTGCGCACGCGTGCGATCGAGCGGCAGCTGAAGGGCGTGGAATCGCTGCCCGGTACCGACGCGCAGGGCCTGCTCGGCGAGTCGGACGAAGAGGCCTAGCCCGGCCGCGTCATCGATGTCGGCAGCACGTAGGAGCGACGCAAGTCGCGACCTATGACTCCAAGCGAGAGACCGTGTTGGAGCCGGCGATACGCCCGACTCAGGGCACGGCACTTCCCGGCACGATCGGCATCGGATCCACCGGCACCGTCGGATTGCTGTCGTCGTCGCGCAGATAGTCCGGCAATGCGTTGTCGCTGCCCTTCTTTTCGTCGCGGTCGCCGAAGATCTGGTAGTTGCGGCGCTGCAGCCACGAATCGCGTACCAGCGCGTATTCGTCGGCGGCGCCTTCGCGCAGCGAATCGACCGCGAACAGCTGCGTGCGCACGTCGACGAGCTGCAGGCCCTGCAGGAACACGCGGGTGCGGTCGTTCTCGACTTGGCGGATCGGCGACAGCGGGCCGTCACCGACCAGGCCGAACGTGTCGCGCACGGTGCGCGGGCCGAACAGCGGCAGTTCGAGGTAGCGCGAACGCTTCCAGCCCCAGACGCCGAGCGTCTGGCCGAAGTCCTCGCTCTTGTTGGCGATGTTCGAGCGCGTGGCCGGATCGAACACGCCGCCGATGCCGACGGTCGAATTGATCAGGAAGCGGCCGAGCGAGCTCCACGCCTGCGACGGCTGGCCCTGCAGCAGCGCGTTGATGACGTTGACCGGCTGGCCGAGGTTGTTGAAGAAGTTGCCCACGCCCAGGCGCACCGGACGCGGCACCACCTTCTGGTAGGCCTTGGCCAGCGGCTTGGCGATGGTGCGGTCGACCGCGTTGTTGAAGCCGTGCACCTTGCGGTTCCACTTCTCCCACGGGTCGTAGCTCTTCGGCATTTCCGCCGGCGCCGGCAGGGTCGGGTCGTAGATCGGGTTGTAGGCTTCCGGCGCACCGTAGATCGCGTCGAAATCCTGTTCGGCCTGGGTCTGCGTGCCGTCGGCCGGCGCGGTTTGCGCGTCCTGGGCGGCGACGTCCGGCGCGGGCGTCGCATCGGATGCGGGCGGTGCGGCGACCGGCGCATCCGCGGCGGCGTTGGCGTCGGTCGCGGCGGCATCGCCTGGCACCGCGGTCGCGGCCGGCGCCTGGTCGCGCACGCCGTTGCCGGCGCAGGCCGACAGCAGCAGCGCCAGCGACAGCAGCGCGGTCCGGGCGGGGAACGGGGAACGGATCATCGGAACTCCATGACGAAGTGCATCCTGCACACGCGGCGCTCAGGCGGACGCGAAAGCCAGGGTGGGGGAAAGGCGGTACGCCGCCCGCAATTCTGCGAGACCGGCGGGCTCGCCGTCGATGGTCACGTCCGCACCGGAGCGTGCCGCCAGCTCGGCGAGCAGCGCGAGGCCGGCGCTGTCGATGCGCTCGACCGCGCGCAGATCCAGCCGCCGCACCGCGCCGAAGCCGCCGGCCTGCTTCCACAGGCCGGCGACGGCATCGCGCAGCAGCGCGCCGGTGAACACCAGCGCGTCGCCGTCGCGGCGCACGCCGGCGTTACTTGCCGGTGTCGCCATTGGCCTGCAGCTGTCCGCTGCGCAGCTCGCCGGCGACCTGCGCGATCGACTTGCGCTGCAGTTCGGGATCGAACTGCTGGCGGAAGGTCTGCACGAACGACACGCCTTCGACCATCACGTCGAACACCTTCCACTGGCCGCCGCTCTGGCGCATCAGGTAGTCGATCGGAATCGCGTCGCCGCCGCTGCGCAGCATCTCGCTCGACACCTTCACGCCGAGGCCGCGCGGCAGCGGCGTCTCGGACTTCACGCGCACGCGCAGCTGGGTGTTGAAGTCGAGCAGCGACGAGCCGTAGCGCTGCATCAGGTTGTCGGCGAGCGCGTCGGCGAACAGCTTGACGTCGGCGTCGGACGCGCCGCGGCCGTGGCGGCCGAGCACCTGGCGCGCGGCGTAGTCGCGGTCGAACATCGCGTTGAACTCGCTGGCGATGAACTTGCGCAGCGCGGACCGGTCCTTGGTGAACTCGGCGCGGCGGCTTTCCAGCGTGGTCAGGATGCGCTGGCTGTTGTCGAGCACGAGCTTGCTCGGCGAGCCCTGGGTGGTCGCGGCGGTGGACGGCGCGACCTTCGAGGCGGCCTGCGCCAGCGCCAGACCGGGGGCCGCGGTGAGCAGCGCCGCGGCGACGAGGAGGGACATCGAGTTGCGGATCATGGCTTGGACTCTTCGTTGGGGGACGGAGACGCGGGATCGTTCTGTTTGGAATCGTTCGACGTGGAACCGGTCGCCGCATCCGCGGGCACGGACGTGGCATCGGCGGAAGGCGCGGCGCCGGCGGCGCCCTGCGGCGCGGCCTTGTCGCCGCTGCCGCTGAACATGTACTTGCCGACCATCTGGATCAGATCGACCGACGGGGTGGTGAATGCGATCTCCTCGCCGGCTTTCAAGGTCTCGACGTCGCCGCCGGGCTGCAGGCCGACGTAGCTTTCGCCGAGCAGGCCGTTGGTCAGGATGCTCGCCGAGGTGTCGGCGGACAGGTCCTGGTAGCGATTGTCGATGTCGAGCGTGACGACGGAGTCGAGCTTCTTCGGATCCAGCGTGATGTCGGCGACGCGGCCGATCGTGACGCCGCCGATCTTCACCGGCGCCATCGGCCGCAGCGGGCCGATGTTGGTGAAGCGCGCGGTCAGCGCGTAGGTGTCGCCGCCGAAGCCGAATTTGCCGTTGGTCGACGCGATCGCCAGCACCAGCAGCGAGGCCAGCGCCAGCAGCAAAAAGGCGCCGACCGCGAATTCGAGACGGGGACCGCGTGTGGCCATGACGGAAATCCTTTAGCGGAAGAGCAGGGCGGACAGGACGAAGTTGAACATCAGCACCAGCAACGAGGCATTCACGACCGCGCGCGTGGTCGCGACCGAGGTGCCTTCGATCGTCGGTTCGGCGTGGTAGCCGACGTAGGACGCGACCAGCGCCGCGGTGCCGCCGAACACAGCCGATTTCTCGAACGCGACCAGGAAGTCGTGGCGGTAGTCGACTGCGTCGCGCAGCACCTGCCAGAACGTGCCGGCGTCGATGCCGATCACGTGCACCGCTTCCAGATAGCTGGCGCTGATGCCGAGGCTGCAGAAGAAGCCGGTCAGCAGCGGCACGCAGATCACCGCGGCCCAGAAGCGCGGCGCGACCGCCTTGCCGACCGGATCGATCGCCATCAGCCCGAGCGCGGTGATCTGGTCGGTGGCGCGCATCAGGCCGAGTTCGGCGGCGATCGACGAGCCGGCGCGGCCGATGAACAGCAGCGCGGTCAGCACCGGCGCGAGTTCGCGGTACAGGCCGAGGCCGACCAGCGCGCTGATCTGGTTCGACGCGCCGTAGGTTTCCAGCGCGCGGTAGCCGAGCAGCGTCACCGACAGGCCGACGAAGGCGCCGCCGACCGCGATGATCGGCAGGCTGCGCGCGCCGATCTTGTAGATCTCGCGGATCAGTTCGGCGAAGAAGTCGCGGGTCGGCTTCGACGCGCGCAGCACCGACAGCGAGAACAGGCCGGCGCGGCCGAGCGAGCGGATCGGTTCGGCGATGGACATCAGCAATGCGCCTCGATGAAAGCGATGCGCGTGCGCGGCGCGGCGACGCGTCCCGCAAACTGCCAACCGTCATTCCCGCGAACGCGGGAACCCAGCGTCTTTCGCGCCGGGTTACGGATGTTCGAGGCAAGGCGCTGGGTTCCCGCGTTCGCGGGAATGACGAATTTTGTGCTCGAGATCGAATCGCGATCGAACGGAGCGCCCATCACGCCGCCTCCGCGCGCGCGGCGCTGTCGAATGCGATCGGCCCGTCCGGCTCGCCGCGCAGGAACTGCAGCACCAGCGGATCGGTCGTGGCCTCCAGTTCCGCCGGCGTGCCGGAGAACACGATGCGGCCGTTCGCGATCACGATCGCGCGGTCGGCGACCGGCAGCGTCTCGTGGACGTGGTGGGTGACGATGATGCTGGTCAGCCCGAGGCTGTCGTTGAGGCGCGAGATCAGGCTCATGATCACGCCGGACGCGATCGGGTCGAGGCCGGTCAGCGGTTCGTCGTAGATCATCAGCGGCGGGTCCAGCGCCAGCGCGCGCGCCAGCGCGACCCGCCGGGCCATGCCGCCGGACAGCTCGCGCGGATACAGCTCGCCGGTCGCGCGCAGTCCGACCGCGTGCAGCTTCATCGCGACCAGGCGGTCGATCACCGGGCCCGGCAGATCGGTATGCGTGCGCAGCGGCAGGGCGACGTTCTCGGCGACGGTGAGGTCGGTCAGCAGGCCGTTGCCCTGCAGCAGCACGCCGACGCCCTTGCGCAGCTCGAGCAGGGCGCGCTGCTGGCGCGGTACCGGCTGGCCGAGGACTTCGACGGTGCCGGCGGCCGGCACCAGTTCGCCGGTCAGCGCGGCCAGCAGCGTCGACTTGCCGCTGCCCGACGGCCCGAGCACCGCGGTGACGCTGCCGCGCGGCACGCTGAGGTCGATGTCCGACAGCACCGCGCGCGCGCCGCGTTCCAGGCGCAGCCCGGTCAGGCGCACGGCGATGTCTTGCGAAGACGGCGATTCGGCAGGCATGCGATCGGAAGATTCGGTGGCGGCGGGCCGCGGGATGCGGACGCAATCCCGCGCAGCTTGGGCAGGCGCGGCTGAATAGCGCCCGAGTGATGTACTCGACGGTACAGGAATCGCGGCGCGGATGCCCGTGTCGGCGCCACGGTCCGCGCGCGTCGCGTGTGCCGCGATGCCAGTCCGGCATCATGGCCGGATGCCCGCGCCGTCCGATTTCCGCCTCTACCACTCCAATGCGCTGGAGGTGCTGGCCGGGCTGTTGGCCGAAGAACTGCGGCGGCCGGCGCCGGGGCAGCCGCTGCTGGCGCCGGAGGTGGTGCTGATCCCGCAGGCGGCGATGCGGCGCTGGCTGCAGGCGACGCTGGCGCAGGCGCACGGGATCGCGGCGAATCTGGAATTCCTGACGCCGGGCGAATTCGTCCGCCGCGCGCTCGACGCCAACGTGCCCGGCGAAGCCCAGGACCTCGACGCCGACGCGTTGCGCTGGCGCCTCTACGACGTGCTGGCGCAACCGGCGGCGCTGCGCGGCGATCCGGCGCTGGCGCCGCTGCGCCGCTATCTCGACGACGGCGACGCGCTGAAGCCGTGGTCGCTGGCCGGCGAGTTCGCGTCGGTGTTCGAGAAATACCAGGCCTGGCGCCGCGACTGGCTGCTGGCGTGGGAAGCGGGGCAGGCGCGCCGCGATCCGCAGGCCGCGCTGTGGCGCCGCGTCGCCGCCGGACGCCTGCATCGCGCGCGCCGCATCGACGACTATCTGGCGCGTTTCGGCGGCGCCGACGCGCCGTTGCCGGCGGGCCTGCCGCCGCGGCTGTTCGCGTTCGCCACGCTCAACGTCTCGCCCGACGTGCTGCGCGTGATCGCGACGCAGGCGCGCGCGGGCACGCTGCATTTCTATCTGCCGACGCCGTCGCGCAAGTACTGGGGCGACGTCGCGACGCTGGCCGAGCGCCTGCGCGCCGGCGAGGACGTCGCGTTCGGCCGCGACGACAACCCGCTGCTGCAGGCCTGGGGTGCGGCGGGCCGCGATTTCGTCGCCGTGCTCGGCGGCTACGACGTCGTGCATCCGGCCGGCGAGATCGCCGCCTACGACGATCCCGAGGCGCGCGCGGACGATGCGCCGGCGCGCGACACGCTGCTGCGCCGGTTGCAGCGCGACCTGCTGCATCGCCGCGCGCAGCCGGCGCAGCCGTTCCGCGCCGAAGTCGAGGCCGGCGATGCCAGCCTGCAGGTGCATGCCTGCCACACCCGGCTGCGCGAAGTGCAGGTGCTGCACGACCGCCTGCGCGGTCTGCTCGAAGATCCGCGCTTCGACCCGCCGCTGCAGCCGCGCGAGATCGCGGTGCTGGCGCCGGACATCGACCCGTATCTGCCGCACGTCGAGGCGGTATTCGGCGGCCTGGCCGGGCGGCCGGACTTCATCCCGTACGCGGTCGCCGACGCCAGCCCGCTCGCTGCGGAACCGCTCGCCGACGTGTTCCTGCGCCTGCTCGCGTTGCCGCTGTCGCGCTTCGGCCTGCATGAAATCCTCGACCTGCTGGCGACACCGGCGCTCGCCGAACAGGCCGCGCTCGATGCGCCGTCGCTGGCGCGGCTGCGCGTGTGGCTGCAGGACGCCGGCGCGCGCTGGGCGCTCGACGCCGCGCAGCGCGCGCGCCATGGCGCGCCGGACGACGACGCCTACACGTGGCGATTCGCGCTCGACCGCCTGCTGCTCGGCCACGCGTCGGGCGACGCCGCCGACATCGCCGGGGTCGCGCCGTGGCCGGACCTCGAAGGCAGCGGGCTCGACGCGCTCGACACGCTGATCCGGCTGCTGCGCGTGCTGGCGCGGCACGAGCGCGCGCTCGGCCTCGCGCTGACGCCGGCGCAATGGCGCGACCGCCTGTTCGGCCTGCTCGACGCGTTGTTGCCGCGGCGCCCGCGCGAGGCCGCCGACCAGCGCGCGCTGGAACGGCTGCGCGACGTGCTCGACGCGTTCGCCGGGTCGGCCGCGCGCGCCGACGTCGCGCGGCCGGTGCCGCCCGAGGTGGTGCGCGCGCATCTGCATGCGGCACTCAGCGACGTCGACGCGCGCGCGCCGCTGCTCACCGGCGGCGTCGGCTTCGGCCGTATGGTGCCGATGCGGCTGATCCCGTTCCGCGTGATCGCGCTGCTCGGCATGAACGACGGCGATTACCCGCGCCGCGATCCCGCCGCCGGGCTCAACCGCCTGGCCGGCGAACTCGGCACGCCGGCGCGCCGGCGCGGCGACCGCTCGCTGCGCGACGACGACCGTTTCCTGTTCCTGCAGTTGTTCGCGTCGGCGGCCGACGTGTTCTATCTGAGCTATCTCGGCGCCGATCCACGCGACGGCGCGCTGCGCGAGCCGTCGACGCTGGTCGCGGAACTGCTCGACGTGGCCGCGGCCTATCACGCCGAACCCGCCGCGGCGCGCGCGCGGCTGCTGGTGCGGCAACCGCTGCAGCCGTTCGCGCCGGCCGCGTTCGGCGCCGACGATGCGCGCCTGTACAGCTATCGCGACGAATGGCGGCCGGCCGCGGCATGGCCGCCGGGGCAGCGCGTGACGCCGGCACCGTGGCTCGCCGCGCCGCTGCCGGCGCTGGCCGGTGAAGACGATCTCGCGGTGGCCGAACTGCGGCAGTTCCTGCGCGATCCGGCGGAAGGCTTCCTGCGGCAGCGGCTCAACCTGCGCCTGCCGCGGCCGGCCGAGCGCCTCGACGACGTCGATCCGCTGGCGTTGCCGGAACGCGGACTGCGCCGCTGGCAATTGCAGCAGGCGGTGTTCGCCGCGTGCGTACGCGCGTCGCCACCGTCGCCCGCCGCGCTGCACGCGGAACTGCGCGCACGCGCGTGGTTGCCGTCGGGGCCGCTCGGCGCGCGGCAGCTCGCGCAGGTGCTCGATCAGGTGCAGCCGTATGCCGAGGCGTTCCGGCATTGGCGCGGCGATGCGGTCGCGGCGGCGCGCACGGTCGATCTGTCGCTCGACGGCACGCGCCTGCATGGCCGCGTCGACGAGGTCTACGCGCATGGCCTGCCGCGGCTGCGCTTCGATCGCCTGCATGGCCCCGCGCAGATCGCGCACGGCCTGGACTGGCTGCTGCTGTGCGCGGCCGGCGCGGGCGTGCCGTTACTGCAGTTCCACGGCGCCGGCGCGCCGGCCGACCTGACGCCGCGCGCGCCGATCGCGGCGGACGCCGCGCGCGCCGCGTTGCAGGCATTGCTGCGCCTGCGCCGGCATGGGCTGACCGAGCCGCTGCCGTTCGCGCCTCGCGCCGGCTACGTCTGGTACGACACGTTCGCCGCGACCGCGAACGACGAACGCGCTTGGGACGCCGCACGCAAGGGCTGGCATCCCGAACGCGGCTACGGCGAAGGCGACGCCGCGGCCGTGCGGCTGGCGCTGCGCGGGCGCGACCCGTTCGCCGACGCCGCGCTCGGCGAGGAGTTCCGCGAGATCGCCCGCATCGTGTTCGACGCCGTCGTGCACGGTCGCGACGGGGACGCCGCATGAGTCCGCGCACCGACCACGCCGCAGCCGTCGCCGACGATCCGTATCTGGCGCTCGATCTCGACGGCGTGCGCCTGATCGAAGCCAGCGCCGGTACCGGCAAGACCTACACGCTGGCGACGCTGGTGCTACGTCTGGTCGTCGAACGCGACCTGCGCCTCGCGCGCGTGCTCGTGGTCACTTACACCGAAGCCGCCACGCAGGAACTGCGCGCGCGGCTGCGCAAGCGCCTGCAGCTGGCGGCGCGCATCGCCGACGAACTCGCCGCCGACGCGGGCGCCACGTTGATTGCCGACGGTCCCGAAGCCGCGTCGACGCGCCTGCTGCTGCTGCGCCGCCTGCGCGACGAGGATGCGAACGCATTGCGCGCGCGACTGCGCCGCGCCGCCGCCGAGATCGACCTGGCCGCGGTGTCGACGATCCACGGCTTCTGTGCCCGCGTGCTGGCCGAACACGCGTTGCAGACCGGCCAGGCGTTCGAGCCGGCGGAACTGATCGGCAGCGAACGCGCGCTGCACGACGAGCTCGCCGACGACCTGTGGCGCCGGCACGGCGCCGACGCGCGCGACGCGGAACTGCTGGCGACGTTGTGGCCCGAGCCCGACACGCTGGCGCGCGATCTCGACGCGTTGCTGCGCGTGCCGGTGCTGATGCCGCCCCCGCCGCCGGCAACGCCCGATCCGATCGACGCGTTGCGCGCGGCGGCCGCGGCGCTGCGCGACGCGTTCGGCGCGCACGGCGGTCGCGCGCGCGCGCAGCTCGATGCCGCGATCGCCGGCAAGGCGCTCAACGGCAACAGCTACCGGCCCGCGCTTGTCGACGCGCTGTGGCACGCG
>Ga0207681_10002474_pt1 | contig 11720 bp, 10 predicted proteins | sample KBSS53metaG_FD_184324 | JGI IMG/M metagenome (GOLD analysis project Ga0207681, IMG submission 184324) | Switchgrass rhizosphere microbial communities from Kellogg Biological Station, Michigan, USA - KBS S5-3 metaG (SPAdes) (version 2) | ecosystem: Host-associated > Plants > Roots > Rhizosphere... | reverse complement strand
GACCTGCTCGCGCTGCGCACCAACAAGGGCCGCCAGGCGCACACGCCGCAGTCGCCGCTGTTCGACGCCGTCGCGCGCTATCTCGATGCGCTGCGCGCGCGCGCGACGTGGCTGCGCGACGCGTCGCTCGCGTTCCTGCACCGCCTGCGCGACGACGCGCGCGCGCGCCTGGCCGAACGCAAGCGCGTGTTGCGCGTGCGCAGCTACGACGACCTCATCGACGGCGTCGCCGCCGCGCTCGACGGCGACGACGGCGCGGCGCTCGCCGAAGCGCTGCGCGCGCAGTACGCGGTCGCGCTGGTCGACGAATTCCAGGACACCGACGCGCGGCAATGGTCGATCTTCCGCCGCGTGTTCGGCGGCGGCGACGCCGCGCTGTTTCTGATCGGCGATCCGAAGCAGGCGATCTACGGCTTCCGCGGCGGCGACGTCGACGCCTATCTCGCCGTCCGCGACGTCGCCGCGCCGTCGCCGCCGCTGGCGCGCAATTTCCGCTCGCGACCAGGCCTGCTGCGCGCGCTGGAGACGTTGTACGCGCGCGCCGGCGAACACGCGTTCGTCGACGCGCGGATCCGCTTCCAGACGATCGCGCCGGGCCGCGGCGAAGACGACGGCCCGCCGACGCCGGCGCTGACGCTGCGCCTGCTGCCCGCGCCCGACGACGGCGCGACGCGTCTGGCCGACGATTCGCGCAAGGTCGCCGCCGACGCCTGCGCCGTCGCCATCCACGGCGTGCTGCGCGACGCGCGCGCCGGCATCGCGACGCTGCAAGGCGCGCCGGTGCGCCCCGCCGACATCGCCGTGCTCGTGCGCGACTACCGCGAGGCCGCGCACATCCAGGCCGCGCTGGCCGCGGTCGGCGTCGCCACGGTCGCCGCCGGCCGCCAGAGCCTGTTCCAGACCGAGCAGGCGCAGGAAGTGCTGACGCTGCTCGAAGCGCTGCTGCAACCGGCCGACGACGCGCGTCTGCGCGCGGCGCTGGCGACCGTGTTCCTCGGCCGCAGCGGCGCCGACATCGCGCGCATGGACGAGGACGACGCGTGGCGCGGCGCCGAGCATCTCGCCGCGGTCGCGTGGCGCGAACGCTGGCAGCGCCACGGCCCGCTCGCGTTGCTGTCCGACCTGTGCGCCGCGCACGCCGAACGCCTGCTCGCGCGCGCCGACGGCGAACGCCGGCTGACCAATCTGCTGCAGCTCGGCGAACTGCTGCAGCAGGCCGCCGCCGCCGCGCTCGGCCTCGCGGGCTTGGTGGACTGGCTGCGTCTGCGCATCGTCGAGGCCGATCCGAACGACGAGGCGCAGCTGCTGCGCCTGGAATCCGACGCGCAGCGCGTGCAGATCCTGACCCTGCACGGCAGCAAGGGCCTCGAATTCCCGCTGGTGTATCTGCCGTTCGCCGGCATCGGCCGCGGCGACAGGACGCCGACGCGGCATTGCACGGTCTCCGACAACGGCGGCCGCGTGCTGCATTGGAAAATCGACGGCGATCCGCGCTGGGACGACGCGGTCGCGCAGTGGCACGCCGAGCGCCGCGCCGAGGACGCGCGCCTGCTCTACGTCGGCCTCACGCGCGCCGGGCATGCGGTATGGCTGGCCTGGAGCGCGTTCCATCGCGCCGACGCCACCGCATTGAAGACGCTGCTCGACGATCCGCACGCGTTGCCGGCGCATCCCGACATCCATGTCGACGCCGCGCCGCTCGCGGCGCTGCCGGCGCCGCTGCCGCCGCTGCCCGCCGCCGCCGTCCCCGACGCGCGACGCGTCGCGCGCGTGCTGTCGCGCGACTGGTGGGTGCACAGCTTCACCCAGCTCACCGGCGAGGCCGCGCGCATCGCCGATGCCGATCGCGGCGCCGACGACGAACCCGACGCGCCGCCCTGTTTCGATGGCATTGCGTTCGACGGCGACGGCGTCGATCCGCGGCTCGACGCCGCGTTCGATCGCCGCTTCGGCGGCAGCCGCTTCGGCAACGTGCTGCACGACGCGCTCGAGCGCGTCGATTTCGCCGCGTGGCGCGACGGCGACGCCGCACTGCCGCCGTCGCAGACGCTCGCGCTCGGCGACGCGCTGCGCCGTGGCGGTTATGCCGAAGCCGACATCGCGCCCGGGCTGGCGGCGCTGACGCCGCTGGTCGCGCGCACGCTCGGCGCGGCGCTTCCCGAAGGCGTGCGCCTGTGCGATCTGCCGCCGCAGGCGCGGCGCGCGGAAATGGAATTCCACTTTTCGCTCGGCGCGGTGTCGGTGGACGCACTGCTGGCGCTGCTGCACGCGCACGACTGGCTGCGCGACCGCCACGGCTTCGGTGCGCGCCGCCGCCTGGAAGGACTGATGACCGGCAAGATCGATCTCGTCTACACGCACGGCGGGCGCTATTACCTGCTCGACTACAAATCCAACCGCCTGCCGGCCTACGACCCGGCCGCGATCGCGCGCGCGATGGACGACAGCGAATACACGCTGCAGGCGCTGATCTACACGCTGGCGCTGCACCGCTGGCTGCGCTTCCGGCTCGGTGCGGCCTACGACTACGCGCGCGATTTCGGCGGCGTGCGCTATCTGTTCTGCCGCGGCCTCGATCCGGCGGCGCCGGCGAACGGCCTCTACGCGCAGGCGCCGGCGGCGGCGTTGATCGACGCGCTCGACACGCTGTTCGCCGCGCATGGCGGCGGCGGAGACGCGCCATGAGTCTGCTCGACGCGCTGTCACGCGCCGGCGCGCTGCGCCCGATCGACCTCGCGCTGGCGCTGAGCCTGCGCCGGCTCGATCCGGCGACGCCGGGCGCGGTGCTGGCCGGCGCGGCGCTGGCGTCGCTCGCGGTCTCGCGCGGGCACGCGGCGTTCGATCCGTTGCGGCCTGACTGGCTTGTCGACGCGAGCGCCGACGCCGATTCCGACGCGCCGATCGTGTGGCCCGACGAAGCCGCGTGGCGCGACGCGTTGCGCGCATCGCACTGGGTCGACGCGTCGGCGCTGGCGGGCGCGAGCGATCTGGCCCGGCCGCTGGTGTTCGAGCACGGCCTGCTCTATCTGCGCCGCTATCGCGAGTACGAACGCCGCCTCGCCGACGGCCTGCGCCGGCTCGCCGCCGCACCGCGCGATGCGGTCGCCGGCGATGCGCTTGTGCCGCTGTTCCGGACGCTGTTTCCGGATCCGCACGACGACGACCAGGCGCGCGCGGCCGCGGCGGCGCTGGTGCGGCCGCTGCTGCTGGTCACCGGCGGCCCCGGCACCGGCAAGACCTCGACCATCGCCCGCGTGCTGCTGTTGCTGGCGGCGCAGGCGCGCGCCGCCGGCGCCGCCGCGCCGCGCATCGCGCTCGCCGCGCCGACCGGACGCGCCGCCGAACGCATGGCCGACAGCCTGCGCCGCGCGCTCGACGCGTTGCCCGCTCATGCGCTCGATCCGGCATTGCGCGCGGCGCTGCCGCAGCAGGCCAGCACGCTGCATCGGCTGCTCGGCCCGATCCCCGACAGCCCACGTTTCCGCTTCGGCGACGATGCGCCGCTTCCGGTCGACATCGTCGTCGTCGACGAAGCGTCGATGGTCGACCTGCCGCTGATGTGCAAGCTCGTCGAAGCCGTGCCCGACGGCGCGCGCCTGATCCTGCTCGGCGATCGCAACCAGTTGCCGTCGGTCGAAGCCGGCGACGTGCTCGCGGCGATCGACGACCGCGCCGACGATCGCGCGGCGTTGCCGGCGGCGCTCGCGGACTGGCTCGGCGTCGCCGTGCCGGCGGACACCGCGGACACCGCGCCGCGCGCGCAACGCGTGCATCTGCGTCGCGGCTATCGCCAGGCGCGCACGCTCGATCTCGCGCCGCTCGCCGACGCCGTGCGCCGCGGCGACGCTGACGCCGCGCTGGCGCTGTTGCGCGAAGGCGCGCTGGCCGGCGTCGCGTTTCATCCCGACCTCGCCGATCCGCTGCAAGGCGCGACGCGCGACCGCCTGCTGGCGCCGTGGCGCGAACTGCAGGCCTGCGAATCGCCGGTCGAGGCGCTGCGGCTGGCCGGCCATCAACGCCTGCTCACCGCGTTGCGCGAAGGCCCGCAGGGCGCGCGCGCGCTGAACGCGCGGATCGAGGAATCGCTGGCCGGCGCGCGCCGCACGCCGTATTTCCATGGCCGGCTGCTGCTGATCGCCGAGAACAGCGCGCGCCACGGCCTGTTCAACGGCGACATCGGCGTGTGTTTGCGCGACGGCGACGGCGGCACCGATGCCTGGTTCGACGACGGTGCCGGCGGCGTGCGCCGGTTCCCGCCGAGCGCGCTGCCGGCGCACGACAGCGCGTTCGCGATGACCGTGCACAAGGCGCAGGGCTCCGAGTTCGACCAGGTCTGGCTGCTGCTGCCGCGTCGCGACGCGCGGCCGCTGTCGCGCGAACTGCTGTACACCGCGCTGACGCGCGCGCGCGAAGCGGTGCATCTGTGCGCGGGCGACGCGGTGCTGCGCGCCGCGCTGAACAGGCGCGTGCGCCGCATCGGCGGGCTCGCGCGACGCCTGTGACGGCGCGATGCGCGACAACGCGGGATGAACGAACCCCGCGCATGCGGCGATGCACGCGCGATTTCACGCGCAGGCGACCGCCGCTGGCCTAGTTTCGTTTTCGCCGGCGCAAGTCACATCACAGGGGCGCGGCAAGGTTTTTATGATGAGCCATGACGAAAGACACGTGTCCGCCGATGCGAGTTCGACGACGTCCCGAGGCGAGGCGTCTCCGCCGGGCCTCGGCGGCACGCGCGACGCGCCGGCGATCGACGAAGCGTATTTCCGCGGCCGCTACCGCGATGCGCCGTACTACTCGACCGGCCGCGACTGGAGCGATTACGCGCCGGCCTACCGCTATGGCCTGCTCTCGCATCTGATCCGGCCCGGGCAGCGTTTCGAGGACGTCGAAGCGCGCCTGGCCGAGGAATGGCAGTCGGTCCGGGAAGTCTCGCGCCTGGTCTGGGCCGAGGCCCGCGGCGCCGCGCTCGACGCCTGGCGCCTGCTCGACGACCGCGGCGCGCTGGATCGCGATGCGTTGCATCGCGGCGGCGCCGAAACGCACTGATCCGCCGTTCGCGTGCCGGCCCCGGCGCGAACCGCGCACGCGCCGGAGTACCATGTGCGCCCGATTCCAGCAGGCGCTTCCGCGATGGCCACTCCTCCCGACAAACGCAACGGTGTCGCCCGCGACGACGCCGAGCACGCCGTGCGCACGCTGCTGCGCTGGGCCGGTGAAGATCCCGCGCGCGAAGGCCTGCTCGACACGCCCAAGCGCGTCGTCGACGCGTACGGCGACTGGTTTTCCGGCTACGGCGACGATCCGCGCGAATATCTCGCGCGCACGTTCGAGGAGGTCGCCGGCTACGACGAGCTGATCGTGCTGCGCAACATCGAATTCGAAAGCCATTGCGAGCACCACATGGCGCCGATCATCGGCCGCGCGCACGTCGGCTATCTGCCGAACGGCAAGGTCGTCGGTATCAGCAAGCTCGCGCGCGTCGTCGAAACCTACGCGCGGCGCTTCCAGGTGCAGGAGAAGATGACCGCGCAGATCGCGCAGTGCATCCAGGACGTGCTGCATCCGCTCGGCGTCGGCGTCGTGGTCGAGGCCTCGCACGAATGCATGACCACGCGCGGCATCCACAAGCGCGGCGTCAGCATGGCGACGTCGAAGATGCTCGGCACGTTCCGCGAGGACGCGCGCACGCGCGCGGAGTTCCTGCGCTTCCTGCGCGACGCGGATTGACCGAGCCGTCTTCGCCTGACTCCGGCTCTTGGTAGGAGCGACGCCAGTCGCGACAGGCGGCCGGGAATCCCGCTCCCGCGCCGGATCGGTTTCGGGGAAGGCCCGGTCGCGACTGGCGTCGCTCCTACCAGGGAGCATTGCGCGCATCTGTGCGCACCTGCGCCCAGGTGCACGCGCTAGACTGCCGCGCCCCCGCCGACGGCCGCCCGCCTTGAACCAGACCTCCCGCGCGGCGCCGCGCCGCAACGCCGCGCTGATCTTCATCTTCTTCACCGTGCTGATCGACGTGCTGGCGTTCGGCGTGATCATCCCGGTGCTGCCGCATCTGGTGGAGCAGTTCGTCGGCGGCAACGTCTCGCACGCGGCCTGGTGGGTCGGCACGTTCGGCGTGGTGTTCTCGCTGATCCAGTTCGTGACCTCGCCGATCCAGGGCGCGTTGTCCGACCGCTACGGCCGCCGCCCGGTGATCCTGCTGTCGTGCCTCGGGCTGTCGCTGGACTTCGCGTTCATGGCGCTGGCGCCGTCGCTGGCGTGGCTGATGGTCGGGCGCATCATCTCGGCGATGACCTCGGCCAGCTTCAGCACCGCCAACGCCTACATCGCCGACGTCACGTCGAACGAGGGCCGCGCGCGTGGCTACGGCATGGTCGGCGCGGCGTTCGGCGTCGGCTTCGTCGCCGGTCCGCTGATCGGCGGCGTGCTCGGCGACATCGACCTGCGCCTGCCGTTCTGGTTCGCCGCCGGCCTGGCGCTGGTGAATTTCTGCTACGGCCTGTTCGTGCTGCCGGAATCGCTGCCGCCGGAGCGGCGCACGCCGCGCATGGACTGGGCGCACGCCAAGCCGCTCGGCGCGATCCGGATGCTGCGCAATTATCCGCAGGTGTTCGGCCTGGCCGCGGTGGTGCTGATCTCGGCGCTCGCGCAATACGCGCATCCGAGCATCTTCGTGCTGTATTCGCAGTACCGCTACGGCTGGGGCCAGAAGGAAGTCGGCTATGTGCTGGCCGCGGTCGGCGTATGCGCGGTGATCGTCAATGCCGGCCTCGTTGGACCGGTCGTGAAGCGCTTCGGCGAGCGCCGCGCGCTGCTCGTCAGCCTGACCTGCGGGGTGATCGGTTTCTCGCTCTACGCGTTCGCCGACCGCGGCTGGCTGTTCCTGATCGGTCTGCCGATCAGCGCGTTGTGGGGCATCGCCGCGCCGGCCGCGCAGGCGTTGATCACGCGTCAGGTCGGCGTCGACGCGCAGGGCCGCGTGCAGGGGTCGCTGATGAGTCTGGTGTCGCTGGCCGGCGTCGCCGGCCCGGCGATCTATGCCGGCAGTTTCGGATGGTTCGTCTCCGATGCCGCGCCGGTACACTGGCCGGGCGTGCCGTATTTCATCGCCGCGTTCGTGCTCGCGGTCGGCGTCGGGATCGGCTGGCGCTACGCGCGCCCGCCGGGCTCGGCGCCCGTGGCCTGAGTTCGCGGCGCTGCTGCAGCGTTCCAGGTTCCGCTCACGTTCCTCATCCCGGAGTTCCGCCATGCGCCTGTTGCTTCCCTTCGTCCTGATCGCGCTCGCCGGTTGCGCCGGCGCCGGCGAATACAAGGACACCAATGCCGCGGTCGACGCCAACCCGTTGTGCACGAGCCAGCCCGACCGTCCCGGCGAACCGGTCGCCAAGGAATGCGAGCGGACCCAGTCCTACGAGATCAAGTCGAGCGGCGGCGACAGCAAGCCGGTCGATTTCGGCGGCAAGCAGCAGAACTGACCGGTTCACGTCCGGCGCCGCGGCATTGTCGCGGCGTTGACGTGCGCCCGCCGATGCTGCGGCGATGGCCCGATCCGGTTCCGCCAAGACATCCGCGACCACGCCCGCCGAGGCGTCCGACAACGCCGCCACCGACGCGTCCGAGCGCGCCGCCGCCGACGCCGGCCTGATCTGGGTCAGCGACGCGGTGCCGGGCATCGCGCGCCGGCGCGCCGGCAAGGGCTTCAGCTACCGTCTGCCCAACGGCGGCGCGGTCCGCGATGCGCGCACGTTGACGCGGATCCGCGCGCTGGCGATCCCGCCGGCCTACACCGAAGTGTGGATCTGCACGCAGCCGCGCGGCCATCTGCAGGCGACCGGGCGCGACGCGCGCCGGCGCAAGCAATACCGTTATCACCCCGACTGGCAGCGCGCGCGCGGCGAGGGCAAGTTCGACCGCATCGTCGCGTTCGGCGCCGCGTTGCCGACGCTGCGTCGGCGCCTGAGCGCGGACCTGAAACGGCCCGGACTGCCGCGCGAGAAGGTGCTCGCGATCGTCGTGTCGCTGATGGCCGAAACCCTGGCGCGCGTCGGCAACGACGAATACGCACGCAACAACCGCTCGTTCGGACTGACCACGCTGCGCGACCGCCACGTCGCGTTCCTGCGCGGCGGCCGCGCGCTGCTGCGTTTCGCCGGCAAGAGCGGCCAGCAGCAGGAGATCGTGCTCGACGACGCGCGTCTGGTGAAACTGGTGCGCGCGTGCCAGGAGTTGCCGGGACAGGCGCTGTTCCAGTACCGCGACGACGACGGCACGCTGCAGCCGGTGGATTCCGGCGCGGTCAACGATTACCTGCGCGAGGCGATGGGCGAAGCGTTCACGGCCAAGGATTTCCGCACCTGGGGCGGCACGCTGCAGGCATTCCGCCTGTTCGCGCAGACGCCGCTGCCGGAGCCCGGCCGCGCCGGCGTGCCGAGCGAACGCGCGCTGGTGGCCGCGCAGAACGCGGTAATCGCGGACGTCGCCGCGACGCTCGGCAACACCCCGGCCGTGTGCCGCAAGGCCTATATCGATCCGTCGGTGTTCGCCGGCTGGCGCGATGCGAGCCTGGCACGAGCGAGCGGCGCCGCACGCGGCACGCGTCAATGGGAGCAGGCGGCGTTGCGGTTTCTCAAGAGTGCTCGGCGCGCGGCGTCGAAGGCGGCGCGGCGCAAGCGCTAGCGCCGCGAACCGGCGCCGAGCGATGACGTGAGTCGACGGCCTGCGCGTCCGACGGCGAATCCCGGACAAAGAAAACCCACCTCCCGCGAAGGAGGTGGGCAAGGAGCCGAACCCAAGGAGAGAGGGTCAGGATTTCGGCGGAGAGGTCGTGTCGGTGGGATCGGCCGGCTTGTCGGTCGTATCCGTCGGCGTGTCGGTGGCCGGCGGCGGCATCGTCGTGCTGTCGGCGGGCGGCGTGGACGGCGCGGTCTCGGGCGCCATGCTGTCGGTCGCCGGCGTCATCGTGTCGGCCGGCGGCGCGGTGTTGTCCGCGGGCGGCGTGGTCGGCGCAGCCGTCGTGTCGGCCGGCGGCGGTGTTGCGGCGGCGGTCTCGTCCGACTTCGGCGAGCATGCGGCCAACGCGATCGCGAGCGCGGCGGACATCGGCAGCGCGATGAGTCGGGTGAGGGTGAGGGTCATGAGCGATCTCCTGTGCGGTTTCAGCGTGCAGTGTGCGGATCGCGATGTAGGCGAAGCGTTAGTTTTCGCGTACGAATTCGTAGCGCGGCCACCGCGCGGCGATGCGCGCGCCGCGCACTTCGATCGGGTTCATCGATGTGCACGGGCTTTAACGTTTCGTCGGCGATCGCCGCGGCGTCAGGTCATGTCTTCGAGCGCTTGCGCCGACAGCGGCACCACGCACCAGAACGGCTTGCCGATGTCCGACCAGCCCGACGCGGCTTCGTCGACGATCTCGAGCAGCGTCGCGAACGCGTCCGGCTCGTCCTGGCGCCACGCGCCGATGTGGTCGAGCAGCAGCAGGTAGCCGTCGGCCGGCCACCACGACAGATCGCCGAGACAGTCCGCGAGCGCGTCCCAGTTGCCGCCGAACCAGCTCGGGAACCGCAACACCTGCGCGAAGCGCGAGAGGATCTCGTCGCGGTTGGAGCAGCCGGCGCAATCGATCGGCGCGACCGCGTAGCCGAGCGCGTGCGCGGCGGCGTCGAGCGTTTCGCGGTCGCGCACGTCGACGAAATAGCTGCCGTTCTGTTCGGCGTCGGCGAGCAGGGTGCCGAGATCGTCGCCGCTCATCGCCGCGCATCCGGCGAAGATGCGTCGGCGTCGAAGCGGCGGAAGCTGCGGTAGTGATCGTCGCTGTAGAAGAATTCCACCGGCGGATCGCCGCCGACGATGATGCGGCGCGCGCCGCGATCCCGCGCGCCGGGCGTGCGCACGGTGTATTCGCGGTAATAGCCGCGCGGCTGCGCCGGCAGCCGGCGCTCGCGGTTCTGGAACACCGCGCCGTCCTGGCGATGCGGAAACGGGCCGCCACCGGCGATCAGCCGCAGCGTGTCGCGGGCTTCATCCGGCAACCAGGCCGGAAGTCGCGCTGCATCGTTAGGCGCATGCACCGCATCGCCGGCCGCACGCGTCTGTGGCGCATCGCCGAGCGGCGCATGCACGCGCGCGTTCGGCGCCGGCGGCGCACCCGCCGGCAGCGATTCCGGCAGCTTCGCGTGCTGCGACCACCACCAGGCCGCGACCAGCACGACGAGGGCGATCAGCCAGCCATAGCGTCGCATGCAGCCTCCCGTGTGCAGGGCGTCGTCGCCTTCCCGGTCGGGTTCCGGATCGTCGCGGTCGCCGCGCGCATCGTCATCGATTCCGCCGTCCGCTCGCTTCGGTTACGACGGCACCGCTCAACCGCAACTCAACTTGACGATCTTGTTCTGCGCATCGACGTTGACGTTCAGGCGGCTGTCGCTGTAGTCCATCGTGATCGCCTGTCCGGGCTTGATCACGCGGACCGCGCCGGCGCCGGCCGCCGCGCGCGCGGCGGCGACGGTGGCGTCGTCGGCGACGCGTCCGACGAACGATTGCGCCGAGTCGGCCTTGCATTGCTGGGCCATGGCGTCTCCTGGCGGCGTCGCGGGCGCGGGGGTCGCGGGCGCGACCGGCGCGGCGGGCGTCGTCGCGGCCGGCGGCGCCGGTTCGGTGACGCCGGCTTCGTGCTGGGCGCAGGCGCCGAGCGTGCAGAGCGACAGCAGGACGATCAGGGCGCTGCGACGCATGGCGGTGTCTCCTCGGCGGTCTCGAAGCCGCAGCGTGCCCCGCGCGCCGTGTCGAAAACGTTAATCGGCCGCGCGCGCGGCGTCCTCGGCGTGCAGCGCCGACAGACGGCCGAGCAGCAGCGCCAGCGTGACCACGTCCTGATGGTTGTGCTCGGCGACGCGCTTGAGCAGCGACGAGCCGCCGCCGCGCAGGTAGTGCAGCCACGCCGCCGGCGCCTGCGCGCCCGGCAGGTCGTCCTCGCGCACGACGCCGAGCGCCTCGCGTTCGATCGTGGCCAGCCGGCAGTTCTCCCAGCGGCCGCGCCAGCGCCGGCGCGTCGGGAACAGCAGGTCGACGTGGTCGAGGCCGTGCAACGGATTCGCGCGGCGCGCGAGGCGGTAGCGGGTGCCGAGCAGCGGCGCGTCGTAGCAGCGGCCGTTGTAGCTCGACAGCACCGAGCGCGGCGACAGCCAGCCGGCGAACGCGTCGAGCATCGCGGTTTCGGCGGCCATCGTCGTCGTCAGCAACTGGCGCACGCGCAGCGTCGCGGCGTCGGGCCAGTCGGCGACGCCGATCATGAACGCGCGCGTGCCGGTGCCGCCGGCGAGGCCGGTGGTTTCGGTGTCGAAGAACAGCAGGTCGCGCGGATCGACGGCGTCGTCGCGGCGCGCGAACGCGAGCGGCACGGCGCGGTCCGGCGCCGGCAGCGGCACCTGCGCTTCGAGCAGATGCAGGCCCGACGCGATCTCGCGGCCGGGCAGGCTGCGGTCGGCCGGCGCGCGCGGCACGGCATTCGGCACGCGTTCGCGCACGCCGAGCAGGCGGCGCAGCGACGCGATCGTGTCGGCCGCGGGTGGCGCGCGCGGCGTCGGCGAAGCAGGCGCGGCGAGCGGTTGGCCCGCTTGTTGTTTCAGCGCGCGCAGGCGGTCGGCGAGGGCGTGGCTCATGCGCAGGCCGTCCGCTCGGTAGGAGCGACGGCAGTCGCGACCCGGTGTGCCTGACAGATCGGA
>Ga0207681_10002468_pt1 | contig 11733 bp, 8 predicted proteins | sample KBSS53metaG_FD_184324 | JGI IMG/M metagenome (GOLD analysis project Ga0207681, IMG submission 184324) | Switchgrass rhizosphere microbial communities from Kellogg Biological Station, Michigan, USA - KBS S5-3 metaG (SPAdes) (version 2) | ecosystem: Host-associated > Plants > Roots > Rhizosphere >... | reverse complement strand
AATCGATCAGCCGCGCCGACTACGTCGCGCAAATCGAGCAGCCGATCTGGCAGTGCATCGCCGGTCTCCGCGCACAAGACCGCATCCTCTATATCGTCCTCACCAAAGACGTCCCGATTCGCGTCTCCGGTACTGGCGGCCGCACCGGCACCAACGCGAGCGTGGATTCGGAGCTGACGCTGCTGTATCGCCGGCGGACGGGACAGCAGGCTCCGGTGGCCGGCTTCGTGTCGAACCCGTATTACGCGGGGAGCGGCCCGATCGCGAGCATCAAGCCCTTCAGTCACGAGTTGCAGGACATCTATCTGGTCACCCGCCTCGATGGCTTCACCGTGCAAGATGCGATCGCGCTGATCGATCGGGCAACGACGCCCTCGCGAGACGGACGGTTCGTCCTCGACGAGCGCGCGACGCTGGTCGACAGCGGCGGCGATCGCTGGCTGCGCTCCGCGGCCGAGCGTCTGCGCGAGCTGGGCCTGGGCGATCGCGTCCAGCTCGACGAGTCGACCAAGGTGCTGACCAAGGAAGCGGGCGTCCTCGGCTACTACTCCTGGGGCTCGAACGACCCCGCCATCCAGATTCGCGATTTCGAGATGCAGTTCGTGCCGGGCGCCATCGCCGGCATGTTCGTCAGCACTGACGGCCGGACGTTCAAGGAGCCGCCGGCAGCCTGGCGTCCGAGCAACGACGGACGGCGGGAATCGATCTTCGGCGGCTCGCACCAGTCGCTCGTCGGCGATCTGATTCGGGCGGGCGTCACAGGTGCGGCCGGACACGTGGACGAACCCTTTCTCGACGCGACCATCCGTCCCGAGATCCTCTTCCCGGCGTACGCCAGCGGCCGTAATCTCGCCGAAGCCTACTACGCCGCGATGCCGTATCTGAGCTGGCAGACACTTGTCATCGGCGATCCGCTCTGCGCGCCGTTTCCGCATGCTCCGCTGGCGACACTCGCGATCGACTCGGGTCTCGACGCATCGACCGAGCTGCCAGGGTATTTCGCCAAGCGCCGTCTGGCGTCATTCGCCGCGTCGTTCAACAAGGACGCGGCCGCCCAGTTCGTGCGTTCCGAATCTCGCGCGGCGCGCAAGGATACGGCGGGCGTGCGCCAGGCGCTCGAGGCCGCGGTTGCTGCGGAACCGCGATTCACGGTGGCGAGATTGCAACTCGCCGAAGCGGCCGAAGCGGCGCGAGACCACGACCGCGCGGTCGCCCAGTTCCGGGCTATTCTCGGCTACGCACCGAACGACGCGATTGCGTTGAACAACCTCGCCTACAATCTCGCGGCCCACCAGGACAAGCCGGAAGAGGCGCTTCCCTTCGCCCAGCGCGCGATCGCCGTCCTCAAGGCCCCGCAGTTCTACGACACGCTGGCGTGGGTTCAACATCTGCTCAAACAGGACGCCGAGGCCGCGGCGAACATCCGGATCGCCAGGAGCACGAACTCACTCGATCCGGATCTCCTGTGGCACGCAGCCGTCATCTACGCGGCGGTGAAGGACGTGCCGCGCGCCACCGCGGAGCTGACGCTCGCACTGAAGGTCAAACCCGATCTCGCCGATCGCGACGACGTGAAGAAGCTGCAGCAGCAGCTGTCGCCGCCAAGCAAGTAACCCCGTACACGTCTGCGCGCGATTGCACACCATGAAGCGACGGCGCTTCGGTGCGCCACAATTGACGCTGCGTGCCGAGTCGATGATTTTTTCCTTTCGCGGCGCACGCCTGGTTCCGATCGTCATTGCCGCCTGGCTGACGTCTGGCGCGCCCGTTCGTGCGCAAACCGGCGCGAAGGTGGCAGATCTGATTCGCGCCGGCGTCACGGGTGCCTCTGGAAACGTCGACGAGCCGTATCTCGACGCCTCCGTTCGACCCGACATTCTTTTTCCGGCGTACGCCAGCGGCCGCAACCTGGCAGAGTCGTTCTACGCCGCGTTGCCGTACCTGAGTTGGCAGACCGTTGTTCTCGGCGATCCGCTGGCGATGGCCTTTCCGCGCACACCCCTCGGCGCCGACGAGGCCGATCCGCCACTCGACGCCACCACCGAGGTCTCGACGTTCTTCACGCGGCGCCATCTGGCGATGATGCATCCGGCGCTGTCGCGCGACGCAGGCGCCGCGTTCATCCGATACCAGTCGCGGACGCTTCGAAACGATCCCGCAGGCGCCCGCGAGGCACTCGAGGCGGCTGTCGCTGCCGAGCCGCGATTCATCCCGGCGCGTCTGGAGCTCGCAGCGATAGACGATCGCGCCGGCGACCGCGACCGGGAGATCGCGCAGTATCGTGCGATCCTGACCTACAGTCCGAACGATCCGCTCGCGCTGAACAACCTCGCCTACGCGCTGGCGGTGTATCGCGGCAAACCCGAAGAAGCGCTGCCGTTCGCCCAGCGCGCGACCACCAACGCCAGACGCGATCCGGAGTTGCTCGGCGGCACCGAGATCCTCGGCAGCTACTTCGCGCTGGGTCGCTACCACCGCGAACCGCTCGTGCCGTATTGCCTGGACACGCTCGCGTGGGTGCAGCATCTGCTCGGCCGCGATACGGAGGCCGCGCTGACGATCCAGCAGGCGCGCAGCGCCGAGGGCGTCCAAACGGCGGACATGATGTGGCACGCGGCGGTGATCTACGCGTCGATCAACGATCAGGCGAGGGCGAGCGTCGAGCTCGAAGCCGCGTTGAAGATCGACCCCGACCTGGCCACACGCGCAGACGTCAAGACGCTGCGCCACCAGCTCGCGACCGGACGGTAAGCCGCGCTCCCCTCGACGCCAGCATCGCCGCATCTGCGATCCAGGCGCCGACGAAGGTGACAAACACCGCGCTCGCGTGAACGATCGCCCATCGGACGAACAGCTGCGCATCCGACAGGAGCGTCCCGCGATCGGGACCAAGCAGAAACTGCGCGCCCGAGAACACGTGGCCGTACTTCTCCACACGCGGTTCGAGTCCGGCCATCAGCAACGCCCAGCCAATCGGGAGCGTCGCGAGTACCGTCGCGATGGCGGCGGGCCACCACTTCGGATCCGAGGTGGCGCGGATCAACTGCGCGACGCTGACTCCCAACACCGCCGGTATCGCGATGAGACACCATTCGCCAGGCATCCCGAGCCACGATCGACGCGCGATGAGCTCGGTGAGATTGTCGGTCGCTGCCCAGCTGATGACGAGCGTCCGCGCGAGCCAGAACCAACCCGCCACACACAGGATCAACAGGAGCTGCTCTACCAATGTTTTTCGCCCCACCTCCGGCGCCGCGCGCCGGGTCGACGCGAGACCGAGCGCGATTGCGAGCAGAGGCACGGAATAGAGCGCGGTATACCGCACACGCCGCTCGAGGAAATCGACGGCGTTCGGCCCGACTGCCGAGACGACCTGCTTCCAGCTCTCGCCCCAGGCGCCCTGCTGCGTCACGAGTCCAAACAGAGCGTTCGAGCCGATGATGTCGTCGACGCTTTCGTACGTGACACTCCGCGACAGCAACATCTTGCTGACGAGCGACACGGCGATCAGCGCCAGCGGAAGCAGCAGGTACGTCCGCCTGGTCTGCCGCAAGAGGTGCGCGATGAGCATCGCGCCGGCGCCTATCCACAGCAGGGCCAACGCGAAGCACACGAGGGCCGTCGCGCTGCCGCCATCGAGAAACAGCTCGCGCGCGTTGTAGGGGATGCCCGGCACGCGCAGCAGCGTCTTGATGGCGACCACCGCCGCACCGACGACCGCGACCAGTATCGCGGCAATCGTGACGATCGACGGCCGCGTCATCGCGAGGCCGGGACGAGCGGCGTCCCCGCGCGCGCGGGTGTCACGAGCTCGATCTGTTCGGTGAACAACCGCCAGCCCTGCGTGGCCGTCCAGGCCCCGAGCCACGCGCCGGCCAGCGAGAGCGCGACGTCGGTGATATCCGAGAATCGTCCGCCGATGAAGCGCTGCAGGTATTCCACCGGCACCGCAATCAGCAAGGCGGCGCCGAGCACCATCCGCGTGCGATTGCGCCGCCGGCGGGTCGACAGCGCGAGTGCGAATCCCAGCGGGAAATACGCCAGCAACAGCTCCGCCGAATGGCTGACGGTCTCGCTCGTCGTGAACGAGTAGTAGTTCAGAAACGGGATCCACTGGAACGATCCCGCGTCAGGCGCAACCGTGAACGGACTCAACTGCTGCATGGCAACGCCGACCACCGTCATGCCGAAGACACCCATCCACCAGAGCGGGCTCGTGCGCGACGTGCGGAACGAGACGCCGAGTGGGATGCCGGCCAACGTGCCCGCGGCCGCGACGCCTGCGTCCCACAGACCAGGCGCCCGTGCTCCGATGAACAGTTGCGCCGCTTCGGCGGCAAGGGAGACCGCGACGGCAATCAGCGCGGCGATCGTCTCCGCTTTCCGGATCCTCATCTCGTCGAGCCACAGTACGAGCGTCGCTCCGAACAGCAGATGCTGCAGGAACGACAGTCCCTCGTCGGTCGGCACGCCGAGCTGGATCGGGTCGGCGATAAAGCCGCGGAGCTTCGGCACCACGCTGCCGACGTCGAGCGTCACGTCGAACGGTTCCAGCGCGCCGGCGAGCATGACGATCGTGGCGACGAGCAGGGGGAAGAACGACGGAACCGTCAGCGTACCTCCTGCCCAGACCGCCCGCAGGGATCGATCCGCGATGGTCGACAACAGGACCGCTGCCACGGCGCCGGCCGCGGCACCGGCGGTATTCGCGAACACATCCGACGCCGACGTCGTTCTGTCGATGGTCAGAAGCTGCAAGGTTTCAGCGAAGGCGGACAACGCGAGCGCGAGCGCCACCACCAGCACGGCGCGTGCGAGTGGCGGCCGGGGTCGGGTCAACGCCCAGACGCCGAGCAGCCCGAACGGAAAGAACAGCAAGACATTGCCGACGAAGTCAGGAATGGAAACGCGCAGTCCCGTGTCGGCGGCAATGAGCGGGTTCCACGTCAGCCGGGCGAGATGGGCGGCGATCAGCCGTTGATCGTGAATGAAATTGAAGGGAATCGTCGTGCCGTAGACGATGAACACCGCGGACACGATCCACAGGACGAACGGCAGTCGGGTGCGGGCCGTCTCGCTCACCCCACCCATCCACGCAGTCGATAGTACGGCCACGCCAGCAGCTCGTAGATGACATCGCGGCTCACGGCGCGGGCGACCGTCGACGGGATCAGCCACTCCCACCACCGGGCGGTCTTCTCGAGCGTCCAGAGTAGCGACCCCGCGCGAAGCGGTACCACCGTGATGCCTTCACGCGCGAAGACATCGACGGCGCGACCCATCTGCTGCGGCGACGTCACGACGATGCACGTCGTTGCGCCAAGTTGCTTGAGGATCCTGGCGGTACCAATCGCCTGTTCACGTGTGGTCCCCGACGACTCTTCGATCAGGACGCGCTCGGCCGGCACCTGATTGCGAACCAGGGCATCGCGGATGACGGCGGCTTCCGAGTAGCCGCCTTCCTGCTGCACCCCACCGGACGCGATGACCATCGATGCCGGCTGGGCGCGAAATCGATCGAGGGCGAACAGCGTGTTCATGGCCGTCTGACCGAGCGGCACTTCGACCCGGCCTCCGAAGGCCGAGTAGCCGCCTAAGCCGTTGCCGAGGACGACGATCGGCAGCGGCTCCGCGGGGAGCGCGGCGGGAACGTCCGTGGTCCGTCCCTCGTGCGCGGTTTGAAGGCCGCGCGCGACGGCCGGCACGCTCATGACCCAGTACAGAACCACGAGCGCGACCAGGAGCCTGCGACCCGCCGCCCGCTTGCGGTCGCTGCCGAACAGCAGCAGCGCGCAACCGGTGGCGGCAACGATGAGAAACCAGGCGCTGCCCGGAATCAGGAACTCCTTGATGATGTCGATGAGAAAATCCACGAGTCATTCTCCCATGACCGTTCTTCACCACATTCCGCCGCGTCCGCGAGGAAAGTCTCCGCGAGACAGACCTCCGAGCGCGGCACATGGTCAAAACCTCAATGCAGGCGCGCATTTCTCCGCGGCACTGCCCTTGCGATAGTGCAGATGACCGGACACGGGTCGCCGCAGGGAGGCGGGCCGTGCGGACGCGATGCGACCCGCATGTGGCACGTATCGCGTCCCCGCCGGGTTCTCCATTCCCGATTGTGAAGAGATCTTTACAAGGCCACCGGTTGCGGTGTCAGGCAGAGCAAAGTCATCTCAGAGGCAGCCATTGGTTCATTGACCGGGATCACGTTCACGTGATCGAGTAATGTAAGTAGTTCTAAGATAGTAAGTTAGCGGCAGAACAGGCACGGCGACCATCGCGGGCACTGTTGGCAGTTGAATTGTAGGGTTGACCCCACGGGACAGTTCCCAGAACTGTCGAATCGCGTCGAGTCGTCCAAGGAGACACTGTGAGATCAGCGAAGGTTTCGGTATTCAAACGAGGGCGAATGTTGCCAGCGCTGCTGGCGCTCACCGCCTTGTTGGCCCTTCCAGGTCGCGCGTCCGCGACCGTCCTCACCTACGTGCCTTCCGCCGGTACCGGCGCCAACGACATGGGCGACCTGGATCACCACTACTACTACGCCTGGACCCTCGGCCTGATCAGCGTTCCGACCAACGAAGTCATCACGTCCGCCTACATCACGTTCACGAACATGTACAACTGGGACGCGAGCAAGAACGTCCTGTTCCTGGATATGTTCGACACGCCGGCATCCGGCGGAAACATTCTGGTGGGCCCCAATCAAGGAACCAATGCCGCCGGGGATACTTACAACTCGACGGTGCGGTACGCGTCCGATCCAGACGTCCCCGCCGGTTCATCGCCGGTGACGAACATCGCGGACGCCTTCGACTCGGCGAACGCACTCACGACCAATCCCAAGACCGATCTCACGGCGCATTCGTTCATGGCCGACTCAGGCAACCCTCTGAATGCAACCGAAGTCACAGCCTTCAAGAACATGCTGTCGACGTACGACGCCACCTACAATCCCACGACGTTACCTCAGGCCTACGGAACCAACGCGACGACTGGGTCAACCGGCTGGGTGGTGACTGCGGGCGCTGTGGCGGGGCAATACGACTACCGGTACTACTTCACCACCGGCGCCGGAAGCCAGTTGGAGGCGTTGAAGGCCTACATCGGCCCTTCCACCGATCCCAACCGCGACGTCACGCTCGCGTTCGACCCGGATTGCCACTTCTTCAACGATGGCATCAGCTTTACGATCGTGACTGGACCGGCGGGTGGTGGTGGCGCGGCGGCAGTGCCAGAGCCTGCCTCGCTGATGCTCCTGGGCACGGGCCTGCTCCTCACGGCTAACCGGTATCGCCGCCGCCGAACGAAGGGTTCAGCCAAGTAGAATAAAGTCGGCAGTTTATAAGACTTCATCGCACGTTCCTGATTTTCCTGCTGGCCACGGCTTCGTCGTGGCCAGCCAACTACCCAAAAACAAACAGTTTAGAGCTGTTCTTGGCCTTCTCTGACGACAGGGAAGGCCTTTTGCTCACTTGGTGTTCTGTCTCACCATGAACATACGCGCAGGGCTCTTGTGGACGCTGGCGGCGACAGTTCTGGCCTCCGGCTGTTCCCAGGACGTCGCGGTCGCGAAACGCAAGTATTTCGACAGCGGCAACCTGTATTTCGAGCAGAAGAAGTACGCCGAAGCCACGATCCAGTACTCGAACGCCATTCACCTGGACAATCAGTTCGGCGACGCCCGCCTGAAGCTCGCGGACGCCTACAAGGCGCTCGGCAACACGCGCGCAGCGTTCCCCGAATACATCCGTGCCGCCGATCTGCTCCCGGACAGCGACGAAGCCCAGCTCAAGGCGGGCAATCTGCTGGTCAACGGCGGCTTTTTCAAGGAGGCCAAGGAGCGCGCCCGAACGGTGCTGCGGCGAAGCCCGAACAATGTCGCCGCGCTGGTGCTGCTCGGAAATGCACTGGCCGGGCTGCGGGACCTCGACGAAGGGATCGGCGTCATGGCCCGGGCCATTCAGGTGGATCCGGAGAGCGCCGGAGTCTACGCGAATCTGGGTGTGTTTCAACTGGCCCATGGCGAGCCGGAGCTGGCCGAAAAGGCCTTCTTGAAAGCCGTCACGGTCGCCCCCACCTCGGTCGACGCGCACGTGAACCTCGCAAACTACTACCGCGCGGTACGCAAGCCGGACAAGGCTGAACTGACGTTCAAAAAAGCTCTCGAGCTCGAGCCTCGAAGCATCAAGGTTCATGACGGACTCGCGGCTCTGTACATGGAGGAGAACAAGCCGGCGCTGGCCGAGCCGCACTTCAAGTCGCTGGTCGAGATTGCCAATGACGAGCGGTCGCGCTTCGCCCTGGCGGCCTTCTACGTCTCCGTGAACCGTTTTCAGGAAGCATTCAAGACGCTCGAAGAGCTTGCACGTGACAAGAAGCACTTCGCGGCGGCGAAGATCCGGATCTCGATGCTCTACTTCGTCGTGAACAACCGTGCGCGCGCGCACCAGGTGATCGACGAAGTGCTCGCCAGCGACGCCCGCAACGGTCAGGCGTTGACGATGAAGGCGCGGTTGCTGCTGGCGGACGAAAAAACCCAAGAGGCGCTCGAAAAGGTCAAGCAGGCGATCCTCGTCGATCCCCGGCTCGCCGATGCGCAGCTGACGCTGGCCAGAGTGCAGATGCAGTTGCACGACGTCGAAGAGGCGCGCAAGGCGTTCAACGACACCTTGAAGCTGGATCCGAACTCGCTGCCGGCGCAACTCGAGCTGTCGGAGCTGCATCGCAACCGCAACGAAATCGATACCGCCATTCAGTTCGCCGAGAACGCGATTAAGACCAATCCGGGGAATCTGGCCGCCCGCTTATCGCTGGTGCGCGCGCTGATGGTTCGCGACGAAGATCACGCTCGCGCCGAGCAGGAGCTGAAGGTTGTTCTCAGCCGGCATCCGGATTCGCCGCGCGCGCAGAGCATGCTCGCGCAGACGCTGCTACGGCGGAACGACCTGAACGCGGCCCAAGTGGCGTTCGAAAAGCAATTGAAGCTCGCTCCACAGTCCGTGGAGGCGGTAACCGGACTGGTCGCGATCGATCTCACGCGCAAGCGGCTCAACGAGGCGCGAGGGCGCGTGGACAACTTCCTCACGAAATATCCGAAGTCGCCGTCGATCCTCGTCCTGGCGTCGAAGGTGTACCGCGAGCTGGGACAGCCGGCGAAATCGGAGGCGTTCCTGACCCAGGCGCTCGCCGCCGACTCCTCCAATCCAGCCACCTACGCGCTGCTCGCCGAACTGTACATCTCCCAGAAGCGGCTGGACGATGCGAAGAAGCAGTTCGCGCAATTCGTCAAGCTCAAGCCGAAGTCAGTGGCGGCAACGACGATGCTGGGCCTGATCAGCTACGTGCAGGGGAATCTCGACGAGGCCCAGCAGTGGTGGGAAAAGGCGCTGCAGATCGACAACTACGCCGCTGCGGCCGCCAACAACCTGGCCTGGCTGTACGCCGAAGGCCGGGGCAATCTCGAGGTGGCGCTGCAGCTCGCGATGATCGCCAAGTCGAAGTACCCGAACCTCGCCGAAGTCAACGACACGCTCGGATGGGTGTACTACAGGAAAGACCTCATCGGTCAGTCGATGCTCTATCTTCAGCAAAGCCTCGATCTGGAACCTAACAACCCGGTCTACCATTACCATCTCGGGATGGCGCTGGCCCGCAAAGGCGACGACGCGAAAGCGCGGCGCACGCTTCAGCGCGCGCTACAACTCGATCCGAAATTCCCCGAGGCGGCACAGGCGCGCAAGACGCTCGCGTCGCTGGTCTACTGACGAACACGATCATGCCATCATCGAAACGCCCCTGGATTGCCGCCGCGCTCGTCCTCGCCGGCTTCGCCCTGCTCTACCGGCAGGTCGTCGTCAAGCTCGTGATGGACTGGTACAACGACGACAACTACTCTCACGGCTTCCTCATCGTCCCGCTCGCGCTGTACTTCGTCTGGGAGCGCCGTGAGAAGCTCCGCCAGATTCCGGTGACGCCGACGGCGTTGGGGCTCGTCTTCGTGCTCGGCAGCGTCGCCGTCCTCATCGCCGGCATCCTTGGCTCCGAGCTGTTCCTCACGCGGATTTCGATCCTCGGCACTGTCGTCGGTGTGATTCTCTTTCTGTTCGGTTGGGCTCATCTCCGCGCGCTGGCGTTCCCGGTCGCCTTCCTGCTGCTGATGATTCCGATTCCGGCGATTCTGTTCAATCAAATCGCCTTTCCGCTGCAGCTGCTGGCGTCGCAGTTCGGCGAGTCCGCGATGGGCCTCGCCAACGTTCCGGTCCTGCGCGAAGGCAACGTCCTGATTCTCGCCAACACGACGCTCGAAGTCGCGGAAGCGTGCAGCGGCATTCGATCGCTGGTGTCGCTGCTGACGCTGGCCATCGTCTTCGGGTACTTCTCGGATCCGCGCGGCTGGGTGCGCACGCTGCTCACGTTGTCCGCCGTACCGGTTGCCATCGTCACCAACGGATTTCGCGTCGCCGGCACCGGCATCGCCGCTCACCGCTTTGGCGCGGCGGCGGCCGAAGGGTTCTTCCACGAGTTTTCCGGCTGGCTGGTGTTCGTGTCGGCGTTCATGCTGATGCTCGCCGTACAGCGCGCGATCGTCCGCCTGGCGCCTGCGTCCGAAACGACGCTGTCGCCCGCGGCGGTATAAGGAACAGGCATGCTGAATCGATCGATCGCGCTCTTCGTAGTGTTCCTGGCCGCGGCCGGCATGGTGGCGAGACAGAGTCGTCCAGAGCCGTCGCCGGTCCGCTCGACGTTCAACCGCTTCCCCGAGCAGATTCAGAGCTGGAAAAGCCAGGACCTGCCGCCGATGGACGACAAGATCCTGGCGGTCCTCGGCGTGGACGACTATCTGAATCGCGTGTACACGTCGCCCGATCGCGCGCAGCTGGGACTCTACGTCGGCTACTACGGCAGCCAGCGCCAGGGCGATTCCATTCATTCGCCGATGAATTGTCTGCCGGGCGCGGGCTGGGAGCCGCTCTCGAAGGCGTTCCTGACGATTCCCGTCAGCACGGCGGAGGGGGCGGCGGCAGTCGACGCCAACCGCTACGTGATTCAGAAAGGACTCAATCGGCAGCTCGTCCTGTACTGGTATCAAAGCCACGGCCGGACCGTCGCCAGCGAGTACTGGAGCAAGCTCTATCTGGTTCGCGATGCCGTGCGCTTGAACCGAACGGACGCTGCGCTGGTTCGCGTCATCGTGCCGATCGATCCGAATGCGGACGACGGCGAGAAGCGCGCCGAGCGGCAAGCCAGCGACTTCGTCAAATCGATGTTCCCCCTGTTGCCACAGTACTTGCCGTCGTGAGAGTCCACATGCTGCACCGTTATCTCGTCACCCTCGTCGTCGCGTCTGCCGTCGCCGCCGCCGCCTGTAAAGGCGCGAAGGCTACCGATCATGCTCGCCGCGGCGACAACTTTTTCGAGGCGAAGAAGTACCAGGAAGCCATCATCGAGTATCGCGGCGCGCTGCAGGCGGACCCGAAGCTCGGAGAAGTGCGGTTGAAGCTGGGCGATGCCTACATCGCCACGAACGACCTCCGCAACGCGCTTCGCGAGTACGTCCGCGCCGCCGACCTGCTGCCGAACAGCGTCGACGCCCACGTGAAGGCGGGCAAGATGCTGTTGCTCGCCCGCCAGTTCGAGGACGCGAAGACCCATGCGGACCGCGCGCTCGCCATCGACAGCAAGAACGTCAGCGCGCAATTGATGCGCGGAAACGCGCTAGATCGGAAG
>Ga0207681_10002458_pt1 | contig 11751 bp, 7 predicted proteins | sample KBSS53metaG_FD_184324 | JGI IMG/M metagenome (GOLD analysis project Ga0207681, IMG submission 184324) | Switchgrass rhizosphere microbial communities from Kellogg Biological Station, Michigan, USA - KBS S5-3 metaG (SPAdes) (version 2) | ecosystem: Host-associated > Plants > Roots > Rhizosphere >... | reverse complement strand
CCACTCCTCTACCGGGATCGTGAATCCGCGTTTCCGCGCGATCGCCGCGCGCTCGCTGATCCGACGCCGGACGATCGTGCGCAGGATGGGCTTGAGCTCGCCGCCGCGGAGTCTGAGCTCGAGCGGCAGCGAGGCGCCATACTCCCATAGCTCCTGATCGAAGAACGGAGCTCGCGCTTCCAGCGCGTGATACATCGTCGCTCCATCGACCTTCGTCAGATACTCCGAGACGAACTGCACGCCGCGGTCGTATTCCAGGTAGTCGGACAGCACCGTTCGCGCGGACCGCGTCGACCAGGGCAGCTGGCGGTCGGGAACCCGCAGCCCCTGGAGCCGGGTGCCTAACAATCCACGTGCTTCGTACGCCGCGCGCTGTTCGCCGGCGGCCAGGAACGCGCCAAGGCCACCGGTCGCATAGTCTACGAAGTGCATGGCGCGTCGGGCCGCGCCTCGGGAGGGAAATGCACGGCGAACCAGCTGCCAGGCGGGTCGCGCTGCGCTCGGAAGCCATCGCGCGAGACGTTGCGCGGCCAGCAGGTGCCGATGACGAGGATACCCGAGGTAGAGGTCATCGCCACCGTCGCCGGTCAGCAGGACCGTCGCGCGCGAGCGAATCACTTCGGATACGCGAAGCAGACCGAACGCCGACGATGACGCGAACGGCTCGGCGAACGCCTGGGTCAACTCCTCGGATCGAATGGGCGACTCGTCGGACAGCGGCAGCACCGTATGGGCGATCCCGAGCTCGCGCGCCGTCGCACTCGCGTCGTCCGTCTCGTCGCCCGTGCTGCCCGGCGTGCCGACGGTGAACGCTCGAACATCCCCGCCTAACTCGCGAACGGCCCAACACACGAGCGCGGAATCGACGCCGCCGCTGAGGAGTGCTCCGATGGGGACGTCGGCCTGGAGACGTCGCTCCACCGCCTGGAGAAGCAGCCGCTCGGTCTCGTTCACCGCGTCGTCGAACGAGACGCTCGCGCGCGTGCCGGGCAGCGGAGACTCCCAGTATCGGCGCGCCGTCCGACCCGTAGCACTCCAGGTAAGGATCGTGGCTGGCGGAACCTTGCTTGCGCCGCGGTAGATGACGCGCCGCTCGGACACGAAGCCAAACTCCAGAAACTCGGCCACAGCCTCCGCGTCGATCTCGTCGACGAGACCGGCCGCACGCAGCGCACGCGGCGTCGATGCGAACGCGAGAAACGTGGGCGCTTCGACGTAGACGAGCGGCTTTACGCCAAGTCGATCCCTGACGAGGTGGACGACTTCTGTAGCGTCATCCCAGAGCGCGAACGCGAACATGCCCCGGAGCCGTTCGACCAGACCGTCGATGCCCCACTCGCGGTAGCCATGAAGGAGAACTTCGGTGTCGGTCTCGCTGCTGAAGGCGTAGCCACATCGGGCGAGCTCGCTCCGGAGCTGGCGAAAGTTGTAGATCGCTCCGTTGAAGACGACGCCAAGGCCCCGGTCGTCTGTGATCATCGGCTGGCGACCGGCCTCGCTGAGGTCGAAGATGGCGAGCCGCCGGTGCGCCAGCGTCGCACCTGACCACTGTTCGAGTCCCTCGCCGTCCGGACCTCGTCGAGCGAGAGCGCACGACATTGCGCTCACCAGACGGCGACCCTCGTTCCGGTCGTAACGGCCAACGAGGCCAATGATTCCGCACATGCGTGCTGCTGGCTCCGAGGTGGTGGGACGGCGCGACGTAGCCCTGCACGACGCGCCATCGTGATTCCGATGGGCACGCGGCGATCCGCACGGGCGGACGTCGCCACGCTCAAATCTACCAGCGTCGACCAGACCTGTAGCAGCGACTGTGCCGGTGCACGATGGATAACCTCGCGTCGAACCCGGCGGCGAACGCGAGCCGGACGTGGACGTGCGTAAGTCGGCGACCTGCTGACAAGACCGCTCCTGCAAGCTGGTCGTACGCGGGTGCTGCAACAACGTGTGGCATCAGGACCTCAGTGACGTGGGAATCTCGTCGCGGCCTCGCGAGGCCCCCAGAGGGGCACCGCCAGCGCAAACGGCCGAGCGTACAGGGTGGCGAGCAGCATCGTCCCCTGAACACCTAACGACAAACCGGGCGATGCGGCGTTGGCCGCATCGCCCGGTTTGTCATGCGCGCTCGAGACGCCTAACGCGCCCACGTGGCGAGCGATCGGCTCCGCGCGGCGAGACTCGCCGCCGAAGACGTGCCGGCCTCAGCCCCCGTCGTCGCAGCGACCAGACGGCTCTGGCTGACTCCAGGATCTGTCGCATCCGTGGCCCTGCCACTGAACGGGCTGCTCGCCAATCGGGGATCCGACCACCACGAGGCAAAGCCGACGCTGGCGAGGTCGGGGGCGGTGAAGTTCCCGGGGGGGTAGGTGACGCCGTTAGGGCGGACGACGACGTTGCCGGCGAACGCCGAGCCGGCCCCGGCGTACTGGTTCCAGCCGGCCGCCCCCTGCCCGGCGGAGCCGAACAGGTTGTAGCTGCCGTCGCCGAGGATGTTGTCGCGCACCACCAGCCCGGTGACGCCCCCCGGCAGTGGGGCGCCGACGAAGTACAGGCTCGAGAGCGGGGAGAACCCGGTGTTGTGCTCGATCCAGATGTGCGAGAGCGGCTTGTCGAGCTGGTAGAGCGGCCCGGGGTTCCCCATCCCCGCGGCCCCGACCCCGACGAACAGGTTGTCGCGGATCGCCACCCGCGTCATCGGCGGGTTGACCTCGCGCAGGTAGGCGCTCATCTGGAACCCGGCCGCCACGTTGCGCACCAGGTTGCGCCGGAACGTGACGTCGGAGGTCGCCACCCACGGGGCCGAGCCGTCCTGGTTGACCGACCACCAGACGGCGGCGAACCCCGCCTGGCCGTCGGCCCAGGAGTTCTCGAGCACGTTGCCCTCCATGAGCACGCGCACGCCGCTCTTGAACTCGACCAGGTTCTTGGCGAGCCAGCGGCCCTTCCAGGCCAGGGGCTTGATGATGTGGTTGTGGCGGATGGTGATGTCGGCCGGCTGGACGCCGGGGATGCGCGGGTCGGCGCCGCCGAACATGACGTTCTCCCCCGAGCCTTCGAGCCGGTTGTTCTCGATCAGCATCGGGCCCGGCCCGTTCCACCCCCAGACGGCGGCGGCGTCGAAGGCGGAGTGGATGTCGGAGATCCAGCTGTCGACCACGGCGCAGTCGGCGCACTGGAGCCCGACGCCGCGGCGCACGTCGAGCAGGTCGTGGCCGTGCACGTAGGAGCGGTCGAGCACGAGCCGGCGCGGCACCTGGGCCAGCGAGGTCTCGTCACCGTCGCCGAAGGAGACCAGGGTGTAGGTCACCGTCAGTCCCGGCGCTGCTCCCACCTCCAGCCCCACCAGCCGCCACCCCGACGCGCCGTCCTCCACCCGCAACGCGGGTTCTGCCTTCGCCGTCACGATCTTCGCCAGCTTCCGCGCCGCGGTGGGCGTCATCCGATTGCCGGAAGGGGCAAGAGCCGCGTCCGAGCGGATAGTGATCCATCCGTCTCCGGGCTTCCGCGGCAAGACGAAGTTGCCGAGAAAGCGTGCCCCCGCCTCAACCACGATCTCATCTCCACGGCCGGCGCGGTCGATTGCCCGCTGCAGGTTGTCTCCCGCCCGCACGCTGATTCGCTTCCCAACAACCGCGCGGCTCCCGTCGTACGGGCTGAATACCTTGCGCGGCAGCTCCGGCTCATTGGCACCCCGCGGCGCACTCGGCGTCGACACCGTGGTCGATTCGTCGATTGGCTCCCTCACGCCGGCCGTGTCCGAGGCGAGGTCCGCCGGGCATGACGGACGGGGTGATCCTAGTGTCGGCTGAATGCTGTCCGGCGGAGCCGCGGCAGAGTCGGCGCGGTCGGCATGGACCGCCATCCTGTCACCAATGGGACGGACACCCCACCACACCACGACCGACACGAAGAGTGCGCTGCCAGTCAGGCCCAGGTATTTCACCATGTGCTTCACGCAGTTAACCGAGACACGTCACCGAGTGACCCGATAGATTGAGAGACCGTCTGGCATTCGCGGCCCGTGTGCCACGATCGTGTCGTCCCGGCGCCTCAACACCTGAGTGCACCGGAGAACGAACATTGAACCCCAAGTGTTATGCCGCGCGATTGCCTGCCGGGCACCGTCGAAGGAGCGGAGCGGACCAGAGCGTGAATCTTGCACTCCCGCCAGCCGCTTCCGCCCGCCCGCAACGCCCGTAACGCTCAATCCGACTGGATCGCTCTGATCCATTCGCTTGGAGAGAAATGCCGTCCAAATACGTTCTTGGTCTATCTGCATACTATCACGACAGTGCTGCCGCCCTCCTGAAGGATGGCGAGATTGTGGCAGCGGCTCAGGAGGAACGTTTCACCCGGAAGAAGGGCGATTCTGCGTTTCCTACCCGTGCGGTCGAGTTCTGTTTGCGGCACGCGGGAATCAAGATGGACGCGCTCGACGCTGTCGGATTCTACGACAAGCCGCTGCTCAAGTTCGAGCGGATTCTCGAGACCTATCTGGGCGTTGCCCCATCCGGCTTCCGCTCGTTTCGCCTCGCCGGTCCGCTCTGGATAAAGGAAAAGGTCTTCATCGAACAGGACGTTCGGCGTTCCCTCGACGACTACGACGGACCCGTCTACTTCACCGAACATCACGAATCGCACGCGGCGAGCGCGTTCTTCCCGTCGCCATTCGAGGAAGCGGCCATCCTCACAATGGACGGAGTGGGCGAGTGGGCGACGGCGTCGATTGGCGTGGGTCGCGGCGGCGACATCGAGATCATCAAGGAGCTGCACTGGCCCGACTCGCTCGGCTTGCTTTACTCCGCGTTCACTTACTACACCGGATTCAAGGTCAACTCTGGCGAGTACAAGGTCATGGGCCTCGCCCCGTACGGGGAGCCCAAGTACGTCGATCTCATCTACAAGCACCTGATGGACCTCCGCGAAGACGGGTCGTTCGTACTCCACCAGAAGTATTTCAACTACCTGGCTGGGCTGACGATGACGAGTGCCGCCTTCGATGAGGTCTTCGGTGGCCCGCCGCGCGTTCCCGAGACGCCGCTCACGCAGCGGGAAATGGACCTCGCTCGCTCGGTCCAGGTGGTGTGCGAGGAGGTGATGCTGCGAATGGCGCGCACCGCGCACCGGGATACGGGCATGGAAAACGTCTGCCTTGCGGGCGGGGTCGCGCTCAACTGCGTCGGCAACGGCCGCCTGCTCCGTGAAGGTCCTTTCAAGCGCATCTGGATCCAACCGGCCGCGGGCGACGCCGGCGGAGCCCTCGGCGTCGCCAGTATGATCTGGCACCGGCACTTCGAGGCGCCGCGTACCGTGAGCGGATGCCGAGATGCCATGCAGGGCGCCTACCTGGGTCCGGCGTTCTCGCCGACGGACATCGAAGCGTTTCTTGTCGCGCAGGGCGCGAAGTATCACCGCATGGAGCGCGGCGACCTGCACGAATGTGTCGCGAGCCTGCTGGCGCAGGAGAAGGTCATCGGGTGGTTCAATGGACGGATGGAATTCGGTCCGCGAGCGTTAGGCGCGCGCAGCATCATCGGCGATCCCCGCAGTCCGCGCATGCAAGCGCAGATGAACATCAAGATCAAGTTCCGGGAGGGATTCCGTCCCTTCGCCCCCAGCGTCCTTCGCGACCGGGTCGCCGACTATTTCGACATGGACTGCGATTCGCCGTACATGCTGCTCGTTGCGCCTGTCACGGAGGATCGACGCATCGCCATGACGGACGCCCAGCGTGGCTTGTGGGGTATCGAGCAGCTCAACGTACCTCGGTCGGACATCCCAGCTGTCACCCACATCGACTACTCGGCTCGAATTCAGACTGTAACGCGCGACACGAATCCGGACTATTACGACCTGATCGCGGCGTTCGACCGGCTCACCGGGTGTCCGGTCGTCGTGAACACCTCGTTCAACGTTCGCGGCGAGCCGATCGTCTGCACGCCCGAAGACGCGTATCGCTGCTTCATGCGAACGCACATCGACTATCTGGTGCTCGGTCCATTTCTGCTCGACAAGCGGGAACAACCTTCGTTCGAGGATGACGATCGGTGGAAGCAGGAATTCCAGCTCGACTGAGCACGGCGGAACTGCGCCGCTTTGGATTGTTGGTCGGAGGTGCCTTCGCGACGTTTGCCGCCATTGCCTGGTGGCGCGGGCGGCACGTCACCGCTGCGGTACTCGCTGTTCCGGCAGTCCTGCTCATTGCCGGCGGCCTCATCGTGCCGTCGCACATGGGACCCGTGTACCGAGTGTGGATGGGGCTCGCGCTCGCGATATCGAAGGTCACGACGCCCATTTTCATGGGAGTCGTCTACTTTCTCGTGATCACGCCCGTCGGTGTGGTCCGGCGCGCGGCCGGCCGTAATTCGTTGAAGCGCGCGGGCGCCGGAGGGACCTACTGGGTGGCCCGGCCGGCGGGAGAGCGACGGAGCTCGCTCGAGCGACAATTCTGACGAGAGGAGAGGTCATGTCGAGTCGAGGTGGGTTGACGCGTGAAGTGTGGGCGTTCATGCGGGCGCGGAAGAAGTTCTGGCTCGCGCCGGTCATCGTCGTGATGCTCCTCGTTGGCGCGCTGCTGGTGTTCGCCCAGGGCTCGGTGCTCGCGCCGTTCATCTATACGATCTTTTGATCGAGTGATCCACCGACTGAAGACATGGGTGGATCACGGAGCTCGCCGCAAGCGCGTCTACCCATGAAAACGCAACCGACAGCCCCGGTCGGGCGTCTGCGTGCCATCGCCGCGAATCTCGCGCTCGTGGCTGTCGCCATCGCCCTCACCCTGGGGCTCTGCGAAGTGGCGGTGCGCTTCGTTGCCCCTCAGCAGCTCGTTGTCGCGCGCCGCGATGTCTGGCGGCCAGTCGAAACGTTCGGTTGGATGCATCAGCCGAACGCGCGCACGACGCTCAATACGGGCGAACGACTGGTCGATTTTTTCACCGACGGCCAGGGCTTCCGGATTGGTCGGCGTCCACCGGCCCAGCCAAAGAAGAAGATCCTGCTCCTCGGCGACTCATTCGCTGCGGCGATGCAGGTCCCCTACGAGCAGAGCATCGCGGGGCTTCTCGAGGCGCGGCTCCCCGCTCAGCTGAGCGGAGACGCCGTGGTCGTTCGCAACACCGGCGTCAACGGCTACAGCCCATCGCAATACCTGCTCTGGGAGCAGCGCGAACTTTCCCGTGAGCGCTACGATCTTGTGCTCGTCATGATGTACCTCGGCAACGACATTCTGGATACGAGGAAGGATCGCTACGAGCTGTATCAGCAGACCACCGTGCATGACTTCCACTGGCCACGGAGCACTAAGTGGTCGGAAGTCGTGCGAGGCGTGCTTTACCCGATCAACGACTATCTCAAGCAGCGCTCGCATCTGTTCATCCTGGCAAAGAACCAGTCGCGAACGATGTTGATGCGATTTGGGCTCACCTACCTCTACGTGCCGGAGGAGATTCTCAGGGCGAACGCCGATAAGCCGCGCTGGCAGATCACGGCGGATGTCATGCGCGACATCGACGCCCTGGGCCGTTCGCACGGCGTGCCCGTGCTGTTCGTGCTGATCCCCGGCAACTACGAAGTCGAGCCGGACGTCTTTCGAAAGTACCTGAAGGGCTTCGACATCGACTCGGCGTCGGTCGACCTCGAGCAGCCAAACCGGCTCCTGGCCAGCCGGCTGGCGCCCCTCTCGCTTCGAACGATCGACCTGCTCCAACCACTCCGCGAGCAGGCGGCGAAGGGAAAGCGGCTGTATGGACGCGTCGATGTGCACTTTTCGCCTGAAGGGAACGACGCCGTGACTCGGACGATCGAGCCGACTGTGGTCAGTCTTCTCCAGGGCGGCGCGTGCACGCCGGCGCGCCCACACCCGCGCGGGTCCTGCGAGACGCCGTGAGTTACGATCCGAAGAGCCCTCGCCGCACTGATCCGGGAGCCGCCCCGCCTAACGGCAGAGACATCGTCCGGCGCTCCCTGTCGCGTGAGGCGTAACGCCTCCTGGGAGGTTACGATGCCAGCGCCGTCGTCTGTCGCGGGAGATAGAGCGCGACGTAGCGCTCGACCATCCTGTCCGACGAATAGCGCTCCTCCACCAGGGCGCGTGCGGCGTGCCCCATTTGCTCGGCGACGTTGGAGGTTGCCAACTCCGCAATGAGGCGCCCGAGGTCCTGATCGTTGCCATGGTCAAACAGCCTGCCGGCGCGCCCGCTGGCCAGCACAGACGGCATTTCGCCAACCGGCGTGGAGATCACGGGAATCCCACACGCCATCGCCTCGAGGACCGCGAGCGGCAACCCTTCGCCGAGTGAGCTGATCGCGAACAGGTCGAATGCGGGAAGGAGGTGCGCGACGTCGCGATGCCAGCCCAGGAACGAAACGGCATCCGCCACGCCGAGCTCCTCCGCGAGTTGCTCGAGCGAAGCGCGTTCGGCGCCGTCGCCCACCAGTGCCAGGCGTACCCGCGGGTTGATCTGTCGCGCTTGGGCGATGCCCCGAATCAGGAACCCGTAGTTCTTCTCCGGAGCAAGACGCCCGGCACTGCCGACGATGAACCCGTCCGGGATGCCTAACGCCTGACGAGCTCGCGGGCGGTCCCGCACTGGCTGGAACCGGTCGAGATCGATCCCGTTGGGGATGACGCTGAGCTTTTTTCTTGGCACGCGAACGCGGTCGGTATAGAACGGTGTCAGCTGCTGACCCACGAGGACGAACGCATCGGTGAACCAGCTCAGCCATCCGAGCATTCGGTGGTAGTCCGAACGCTCGTCCATGTAGTTGGTGGAGTGCTCCGTGTGAACGTATCGCCCGACTCTCGCTAGCTTCCCGGCCACCACGATCCGAAGGAGCGGTGCGAGGTTGTGTGTGTGCAGAACAGTCGGTTGCACAGCGCGGAGGAGGCTAATCATCCGCCGATGGTACGCGGGTGAACGAAACGACCCGCCGAAAATGTGGTAGGGCACGCCGGCATCCCGTAAAGCGTCTTCCTGCTCGCCACCCTCGTCGAGCGCGATCACCGACGAGCGATAGCCTCGCCGATGCAACGCAATCGCGAGTTGGGTCGCCATCGATTCCAACCCGCCACGGCCGAGCGCGAGGACGACCTGCACGATGTGAGGGCGCGACGTGTCACCCTCACTCATCGGGTTAGAGCGTGGTGGAGGTGCTCCGCAACGAAGTAGAGCGGACGATGCTTGCTTTCCGAATAGATGCGGCCGACGTATTCGCCAATGATGCCGAGGAAGATGAGTTGCACTCCGCCAAGAAAGAGCACGCTGATGAACAGCCCCGCCCACCCGCTTACCCAGTCTTTGGTGAACAGGCGTGCAATCAGAGCGTAGACTATGCCGATCGACGCAGCGGCCGCGATCAGGAACCCGGTCCAGGTAGCGAGGCGTAGCGGCACCGTCGAGAACGAGGTCACGCCGTCCAGCGCGAACCGCATCATTTTCAGCAGCGGATACTTGCTCGCGCCCGCGTGCCGCGGAGCGCGCGTATACGAAACCGCCGTCTGCCGGTGACCCACCCAGCTCACCATCCCGCGAACAAAGCGATGGCGTTCCGGCATGGCGCGAAGTCCGTCGACAACCTTGCGGTCCATGAGGCGGAAGTCCCCCGCGTCCAGCGGAATCGGCACGTCGCTCAACCGGCTCAACAGGCGGTAGAACAGACGCGCCGTCCACAGCTTGAAGCGCGATTCCCCCTCACGCGTCGAGCGCACGCCATAGACGACGTCGTAGCCGGCGCGCCACAGGCGCACGAACTCGGCGATCATCTCGGGAGGATCCTGGAGATCGGCGTCGATGAGCACGACCGCGTCACCGCGTGCGTGCTCGATGCCTGCGGTCACCGCCACCTGATGACCGAAGTTTCGCGAGAGCAGCACGGCGCTGACGTGAGGATCGGCGCCGTGCAGGTTGCGGAGAATGTCCGCGCTTGCATCTCGACTTCCGTCATCGACGTAAATGATCTCGTACCGTTGGTCCGGAATCGCCGCGAGCGTCGCGGAAAGCCGGTCGTGCGTCGCGCGGAGGCAGTCGGCCTCATCGTAGCACGGCACGACGACCGATAACAGTGGCGGGCAGGTCCCCATCCGTCCGTTGTCCGGGGCTTCGACGTGAGAGGCATCCTCTGTTCTGCCGCCCGCGCGCGAGAGAGCCGTGTCGCTCATGGTTCGCCCACGTGTTGCACGTCGGTACGGTCAGGCCGACGAACACCGTGACATCTCGGGCCCACGTTAGGCGTCGAGCCTGGATGCGCGCGAAAGCCTCACTGCTGGGCGTCGCGCGCCGATCACGAGGCGGCTCCCCGCTGGCCGCGCCGATTGCCTCGTGTTTGCCGCTGCGGCCGGAAGCGCCCCGATCGCCAGCCAGCGCCGGTTGGAACCGGGTCGGGAGCCACCACCACCGCGTGGTCGGACCTGCGGCTTGATGCGGCGAATGGACTGCCGATGAGCAGGCCGGCACAGGCGGCGACAATGAACAGAACAATCGGGTCGTACGCGAGTGACAGGAAAAAGCTGGTCGCGATCGTACCGATCAACCCGCCGATGCACGCGTTCGCCAGGCCGATCTCCTGGTCGGCCACGGGCGGCGGGAGCTCGGCGGCGCGACGTACCGACTCGGTGCGGACGCGCCACGCGGCCCGCGCTGACAGGATCCACATGATGACGAACGTCACCAGCCCCAGGACTCCGAGCTCAGCCCCAATCTGAATGAAAGAGTTGTGCGCTGCGGTATAGCCGATTCCGTATCCCTCGTTGCGTTTCCCCGCGAGCGTACCCTCGGCGAACATGAATCCCTCGACGCCAACGCCGAGAACTGGGTTGGCCGCCATGTATCCCAGGCCGCGCTTCCATACCTCGATACGGCCCTCGCGAAACGTCATGTTGTAGTCTTCGCTCGGCGAAAAGATCGACGCGAATCGGCCTCGCTGCCTCTCGGACATCGTGGCGACGACCAGGATGGCACCGATGACAAGGCCGCCAACGTACAGGACACGTCGGTGTCGGGGGGCAATGTAGAGCAGCCACGGCATGATCACCGCCAGGCCCAGCATGCCGCCGCGCGATCCCGTCTTCATGACAGCCCCGGCGAGGATCAGGGCGGAGCCAAACCCAAGCCATTGCCAGATACCGCCGCGGGACGCCAGAAGGAGCGCAAACGGAACGACCAGCACGAACAGCGACGCGGACGCGTTAGGGTCGTAGGTACCGCCGATGGCGAAGCGACCCGCCTCATAGTTGGCGTTCCAGCCCATGAGCGCTCTCGCAGCGGCGATGCTCACACCGATCACCAGCGCAATGAGGCAGGCGTGAAAGATTCTTCGATCGGCGAACCCGGCCGCGACGAGGATGAAAAACACGAGGTACCGCAGGTACGGGCCCGTCAAGAACATGAAGCTGGCTCGCGGATACGCCGAGCCCGGGACGGACAGCACCGCCAGCGCAGCGATGAGCACCACGCATCGCACGGCACCCAATGCCAGCGCCCGAGCCAGAAAATCGCGACGGAGGCCAATGAGTGCGGTAACGATGAGCGGCACCGCAATGACTTTAGCCGGGTACAGCCGGCTCAGCGGCGTGATCACCTCGTGGATGCGCGCTAGAAAAACCAGGACCGCGCCCGCGAGGGAGAGGGCGAACGGTCGAGCGGCAGACCAGTCAGCAGCTGTCCACCGGGTCCCCAGCGAGGGTACGGACGCGACTGCCGACGGGCGACGATGACTTGAAACGACGCGTGGCGACATCACGGCCACGAGCCGGAA
>Ga0207681_10002453_pt1 | contig 11757 bp, 13 predicted proteins | sample KBSS53metaG_FD_184324 | JGI IMG/M metagenome (GOLD analysis project Ga0207681, IMG submission 184324) | Switchgrass rhizosphere microbial communities from Kellogg Biological Station, Michigan, USA - KBS S5-3 metaG (SPAdes) (version 2) | ecosystem: Host-associated > Plants > Roots > Rhizosphere... | reverse complement strand
CCTCCGCGGTGGCCTCCACGAGGAACGTCGCGCTGCCCAGCTCGCCAAGGTCAGAGACGACCGTCACGCGATCGGCGATCGGCTCCTCGCTCAGCTTGCCGCACCACTTCGCGACCGCGCCGCGCGCGCGCTCCGCCGAGGCATCCGAGCGCGCCCACAGCAGCACGTCGCCGTGCTGCGCCGCCGTTGCGGCCAAGCCGCATGCGATTGCGCCCGACCCCGCGATTCCCAGCCGTTCCTCCACCAGATGCTCCTCGTGTCGACTCGTAAGTCGATCGAACACTACGGGTCGGCGCTGGAAGGCAGCTCCACCACCTGCGAGGCCTCGCGGCATCCCCGCACGCGCCACGGCCGCACGCCGCGGTCAGTGCGCACGACGCGCCCATCGTCGTCGAGCCACACGAGATCCAGCGCGAAGCGCATCCCACACGTGTGGATCGAGCGCGTCTGCGGCAGCAGCAGCGCCGTCGCAGGCGGCAGCGCGCGCAGGCCAGCGAGTCCGAGCAGCCGCGCGAGCGGATCGCCCGCGCGCCGCACCTCGACGCCGGGAAGTCCGGCCAGCTCGATGCGCTCGAGCCGCCGCAGCCGGCGAGGCAGGCTGCTCACGCGTCCCAGCGGAAGCCGGTCGCCGAGGGGCGCGGCTCCAGCGGGCTCGCCGGCAATCCGTCAGGCGGGTCGTTCTCGTTGTAGCCGCCGGGCGCGAGGTCGTTCGGCGTGTCGGAGTGGAACAGCGCCGCCAGGTACTGCGCCTGTCCGCGGCCGGGACCGAGCTCGAACTGACCGCCCCCGTAGGCGCCGATCCCATGCTCAGCGCAGTAGTCGTAGCCGGCGCAGAGGCGCTCCAGCCCACCAAAGCGCGACGGCTTGATGTTCACCATCTGCGGTGCAAACGGCAGCGCCTCGATGTCAGCGATCGAGTGGATCGGCGCATCCCACGTGATGCGGTCGCGATGCGGGCGCAGCACCTCGTCGATGCCGTCGCCGTCGAGGTCGGGATCCTCCAGCCAGGCGTCAGGGAACGCCTCGGCGATTCGCTTGTAGAAGACGGGATCGGACGGCGTGTCGACGATCGTGCCTCTGTAGTGGCCCTTGTAGTCGACCGAGTCGACGGCGCCGGTCGCGACCAGCGCGGCGATCACGTCGTCGCTCCACGCGGGCGTCGGGTCGAGCTTGAGGCGCAGTGTCGGGTAGCGCTCGAGCAGCGCGAGCAGCGGTGCGACGTCAGCGACGCCGTCCTGCTCGGGCAGTCGTCGCGAGTTGACGAACGCGACCGGGCGGGGCGTCCGCTCGAGCGCCTCGTGCAGCGGCGTGCCCGCCTGACGCAGCGCGAGGTCGAGTGCGGCCGAGTGGAAGGCCCAGCGGCGATAGAGGCGCGACACCTCTCCGCGCACCGGCTCGACCGAGAACAGGTCGAGTGCGTCGATCCGCGCGCAGAAGTCGCCGAGCGTCGTCTCGCCGCCCGTCGCGAGCGCAAGGTACGGGCCGGCCTCCTGCAGGCGATCGTGGTCCTCGGCGTCGTAGACGACGTCCTCGCCGATGCCCTCCTCGCCGGCGCCCTGCAGGTGGATCACCGTCGACTTGCGCAGGAAGCCGCTGGAGACGTTCCGCTCGAGCCCCTCGAGCGCATACGACTCAACGACGAGCGGCAGGCGAGCGAGCAGGTCGTACGTCCCCATCGGCCGATGAGCCTAGCGCTCGGGCTCGCCGCCGCGCTCGAGCCGCGCGACGAGCTCCTCGAGCCGCAGCTCCTCGAGCCCTCTGCCGACCGCCTCGAGCTCGCCGGCGCACCATTCGACGAGCCGCCGGCCCTCGGCCACCAGCTCGAGCGTCTCGCGCAGCCCGGCCTCGCCCGAGTCGAGTCGCCGCACGATCTCCTCGATGCGCGCGCTGGCGGCCTCGTAGCTGCTGGGCTCCGGCGTCGGCTGTTCGCTGCTCACGACTCGGGATCCTCGACGCTGGCCCGGACGCGACCGTCGTGGAAGCGCAGCTCGAGCGTGCCGGCGCCGCGCGCCTCGGCGGTGGACGTCACCAGCTCGCCCGCCGGCGTCTCGACGAGTGCGTAGCCGCGTGCGAGCGTCCGCTCCGGGTCGTGCGCCGCGAGCGCGAGCAGCAGTCGTTCCAGCTCGCCGCGTCGGCGCCCGCGGTCGGCGGCTGCCGCCTCCGTCCTGCGGCGCAGCACGAGCAGCCGCGTGGCGGTCAGCTCGCGCTCGCGTGCGATTCCGCGGCGGGCGCTCGCGCGCAGCTCGCGCAGCAGCTGGTGCAGCTGGCGGCGGTGGCGCGCAACCTGCTCGGCCGGCGCGCGCGCCAGCGCAGCGAGCGCGCGCGCCCGCGTCACGACGGCGCGGCGCCCGTGCTGGTCGAGCCGGCGCGCCTCGCGCAGCAGCGTCGCACGCGCCTCGGTCACGTCGATCCGCACGGCTGTCTCGGCGGCGTGCGTCGGCGTCGAGCAGGAGACGGCGGCGACGTCGTCGATCAGCGTCCGATCCGTGTGGTGCCCGACCGACGCGATCACCGGCACGCGCAACAGCGCGACGGTACGACAGAGCGTCTCGTCGCAGAACGCGAACAGGTCCGCGAGCGAGCCGCCGCCGCGCGCGACGATGATCGTCTCGACCTGCTCGATCGCCGCGAGCTCGCGCAGCGCCTGCGCGATCGCCGGCGCGGCGTGGCGGTCCTGCACCGGCGCGAAGCCCCACACGAGCTGCCCACCCCAGCCGCGCCGCCGCAGGCCGGCGAGCACGTCGTCGCGTGCCTTGCCGCCCTCGCCCGTCACGACGCCGATCGTCTTCGGCAGCAGCGGTCGTGGCAGGCGCTTCTGCGGCTCGAGCAGCCCCTCCGCGGCGAACTGGCGCCGCAGCCGCTCGACCTGGGCCAGCAGGTCGCCCTCGCCGGCGATTCGCAGGTCGCTCGCGCGAAACGAGAACGACGGGGAGGAGGTTGCGCTGCCGGGGTAGTAGTCGCAGCCGCCGGCGAGCACGACCTGTGCCCCGTCGGCCGGATCGAGCCCGAGGCGGTCGAAGTCGCTGCGCCACATCGAGCACGGCAGCGCGCCGCGCGCGTCGCGCAGCTCGAACCACACCGCCGCTCTGCCCATGCGCAGGTTCCACAGCTCGCCGAACACCTGCACGTGCGCGAACGCGCGCAGCCGCTCGCGCAGCTTCTCGGCGTAGACGCCGACGGGGAAGGGACCGGGCAGCGCGCTGCCCGGGATGCCGGCCGGTGCGACCGGCTCAGGCAGAGTCGGCGACGCTCGCGAGCGTCGCCATGTCCGCGTCCTCGCCGCGCACCTCGCCGGCCCGCGCGAGCCCGTTCAGTCGCGCGATCTCGCGCTCGCCCTCGACGCGCGCGGGATGATCGGTCGGCAGGTCCCTGATCAGCCGCCGGATGCGCTCGCGCAGCTGCAGCGCGAAGTGGGGGGTGGAGGCGCCCATCAGCTGGCGGAGGTCCTCCACCGTGACGTCGTGGCCGGGGCGCAGGCGGTCGGGATGCTCGGCTTGGCTCATCGGATCGCGTTCGTGTCGTTCTGGATGGGGGAGGCTTCGAGGAAGCCGTCGATGCGTGCTTGCACCGGCAGCGAGATCGCGGACTCGTCCCCGATCAGCCAGCCGTGATTGTAAAGCGCGCGGGCCGGATCCCGCGTGTAGCCCGGCTGGATGTCGAGCAGGTAGGAGCCGACGGGCAGCGGCAGCGTGTCCGCGTCCTCGATCAGCAGCAGTGGGCCGTACGTCCCGCTCGCCGACAACGGCGCGGCGGCGGCCGCGTCGAGCGTGCGGCTCTGGTTCGCGAACACGAGCCCGTGGCCGGGGTCGACGACGCCCCAGCCGTCGAGCCCGTCGCGCAGCCGTGCGAACGCGATCGCCGAGCGGACCGGGTCCGGCGCGGAGATGCGCGTGACGGGGCCGAGGCTTCTGAGCGCCTCCTCGACGCTGCGGTTCACCACTCGCAGCGGCGCAAGCAGGTAGATCCGCGGTCTGCGGTGCGCCTGCAGCGCGGCGAAGGTGGGTCCGGGGATCGTCGCTTTGTGGACGAACAGCACCGGGTTGCCGGTCTTCGCCGCCCAGCTGGCGGCCGGCATCGCGAACGCTGGATCCTCGTCGGAGACGACGACGACGGCACGGCTCGCATGCCCGACCGCGGCTGCTTGCAGGCGATCGATCGCCGCCGCCAGCGCGCTTGGGTCCGCGCCGGAGAGCGTCGTCGAGCGGTAGCCGCCCGGCGCCGGCGCGTCGCCGACCCGTATGACCTGCGTGCCGCCTAGCTCGCGCGCGCCGGTCGGCGCGAGCTGGGCGAGCGCTTCACCGCTCGCGGCCGGCAGCTCGCTGCCGTCCGACAGCAGCAGCGGCGCGCGCAACGGGCTGCTCATCAGCACGGACGCCGCCAGCGCGGCCTGCCAGGTGCGCTGGTCGGCGAGCACGACCGCGCGCGGGCGCCCGCCCGGTGCGCCGCCGCCCGGGAACACCGCGCGCGCGACCGCCGCCGCGTCGGCGATCGGGTCGGCGCCGCCCACGCGCGTCGTGTTCTTCGTCGCGAACGTCGGGAAGCCGAGCTGCTGCGGCGCGTCCGGCTCGTTGCCGGCGCGGCCGAGATGCGGGCTGTCGAGCCGTTCCGGCTTGCTGCCGCAGCCGCTCGCCAGCGCCAGGAGCGCGGCGAGCGACAGCAGGACGGCGAGCGCGCGGCGCATGCGCTCAGCGCAGTGCAGCGACGATCCGCACGGTGGTGCGGTCGCCGTCCTGCTTCGTGCCGATCGCGAGCGAACGGTACGCGTCGACGTACGGAATCGCCGGCGCCAGGTCGGCGATCTGGAGCTCGTCGAGCGCTCTCAGCAGGCCGACGATCGGCGGCACGATCACGACCAGCGACGGCTCGTACCCGTCACCGAGCGTGTCGATCGCCGCCTTGCCGGTGCTGCTCTCGTCGAAGCGCTGCTGCGGGTCGAGCAGGTCCTCGGCGGACGAGGCGGCATAGCCGGCGGCGAGTCTGTCGCCCTTCGCCAGCACGACGATCGGCTGCGGCGACTGGGGGATCTGCACCTGGAACCCGCGCGCGCCGCCCGCCGACGCCGGCTGCACGAGCAGGTTGGGAGCGGCCGCCAGGATCGCCTGGATGCGCGTCACCAGCCGTTGTGCGGCCACCGCGTCGGTCAGCTGCAGCAGCACGCCGCCGCCGAGGTCGAGCGGCGACTCGCCGCGTGCGAACACGCCGAGCCCGCCGAGCGGCTCGAGCAGATCTCTGTCGAGGTCGAGCCCGAGGTTGGCGCGCACCTGCGCCGCCGCCTTGTCGTGGACGCCGGCGCTGTCGAGCGCCTCGCGCACGATCGGACCGATCGGCGGCGTCGCGAGCGCGAGCCACGAGTCGCCCGGCAGCTGGCCGACGGTCACCTCGGCGCCGTTGCTGAAGTTGTCGTTGAACTGCGACTCCCCGCTGCCCTCAATCGCGATCTCGTCGGCGTTCGCGGTAAGGCTGGCGACGATGGGGCTGCCCTTCGTCAGGCGCTCGAGCGTCCTCCGCGAGACCGCTGGCACGTCCGGGAGCGAGCTCGTTGCGTCCGCGATCGTCTTCGGGTCTACGTAGGCGAACGCGAGGGCGTCGTCGGGAACCGCGTCGAGCGCGTCCGTGTAGCGGGACGCGTCCGCGAGACGCTCGCCTCTGGAGGCGTCGATCGCCGCTCTCAGGCCCGGGAGCGTCCCCACCACGTAGAAGTCGCCGACCTCGGCGCCGTACGTGCTGTCGTCATCGTCGACGTCGTAGCTCACGCCGCGATAGCTGCCGGCGCGGTGCTGTCCTCTGCGCAGTCGCGGCAGCGCCTTCTCGAACGCTTCATGGTCGCCGATCGCGATCGCGGCGGCGCCGTCTGGATCTTCCTTTCCGGCGTGTGGCAGCAGCAGGAAGCCGCCGACGCGCTCGCCGAGCCACGGCTCGATGTCCCGTGAGAAGCGGACGTCGTCGGACGTGTCTCTGTCGAGCAGCCTGACCAACTCAGCCCCGGGGTCCTGGACGCGGAAGACCTTGCGGGCGGCCGCGAGGACGTCGTCCTTCATCGCCCCACTGGGCCGCACGACCGCCTGCCCGTACAGCGCTGCGGTCGGCGGCGCGACGGTGGCAGGGTCCGGGCCTTCCGCGACGGGAGACGACGAGCTTGCCCCGCCGCAGCCGGCGAGGATCGACAACAGCGTGAGCAGCAGGGCGAGCGGCGCGGCGATGCGCACGCCGTGGGGGAGTCGGCGAGGGAGCATCGGCGGAATGCTACGCAGCGTGCGGGGTGTTTGGGCCGTTCCGGCGAACGACTTGACATATCTGCCGCCGCATCGTCTAGGATGCCGCGCCAACGCCGAATCCATGGCCCGAAGCCGTGGACCGGGGGACCCACAGGTCCCATGGGGCTAATCCCGCGGTGTATCCGCGAGAGGCGCCGGCTCTTTCCGCGCCAGCCCGTCAGCTAACCCCGGAGGCCGACGAAAGAGGAAGCTGTTGCGCGCACGGACCCTGGTTGCGCTGGGTCTTTCGACGTTCGGCCTTGCCTGCGCCCCCGCCATCTCGGCTGCGGCGACCGGCGGTGCCGGCGTGCCCAGCAGCTCGTCGCCCGCGAAGACCTCGGGCGACGCGACCCAGGCTCCGCAGGATCAGGCCGGCGGTGCCGCGTTCGGCGCGATCCCCAAGCTGCTGCGTCCAACCGTCCCCGGCGACGTCGGCGCGATCAGAGACGGCATCGCGTACGCCCCCGAGAACGCACCGCTGGCGGTGCAGCAGGCGATCTGGGCGGCGAACAAGCTCCGCACCAAGCCGTACATCTACGGCGGCGGGCATCGGAGCTTCCGCTCGCGCGGCTACGACTGCTCCGGCACGGTCTCGTTCGCGCTGCACGGCGGCGGGCTGCTGACGTCGCCGCTCGACTCGAGCAGCTTCATGAAGTGGGGCGAACGCGGCAGAGGCCAGTGGATCACGGTCTACACAAACCCGGGCCACGCCTGGATGGTGATCGCCGGCCTGCGCCTCGACACCAGCGGCCCTGGCGAGTCCGGTCCGCGCTGGCGCACCGAGACCCGCTCCTTCCGCGGGTACCGCGCCCGCCACCCCGAGGGCTTCTAGCCCCCGATGCGCGCCGGGGCCTCCGGCGCCCGCTCGGTAGGCTTGACCCACCTGCCCCTCGAAGCTGCCCCAAGGAGGATCCGATGGCCGGGTTGACCGGGCGTTTCTCCACCGTCGTGAAGGCGAAGATCTCGAAGCTGCTCGACCGCGCCGAGGATCCCTCCGAGACGCTGGAGTACAGCTACCAGAAGCAGATGGAGCTGCTGCAGAACGTCAAGAAGGGCCTCGCGGACGTCGTGACCGCGAAGAAGCGCCTTCAGCTGCAGTCGCAGAAGCTGGAGCAGCAGGTCGTCAAGCTCGACACGCAAGCGCGCCAGGCGCTCGCCGGCGGCAACGAGGCGCTCGCGCGCACGGCGTTGGAGCGCAAGGGGACGATCCAGGCCGAGCTGCAGGGCCTCGACGGGCAGATCGCCGAGCTCGAGTCCCAGCAGCAGTCGATGACCGAGAACCAGGCGAAGCTGCAGTCGAAGATCGAGGCCTTCCGCAGCAAGAAGGAGGTCATCAAGGCGCAGTACTCGGCGGCCGAGGCACAGGTGCGGATCTCCGAGGCGGCGACGGGCGTCGGCGAGGAGATGGCCGACGTCGGGCTGGCGATGCAGCGCGCGCTCGACAAGACCGAGAACATGCGCGCCCGCGCACAGGCAGTCGACGAGCTGGAGAAGGCCGGCGCGTTCGAGGACCTCACGCAGCTCGGTGCGGGCGAGGACGACATCGACCGTCAGCTCAAGGAGCTCAGCAGCGGAACGCAGGTCGACAGCGAGCTGGAGCAGATGAAGGCCGAGCTGGCGGCCGGCGGCGGAAACGCCGGCGAGCTGGGCAGCGGCGAGCAGGGCGGGCAGTCCGCATGATCGTGCGCATCTCCGGTGAGGGCCAGTTCGAGCTGGCCGACGGTGCCGTCGAGCGCCTGAACACGCTCGACAACGACGCGGTGGCCGCGGTCGAGGCGGGCGAGGAGGCGCGCTTCGCGGATCTCTTCGGGCAGATCGTCGCGCTCATCCGCGCCGAGGGGCGCCCGCTCGCGGACGACGACCTGCGCGGCTCCGACGTGATCGTCCCGCCGTCCGACACCTCCTTCGACGAGGCGCGGCACGAGTTCAGTGGCGACGGGCTGATCCCGGACTGACGCGACGAAGCGCCCCGGCATCGTGTGCCGGAGCGCTTCGTACGGTCGCCATTTCCGAGCGGAGATCAGCTGGCGGCGGGGTGCGCCGTGCCGCCGGCGCCACGCGCATGACGTCGTACGTGGATCGCGTCGCCGGTCGCCGCCAGGAGGCCGGTCGTCAGCAGCAAGAAGCCGATCCCGGTCAGCAGCAGGGCGAAGCCCATCACGATCGCGAACAGCGCGACCGACTGCGCGAAGTACGACGTGTTGAGCGCGGTCGAAAGTGCGGTCTCCGTCACCCAGATGTCGCGGGCGGCGTTGCTGACCGGCTGGCCGTTTCTCGTGATCGCCTGTGCGGCGTCGTTGGTGCCCTTGCCGTCGGCGGTCGCGTAGCGCGGCATCTGGGCGTACGTCTTCCCGCCGGTCGCCTCCAACGCATGGACGCGCATGTACTGCGCGAAGCAACGCGCCTCGTCGCCGGTGTCGACCGACAGGCCGGCAACCGAGCACGTCGGCAGCGACACGTTCTTCAGCCCGGCGTCCGCCGCCTCTCTCTTGATCGCGGCCGGCGTCATGTCCGGCGTCCCGACGATTGCCTCCTTGGCGAGCTGGTCGCCGACGTCTGAACGGCCGCTGAATCCGACGACGATCGCGCCGATGCCGAGGGCGATCAAGAAGATGCTGGCTGCCACGCCGCCATACCGGAAGATCGTGTTGCGCATTGCGGGCCTCCTCCTCGAAGGTCAAACACCAAGAACAGGTTCGAGAGGAGTGTCGAGGAGGCGTAAGGCGCGGCCCACCGTGCGCTGCCGTGGAGATCGGAGGGAGATCCGCGGCGCGCGCTGCGGGCTTCTACGAATCGGAGGCGGGACCCGCCTCCGGCGGACACGTGGCCGCCTACGGCACCCGCTCAGATCGGGATGCCCCAGAGCGGAAACCAGCGCTCGAGCTCGGCCTCGAGCGGCAGCTCGGCGCCGACCTGCGCCTTCAGCCGCAGCTCGCGCTCGTTGTCGCGCGCGTGGTCCCCGGCGGGGACGAACGGGTAGAAGGCGCCGCGCTTGTAGTTGTAGATCCAGTAGAGCGGACGCCCGTTGGCGTCCTCGAACGCGAACACGGCGCACAGGATGCGCTCGCCGTAGCCGCCCGCCTCGAGCGCGCCGCTGACCGCGTTGACGCCGACGACGAGGTCGTCGAAGTCGGGGTCGCGCAGGATCATCCAGCGGTAGTCGTACTCGTCGTCGCGCGTCTCGACAGTCGTGCCGCTGTCGCTCGAGGTGCCCTCGACGACCTCGACCATGTCCTTCGCGATCTGCTCGAAGTCAGCGGTCGCAAGCGCCTGGAAGACGATTCCGGCGAGGCCGCGGCTTCTGAGCGCCAGCTCCGTCTGGAACGTGACGTAGGCGGTGCTCATCGCGAACAGCCGGTCCGGCGCAGGTCTCGCGAGTCTGCGCCGGCCGGCGAGGATGTCGAACAGGCCCATCGTGGGTCGGCCGTCTGCTCTATGCGACGCCCTGCAGCTGCGCCTCGAGGCGGCTGAGCGCCGCGATCCGCTTCTCGAGCGGCGGGTGCGTCGAGAAGAGGTTCATCAGCGACTGCTTCGCATGCGGCGGAAAGATGTAGAAGGCGGCCAGCTCCTCCGAGGCGCGCAGGTCGCGCTGTGGGATGCGGTCCATCGTGCCGGCGATCTTCATCAGCGCCGACGACAGCGCGCTCGGACGGCCGGTGATGACGGCCGCGCCACGATCGGCCGCGAACTCGCGGTAGCGCGAGAGCGCCTGCAGCAGCAGGAACGAGACGACGTAGACGACCAGCGAGACGAGGATCACGACGGCGGCCGAGGGGCCGTCGTCGTCGCTCGAGCTGGATCCGCCGAAGAAGAAGCCGAACTGGACGATGTAGGCGGCAACGGTCGCGAAGAAGCTCGCGATCGTCATCACCATCACGTCGCGGTTCTGCACGTGCGTGAGCTCGTGCGCCATCACGCCCTCGAGCTCAGCGGGGGACAGCAGCTCCATGATCCCGGTCGTCGCGCAGACGGTCGCCTTCTTCGGCGAGCGGCCGATCGCGAACGCGTTCGGCATGTGTGTGTTCGCCACGGCGACGCGCGGCTTCGGCAGGTTCGCCTGCACGCACAGCCGCTCGATCATGGCGTGCAGCTGCGGTGCCTCCTGCGGCGTGACCTCGCGCGCGCCCATCGCGTGCAGCGCGAGCTTGTCCGAGGCGAACACCTGGACCAGGAACATGCCGACGACGAACACCAGCAGGAACGAGTAGCCGGACGCGAACACGACGCCGACGAGCGCGGCGTAGACGAGGCCGAGCAGGAACAGCGTGAGCGTCATCCGGAGCTGGAGGCCGGTGTCTTTGCCGAACGACGTTGGGCGGGCCATGGTGGGTGATCCTCCTGGGATCTAGGTTCCAGCCATCATCATGGCAGACGAGATGAGCGCTTCTTAAGGAGCGCCGCCGCAGCCCGGCGCACCGCATGCGCAGTTGCGGGAACGCACGCCGCCCGGGCGACCTACGGCTCGCCCCACGCGAGCCGGCTGCCGGCCGTGGAGGCGGCGCCGAACACGTCGTCGAGCAGCGGCTCGGGGTCGGCGACGCCGAGCTCGTCGCGCAGGTGCCGCTCAACCTCGGCGCGCGAGGAGCCGCCGACAGCCATCTCGATCGCGACGAGGCGGGCGGCGCTGGGGACCGGGATCTCGGGGGCGCCGTTCTGTGCTGCGGCCGGCTCTGGGGCTGCCGGCTCTTCGGGCTCGGGTCTGGCGCTGCTGCGGGCGGGTCCTGTCGCCGGTGAAGACGATTCCGCGAGCGGGGTCGCGGGAATCGTCTCACCCGCCACCACCGGCTCCGCCGGCGGTGCCGCCGCCCGATCGGCGTGTTCGGCACCCGCTCCACCGGCGTGCGTCTGTGGCGGCTCGGCCGCTGGGGGCTCAGCCGCCTCGGCCCCCTCGAGGCGGGACCAGCTGGGCTCGGGTGCGGTTGGCGGTGGCGCGGGGCGCTCCGCGGCCGGAGCGGGGGCTGCTGGCGGGGCGGCGGGCTCGGGCTCGGCCGGCACGCTCGCCGGCCACGGCGGACGCGGCATGCGCGCCGCCGCGGTTGGGTCGGCGGCATGCAGCTCGCGTGTCAGGGCGGCGACGGCGTCGGTCAGCTCGTCGGCGAGGCGGCGGGCGGCGCGGCTGAGCGTCTCGATGCGCGCAGTGCGGGCGGCGGTCTCGGCGTCGACCTGCAGGCGTGCTGCCGCGAGGTAACGGCGCACCTCTTCCTCGGCGCTGCGGCGGTGCTCGGCGATCGCCTGCTCTGCTGCGCGCGCCTCGCGCTCGGCCGCGTGGACGATCGCCTCGACGTGCGCGGCGAGATCTGCACCGAGCCGGCCTCCTGCCGGTCCGGACGAGCTGTCGGGGGGAAGGGCGCCCATGCCGTTCGCGCCGGAGTATGACAGCGAGTACGTCAAAATCCCAGCGTCTTGGCGGTTTTGCGCCACGACGCGACGCCTGACCTGGTAGGGTGCTGCGCGCCGAATCACCTGCGTGCGCGCAGGTGAGCGGGGGACCCACACGTTCCCT
>Ga0207681_10002451_pt1 | contig 11760 bp, 11 predicted proteins | sample KBSS53metaG_FD_184324 | JGI IMG/M metagenome (GOLD analysis project Ga0207681, IMG submission 184324) | Switchgrass rhizosphere microbial communities from Kellogg Biological Station, Michigan, USA - KBS S5-3 metaG (SPAdes) (version 2) | ecosystem: Host-associated > Plants > Roots > Rhizosphere... | reverse complement strand
GGTTGCAATCCTGGCATCGACCGATAGCGCGGAAGTCAATCTGAATGGAGTCCTTGATAGTGGCAAGTTGGCTGGCGAGTGGACAGCAGGTGCAGCCAAGGGCACGTGGACCGCTTCGAGAAAAGACGCCGTTGCGACTCCAGCAGCGCCGGCGGCGCCCGCCTCGTCAGGCGCAGCGTCAGGTGCAGCAGCAGCGCTCGAAGGAACCTACGATGCTGAGGTAACTGCTGAAGGCCAGGGTTCGCTGCCATTCGTTCTTGTTATAAAGAAAGCTGGCGACAAGCTCGTAACTGAAGTCCCGGGTGCTGGCGATCTGAATATCGTTGGAATCGAAGTTGAAGGCGATGCGGTGACTCTCAACGCAACATTTCAAGGGAACCCATTTCCACTCAAGGGCAAGATGACTGCCGGTCAAATGGGTGGAAAATGGGAAGCTGGCGGCTTCAACGGAACCTGGTCAGCGAAGAAGAAAAGCTAACCGAAGGCTCGACGAACATTTCACGCGAAGGCGTGCCGGCGGCGAAGAACGTATCTTTGGCTTCGCCGTCTTCGCGTTTTCGCGTGAACTATTCTTAACTGCTTTATCGCGGGAGATGGTCGTGCGGAATTTTCTTGAAGGCCGTATCGGAACGGAAATGGACATTCAGGTAGACGGAGCCATCATAAGCGGCCGCATAATCCGGCTTGAGGGCAACGTATTAGTCGTGGAGAAGGATGATACGGTCTGTTACATCAATATTGATCGCATCATCGCTCTCTGGGACTCAAAGGAAAAGAAGGGATCGCTGCCGGGATTCCGGCAAGGAGCGTGAGTGGGTCTGTTGCACGCGGTGTAACTACTACACTCAAAGCTCCTGTCCCCATTCCAGGCCCCGGCCCGGGGATGACGCGAAAGCCTGTTATTCGCTTCTCCCAATATCCTGCGAAGTAGGAAATCACCACGCCCTGCGTTCGTGATGCGTGATAGAACGAAAAGGCATCCCTCACTATTCCAACGTGATTCACTCCATTGAAGAAGACCAGAGTGCCAAACTCGCGGCGCTCAGTTTCAGTGGCCTGCGGGAATAGTGTCCAAAGCGCTCTCGCGGGAGCGCGGTCAAAATTCAACCCTGCTTCTGAAAATACTCGCCACACCAGCCCCGAACAGTCATAGCCGCTATCGTCGATGCCCGCGAACCGATAGCGAATTCCAAGTTTGTCACCGATTGCATTTTCAAGTCTGATGAAATCGAAACCTTGAGCGAGTACGGGCGTTGAAGCAAGCAGTAAGAGAACAGACAAGGTAAGGCCTCGTGCTCTTAGCATGACCGGGAAATCTCCTGACTGTTAGCGTTTCGGGGATGCGGGTAAAACTTGGAGCGGATAATACCTTTGAATTACGGGAGAGGCAAGAGCAAGTTGGCTCCTGAGCACTGACCACTCTTTTATCGCGTGACTTGTAGACTGGACGGGGTTTATACTCTCTCGACTCCGTAATCAGCATTTCGAAAAAACGTTTGCATTTGCTTAAGACTCTGAGCCCCGACGAGGATTATCAACAGCATGCAGGAGAATGGCTGACTCTTTGAATCATGAAAATAGCAATCTTGGGGACAAGGGGAATTCCAGCTAATTACGGTGGCTTCGAGACTTTTGCGGAACAGCTTGGAACACGTCTGGCCGCTCGAGGTCATCAGGTCACGGTTTACGGCCGTAAACATTATTCAACAACTGACGCGTCAACTTATCGCGGAGTTGAGCTCGTTGTTCTCCCAACAATAAAACACAAATACTTCGATACAGTTGTTCACGCCTTTCTTTCCATAATTCACGCGATACCTCGTCGTTACGACGTAATCCTCATATGCAATGCAGCCAACAGCATCTTTGCATTTATCCCGCGCATCTTTGGTACACCTACACTGGTAAATGTCGATGGCCTTGAAAGAAAGCGTAAAAAGTGGGGCTGGATCGGCCGAACTTACTACTTCGCTTCCGAATGGCTTTCCACTTTTGTTCCGACTGCCATAGTTACTGACGCTCAGGTAATTCAGAATTACTACGAGACGCGCTGGGGCAAGAAATCTGAAATGATTGCCTACGGCGCAGAATCGGCTCGACGCGTTGCGCCCCAACCGCTCGAGCACTACGGCCTCGCGCCAAACCAATACATTCTCTATGTCAGTCGACTTGAACCAGAGAACAATGCTCACCTGGTAATAAAGGCCTACGAAAACGTGCAAACCGACCTTCCACTTGTGATTGTAGGCGGAGCACCTTATGCGAAGGAATACATCGCGAGTCTCAAGAGCACAACAGACAAACGAATAAAATTCGTGGGCTTCGTTTTTGGCGAAGATTATCGGGCGCTCCAGCAGAATGCGTACTGTTATGTGCACGCCACTGAAGTAGGAGGAACGCATCCTGCATTAATTGAAGCGATGGGTGCCGGTAACTGCGCGCTCACTCTCGCAACACCTGAAAACCTCGAAGTCATTGGCGAAGCGGGCATAGTCTATGATTCCGTTGAGGACCTCACGCTCAAGCTTCAGCGTGTAATCGTAGATCCATCCATCATCGGTGAGTATCGCCATCGCGCCATGTCACGAGTTATGCAGCTTTATAATTGGGAACAGATCACCGACAGGTACGAAGTCTTGCTTGCCAGGCTAACGGGAGCGGAGACCATTGAAGCCACCGAACTTCGTCCTGAAGCTGTCGAACTCACAGCAGTCGAAGAACCCAAGTTCAAACAAAGCCGCGCGTAGACTTCAGGAGTAAATGTCCCAGGTCTCAATTGATACCTCCTCGCGTCCTCCAATTTGGAGACCGGGAATAGCTCTCATACGTGAGCATTCAGGCCTTATCAGATCGCTTGTTCGCAGAGACCTTTCCAACCGTTACAAGGGTTCGCTGGGTGGTTGGGCGTGGGCGGTAATTACCCCGGCTGTAATGATCGTTATCTTCACGGTCATTTTTTCCGGGATCTTCCAGGCACGTTTCGGGACTCACAGCAGTCCGCTTACCTTCGCACTCTACCTCTTCTGCGGCCTTCTGCCCTGGATTGCATTCAGTGAAGGCATCCAACGATCGACCACGATCCTCCTTGAGAATGTCAATCTCATCAAGCGAGTAGTCTTTCCGATTGAAGCTCTGCCGGTGAACGTTGCACTCTCCGGGATCGTCCAACAGCTTGTTGGAACGTTTGTTTTGCTTGTCGCCAACCTGGCGCTTGGCGGTTCGTTGCACGCAACAGTCCTGCTGCTTCCTGTGCTTCTGGTTGTCCAGCTCATGGCGACCCTTGGACTTGCCTGGCTAGCCGCAAGCCTTGGCGTGTTTCTGCGGGATGTGAGTCAGGCGAGTCATCTGCTCCTCCAGACCTGGCTCTATCTGACACCGGTCTTTTATCCGGAAGAAATGGTGCCACCGAGATTCCACTGGCTCGTACGCTTCAATCCGATGGCGCCTCTCATCCGCTCATACAGGCGGATACTTATCGATGGGATAGCTCCGGATTGGGAGGGTCTGGGCTACACTCTCGCCTTTGGCTTCGTGTGTCTAATGTTCGGTTATTGGTGGTTCGAACGAACCAAGAAGGCGTTTGCGGACGTTATCTGATTGGGAGTCGCACTCCATCATCTCCGACGCCGAGACGGGACAAGAGCCTGATGCGCGTTCACATCGTTGACTGAGCCTTCCTGAGCATAGACGCGCAAATATTCAAAAAAGCGGTTGAATTCCTGCTGCATCATCTCCATCTTCTCGCGCATATTGAGAATGATTTCTACGCCAGCCAGATTGACGCCGAGATCACGTGTCAAGCCAAGGATTACCTCGAGACGCTCAACATCCTCTTCGGTGTAAAGTCGGATATTGCCTTCTGAGCGCGACGGCTTAAGCAGCCCTTCACGCTCATACAACCTGAGAGTCTGCTGATGAATGCCGTAATGATCGGCAACAGCGCTGATCGTGTACCCTTTCGCGCGACGTTTCATCTTCCCTTAACCACAGACATGCTACTCCAGTCCCAGTTCCTCGCGTGGGTTCTCCGTATTGCGTTTGGCAAATTGTCGAAGCAGCTCTTTTGAATCTTCGTCGATCACTTTAGGAAGGACGACCTTGACCTCGACGTATTGATCACCATGAGCCTTGCCTCGCAGGCTCGGCGCTCCCTTCTCCTTCAACCTGAAAACCTGGCCGGACTGGGTACCGGGCGGAATCCTCAATTGAGCCTTGCCGTTTACCGTGGGTACTTGAATCTTGGCGCCAAGAGCCGCCTCAGTCACTAGAATCGGAATCGTGCAATAGATGTTGTCGCCCTTACGCGTGAATAAACGGTGTGGCGCAACATTGGTGACGATAAATAAGTCGCCTGGAGGCCCTCCTCGCCTGCCTGCATTGCCTTTGCCCGGCACGCGCACACGCGAGCCGGTATCGACACCGGCAGGAATACGAACTCTTACGGTTTCCCGGACGGGAACTGAACCCTCTCCGTGACAGGTTGGGCAAGTCGGCATTCGCTTGCCACTCCCGCGACAGTCAGGACACGTTTCATCGAATCGTAGAAAGCTGCTGCCTGATGACATCTTTCCCGTGCCTTTGCACGTAGGACACGTAATCGTTGCGGATCCTGTTTGACCTGTTCCATTACAAGTCGAGCACGTTTCGCGTCGTTCGATAGTGATTCCCCTGGTCAGACCCGTGATTGCTTCTTCAAATGAAAGCGAAAGCGGCACCTCGAGATCTTGTCCTCGCTGTGGTCCGAGGGACTCTCTTGCCGCTCCTCGACCACCGCCGAACAGCTCGCTGAAAATGTCCCTGAAGCCGCCTCCTGAGCTTGAGCTTGAGCTTGCGCCGGCCGCGCCTGCACCTGCATTCGCACCTCCAGCGAAAATGCTGCTCCAGTCGAAATCTACTCCGGGTCCAGCCGGTCGCTGCGATGCAGCATCACGCATCGCATCGCTGTAGCTGCCAAACTGATCGTAGACCTCTCGTTTCTTTGGATCCGAGAGGATATCGTTGGCTTCAGATATCTTCTTAAATTTCTCTTCGGCGGATTTATCGCCTGGATTTACGTCAGGATGGTGCTTACGCGCAAGCCGCCTGTAAGCCTTGCGTATCTCGTCCTGCGAGGCGCCACGTTTCACGCCCAGCAGAGAATAGTAATCTTCCCGGTTGGCCATCTTTTATTGGAGAGAACCTCACGACGTTAGTTCTATCGGTCGTCCGGCTGTTTCTTTCGTTTTGGCAGGATGACCTGCAAAACGCCGCGTTCCAGCTCAGCCTGTATCCCATCCACATCAATCTGTTCGGAAAGGCTGAACCTTCGCTCGAATGACCCATACGCGCTTTCAAGTTGATGAAAGTGTTCTGCGTGCGCGTCCTTCTCCCAGCTTCGCTCGCCTTTCAGTATCAATACCCGATCAACGACCTGGACATCGATCTGAGAGTTCAAGACACCAGGAACTTCAGCTGTCAGCACGAAATCCGTTTCAGTCTCAAGAACGTCCACCGGTGGAGACCAGTTTCCGCGTTCACGATCGTGAAAGACTTTGGGACCTTGAGTCAGCTCCGCAAAGTGTTGCTCAATGGCCGCCAGATCGTTCAATAGTCGTCGCATTGGCATGACACTACTCGCTTGAAAATTCGCAACAACGTCGCGATGCAGTGCCGCGTACGGCACCACATCGCAAAGGAATGCTACTGCTTGTTCTCATCGACATCGATGTATTCGGCATCGATTACATCATCACCGCTCTTTGATGCGCCGCTGCCTTGCGCCCCGGCACCAGCAGCATCAGATGTCGCTCCGGCGCCAGGTTGCGCTCCGGCGCCAGCTGAGGACTGCTGATAGAGCGCTTCTGCAAGCTTGTGAGATGATGCCGTCAACGCCTGAAGTTGAGCATTGATCTGATCGATATCATTGGCTTCGACGGCCTTCTTTGCTTCTGCCATTGCAGCTTCAACCTCTGAAATCGTACCAACCGGAATCTTCTCGCGATTGTCAGTAATCGTCTTTTCCGTTTGATAGATCAACGAGTCGAGCCTGTTTTTGGCCTCAATCGTCTCACGACGGTTCTTGTCCTCATCGGCATGCGAGTCGGCATCCTTCATCATCCGATCGATCTCTTCCTTCGAAAGACCCGAAGAAGCAGTGATGGTGATCTTCTGTTCGCGGCCCGTTCCCATGTCGCGCGCCGAAACATTCACGATACCGTTGGCGTCGATGTCGAACGTAACCTCGATTTGAGGAATTCCACGCGGAGCCGGCGGAATTCCTACCAGATGAAATTTGCCAAGCGTTCTGTTGTCGCCTGCCATTGGCCGCTCACCCTGAAGCACATGAACTTCAACTGAAGTCTGGCTGTCAGTAGCGGTTGAAAAGATTTCCGACTTGCGAGTCGGTATCGTCGTGTTGCGCTCGATCAATCGAGTGAACACACCACCGAGCGTTTCGATACCAAGGCTCAATGGCGTTACATCAAGCAGCAACAGATCCTTCACATCGCCCGAAAGTACTCCGGCCTGCACCGCCGCACCTATGGCAACCACTTCATCAGGATTTACGCCCTTATGCGGGTCCCTCCCGAAAAATTCTTTGACCATCTCCTGTATCTTCGGGATTCTGGTTGAGCCGCCCACCAGGACGACTTCGTCAATCTGGCTTGCCTGAAGACCGGCGTCCTTGAGAGCCTGCTGGCACGGAGACAAAGTCCTCTGCAGGATGTCATCGACCAACTGCTCAAACCTGGCTCGTGAGAGCTTCATCTGAAGGTGCTTTGGTCCGGACTGATCAGCTGTGATAAACGGCAGGTTGATCTCGGACTCCATCGTCGATGAAAGCTCGATCTTCGCCTTTTCCGCCGCTTCCTTCAGCCTTTGAAGGGCCATTTTGTCTTTCGACAGGTCAATGCCCTGATCCTTCTTGAATTCGTCGATGATCCACTTGATCAGTCGTTCATCGATGTCGTCTCCGCCAAGGTGAGTATCACCGTTTGTCGATTTGACCTCGACTACACCTTCTCCAACCTCAAGGATTGAAATGTCGAACGTGCCACCTCCAAAGTCGAAGACGGCAATCGTTTCATCCTTCTTTTTATCCAATCCATACGCGAGTGCAGCAGCCGTGGGCTCATTCACAATGCGCTTGACATCAAGTCCGGCGATCCTGCCGGCATCTTTAGTTGCCTGACGCTGGGCATCGTTGAAGTAAGCCGGCACTGTTATGACTGCCTCTGAAACCGGCTGGCCAAGATAGTCTTCTGCGGCCTGCTTTAGCTTTTGCAGGATCATCGCCGAGATCTCCGGCGGCGACCATTCCTTGCTACCCGCAACAATGCGGACGTCACCATTGGTCGCCTTCTCGACCTTGTACGGGACCTGTTTGATCTCTTCGGAAACCTCGTCAAACTTGCGGCCCATGAACCGCTTGATGGAATAGACGGTATTTTCCGGATTCGTAACAGCCTGCCGTTTGGCAACCTGGCCAACAAGTCTATTGCCGTCCTTGGCAAAGCCGACTACCGAGGGCGTGGTACGACCGCCCTCGGCGTTCGTAATTACAACCGGCTCCCCGCCTTCCATAATCGCTACGACAGAATTCGTCGTGCCTAAATCAATTCCTATAACTTTACCCATTCGTCCTCCCGCTACACGCTAACCTGATCTAAATACAGACCAAAATATACAACCTTGAGTGTGGCATTGTCAAGAATACTGAGTGGGAAGGCAGGGAAGAAGGCAGGGAGGCGGGGAGGGAGAGAGGGGGGAGGCAAGAAGCCGGAGGGTAACTTTAGTAAGTTCAGTTAGATGAAAGGAAAAGAGACCTGCCTGAATTGCTGCGTCTCTCGGGGCTCGGCTTCTTGCCTCTCAGCGTCCCTGCCTCTCAGCCTCTCAGCGTCCCTGCCTCTCTGCCTCCCCGCCTTCCCACTCTTCTACTTCTCCGCTTCGATGCGTGAACGCAGTTCTCCGGTAGTTATCACCACGCGCCGCTCACGTTGAGGCTCTTCACCGACTGCTGTGGAGGGCGTGATCAGTTGGCTTGATTCGGATTGAATAATCATTTCGGCAGGAATGCCCTCAACTGTAAGAAGCTCAGACTTTGACCTCTTGTAAAACTGGGAATCGCGATACAGCTCCTCAATGAAATTGAATATGACCTTGCCGGCGGCGATTGCAGGAACCGCGAGGATGATCCCGAGGAGGCCAAACAGGTTGCCTCCTATGAGCAATCCGAGCAGCACCCACATCGGATGCAAATTGAGACTTGATCCAAGAAGTTTCGGAGTCAGGAAATACCCCTCAATTGCCTGGACTGCGGCAAAAATTCCTATGACGCCACTTATCCTCCAGATTCCTGCGCCATCGAGCGCTACGAACCCAAGCGCCAGGACCAAACCTGTTGCTGTGCCGAGATAGGGAATGAAATTCAATAAGCCCGCGAGCAATCCAATCCTGAAACCAAGCGGCACGCGCAAAGCAATGAATCCGAGTCCGTAAAGAAATCCCATCGTAAGGCTGATGAGCATCTGGTTGCGGATGTAGGTCGAGAGAACGACGCTCAGTTTCTTTATCAGATCATTTGCTACTTCTCGATGTCTCGGCGGGATCAATGCGTTTACGCGGCTTCGGACCTTACGATAATCGCTGAGTAAGTAATAGACGAAGAACGGTACCAGCATGAGGTCGATAATCGTTGTTGTCAGATCTACCAGACCGAAGATTCCGCGTTCCAGCCAGGAAACGAAGATCGACCTCAGCTCTTCCTGCTTTTGCGGGTTGTGGTACGCGCGAACTGTATCCTGGATCGCATCATAAGCAAGGGGACTGATGGTACGGATTCTGTTGAGCAGCCGATCGACACGTGCAGGGTCGCTGACGAGGCGCGATCCCTGATCGTATGAAACGAGAAACTGCTGCCAGATGCTGGGAGCAATGAAGATCAGACCAAGGATAGCTAAAAGAAATGAGCCAAGGACAGTGAGCAGAGCTGCGGATGATCTTGACCACCCTCTGCGTTCAAGCCAGGCGGTGATTGGTGCGAGCAGGTATGCCAAAGCAACTGACAGCAGTATCGGGAGGAGGACGATCCGCAACCCGAACATGAAGACTGCGATGATGGCAATGGCAAGGAGAACGCCAGGAACCCAGCGCATCCATGCGATTGGCGACGTAGAAATTTTCCCGTTCCCATTGCTCATCTGCCTCCCATCGGCACATCAATTGCACGATAGATTATGTCGTAGGACTGCTTACATTTTACTTATCGGATGTCTGCTTTACCTGACTTATTTCGCTCATTTGACGGTTGACGTGAACAATATAGTGCAGTCCTGAAAGAACCGCCATTGAGACAGTCAGGTAGTAAAGGGGCATTAGATAATCAGAATGCAGATTGAATGCGTTCGCTCCAAGGAAGACTACGAGCTGAACGATTTGGAGGATCGTATTTATCTTTCCGAGGAGCGACGGGCGGAATTGGGAGAAGCCAGTAACCATGTTTATTACGAGGGCTCCCAGAACGATAAAGGCATCGCGGCTGATGACCGTGATGGTGACCCAGAAGGGGATCGGATCGCTGAATGTGAAACGTGGCAATGACAGGACGATGAAGGCCGTGACAAGCAGAAGCTTGTCGGCCATGGGATCGAGAATCGCTCCGAGTTGGGTTTTCTGATTCAGGCTGCGGGCAACCAGCCCATCGAGACCGTCTGTGATTGCTGCAAACAAAAAGATACTGAGTGCCCAGCCAAAGCGCTGGTAGAAGAGCGCGGTGACGAAAACCGGTATCAGGATCAGGCGTAGAATCGTCAGGAAATTGGCTACGGTCAGGGCCGTGGACATCTGCGCCGCATAATACGATAATGCGCGACTAATGAGAACACTTGTGGTTGGTGATGTTCACGGGAAGCTGGAGCTCCTCAACAGACTTCTTGTGGAAGCGGGGTATAGTCCCGGCCAAGATAAGCTAATACTAATCGGCGATCTCGTGGATCGCGGGGAGAATTCTCGTGGCGTCGTCGATCGCGCAATCGAACTAAAGCGTGAGGCCTCCGATACCGTCATCATTCTCCGAGGAAACCATGAAGATATGATGCTTCAGGCACTCATGCCGGAGGGCGATATCCACGCAGAGCTCTGGTATTACAACGGCGGAATCGAGACGCTTGAAAGCTATATGGGCCCCGATGAGCAGCTCGCCGTTCCACAGGAACACGTCGATTTTCTTTCTTCACTCCCTACGTGGTATGAAGATGAACACGCCATTTATGTTCACGCCTGCCTGGTCGAGGATGACGAGGGTGGATTCATACATCCTGAAGAATCTCCCTATAGCGCTGAACTCTTCTGGGCCCGCAATCGCAAGTTCTACTCAGAGTACCAGGGAAAAACTGTAGTTTTTGGCCACACAATCTCAGGAATGATGTTCGGTGAATTCGAGAAAGTGTGGATGCGCGAGCACCTCATCGGAATCGATACCGGCGCCTACCTGACAGGTGTGCTCTCAGCAATTGAGCTGCCCTCACGACGCATCTTCAGCGTGCGAGAATCCATAGCCAAACGCAGAAAAGTTAGCTGAAAGAAGAAACGATCCTCGGAACCCCATCCGGCTGGAAATCGTTTTCCTCGGCATGCAAAACATCCGGTATGCCTTCCGGGTTCTGCGAAAGGAACCTGCATTTACACTCGTCGCGATCGTCACACTCGCACTGGGAATTGGAGCCAACACGGCGATCTTCAGTGTCGTGAATACGGTCTTGCTCAGACCGCTCTCATATTCAAATCCTGATCGCATCGTAACCATCCTCAATGAAGGCCGCGGGCCTGTATCTCCGGCCAATTTCATCGATCTCAAGGCCAGTAATCGCAGCTTTTCGAATATCGCCGCGGCGGAGCTGTGGGGTGGCGCGATGACCGGAGGTGAAAAGCCTGAGGAGATTACAGGTGTCCGAATGGGTGACGGGCTGTTTGATCTGCTTGGAATCCAGCCAGCTCTTGGCCGAACGTTCAAGCCAGATGACTACGCGCCGTCAAAGGATCATGTGATTGTTCTCGGCCACAAACTCTGGCAACGAAGTTTTGCTGGTGATGCGAGCGCAGTTGGGCGTCGGGTAACGTTAAACGGTGAAGACTATACGATCGTTGGAGTGATGCCGGCGCAATTTGAATTTCCGCCGTTTTGGGCCACTAGTGCCGAAATGTGGGCTCCCCTCGATCTGACTTCCCGAGCCAATTCGCGGCGAGGAAGCTCGCTCAGAGTGTTCGCAAAACTCAAGCCGGGTGTGAGTCTCCAGCAGGCGCGCGCTGATGTCGAACAGGTGAACTCACAGCTCGTGACTGCTTATCCCGAAGCCAACACCGGAATGAAGCTTCAGTCTGATCCATTGAATGACAAGGTTGTTGGCAACGTGCGGACAACTCTGCTCGTGCTTGTGGCGGCAGTCGGTCTGGTGCTGCTGATCGCGTGCGCGAACATCGCGTGTTTACTGCTCGCGAGACTTGCGCGACGCGAAAAGGAAGCGGCCATCCGAGTGGCGCTGGGAGCAAGTCGCTGGCGGATCATGACCCAGTTCCTCACAGAGAGCCTTGTCCTTTCGATTGCGGGTGCGTTCGTCGGACTAGCAATCGCGCGTTGGGGAGTCGCATGGCTTACAACAATTCTGGAAGGTGGGCTGAACTCAGTGAGCGCCACGATGCCGCGCGTGAGTGAGATTAGCGTTGATTCAACGGCTGCTCTCTTCGCCACTGGCATTTCTCTTCTTACGACTGTTCTTTTTGGAT
>Ga0207681_10002450_pt1 | contig 11761 bp, 8 predicted proteins | sample KBSS53metaG_FD_184324 | JGI IMG/M metagenome (GOLD analysis project Ga0207681, IMG submission 184324) | Switchgrass rhizosphere microbial communities from Kellogg Biological Station, Michigan, USA - KBS S5-3 metaG (SPAdes) (version 2) | ecosystem: Host-associated > Plants > Roots > Rhizosphere >... | reverse complement strand
GACGGGAACGACCACCGGCGAGGTCGTCTTCAACACCGCGCTCACCGGCTACCAGGAAATCCTGACCGATCCGAGCTACTGCCGCCAGATCGTCACGCTCACCTATCCGCACATCGGCAGCTACGGAACGAGCAGCGAAGACGTCGAATCGGCGCGCGTCTTCGCCGCCGGCCTGGTCGTCAAGGACGTGCCGGCGCGCGAGTCGAACTTCCGCAGCGATGCCTCGCTCGGCGCGTATCTGAGGAACGAGAACACGGTCGGCATCGCCGGCATCGACACGCGCCGGCTGACGCGGCTGCTGCGCAGCGGCGGCGCGCAGAACGGCTGCATCGTCGCGCTCGCGCAAGGCCAGGCGTTCACTCCCGCCATGGTCGACGACGCGATCGCGCAGGCGCGGGCGACGCCGAGCATGTCGGGCCTCGACCTCGCCAAGGTCGTCAGCGTGCGCGAGCCTTACGAGTGGAAGGAAACGACGTGGGCCCTGGGCCGAGGGCACGGCGCTCTCAAGGAGCCGCGCTTCCACGTGGTCGCCTACGACTTCGGCGTCAAGTTCAACATCCTGCGCATGCTCGCGGTGCGCGGCTGCCGGATCACCGTGGTGCCGGCGCAGACGTCGGCCGAAGACGTGCTGGCGCGCCAACCCGACGGCGTCTTCCTGGCCAACGGTCCGGGCGATCCCGAGCCTTGCGACTACGCCATCGCGGCGACGCGCGAATTCATCGAACGCGGCGTGCCGACGTTCGGCATCTGCCTCGGCCACCAGATCATGGCGCTCGCCGCCGGCGCGCGCACCTACAAGATGAAGTTCGGCCACCACGGCGCCAACCACCCGGTCAAGGACCTCGACAGCGGCCGGGTCAGCATCACCAGCCAGAACCACGGCTTCGCGGTCGATCCGAAGTCGCTGCCGGCGACGCTGCGACCGACCCATGTGTCGCTCTTCGACGGGACGCTGCAGGGCCTGGCGCACGTCGACAAGCCGGCGTTCTGCTTCCAGGGCCACCCGGAGGCTTCGCCCGGGCCGCACGACATCGGCTACCTCTTCGATCGCTTCGTCGCGTCGATGGGCGGCGATGTCCAGGCGACGAAGCGGCCGACCGCGCCGGCCGCGGGGAGCGCGCATGCCTAAGCGCACCGATATCCGCTCGATCCTGATCATCGGCGCCGGCCCGATCGTCATCGGCCAGGCATGCGAGTTCGACTATTCCGGCGCGCAGGCTTGCAAGGCGCTGCGCGAGGAAGGCTTCAAGGTCATCCTCGTCAACAGCAACCCGGCGACGATCATGACCGACCCGGAGATGGCCGACGTCACCTACATCGAGCCGATCACCTGGCAGGTCGTCGAGAAGATCATCGCCAAGGAGCGCCCCGACGCCGTCCTGCCGACGATGGGCGGCCAGACCGCGCTCAACTGCGCGCTCGACCTGCACAAGCACGGCGTCCTGCAGAAGTACGGCGTCGAGATGATCGGCGCCAACGAGAAGGCGATCGAGAAGGCCGAGGACCGGCTCAAGTTCAAGGACGCGATGACCGGCATCGGCCTGGCGTCGGCGAAGTCGGGCATCGCCCACTCGCTCGAGGAGGCGCTCGCCGTGCAGCGCCGGATCACGACCGAGACCGGCGGCAACGGCTTCCCGATGGTCGTCCGGCCGAGCTTCACGCTCGGCGGCACCGGCGGCGGCATCGCCTACAACGGCGACGAGTTCGAGGAGATCTGCAAGCGCGGCCTCGACCTCTCGCCGACCAACGAGCTGCTCATCGAGGAGAGCCTGATCGGCTGGAAGGAGTTCGAGATGGAAGTCGTCCGCGACAAGGCGGACAACTGCATCATCGTCTGCTCGATCGAGAACCTCGACCCGATGGGGATCCACACCGGCGACTCGATCACGGTGGCGCCGGCGCAGACGCTGTCGGACAAGGAATACCAGCTGATGAGGAACGCGTCGATCGCGATCCTGCGCGAGATCGGCGTCGAGACCGGGGGCTCGAACGTTCAGTTCGCCGTCAACCCGAAGGACGGCCGGATGGTCGTCATCGAGATGAACCCGCGCGTCTCGCGCTCGTCGGCGCTGGCCTCGAAGGCGACCGGCTTTCCGATCGCCAAGGTCGCCGCCAAGCTGGCGATCGGCTACACGCTCGACGAGCTGAAGAACGACATCACCGGCGGCGCGACGCCGGCGAGCTTCGAGCCGTCGATCGACTATGTCGTCACCAAGATCCCTCGTTTCGCGTTCGAGAAGTTTCCCGCCGCCGACTCGCGCCTGACCACGCAGATGAAGTCGGTCGGCGAAGTGATGGCGATGGGCCGCACGTTCCAGGAGAGCCTGCAGAAGGCGCTGCGCGGCCTCGAGACCGGCATCGACGGGTTCTCGACGCGCTCGAGCGACCGCGAGGAGATCGTCCAGGAAATCGGCGAGGCCGGCCCGGAGCGGCTGCTCTACGTCGCCGATGCCTTCCGCGTCGGCATGAGCCTCGCCGAGATCTTCGAGGAGACGGCGATCGACCCGTGGTTCCTGGCGCAAATCGAGGAGATCATCGCCAGTGAGCGCGCCCTGAAAGGCCGCACGTTGCCGAGCTTGTCCGCCGAGGAAATCCGCTACCTGAAGGCGAAGGGATTCTCGGATCGTCGCCTGGCACGATTGCTCGCCGTCGACGAGGGTGCGGTCCGCTCGCGCCGCCACGATCTCGGCGTCAGGCCGGTCTACAAACGAGTCGACACCTGCGCCGCCGAGTTCTCGACGCAGACCGCCTACATGTACTCGACCTACGACGAGGAATGCGAGGCCGCCCCGACCGAGCGCAAGAAGATCATGGTCCTCGGCGGCGGCCCGAACCGGATCGGCCAGGGCATCGAGTTCGACTACTGCTGCGTCCACGCGGCGCTCGCCATGCGCGAGGACGGCTACGAGACGATCATGGTCAACTGCAATCCGGAGACCGTGTCGACCGACTACGACACCTCGGATCGCCTCTACTTCGAACCGGTGACGCTCGAGGACGTGCTCGAGATCGTCGACAAGGAAAAGCCGCTCGGCGTGATCGTCCAGTACGGCGGACAGACGCCGCTCAAGCTCGCGCTCGACCTCGAGCGCGCCGGCGTGCCGATCGTCGGCACCTCGCCCGATTCGATCGACGTCGCCGAGGACCGCGAGCGCTTCCAGAAGCTCTTGACCGAGCTCGGCCTGCGCCAGCCGCCCAACCGCACCGCGCGCACCGAGGAGCAGGCGCTCGTCCTGGCGCAGGAGATCGGCTATCCGCTCGTCGTCAGGCCGAGCTACGTGCTCGGCGGCCGGGCGATGGAGATCGTCCACGGCGACAAGGACCTCGAGCGCTACATGCGCGAGGCGGTCAAGGTGAGCGAGAAGTCCCCGGTCCTGCTCGACCGCTTCCTCGACGACGCGATCGAGGTCGACGTCGACTGCATCAGCGACGGCGCCGAGGTGATGATCGGCGGGATCATGGAGCACGTCGAGCAGGCGGGAATCCATTCCGGCGACTCGGCGTGCTCGCTGCCGCCGTACTCGCTGCCCAAGAAGCTGCAGGACGAGTTGCGCCGGCAGACGGCGCTGATGGCCAAGGCCTTGAAGGTCGTCGGCCTGATGAACGTGCAGTTCGCGATCCAGGGTGACGTCGCGGGCGACGGCGACGCGGCGACCATCTATGTCCTCGAGGTCAACCCGCGCGCGTCGCGCACCGTGCCGTTCGTCTCCAAGGCGACCGGCGAGCCGCTCGCCAAGATCGCCGCGCGCTGCATGGTCGGCCAGTCGCTCGCGAGCCAGAAGAACGTTCGCGGCGAGGTCGTTCCGCCGTACTTCTCGGTCAAGGAAGCGGTCTTTCCGTTCAACAAGTTTCCCGGCGTCGATCCGATCCTCGGTCCGGAGATGCGCTCGACCGGCGAGGTCATGGGGGCAGGGCGGACCTTCGGCGAGGCGATGCTGAAGAGCCAGCTCGGCGCCGGCTCGCGCCTGCCGACGCGTGGCACGGTCTGCGTCACCGTCAGGAACGGCGACAAGGCGCGCGCGGTCGCCGTCGCCGCGCAGCTCGCTGCCCTCGGCTTCCAGCTGGTCGCCACCCGCGGCACGGCGGCGGCGATCGCCGAGGCCGGCGTGCCGGTCCGCGCCGTCAACAAGGTCAAGGACGGCCGTCCGCACATCGTCGACATGCTGAAGAACGGCGAGATCCAGCTCGTCTTCACGACCGTCGACGAGACGCGCACGGCGATCGCCGACTCGCGTCACATCCGCCAGGCGGCGCTCGCTCACCGGGTGACGTACTACACCAGCATGGCGGGCTGCGAAGCGGCAGTCGAAGGCATGAAGCATCGCGACGACCTCGGGGTCACTTCGCTCCAGCAACTGCATTCCGAACTGCACTAAACTGGCCGCTACCGCCGCCGCCGGAGTCTGCCGACGGCGGCTTTTCTTTTTTCGAGGTTTCTTGTCATGGCCACCATTCCGCTCACCCGACGCGGTGCCGAAAAGCTGAGGGAAGAGCTCAGCCGGTTGAAGAACGTCGAGCGCCACGCCGTCATCCAGGCGATCTCGGACGCGCGCGCCCAGGGCGACCTGTCCGAGAACGCCGAGTACGAGGCCGCGAAGGACAAGCAGGGCTTCATCGAAGGCCGCATCCTCGAGGTCGAGAGCAAGCTGGCCGCGGCGCAGATCATCGACCCGAAGTCGGTCGACGCCGACGGCCGGGTCGTCTTCGGCTCGACGGTGGACCTCGAGGACGAAGACAGCGGCACCAAGGTCACCTACCAGATCGTCGGCGACGACGAAGCCGACCTCAAGCAGGGGCTGGTCTCGATCAGCTCGCCGATCGCGCGCGCGCTGATCGGCAAGGTCGAGGGCGACATCGCCGAGGTGCAGGCACCCGGCGGCATCAAGAGCTACGAGATCACCGGCATCCGCTACGAGTGAGCGCGTGAGGCCCGCCCTGCGCCGCGCCGCGAGTTGGCTCGCCGGCACGTGGGCGGGGCTGATCGCCGGCGTCGGCTTCGTCGCCGCTCCCGCCTTGTTCGCGACGCTGCCGCGCGGCGATGCCGGCCGGGTCGCGGCGCAGTTGTTCGGGCTCGATGCGACGATCGGCGTCTGCGTCGGCGCCGTCCTCCTGGTTCTGTGCCTTCGGCTGGCGCGCGTCGATTCCGCCAGCGGCGTGTCGTCGCGCTTCAGCACCGAGATGCTGCTCGTGCTCGGCGCGCTGTTCGCCATCGTCGCCGGTCACTACGCGATCCAGCCGATGATCGAATCGGCTCGGCGCGGCGAAGGGGGTCCGTCGTTCGCCGTGCTGCACGGCGTCGCGTCGGCGTTCTTCCTCGTCAAGTTCCTTGCCGTCGCGGTCCTGGCCTGGCGCCTGACGCGCGCGCCGGCCGGCGATGCCGCTACGCCTGCTGTGCCGACTTCTTGAGGCTCGCCGGGCGCCGCCGCGTCGCGCGCTTGAGCGTGCCGCCGGCCGCGAGCCGCATGTTGCCGACGACGGTGACCTTCTTGACCTGCGGCCGGTGGTTGCCGCTCTTCGAGAACTTGAGCACCTTGACGACCTTCGGCCCCGGCATCCGGCCTTCCTTCTCGGCCTTCTCCTTCGGCGCCGGCGGCCGCCACAGGACGAGCAGCTTGCCGATGTGCTGGATCGGTGCCGCGCCGAACACGTCGCTCAGCTCGGCGAGGAGCGCTTCCCGGCTCGAGCGGTCGTCGGAGAAGACGCGCACCTTGACGAGGCCATGAGCGTCGAGCGCCGCTTCGATCTCGCGCCGCACGGCGGCTGTCGCGCCGTCGTGGCCGATCGCGACGACCGGATCGAGGTGATGCGCCTCGGCGCGCTTCTGCTTGCGCTGCGCGGGGCTGAGGAGGAGGGCGGGCACGCGCCTATTATCGGCGCCCGATGGCGACCAAGGGCAAGGGCAAGAAACTCAACAAGGCGTGGCTGCACGATCACCTGACCGATCCGTACGTCAAGCTTGCCCAGCGCGAGGGCTACCGGGCCCGGGCGGCGTACAAGCTGAAGGAGATCGACGAGCAGCTGCACCTGCTCGAGCCGGGCCAGTTCGTCGTCGACCTCGGCGCGGTGCCAGGCGCCTGGAGCCAGTACGTGCGCAGGAAGTTCGGCCGCGGCGCGAGCGCCGACCCGAAGGCGGCACCCGGTCCGCTGCACGGCACCATCATCGCCCTCGACTTGCTCGAGTTCGAGCCGATCGACGGTGTCGACTTCATCGCCGGCGACTTCCGCGAGGCTGCGGTCCTGGCCGAGCTCGAAGCGCGCGTCGGCGGCCGGCCGGTCGATGTCGTCCTCTCGGACATGGCGCCGAACCTGTCGGGCGTCGCCGCGTCCGACGCAGCGCGGATGGCCGACCTGGTCGAGCTCGCTATCGATTTCGCCCAGCGCCACCTCCGTGCGGAAGGCTGCCTCGTCTGCAAGGTCTTTCATGGCAGCGGCTACAGTCAGCTCGTCGAGCGCTTCAAGGCGAGCTTCAAGGCCGTGAAGGCGGTCAAGCCGAAGGCGTCGCGGGCGAAGTCGGCCGAGACCTTTCTCGTCGGAATCGGCCTCAAATCTCGTGCATCCGGTGTCGATAACCCGAAATAGCGAGGCAAATGCCCTGGGCAATCGCCCCGATTCACCGGGCTTGCGTGGACTAAAATCGGCCGCAGATGCCGTGAGTCGAGCTCCCCTGCTTTCGGAGTGCTCGGTTCTCTTGGAATTGGAGTCGCGGTGAACAATCAATGGTTTTCGAAGGTCGCGGTCTGGCTGGTGATCGCGCTTGTCCTCTTCACCGTGTTCAAGCAGTTCGAGCGCACTGGCGCGCAGACCGGCGCGATCGGCTACTCCGACTTCCTCGAAGAGGTGCGCGGCAAGCGCGTCCGTAGCGTCACCCTGCAGGAAGGCGTCGGCGGCTCGACCGAGATCCGCGCCAAGACGACCGACGACAAGGAGCTGCGCACGACCGCCACCTACCTCGACCGCGGCCTGGTCGGCGACCTGATCAACAACGGCGTCAAGTTCGACGTCAAGCCGCGCGAAGAGCCCTCGTTCCTGCTCTCGATCCTCGCCTCGTGGGGGCCGATCCTGTTGCTGATCGGCGTCTGGATCTACTTCATGCGCCAGATGCAGGGCGGCGGCAAGGGCGGCGCGTTCAGCTTCGGCAAGTCGAAAGCGCGCATGCTCGACGAAGCCAACAACACCACGACCTTCGCCGACGTCGCCGGCTGCGACGAGGCCAAGGAAGAGGTCAAGGAGCTGGTCGACTTCCTGAAGGACCCGCAGAAGTTCCAGAAGCTCGGCGGCCGGATCCCGCGCGGCGTGCTCTTGGTCGGCCCCCCGGGCACCGGCAAGACGCTGCTCGCCAAGGCGATCGCCGGCGAGGCCAAGGTGCCGTTCTTCTCGATCTCGGGCTCCGACTTCGTCGAGATGTTCGTCGGCGTCGGCGCGGCACGCGTTCGCGACATGTTCGAGCAGGCCAAGAAGAGCGCGCCCTGCATCATCTTCGTCGACGAGATCGACGCGGTCGGCCGCCATCGCGGCGCGGGCCTCGGCGGCGGCAACGACGAGCGCGAGCAGACGCTGAACCAGATGCTCGTCGAGATGGACGGCTTCGAGACGAACCTCGGCGTCATCGTCATGGCCGCGACCAACCGGCCCGACATCCTCGACCCGGCGCTGCTGCGCCCCGGTCGCTTCGACCGCCAGGTCTACGTGACGCTGCCCGACGTGCGTGGCCGCGAGCAGATCCTCAACGTCCACATGAGGAAGGTCCCGGTCGGCCAGGACATCCGCGCCGACATCCTGGCGCGCGGCACGCCGGGCTTCTCGGGTGCCGATCTCGCCAACCTGGTCAACGAGGCGGCGCTGTTCGCGGCGCGCCGCTCGGGTCGCGTCGTCGAGATGGTCGACTTCGAGAAGGCCAAGGACAAGATCATGATGGGCCCCGAGCGCAAGTCGATGATCATGCCGGAGGAGGAGCGCAGGAACACCGCGTACCACGAGTCCGGCCACGCCCTCGTCGCCCGCCTGATGCCGAAGACCGATCCGGTCCACAAGGTGACCGTCATTCCGCGCGGCCGCGCCCTCGGCGTGACGATGCAGCTTCCCGAAGGCGACCGCTACAGCCTCGACAAGGAGCGCATGCTCTCGACGATCGCCGTGCTCTTCGGCGGCCGCATCGCCGAAGAGGTGTTCATGCACCAGATGACGACCGGCGCCAGCAACGACTTCGAGCGCGCAACCGCGATCGCGCGCGACATGGTCACGCGCTACGGCATGACCGACGAGCTCGGGCCGATGGTCTACGCCGAGAACGAGGGCGAGGTCTTCCTCGGCCGCTCGGTGACCAAGACGACCACGATGTCGGAAGAGACGATGCGCAAGGTCGACCTCGTCATCCGCCGCATCATCGACGAGCAGTACGCGATCGCTCGGAAGCTGATCGAGGACAACCAGGACAAGATGCACGCGATGGCGGCGGCACTCCTCGAGTGGGAGACGATCGATTCCGACCAGATCGACGACATCATGTCGGGCAAGCCGCCGCGGCCGCCGAAGGACTGGGTGCCGTCGTCGGTCAAGCCGAGCGGCAGCGTGCCGCCGGTGACGCCGGGCAACGCGCCTGCCGCCGCCTGAGGAAGATGCCCGAGCTGCGGTTCGAGACGGGGCTTCGGCCCCGTTTTTCATGAGCGCGTCGGTCTGGCGGACGAGCCGCTTCGAGATCGATCTTGCGCGGCCGCGCGTGATGGGAATCGTCAACGTCACGCCCGACTCGTTCTCCGAAGGCGGCGCTGACCTGTCGCCCGGGCAGGCGATCGCCCGCTGCGAGCAGCTGCTGCAGGACGGCGCCGACGTCCTCGACATCGGCGGCGAGTCGAGCCGCCCCGGCGCGCTGCCGGTGAGCGCCGAGGTCGAGCTGGCGCGCGTTCGCCCGGTGCTCGAGGCGGCCCTCGGCCTCGGCTGCCCGGTCTCGATCGACACGACCAAGGTCGAAGTCATGCGCGCCGCGCTCGACCTCGGCGTCGACATCGTCAACGACATCGCGGCGCTGCGAACGCCGGGCGCGCTCGCGCTCGTCGCGGCGCATCCGCGCTGCGGCGTCTGCCTGATGCACATGCGCGGCACGCCGCGCTCGATGCAGGCCGAGACGAGCTACGACGACGTCACCGGCGAGGTCGCCGCGTTCCTGCGCGAGCGGATCGAGGCTGCCGTGGCGGCGGGAATCGCCCCGGCGCGCATCGTCGTCGATCCGGGCATCGGCTTCGGCAAGACGCCGGCGCAGAACCTCGAGCTGCTCGCGCGTCAGGACGTGCTCGTCGCGCTCGGCGTGCCGCTTCTCGTCGGCTGGTCGCGCAAGTCGACGCTGGCCCGTCTCGCCGGCCTGGCGGCGAAGGCGCCGGCCAGCCGGCCGCCGGCCGAGCAGGCGCGGCTCGAGGCCGCCAGCGTCGTCGCCGCGGTCGTCGCCGTGCAGCGCGGCGCGCGCATCGTCCGCGTCCACGACGTCGCCGCGACGGTCGCCGGCCTGGCCGTGTGGCAGGCAGCGCACGACGCCGATAATCGCCGCGATCTCTCCAGCGGCCGCGTCAGCAATCCATGAGCAGAACGTATTTCGGCACCGATGGCATCCGCGGCACGGTCGGCGAGGCGCCGATCACGCCCGACTTCATGCTCCGCCTCGGCCATGCCGTCGGCCAGGTCCTGCGCCAGGGCGAGCGCCGCCCGACCGTCCTGATCGGGAAGGACACCCGCATCTCCGGCTACATGATCGAGTCTGCCCTCGAGGCCGGCTTCGCCTCGGCCGGCGTCGACGTCGTCCTGACCGGCCCGCTGCCGACTCCCGGCGTCGCCTACCTGACGCGGGCGCTCCGCCTCGACCTCGGCGTCGTCATCAGCGCATCGCACAACCCGTTCGCCGACAACGGCATCAAGTTCTTCTCGGCGCGCGGCGAGAAGCTGCCCGACGCCTGGGAGGCCGAGGTTGAGGCGGAGCTCGCGGCCGAGCAAGTGTGGGTCGGCTCCGCCGAGCTCGGGCGCGCGCGCCGCCTCGACGACGCGAGCGGGCGCTACGTCGAGTTCTGCAAGAGCACCTACAGCAACGACCTGACGCTGCGCGGCCTGTCGATCGTCGTCGATGCTGCCCATGGGGCGGCGTACCACGTCGCGCCGGACGTCTTCCACGAGCTCGGCGCGGACGTGACGTCGATCGGCTGCCGCCCGGACGGCTTCAATATCAACGCCGGCTTCGGCGCGACGGCGCCGCAGGCGCTCGTCGACGCCGTCGTCGCCGGCGGCGGCGACTATGGAATCGCCCTCGACGGCGACGGCGACCGGCTCCAGGTCGTCGACGGCGCCGGGCGCCTCTACAACGGCGACGAGCTGCTTTACGTGCTCGCCGCCGCGCGTCTCGACCACGGCCGTGCCGTGCCGGGCGTCGTCGGCACGTTGATGACCAACCTGGGCGTCGAGCAGGCGCTGCGCCGTCGCGGCGTCGACGTCGTTCGCGCCGCCGTCGGCGATCGCTACGTGCTCGAGGAGCTGCTGCAGCGCGGCTGGCAGCTCGGCGGCGAAGGATCGGGCCATCTGCTCGCGCTCGACCGCCACACGACCGGCGACGGCATCGTCAGCGCGCTGATGGTGCTCGAGGCGGTGGTGCGGTCGGGACGCAAGCTCGCCGACCTGCTCGCGGGCGTCGACCTCTTCCCGCAGACGCTGATCAACGTGCGCCTCAAGCCGGGCGCCGACTGGAAGGCGAACCGGGCGCTCGCCGAGCGTCGTGCCGAGGTCGACCGCGAGCTCGGCAGCAGCGGCCGCGTCCTGATCCGGCCGTCGGGCACCGAGCCGGTGGTTCGCGTCATGGTCGAGGCGCGCGACGCGGCCCTGTCGAAGCGCTGCGCCGAGACGCTGGCGGCGACTCTGGCCTGAAACCGCGGCAGTCCGCAGCGACCGTCCGCGCGCCACGCGGTGAATATGACAGGCGCGTGACGCCGGCACCGCCAATGCGACGGCAAAGTCATCGAGCCCGCGGCCGTGTCACGGAGACGTCATACGCGCTTCGTAGAGTTTCGGGCACTGCTCCTCGACATCGCTCGAAAGGTCCACGACCATGACGTCATCGCTTTCTCGCGCCTGCGCCGGTGCCGTGCTCGCCGGCGCCGCGGGCCTCGCTGCGGCTCAGGACATGACCGGCGCCGGCGCCACGTTTCCGGCGCCGATCTACGCCAAGTGGGCCGACGCCTACAACAAGGCAACCGGTGCCCGCCTCAACTACCAGTCGGTCGGCTCCGGTGCCGGGATCCAGCAGATCCGGGCCAAGACGGTCGACTTCGGCGCGACCGACATGCCGCTCAGCGACGACGCGCTCGCCAAGGACGGGCTGATCCAGTTCCCGACCGTCATCGGCGGCGTCGTTCCGGTCGTCAACATCAAGGGAATCGCACCCGGCCAGATCAAGCTCACCGGCCAGGTCCTCGGCGACATCTACCTCGGCAAGATCACGCGCTGGAACGATCCGGCGCTGACGGCGCTCAATCCCGGCGTGCCGCTGCCTGACGAGGCGGTTTCGGCGGTGCGCCGCGCCGACGGTTCGGGCACATCGTTCATCTTCACGAACTATCTGTCGAAGACCAACGCCGAGTGGAAGGCGAAGGTGGGCGAGGGCACTGCGGTCAACTGGCCCACCGGCGCCGGCGGCAAGGGCAACGAAGGCGTCGCGTCGTACGTGCAGCGCCTGCCCAATTCGATCGGCTACGTCGAGTACGCCTACGCCAAGCAGAACAAGATGACCTAC
>Ga0207681_10002445_pt1 | contig 11775 bp, 10 predicted proteins | sample KBSS53metaG_FD_184324 | JGI IMG/M metagenome (GOLD analysis project Ga0207681, IMG submission 184324) | Switchgrass rhizosphere microbial communities from Kellogg Biological Station, Michigan, USA - KBS S5-3 metaG (SPAdes) (version 2) | ecosystem: Host-associated > Plants > Roots > Rhizosphere... | reverse complement strand
CTTTACGGTAACAGCCAGATGCTGCACCTTGAGCCGTGGCAACCTGAGATTCAGCGCACGAAGAGTATGCCGTTCGCCTGGAAGCCCGACACCTGGTACCGTCTTAAACTGGAAGTCGCGAATTTGTCTGACGGCACGACACGCGCTCGCGGCAAGGCATGGCCCGCAAACGAGCCCGAACCCAGCGCGTGGATGATCGAACGCATCGACCCGATTACAAATCGCCAGGGCGCGCCCGGAATATTCGGCAACGGCCTCGCGGAACTCTATTTCGACAACATAAAGGTGTACGCAAACAAATGAGAATTAAAAGCACAAAATCCAACGCTATCATTTTCCTAACGCTGCTCAGTGCTGCTGTTTGCGCCCTGGTGCCCGCCGTGTCGGCATCCGATCCGGCGTCCGGCGATTGGCCGATGTGGGGCGGCACAGCAGATCGCAACATGGTTTCCAGCATGAAAGGCCTGCCGACGACGTGGGACGTCAAGACAAAGAAGAACGTGAAGTGGGTGGCCCAGCTCGGCTCGCAAACTTACGGCAACGCGGTCGTCGCTGGCGGCATGGTCTTCGTCGGTACGAACAACGAAGGTTTGCGCGATCCGAAGATTACGGGCGACAAGGGCGTCTTGATGGCCTTTCGCGAGGCGGACGGCCAGTTTATGTGGCAGATGGTCCACGACAAGCTCGTCGCCGGCCGCGTCAACGATTGGCCGTACCAGGGCGTCGCTTCGTCGCCTTTAGTCGACGGCGATCGCGTTTATTACGTTTCGAATCGTGCTGAGCTGATGTGTCTCGACACGCAGGGCTTTCGCGACAAGGAGAACGATGGTCCAGTCACCGATGAGAAGCTGACCGGCGAGACGAACGCAGACATCGTTTGGAAGTTCGACATGATCGAGGAAGTCGGATCACTGCCGCACAACCTCGCGAACTCGTCGCCCGTGATGAACGGCGATCTGATCTTTGTCAGCACATCCAACGGCCAGGACGAGAGTCACGTCAACGTTCCTTCACCAAAAGCACCGTCAATCATCGCCGTTAACAAGAAGACCGGCAAACTCGTTTGGGAAGACAACTCGGTTCAGGATCGAATCCTGCACGGACAGTGGTCGTCACCGACGGTCGGAACGATCGGTGGCGTGGTCCAGCTCGTGCACGCGCAAGGCGACGGCTGGATTCGCGGCTACGAAGCGCAGACGGGCAAGAAGCTCTGGGAGTTTGATACAAACCCGAAAGATTCAGTCTGGCCCAAGACGCGCAACGAGCTGATCAGCACCCCAGTGGTTTACCAGGATCGCGTGTATATCTCGAACGGTCAGGATCCGGAGCACGGCGAGGGTGTGGGTCACATGTACTGCATCGACGCGACCAAACGCGGTGATATCACGCAGACCGGACTCGTCTGGCACTACGACAAGATTCGTCGCTCCATCTCAACGCCGGCCATCAAAGACGGTCTCGTTTACCAGTCTGATTTCAGCGGCTTCCTGCACTGCCTCGACGCAAAGACAGGTCAGGCCTACTGGACACACGATCTCTTCGCGGCTGTTTGGGGTTCGCCGATGTTAATTGACGGGAAGATTTATCTTGGCGACGAGGACGGCGACGTTGTGATCATGCAGGAGGGCAAAACGAAGAAGGTACTGGGCGAGATAAACATGGGCAGCTCTGTTTATTCGACGGCAGTTCCGGCTAACGGTGTGCTCTACATCTCGAATCGCAATCAACTGTACGCACTATCTGAAGCGGCCGCAGGCAAGCCGGCCACTACAGCGGCAGCGCCAGCCGCCGCCGCTCGTAAACCGTAAGCTTTGCCACAAAACGCACAAGAAGCACAAAATAAATGTTCCCTGGTCTAATCAATCATTTGTGCTTTTTGTGCCTTTTTGTGGCTAAAATTTCTGTGCTTCTTTGTGGAAATGAAGAGTTTTGATTTTCAACCGCGGACGCGAGTGGTCTTTGGCCCAGGTGCGATCGAGCGTCTTGGCGAACTTGCGCGCGAGCTGAATTTTCGACGCACGTTGCTCGTCGCAGATCATGGTCTGGTTGCGAGCGGGCATGTGGACGAAGCAGTTGGACCGCTGACGAAAGCGGGCGTCGAGATATTTCGTTTTCACGATTTCGAAGTCAATCCCGACTCGCGTATGGTCGAGAAGGCAACTGCTTTCGTCGCACCGTTGCAGATCGATTCGATCATCGGACTCGGTGGTGGCAGTTCAATGGACTGCGCCAAGGGCATCAATTTTCTGCTGACGAACGGCGGTCGCATGTCTGACTATCGCGGCTACGGCAAAGCGACTCAACCGATGTTGCCGATGATCGCGATACCGACGACGGCCGGCACCGGAAGTGAAGGACAGAGTTACGCGTTGATTTCCGGCGCCGAGACACACGCGAAGATGGCGTGCGGCGATCCGAAAGCAGCGTTTCGCGTCGCGCTCCTCGATCCGGCTCTCACGCTATCACAACCACGGAGCATCACCGCGACTTCCGGTTTCGACGCGATTGCACACGCCGTCGAGACTTACGTCACAACCAAGCGCAATCCTCTTTCCGAGATCTTTTCGCGCGAAGCCTGGCGACTGCTCGAGCCCAATTACGAGCGCGTGCTTAGTCAACCGGAAAACCTCGAGGCACGCGGAGCGATGCAATTAGGCGCGTACTACGCCGGCGTCGCGATCGAGAACTCGATGCTCGGCGCAACGCATGCCTGTGCCAATCCTTTAACCGCGCATTATGGGACTGCGCACGGTGCGGCGATCGCGATGTTGTTGCCGTCGGTCGTGCGCTGGAATGAAAGGTTTGCATTCAACGATTATTTTTGGCTTCTCAGTTGGTCCAGCGTTGCCGGACAATCGAACGGCGTAACGGCTACCGAGGCGCTCGCGCGACGGCTCGAGGAACTAGCGGAGATTGGCGGCTTGCGCACCAGCCTGCGCGCGGCTGGTATCAACCATTCGGAGTTGCCAGAGCTCGCCACCGAAGCCGCTGAGCAATGGACGGGCACGTTCAATCCAAGACCTTTCGATCAGCAGGGAGCGATTGAAATCTACCAATGCGTTTATTGAAAAGTCTCATTGTAATCCTTTGCCTTGCCATCGCAGTGTTGGCCCAGGAGGCGCCGGCGGACAACTGGTCGCAGTTTCGCGGCAATCAGTTGCTGACCGGAGTTTCGCGGTCAAACGTTCCCGATTCGCTGAAGCCGCTGTGGACTTACGAAGCAGGCGAATCGATCGAATCCTCGGCAGCCATCGTCGGTGGCACAGTCTTCGTTGGTTCGCAAAAGGGCGAGCTCGTTGCGCTGAGTCTTGAAAACGGATCGGTCTACTGGAAATTCCCGACTGGGAATCCGATCGGCGAATCGTCACCGGCTTACGGCAGCGGCGTGGTCTACATCGGTGATCTGGGCGGATGGCTGAATGCCATAAGCGCTACCGACGGTAAAAAGTTGTGGGCTTTCAAAGCGAATGGTGAGATCAAATCATCGCCCGTTGTAGTCGGCGATCGAGTATTGATCGGATCTTATGACGAACACCTTTACTGTCTCTCAGCCCGGAATGGCTCGCTGATTTGGAAGTTCAAGACGAATGGGCCAGTACACTCGACGCCCGGTATCGCAGACGGTATGGCATTCATTGCTGGTTGCGATGAACTGTTTCGCGCGATTCGAGTTTCCGATGGTAAAGAGGTCTTCAACGTTTCGTCAGGTGCGTACACGGGCGCGTCGCCGGCGTTGCGCGGGGGCCAGGCATTCTACGGCACGTTTGACAACGAAGTGTTGGGAGTCAATCTCGCGGAGCGGAAAGTTGACTGGCGTTATGAACACCCGCAACGAAAGTTTCCGTTTTACTCGTCGGCCGCGGTGACGAGCACGCGCATAGTTATTGGTGGACGTGACAAGATGGTCCACGGTTTGACGCTGCAGGGGAAAGCGGCGTGGACGTTTGCGACGCGCGCTCGCGTTGAATCGTCGCCCGCGATAGCCGGTGACCGCGTGTTTGTAGGATCGAATGACGGGCGGTTTTATGTGTTGAGCTTGAGCAACGGTACGAAGCTTTGGGAGTTTAATGCCGGCGCGCCGCTGTCAGCGTCACCGGCAATCGCGAATGGGCGTATTGTGATCGGATCCCAGGATGGGCGCTTGTATTGCTTCGGTTAGGTTAGTTACTTCAAGACGGCGACAACTTCAATTTCAATCTTAGCATCACGTGGCAGGCGCGCTACCTGGACAGTTGTTCGCGCCGGCGGATCACCTTTGAACTGCTTCCTATAAAGCTCGTTCATCGCGTTGTAATCGTTCATATCGGCAAGAAACACAGTTGCCTTCACCACATGATCGATGCTGCTTCCGGAAGCATCGAGCACCGCTGTCAGATTCTTGAACACCTGCTGAAACTGTCCTTCAAAACCGCCTTCGGCAAGCTGACCAGTCTTCGAGTCGATCCCGATCTGTCCGGATGTAAAGACGAGATCGCCCGTGACGATCGCAGGGGTGAAGATCCCATTCGGCGGCCCGGTCTTCACCGCACGCCGTTTACCGGTTTGTCCAACTGCATAAGACGAAGCACACGCGATGACAACAAACAGCAGAATCAGTTTCTTCACGGCTTTCGCCCTCCAAACTACTTCGCCAGCGTACTCGCGGCGGGTTTCTGAGTGAGCAGTGATACGACAATCATCAACAACGTCGATCCAATCACCATCGGCACCACCGGCATGAATCCATAGACAGCCGTGCCGCCGGGAGTTCGAGTCAAAATCTCAACGCCACCAGGCGCCCAAACAACTGTCGCTGGTCCGGGCGCAGGTGCGGGAACGATTGCCTGCAACACGGCGACGGCAATGACAGTCGCTGCGGTCCAAACAGTGACCGCGAGTGCGCCCCACTTGGTGCTTCCTCTCCAGAACAACGCTGCTATCAGCAGTGGCGATAACGCCGCATAACCGGAGAACGCATACTGGATCGCGAGCTCAAAGATCGTTTCCGGTGCTTGCAAGGCGACAATGTAAGCAAAGAGCGTGATGAGAACGATAAAGAGTCGTCCGGTTTGGACCTGCACCGCTTCGCCGAAGCGGCGCTTACCGCCATAGAAGGCGAAGACGTCCTCCGTAAACATGGTCGATAGAGCGAGAATTTGCGAGTCGCTGGCCATCACGGCGGCCATGATCCCTGCACCCAGCAATCCGGCGAGCCAGAGTGGCGCATAGTGTTGCAGCAACAGCATGATCACATCGTCGCCGGCAGACTTGTCCCGTAGCTCATCGCGGTGTTCGGGATCCATCGTGCGTCCCTGAGTCGCGAGTACGCGTCGCGCTTCCTGCTTCTCGCGGATTTGCGGAATTTCCGTGACGCGGTTGGCCATCACGCCGAGAAACACGCATGGTAACCAGATCGCGAGTATGCAGATCGGGTAGAAAATGACGGTCTTCTTAAACTGCGCCATCTTGCGCGCCGTCAAACAGAAGATCAGGATGTGTGGAAACGCGATCGCTGAGAGCGGGATGAACGTGTAGCTGAAAAAGTAGTACGGCGAGATACGTTCGCGAGTGAGCAACCATGACGTCGCAGGTGTTGATTGTAAAGCCTGCGCCGCGGTGCGAAAGCCGCCCATGCCGATGCCGATGACAGCTAACGCGACGGCGCCGAAGCACAGGAAAAGCACCGTCTGAAAAGTATTGACCCATGCAGTGCCGCGCATGCCGCCGAAGAACACATAGCTCATCACGACCATCGCGACGATGGCGCCGCCAAACCAGAAGGGTACGAACCCGCCGCTGATCGTATAGAGCGTGGTGCCGCCGCCCATGATGCCGATGATGATGTACGGGACGAGCAGCACGGCTTGTACGACAAAGATCACCGTGCCGATGTGACTGCATTCCCAACGATCTCGAAACATCTGTACCGGCGTCATGAAGCCGTATTTCTTGCCGAGTGCCCAGACGCGCGTGCCTACCAGAAAGATCGTGAGTGGAATCACGAGGCCTGAAGACGATGCCATCAAGCCGAAAGTCACGATGCCGTTGTTGAATGCATGGCCCGACGACCCGAGAATCGCAAACGCGGTCATGTTCGTGCCGAAGAGCGAGAACAGGAACACGAATGGACCAAGCGAGCGGCTCGCCAGGAAGTAGTCTTCAGCTTCTTCTTTTCCTTTCGCGTGACGAAAAGCAAAGATGCCGATATAGAGAACGGTGGCGAGATACAGAAAAACTACGATTGCGGGAATCAACGGGCGGCATCCTCCCTGGTATCTATTTCCTCAATCTCTTGTTCCAGGTGAGACGGCCAGGCATAAGTCACCAGCAGCCACATCAGCAGCGCGGCGGCTACTGAGAAGCATCCTTGATAGAAGAGCCCGATCGGAATGAAACCAAAAACCAGGCGGGAGCTTCGCCAGAACCAGATGTCCTGATGAAGCACGTAGAGTACTACGACAGCAAGAACAAGCAGGAGTTTCTTCACGGAGGCCAGAACTTAACAAGCCTCTCGAACCAGTGTCAAGTTTTTATCTCTGCGTAATCTCTGCGACCTCTGCGCCTCTCCGGTTTACTTGGCTTTGCGCATAAGTTCACCGCAGAGGCGCAGAGGTCGCAGAGATTACGCAGAGATAAATTCAAAACGGTGAATAATTCAGTTTTGTGCTTTGTGCCCGTTGGTTTTTGCCCTGGTCCGGTGATGACAATCAATATTGTGTCGTTTGATCATGCGATCGAGGGTCTTGCGATCGACAGAGAGAATACGCGCCGCGGCTTGTTTGTTTCCGCGAGTGTGTTCCAGGACACGGGCAACGTGGCGTCCCTCGATGGTAGAGAGTGTGACCAGGTCGTCATCAGCCTGAGCAGACGGCTCAGGTGAAATGATTTCATGATGATCCGGTAGTGCCGGTAAAGCGATCGTGACTGCACTCAGCAGGTTGAATAGATCGTTGGAGAATCGGCCTGCCGCAATATCCTGTTCGAGATTACAGCTACTGGCAGCAATCACCCGCATGTTAACCCTCTGTGTTTCGTTAGACGCAACGCGATTCAACTCGCCTGTTTGCACCAGGTGCATGAGGTTCAGTTGCAACGACGGACTTGTTTGAGTGACTTCATCGAGAAAGACGGTGCCACCATCTGCTTCCTCAAAGAGTCCCTTTCGATCTTCCTCGCCGAAGAGTCTTGCTTCAATCAACTCCGCCGGTATATCGGCGCAATTGATCATAACGAAAGGACGATCGCTGCGGTCACTATGCTGATGAATAGCGGCAGCCACGAACTCATGACCTGCGCCCGGCTCGCCTGTCAGCAGAACAGGCGAGTCTGTGCCTGAAACAAGGTCTACCTGTTTCATCATCTCGACAAACGCCTGGCTGCGTCCGGCCAGCTCAACGTCTGAATGGTACGCAGCCGAGCGTGGCGTGGGTGAGGTTCCTTGAAGTCCCTCTGCCAATTCGCGTGCCCGGTTCTCATGTTCTCTCACAAGCGCGTGCGCGTTTCCTGCATTAGCGATACTCGTCATGCTCGCTCAACCTCCACTGCCAAAACTTCCCTGGAATTTGAGAATTTAGGAGAGGGACGACAACCTCGCCCTGGCCGTCGCCCCTCTTTCCACGCGCGAGGATTTCACCCTGTTTACAACGCGCGCGTCTCGTAGGATTTCAATCAAAGCCGCTTTCGACCCAATCTTGAGGAGGGCAACACAAAATTACTTCCTGAGGAGAGTGCTGCTCATCCACGCATTTGAGGGCGACCTCAAGTTGGTGGTCCGATGATTTACCAGTGCCGGAGGCACGTGTTAGCCCGGTTCGTCAGTTTTGAGAGGGTTTCGCCTATGACTGGCAATTACGTAATGCCCAACAAGCACAGGCTATGTAAATCATTCAGCATGTAGAGGTTAAGCGGTAATAGAAGGGTGCGCAATTGGGGAGTTTCCTGAATTTGACTCAGACTATTCCTGAGCGTTTTGCCCCACATAGCATGTTTAGACCAGTTATTCGACTTCTATCAGGCCCACGATTATCGCGTAACGGACCAACCCCGCCACATCGTGAATACCCAGCCGTTCCATTAGCTGGGCGCGGTGAGTCTCCACCGTCTTGACGCTGATCTCCAGTTCCTGGGCGATCTGTTTGGTGGTTCTGCCTTCGGCGATGAGGCGCAGGACCTCGCGTTGCCGCGGGCTGAGCGTGGCAAGGAGATCTCGCTTCGTGGCGCCCCTGCCCTGTTCGATGATCGTGTTTTGTGCGGTTTCCGGCGAGATGTAGCGTTTGCCACTGACCACTGTCCGGATCGCCTCTTCGAGCTCGGTGCTGGCCGCACTCTTTGGCAAATAACCGGCTGCTCCTTCACGAACGGCACGGATGGCATATTCACCTGCCTCATGGACCGTCAGGACGATGACCCTGATCTCCGGATACAGCTTGGTTACCTGGTCCAGGACCTCGAAGCCGTTCCCGTCGGGCATGGTGATGTCGAGGAGTATGAGGTCGGGGCTAAGTTGGCGGACCAGATCGAGCGCTTCACTGCCTTTGCCGGCTTCGCCGACAACGACAACGGCGTCGATCCTTTCGACCAGGGCCCGAATACCCGCGCGCACCAGCGCGTGGTCATCGGCGATTAACACACGAATCGGGGTCATTTTCCTGGGCTGCCTTGTTTCCTGAGACTGCTCTCAGTCGGGCATAAGTGAGTATGAGAATTTAAATAAACCAAAAAACACGATCCGTTCGGATACATCATTGCTACCCTCCCTGACGTGTAGGGAGCTAAGAAAGCTGGACCTGTTGAGAGGTAAGTGTACTGTGTGCGACGGTTTTGAAGAAAGTGCTGCTTAACGAACACCTTTTTGTAACACGTGTGTCGGAATTGTTGGGAGGGACTGTTTGCTTTATACCTCGGAGTATGTAGAATGCGCGGCATGGAAACGAAACGCTTTAACTTTCCTCACACAGTACCTCTGGTCCAGTTGGAGACTGGGGGTGTGCGGGTGCGAAACTCACGCGTGACACTTGAAACGATCGTGATACGTACGCAAGTGGGAGACACAGTCGAGGAAATTCACGATGGATTTCCAACCGTCTCAGTCTCACAAATCAAAGAAATCCTCGCCTGGTACTTTGATAACAAAGCCGACGTCGATGAGTATATTCGGCAAGGCGAGGAAGAGACTGAAAGAATTTTCCAGTGGTTCGAAAGTCGACCTGGATACAAAAAAGTGAGTCGTGAGGAACTTCTTCGTCGCAAAGCAGAGTTAACTAAAGCCTAAACCTCACTCACAATTAAAAAAAAATGATTCGTCTCCTCACTGACGAAGATTTCAACCACAAAATCCTGCGAGGCCTAATGCGCCGCGTGCCGCACCTCGATTTTGTGTTGGTCCGCGACGTCGGACTTGCGGGTCAACCGGATACGATATTACTCAAGTGGGCCGCGAGTAAGCACAGGAGCATCATGACTCAGGACGCTAAGACAATGAGTCCCTATGCTGAACAACTAGTGAGGCAAGGAGAGCCTATGAGCGGTTTGATTGTAGTTCCACAAAGCGTAGGAATCGGCCGTGCTATTGACGACCTTGAGCTCATCGTGGAGTGCTATTCGGAATCAGATATGCGCGACCGGATACAACGCCTGCCTCTCTAAACCAGAGACGGCGGCAACACGAATTGCCCCAGGTGCGGACCAGAGTAATTCTGCGCGGTGCGCAGTGCAAGGTCCAACGCCGCTCGCGTCGTCTCCGGTGTGATCACAGCATCGACAAACCCGCGCGCGGCAGCATACTTCGCATCCAGCTCCATATCATAAGTCTCACGCACCTTATCCATCTCAGCCGTTAACGCTTCGTCAGGCGACCCACCACTCTTCTTCAACTTTTCCAGTTGACTGCCAAACACTGCCTGCACTGCCGAGTCGCCTTCCATCACTCCCATCCGACCGGTGGGCCAACTGAAGATGAAATCCGGATCAAAGCCCTGACCCGCCATCGCGTAATAGCCTGCACCCGAAGCATGATTCACGGTCAAAACGATCTTCGGAACAGTCGCAGTCGCCATCGCTTCGACGAACTGCGCCCCGGCGCGGATTATTCCGGAGTGCTCAGCGTCAGACCCGATCATGAATCCGGAAACATCCTGCACAAACAACAACGGCGTATGATGTCGATTGCAGGTCTCAATAAAGTAAGCAACTTTCTCCGCCGACTCCGTGTAAATGATCCCGCCGAAACGCGGTGGCTTACCACCGGGCATGCGCACCATTCCCCGATGATTCGCAATCACTCCGACCTGGATTCCACTAACACGACCGTGGCCCGTGATCATCTCCTTCGCATAGTCAGCCTGAAACTCGTCCAGATAACCATCGTCGAGCAAACACTCGAGCAGCTTTCTCACGTCGTACGGTTGCCGGTGATCTTCGGGAATGATTTCGTAGAGTTCTTCCGCAGCTCGCAAAGGCTCGCCGGTAGATTCGGTCACACTCGCCGGCTTCGGTAACTCCGATACAAACTCGCGAATTCTCTCAAGACAAGTTTGGTCATCGGCGACACGATAGTGCGCCACGCCTGACAACTCGTTATGCGTACGAGCACCACCAAGCGTCTCATTGTCGATCGTCTGGCCGGTCGCGCCTTTCACGAGATTGGCGCCGCCCAGACCCATGAACGACGTTCCCTCAACCATGATGATGATGTCAGACAACGCCGGTAAATAAGCACCGCCGGCAATACATGGTCCCATCACCGCCGAGATCTGCGGCACTTTCAAATACCGACGCATGATCGAGTTGTAATAGAAGATCCTTGAAGCGCCGTACTGGCCGGGGAAAACACCACCCTGGTATGGAAGGTTCACGCCTGCAGAATCGACTAAATAGATAATCGGCACGCGCGAGCGCATCGCGATCTCCTGCGCGCGCAGTATCTTCTTGATCGTCTCGGGCCACCACGAACCCGCTTTCACGGTCGCGTCATTGGCAACCACGACGACTTCCCTGCCTTCAACCCTACCAACTACCGTAACCACACCCGCGGCGGGCGCACCACCGTCATACTGGTCATACGCGACAAGCAATCCGATTTCCTGCGAATAGGAATCCTTATCGAGCAACAACTCAATCCGTTCTCGCGCAGTCAACTTGCCTTGCTGGTGCTGGCGATCGATCTTGTCCGGACCGCCACCACTACGCAGTCGCGTCTCGAGTTGCAGAAGTTGATCGGTAAGCTCGCGCAGGCGCGACGGTTGTTTTGTGGCAGTACCGCTATCAGACTTTTTCATCAGAAATGTTGTGAACCCTTATCGTTGCTGCCAGATCGTACGCAGCAGTGTATTGGCATCAGTGGTCGAAGGAAAACCTTCAACAATAGCGACACGCGAACCGCGCAGTTCAATTGCAACTCCACCAGTTGGAGTTTGCCATTCGATCCGTTCCCCAGTCGATTGTAATTCCTGCGCGTCAGGATATCGCTTCGCCGTGCGCTTTGCATAAGCGTCAAAAAACTCTCGCGCATCGAGCGGCGTGTCCCACGCAGTTAGCTGTGCGACAAAGAACTCGTCCGCCTTGCTTGTTTCGTAAAGTGCAAAACGATCGCCGCCCCAACCTGCCGACGCGCGCTTCGATTCCGTCGCGTTGTGCAAAAACTCATCGAGGATCAAATAAGTTCCCCACTCGCCATTAACGTCGTAGTCGAGCTTTTTCCACGTTGGTCCAAGGACGCTTTTGAAATCCGGCAGCGCAAGTTTCTGCGGCGCTTCATATGTAAAATATTTCTCAGCATGAAGAATCTGTTCACTCGAC
>Ga0207681_10002444_pt1 | contig 11776 bp, 8 predicted proteins | sample KBSS53metaG_FD_184324 | JGI IMG/M metagenome (GOLD analysis project Ga0207681, IMG submission 184324) | Switchgrass rhizosphere microbial communities from Kellogg Biological Station, Michigan, USA - KBS S5-3 metaG (SPAdes) (version 2) | ecosystem: Host-associated > Plants > Roots > Rhizosphere >... | reverse complement strand
AACCGTCGATGATATCGCCCACCAGGTAGACCTTGTCGGCGTGATAGCCCTTGAGGAACTGCGACAGATGCTCAGCCTGGCAATCCCGCGTGCCCAGGTGCACATCGGAAATCCACAGGGTACGCACCCGTTGCTTGCGGCTGGGCTTGGTGAACTCGGCACTGGTCATGGGCATCCCTCGACGGTGTTTTCGCGAGCTTGCGCCCTGGCGATTAATAGCCCATGACAACTGTGCGTCAGTCTGATGACAGCGCCTGCCGGCCGCAAAGCGTTGTAGACTGCCGGCTTGCCAGCATGGAGACCGCTATGGGACCCGCCCTCACCCTGCGCCATTACCTCGAAGCGCCCCTCGCCCACAGCCATGACCATGCGCAGTTGGTGTTCGGCCTGTCCGGGCACCTGGACCTGGAAGTCGATGGGCGTGGCAGCCAGGTCCGCGAAAGCAGCGTGATGGTGCTGCCCTTCTCCGCCCACCATGCGTGCGGCAGCCGTGATGGCAGCCGCTGCCTGGTGCTGGATGTGCCCACCGAGCATTGGTTGCTGCAATCGCTGGGCGAACATGCCGACGCCAGCCGCCGCTTGCTCGACCAACCGGCGCGGCTGGCCCTGGATACGCGGCAGAACCAGTTGGTGCAATGGCTGGCGCACAGCCCGGTGGATGACCCGCTGATCGTCCAGCAAGGCGCCGTGCTGTTATTGGCCAGTCTCAATCATCCCAAGGCCCAACCCCTTTCGGCACGGCGTCTGCCGTACGCGGCGTTCAATGCGCACATCGAGCGCCACCTTGCGCACCCGCTGCAGGTGGCGGACCTGGCGCGCATCGCTGACCTGTCGGTGGCACGCTTGCATGCCCGCTTCATCGCCGAATGCGGACAAACGCCGATGGACTACATCCGCAGTCGGCGCCTGCACATGGCATTGGACCTGCTGCGCCAAACGCCGTTGCCCATCGGCGACATCGCCGATCGCGTCGGCTACACCTCGCAAAGCGCCTTTGCTGCCGCGATGCTGCGTGAGTTTGGCGCGTCGCCGGGGGCTTTGCGACGCAACGCGTAGGAAGAGTCCTGCGATAAAAAACGCGAGCCGCACGACAGACATCCGCACCGGCGACCCACTAGACTGCGCACTTGCCACCCGCTTGTCTCAAGGATCGCAATGACTCCCCGCTCAGCCCTCGGCGCCCTGCATATCGGCGCATTGATGTTTGGCCTAACCGGCGTATTCGGCAAACTCGCGGCCGCTTCGCCAGCCATCATCGTGTTTGGTCGCGCGGCGTTTGCCGTGGTGGCCCTGGCGGTGTTTGCCCGGTTCGCCAGCAACACGGCGTGGAAGATACTGGAGCTGCGCGACTGGCGCCGGCTGCTGGTGAGCGGTGTGTTGCTGGCGGCGCACTGGGTGACCTTCTTTATTGCCGTCAAGGTAGCCGGTGTGGCCGTCGCAACCTTGGGCTTCACCGCGTTCCCGGCGTTTACCGTAATCCTCGAAGGGCTGATTTTCCGCGAGCGGATCCGCACCAACGAAATTGTACTGGTGGCGCTGGTCAGCGTCGGGCTGGTGCTGGTCACCCCGGACTTCAACCTTGCCAGTGAAGCCACGGGCGGCTTGCTCTGGGGGATCGCCTCGGGGCTGTTGTTTTCACTGTTATCGCTGAACAACCGCGCCAGCTCCGGCCGCATCCCCGCAGTGCAGGCGGCCTTGTGCCAGAACGTGGTGGTCGCGGTTTGCCTGTTGCCGGTGGCGGCACCGGGGTTAACCGAGGTACGGGCAATCGACTGGCTATGGATCGGTTTGCTCGGCGTGTTCTGCACGGGCCTGGCCCACAGCCTGTTTGTCGCCAGCCTCGCGGTGATCAAGGCGCGCACGGCTTCGGTGGTATTTGCCATGGAGCCGGTCTACGGCATCACCGCTGCCTGGTTGCTGTTTGCCGAAACGCCGACGCTGCGCATGCTGCTGGGCGGCGCACTGATCATCGTCGCCATTGTGCTGTCGGGGTTGATGGGCAGCGCCAGCCAGGCCAAGCAGCCCACTGCAACGGCCTGATCTATACTTTAAACATCCGCAACAGTCAGCAGTCGTTCAACGGATATCCGACAGCTCGATGACAGCCTGGGTGTGTTCTGAAGTTGCTGCAAGCGAGTGGTCACAACCTCAACGCGATGCGGGAGCTTTACCATGGAAATGCTCATCAGCTTATTGGTACAGATCATCAGCGGGGCAGTCGGCGGCAACGTCGCCGGCATGACCAAACAGAGCCTCGGGACCGGGCTCAATACACTGATCGGGGGTGTCGGCGGACTGGCGTTGGGCCAGGTCTTCGCGGCATTCACGGGCACCTCGGGCGGTGAAGCGCTGGATGTGGCGGCAGTTGGCAGCAACATTGTGGGGGGTGGTATAGGCGGCCTCATACTGACGTGGCTGATTGGCTTCATCAAACAAAAGATGGCCGCCAAATAGGGCCGCACGAGAGGGTCACCGCCCTTGATAGGGCGGTGACGTTCACTGCGTACGGTCGTTGTGCCCCAGGTCACGCTGCGGGTCGATCCGGTCGCGTACGCGCTGCTTGAGCACCTTGGCTTCGGGAAAGCCCCCGTCCGCCTTGCGCTCCCAGATCTGCACGCCATCACAGGTGATGCGAAACGCGCCGCCGGTGGCCGGCTCCAGTGAGACCTTGCCCAGGTCATCGGCAAACGTACTCAACAGTTCCTGCGCCAGCCACGCAGCACGCAGCAGCCACTGGCACTGGGTGCAATAGGTGATGACGATCTCGGGTTTGCTTGTGGACATAATTTGAAAGGCTCCTGGCATGACGGGCTCGACGGATCGAGTGGCTATAATACCGGCCTTTATCGCCCAGCCCCGAGATTCCTGATGCGCCGCCTGCTGTCCTGCCTGTTGCTGTGCCTGTTCCCTCTGCTTGCCGACGCCGTTGAACCGCCCCGTCCGAAAATCGGCCTGGTGCTGTCTGGCGGCGCCGCCCGAGGCCTGGCCCATATCGGCGTGCTCAAGGCGCTGGAAGAACAAGGCATCCAGATCGACGCGATTGCCGGCACCAGCATGGGCGCGGTGATCGGTGGGTTGTATGCCTCTGGCTACAAGATCGATGAACTGGAAAAGCTGGCGCTGAGTATCGACTGGCAACAGGCCCTGTCCGACGCACCGCCGCGGGAAGACGTGCCGTTCCGGCGCAAACAGGATGACCGGGACTTCCTGGTCAAGCAGAAACTCAGCTTTCGCGACGACGGCAGCCTGGGCCTGCCACTGGGTGTGATCCAGGGCCAGAACCTGGCGCTGCTGCTGGAAAGCATGTTCGCCCACACCAGCAACACGCGTAACTTCGACAAGTTGCCCATCCCCTTCCGGGCGGTGGCGACCGACATCACCACCGGCGAGAAGGTGGTGTTCCGCAAGGGCCACCTGCCCCAGGTGATCCGCGCCAGCATGTCGATCCCGGCGGTGTTCGCACCGGTGGAACTGGACGGTCGGCTGCTGGTGGACGGCGGCATGACCGACAATATCCCGCTGGACGTGGCGCGAGAGATGGGCGTAGACATCGCCATAGTCGTGGACATCGGCACCCCGCTGCGTTCGCGCAAGCAACTGGCCACGGTGGTGGATGTGCTCAACCAGTCCATCACCTTGATGACCCGGCGCAATTCCGAGGAACAACTCAAGGACCTGCACCCCAAGGACGTGCTGATCCAGCCGCCTCTCGCCGCCTATGGCGTGACCGACTTCGGCCGCGCCAAGGACATGATCGACGCCGGTTACCGCGCCACCCGTGCCCTTGACATGCGCCTGGCCCACCTGCGCCCCGCCGAGCCGGTCGACCCGCAATTGGTGGCCGCGCGCACGCCGGGCGAACGCACCCCGGTGATCACCGCGATCAGCGTGGAGAACGACTCGAAAGTCAGCGACGACGTGATCCGCTACTACATTCGCCAACCCCTGGGCGAACCGCTCAACCTGGGACGCCTGCAAACGGACATGGGCACCCTGTACGGCCTGGATTATTTCGAGCAAGTGCAATACCGCGTGGTCAAGAAGGGCCAGGACAACACGCTGGTGATCAGCGCGCGGGGCAAGCGCAGCGGCACCGACTACCTGCGCCTGGGCCTGAACCTGTCGGATGACATGCGCGGCGACAGCGCCTTCAACCTCGGCGCCAGCTACCGCATGAATGGCATCAACCGGCTCGGTGCGGAATGGCTCACGCGGGTGCAGATCGGGGATCGCCAGGAGCTGTACAGCGAGTTCTACCAGCCGATGGACACCGGCTCGCGCTACTTTGTCGCACCGTACATCAGGGCCCAGGCGCAGAACGTGGAGCTGACCCTGGACAACGACCCGATCTCCGAATACCGCCTGGAGCGCTACGGTTTCGGCTTGAACGTCGGGCGGCAGATCGGCAACAGCGGCGAGATCCGCTTCGGCGTCGGCGAAGCCTGGGGCAAGGCGGACGTGCGCATCGGCGACCGCGACCTGCCCAGCGTGAGTTTCAGCGAAGGCTTCTATGAACTGAAGTACTCCTTCGATTCCCTGGACAACGTGTACTTCCCCCACACCGGCGAAGACATCGGCCTGGCCTACCGCGAGTTCGAACCTGGCCTGGGCTCGGACCAGCGCTACCGCCAATGGGAGTTCAAGCTCGACAAAGCCATGAGCCACGGCCCGGACACCCTGGTGCTGGGTGGACGCTACGGGCGCACCCTGGATGATTCGGATGTGGTGATTTCCAGCTTCCTGCTGGGCGGGGCGCGACAGCTATCGGGCTTCCGCCAGGATGCGATCTCGGGGCAGAACGTCAGCCTGATGCGGGCGGTGTACTACCGCAGGCTTACGCCCCGTTCGTACTTGCCACTGGATTTCCCGTTGTACCTGGGCGCTTCACTTGAACGCGGCCGGGCGTGGAACAACGACAACGAATTCGACAGCGGCTATATCAACGCGGCGAGTATTTTCCTGGGGTTCGATACGCCGTTGGGGCCGCTGAATTTCAGCTATGGATTCAACGATGACAACCAGAAGGCGGTGTATCTGAACCTGGGGCAGACGTTTTAGCGTCTTGCACAGAACCCGTGTGGAGAGCGGCGCTATTGTGGCGAGCGGACTTGTCCCGCGTTGGGCTGCGAAGCGGCCCCACTAAAGTCACCGCGTTTTTCAGCTAGAAATCAGTCGTCTGTTTTTGGGGCCGCTTCGCAGCCCAACGCGGGACAAGCCCGCTCGCCACAACAAATCTGCTCACCACCACAGCACCGCTGGCCACAGCAAGCCCGCCCGGTGGTTTCTTCAGGACTTTTCCAGATTCGCCAGGATGTGCCCATGCACGCGCATGCACACGCTCAGGTCGGCTTCGTCCACCCCCACAAACAGCTCGTGGCGCAGGGCGGTGGCAATGGTTTCGATTTGTTCGATCAGGGGGCGTGCGGTATCACACAGCACGATGCGCTTGGCACGACGGTCTTCCACCACCGCCTGGCGTTGCACCAGGCCTTGGCCTTCAAGGCTGTCCAGCAGGCGAGCCAGTGTAGGCCCTTCGACGCCGACGCTTTGCGCCAGCTCACGCTGGGTGGGTGCTTCTTCAAAACGAGCCAAGTGCAGCAGAACCAGCCAGCGCGCCTGGGATAAACCAAGCCCCGCCAGACGGCGGTCCAGCTCGGCGCGCCACCCACGGGACATTTGCGCCAGCTGCATGCCAAAACGATGTTGATCGGTTAAAGACATAAAAAACTCATTGTTTAGACTGAAAATAAAGTGTGGCTAATTATTAGTCAGCTAAGCATGAGCTTTGCCCATAGGCAAGAGTTGCTATGTACTGATTCGTTACATTGTCGTAATTGCCACACTAAATTTCGAACTCAGACTGCAAAGCCGCGCGCACGCAGTACAAAACCCCCTCTGGAACACGCCCGGTAAACAGCGGCGCAATCTCCGCAACAGGTGGTAATTCGCCCTCGCCGTCGAGGAACGCATCCTGGATCTCACCGAGCAGATCCTCTGGCAAATCAAGGGCCTGCTCCAACGACAACTGCTGCTTGCCGATGGATTCGGCAAGCAAGGTGTAGACGTTTTTTTCCGAACATTGCAACTGACCGGCGATCTGGATCGGGGTCATGCCGGCGCGTGCCAGGCTGATCAGTTCGTGGCGGATATCGGCGACCTCCTTTGGCGCTTCGGCCTGGCCGCCGAGCACTTCGAGGAACGCCTGGCCGTAACGCTCCAGCTTTCGCGCACCCACGCCGCTGACGCGCGCCATCTCGGCCATGGTGGTGGGCTGTTCGCGCAACATTTCCAACAACGTCGAGTCGGGGAAAATGACGTACGGCGGCACGCTGTGTTCCTGGGCCAGTTTGCGGCGCAGGGTGCGCAGGGCTTCCCACTGTTCGCGTTCCTCGCCACGCACCAGTTGGCTGGCCTGACTGGTGCTGGTCTTGGCGGTGGTCTGCGGCTTGAGGTCGCGGCGTAATTCCAGGCTGACCTCGCCTTTCAGCAAGGGCCGGCAACTGTCATTCAGACGCAGGCCGCCGAATCCTTCGATGTCGATGTCTACCAATCCACGCGCGACCATCTGCCGGAACAGAGAACGCCATTCGCCTTCGGCGCGGGCCTTGCCGACACCGTAGACCGAGAGCTTTTCGTGACCAAAGCTGCGCACTTTCTCGTTGTCCTTGCCCAGCAAGACATCCACCAAGTGGCCCACGCCATAACGCTGGCCGGTGCGGTAGATAGCGGACAAGCCCTGACGCGCCGGCTCGGTGGCATCCCAGGTCTGCACGCCATCGACGCAGTTATCGCAATGACCACAGGGTTCAGGCATGTCTTCATCGAAATATGCCAGCAGGGTCTGGCGCCGGCAGCGGGTTTCCTCACACAGCGAGAGCATCGCGTCGAGCTTGTGCTGCTCCAGGCGCTTGTGTCGCTCGTCGCCTTCGGAGTTCTGCAACATCTGCTTGAGCATCACCACGTCTTGCAGGCCGTAGACCATCCACGCATCCGCCGGCAAACCGTCACGGCCGGCACGCCCGGTTTCCTGGTAGTACGCCTCGAGGGATTTGGGCAAATCCATGTGCGCCACGAAGCGCACGTTGGATTTGTCGATGCCCATGCCGAACGCGATGGTGGCCACCATGATCAGGCCTTCCTCGTTGAGAAAGCGCTTCTGGTGCGCCGAACGCGTTTCGTTGGGCAGGCCGGCGTGGTACGGCAGCGCCGGGTAGCCCTGCTCGCAGAGAAACGCAGCCACTTCATCGACCTTCTTGCGCGACAGGCAATAGACGATGCCCGCATCGCTGCGCCGCTCGGAGAGGAACGCCAGCAACTGCTTGCGCGGCTGCTCCTTGGGCACGATGCGATAGAAAATATTCGGTCGGTCGAAGCTTGAGAGGAAGCGTTCGGCGTTCTGCAAATGCAGGCGCTCGACGATTTCTTCCCGGGTGCGCTTGTCGGCGGTCGCGGTCAGCGCAATGCGCGGCACATCGGGAAACAGCTCCGCCAATTGGCCGAGCTGCAAATACTCGCGGCGGAAGTCATGACCCCATTGGGAGACGCAGTGGGCTTCATCGATGGCGAACAGGGCGATTTCCAGGCTCTGCAAAAACGCCAGCATGCGCGGCTGTACCAGACGCTCGGGCGCCAGATAGAGCATCTTCACTTCACCGCGCTTGATGCGAGCGGCCAGGTCACGCTGCTGTTCGGCACTGAGGGTGGAATTCAACGATGCGGCGGCGACACCCAGCTCTTCCAGGGTTGCCACCTGGTCGTCCATCAATGCAATCAAAGGCGATACCACCACCGCCAAGCCATTGCGCAACAGCGCCGGCACCTGGAAGCACAATGACTTGCCGCCACCGGTAGGCATCAGGACCAGTGCATCACCGCCACTGGCCACGCGCTCAATGATCGCACCCTGGCGGCCACGAAAACTGTCGTAGCCGAAGATGTCCTTGAGGACGCGTTGAGCCTGCTCGAGCATGTAAAACTCCAAAATGGTGCCGAAATCCCTCTGTACAGGCTGGCCGAAAAAACATGCTTTCACGGGAAATAATCCGTAAGCGAAGTTTTCGCGGGCTGGCGCTTGGCCTGCAAGGGCATCACAAAACGCGGCAGTATACCCGAGCGATCTGCGGCAAAGGGCATCACTGACGAATAGCCGCCACGATCTAAAATGCCGTGCGGCTGGCCTGGGCGCTCAAGAAAGCCTAGAATTCAGCATCGTTTATTCCCAAGGTAACTCTTCAATGTCCTTCGCTGAGCAACTAACCCGCCTGCAAGCCTTCCTCGACGCCGATGAGCTGCATGACGAGGCGCTGGACTACGTGGCCGCCCACGGCTACCTGACCGCCTTGTCGATCTGCTCCGAGGTCGTGCCTGACCGTGAATGGATCGACGCGCTGTTCGCCGAAGAGCCGCACTACACCGACGCCGCCCAACGCGAAGAAATCGAAGCCACCCTGCTGGCCCTCAAGGCCCACATCGGTCGCCAGTTGGCCTCCGACGAAGAGTTCGAGCTGCCGTGCGAACTGGACCTGGGCGAAGAGCCGGATGACTCCGACCTGCGCGGCTGGTGCATCGGCTTCATGGAAGGCGTGTTCCTGCGCGAAGCCGCCTGGTTCGAAACCGCCGAGGAAGAAGTCAGCGAAATGCTGCTGCCGATCATGGTCGGTTCGGGTCTGTTCGACGACCAGCCGGAGTTCTCCGACATCGCCGCCGACGCCAACCTGATGGACGACATGATCGTGCAGATCCCGGAAGCCCTCACCGCGCTGTACCTGCTGTGCAACGCCCCTGACGAAAAACCGGCGATCCTCAAGCCACGTCACCACTGAGTCGTTTGCCCGTGACACCCATGGGCAACCGTCCGCTGCTCCTGCGCTACCTGCTGCTGGCCATTGGTTGGCTGAGCGTAGCGCTGGGGGTCATCGGCATTTTCCTACCGGTATTGCCGACCACGCCCTTCCTGCTGCTCGCCGCCGCCTGCTTCGCCCGAAGCTCCCCGCGTTTCTACCACTGGCTGGTGCAACACCCGCGCCTTGGCCCGTGGATCCGTGATTACCTGGACGGCAACGGCATCCCGCTCAAGGGCAAGGTCTACGCCATCGGCTTGATGTGGCTGAGCATCGGCGTGTCCTGCTATTTAGTGCCCCTACCGTGGGCGCGCGGCTTCATGCTGACCAGCGCCGTGCTGGTGACAATCTACATCCTGCGCCAGAAAACCCTGCCACCGCGCTGAATGACCTGCGACATTCGATCCCACACGACCTTGGTCGACACTGACTAACCCCAGGCATCATGCGAGACTGTCCAACCGGGCCTGGAATGCCCGGGCGTTCCTATGCTCGGAGTTACCATGACGCTGTCCAGCGGGCTGATCGCCGCCGTTGCCCTGGCCTATATGGCCATTATGTTTGCCATCGCCTTCTACGGTGACCGTCGCCGTGCGCCACTGCCGCCGCGCATGCGTGCCTGGGTGTACAGCCTGTCGCTGGCAGTTTATTGCACCAGTTGGACCTTCTTTGGCGCCGTAGGCCAAGCCGCCGAACAGCTGTGGGCGTTTTTACCGATTTACCTGGGGCCGGTGCTGCTGCTGGTGCTGGCACCCTGGGTGCTGCAGAAGATGATTCTGATCAGCAAGCAGGAAAACATCACCTCCATTGCCGACTTTATTGCCGCACGCTACGGCAAATCCCAATCGCTGGCGGTGGTGGTCGCACTCATCTGCCTGGTCGGCGTATTGCCTTACATCGCCCTGCAACTCAAAGGCATCGTGCTGGGGGTGAACCTGTTGATCGGCGCGGGCGCGGACACCACCGGCACCCGCGCCCAGGACACCGCGTTGATTGTGTCGCTGGTGCTGGCGCTGTTCACCATCGTGTTTGGTACGCGCAACCTCGACGCGACGGAGCACCACCGGGGCATGGTGCTGGCGATCGCGTTTGAATCCCTGGTCAAGCTGTTCGCCTTTCTGGCGGTCGGCGCGTTTGTGACCTACGGCCTGTACGACGGTTTCGGCGACCTGTTCAGCCAGGCCATGTTGGCGCCACGGCTGGAGGAATACTGGAAAGAGACCGTCAACTGGCCGTCGATGGTGGTGCAGACCGGCGTGGCAATGATGGCGATCATCTGCCTGCCGCGGCAGTTTCATGTCACGGTGGTGGAAAATATCGACCCTCAGGACCTGCGTCTGGCCAAATGGGTGTTCCCCGCCTACCTGATCCTGGCCGCTCTGTTTGTAGTACCGATCGCCCTGGGCGGCAAGATGATGCTGCCGGGCTCGGTGCTGCCGGACTCCTACGTGATCAGCCTGCCCATGGCCGAAGCCCACCCGGCGCTGGCGGTGCTGGCCTTTATCGGCGGCGCCTCGGCGGCCACCGGCATGGTGATTGTGGCGAGCATCGCCCTGTCGACCATGGTCTCCAACGACATGCTACTGCCGTGGCTGCTGCGCCGCTCCAGTGCCGAGCGCCCGTTCGAAGTGTTCCGCCACTGGATGCTGTCGGTACGCCGAGTCAGCATCGTCATCATCCTGTTGCTGGCCTACGTCAGCTACCGCCTGCTGGGCTCCACCGCGAGCCTGGCGACCATCGGCCAGATCGCCTTTGCCGCCGTGACTCAACTTGCACCGGCGATGCTCGGTGCGCTGTATTGGAAACAGGCCAACCGACGCGGCGTGTTTGCCGGGCTGGCAGCGGGCACTTTCCTATGGTTCTACACCTTGGTCCTACCGGTTACGGCGAAAAGCCTGGGCTGGTCCCTCAGCCTTTTCCCAGGACTGACGTGGATGCATTCCCATCCACTGGGTCTGTCCGTCACGTCGTTGACCCTGGGCACCGTGTTCTCGCTGGCGGGCAACTTCACGCTGTTCGTGTGGGTGTCGATGCTGTCGCGCACACGGGTTTCCGAACACTGGCAAGCCGGGCGTTTTATTGGCCAGGAAATCAGCCAACGCGCCAGCGCCCGCTCGATGCTGTCGGTGCAGATCAGTGATTTGCTCAGCCTGGCCGCGCGCTTTGTGGGTGAAGAACGCGCCCAGCAGAGTTTTATCCGCTTCGCCTATCGCCAGGGCAAAGGCTTCAACCCCAACCAGAATGCCGACAACGACTGGATCGCGCACACAGAGCGGTTGCTGGCCGGTGTACTCGGTGCCTCCTCGACCCGCGCCGTGGTGAAAGCCGCCATTGAAGGGCGGGAAATGCAGTTGGAGGACGTAGTACGCATCGCCGACGAAGCCTCGGAAGTGCTGCAGTTCAACCGCGCCTTGCTGCAAGGCGCTATCGAGAACATCACCCAGGGTATCAGCGTGGTCGACCAGTCCCTCAAGCTGGTGGCCTGGAACCGGCGCTACCTGGAGCTGTTCAACTACCCGGATGGACTGATCAGCGTCGGTCGGCCGATTGCCGACATCATCCGCTACAACGCCGAACGTGGCTTGTGCGGGCCAGGTGAGGCCGAAGTGCATGTGGCGCGACGCCTGCACTGGATGCGCCAGGGCCGTGCGCACACGTCTGAACGCTTGTTTCCCAATGGTCGCGTGATCGAGCTGATCGGCAACCCGATGCCCGGCGGTGGCTTCGTGATGAGTTTCACCGACATCACTGCGTTCCGTGAAGCCGAGCAAGCCCTTACAGAGGCCAACGAAGGCCTGGAACAACGGGTCACCGAGCGCACCCACGAACTGTCGCAGTTGAACGTGGCGCTCACCGACGCCAAGGGCGTAGCCGAGTCCGCCAGCCAGTCGAAGACGCGTTTCCTGGCGGCGGTCAGCCATGACCTGATGCAACCC
>Ga0207681_10002440_pt1 | contig 11792 bp, 11 predicted proteins | sample KBSS53metaG_FD_184324 | JGI IMG/M metagenome (GOLD analysis project Ga0207681, IMG submission 184324) | Switchgrass rhizosphere microbial communities from Kellogg Biological Station, Michigan, USA - KBS S5-3 metaG (SPAdes) (version 2) | ecosystem: Host-associated > Plants > Roots > Rhizosphere... | reverse complement strand
CTGTTCGGCGCCCTGTCCGATCGCATCGGCCGCAAGAAGATCATCATGGCCGGCTGTGCCCTGGCGATCTTCACCTACTTCCCGCTGTTCAAGGCATTGACCTGGGCGGCCAATCCGACGCTGGCCGCCGCGCAGCAGAACACGCGTGCGACGGTTACCGTGGCGCCCGGCGACTGCAAGTTCCAGTTCAATCCGGTCGGCACGGCGAAGTTCACCACGTCGTGTGACATCGCCACGTCGTTCCTGGCCAAGAGCTCGGTGCCGTATGACATCGTCACCAGCGCGGCGCCTGGGACCGCGGCAACGGTGAAGGTCGGCAATGAGACTGTCGAATCCTACGACGCCATCGCCGCCGGCGATCAGGCCAAGGCCAAGGACGGCGCCTTCACCAAGGCGGTCAACATGGCACTCAAGGATGGCGGCTATCCGCTGAAGCGCGCCGCTTCAAAGGTCATGCGAGGGCGCGGTGTTTGGGGTGGTCGCCACGCTGGATTAGCTCGCTGCGGCCGAACGGATGTCATCCAGCAGCGTGTTGGTATGGGTGGTTGTGGTCGCGGGGTTGACCACGCAGGCACGCAGCGCGAAATGATCGTCGACACGAGTACCCGCGATGAAGGCGTGGCCGCGCTGCTGAAGATGCCTCAGCGCGGATTGGTTGTGATCGTCGAGTGCGTCGGCGGGCAGTCCCGCAGGGCGGTGGCGGAAACAGACGACGGACAATCCGTGAGCAAGCAGCTCGAAGTCGGGTGACTCGTCGACCGCGCGCACGAGAGCCGCTGCGACGGCCATGTCACGATTGATCAACTGCCCGAGCCGTCGTCGTCCCAGGTGTTTGAGCGTTATCCACACCTTGAGCGCGCGGAAGGGTCGGGTTTGCTCCAAGCCGAACTCAGAGAACCAGACTGGTTCGTCGGGGTCACCGCCGCTACGTAGATAGTCGGGTACGTGGCTAAAGGTGTCGCGGACGACGGTCATGTCGGAGAACATCACCAGCCCAGCGTCGACGGGCACGTAGAGCCACTTGTGGGGGTCGACGGCGAGGCTGTCGGCCGCGCTCAGCGCTGCCTTCTCGACCGGCCAGACATCGGTCAGTAGTACCGCTGGCCCACCGTAGGCCGCATCGACGTGCATCCACACGTCGTGGCGTTTGCATACGGCGGCGATCTGCTCGATGGGGTCAACGGCGCCGGTGTTGACCGTGCCCACTGTCGCGATCACGGCAATCGGAAGGTGGCCGCTCGAAATATCTTCGGCAAGTTGCCGATCCAGTAGATCGGGAATCATTCGGTGGCCATCGTCGGCGGCGATTTCGACGATGTTGGCTGATCCGATGCCCAGCGCCTCAACCGCTTTGGTATGGCAGCCATGCGCCTGCGCAGTCGCGTAGATCAGCGGCCTACGCCCAAGCCCGCTCACGCCTGTCCTGCGATCGTCGACACCAATGTTGGCAGCGGCGCGGTGTCGCGCGACGGTCAGCGCCGTCAAGGCAGCCGCCGAGGCTCCCGAAACCAGTTGTCCCCCTGCTGCAACGGGCCAACCGAGGAGTTCGCAGAACCACCTGACGACTTGATGCTCGAGATGCACCGCGGCATGGTTTCCGCCAGCCACGCTCGGGTTCATGGCGGAAGCGATTCCAGCGGCCATCGCCGCCAGCGGGTGCGGTGGCGAGTTCACCCATGCCGAAAAGCGCGGGTGGCCATTGCCGAAGGGGTAGGGAATGACGGCGGCGCGGACCTCATCCCACAACGAATCTTCCGAAGTACCGCTGGTTGGCCACGATTCAGTAGCCCACGCATTGACTCGGTTTCGAGACGGCCGCCGCATGACGTCATCAGCCGAGCCGGCGATGAGCGCTTCGGCAACCAGACCGGCTGCGCGGCTTGCCAACCTTCGTATCTCGTCAGGTTCCCACTGCCATCCCGGTAAGGCTGGATCGAGCTGACTGCTCACTTCCACATCGTGGCGCACCCATGTCTGCACCGCCACTCATCCGCGCGGATGGCTGGCGATCGTCATCGTCGTCAAGTGCCTTGTGTACCAGTTGAATCTGGCCCGAATCGATCATCTGTTGCATCAACGGGCGCTCGCGTCGACGAGCTGCGGACGGCCGAAACGGGCATGCACACCAGTCGAGAACAGGGCCCGTAGCGGCGGGCCAGCGGGTTCCAGCCCACTCGCGGCGACCAGGTCGTCGGTGAGGTCTACGACGGTCGCAGCCCGCAACGGCCACGTCTCGTGGTCATTGGGCACCCACCACGTCTTGCCGAGCTTGCGCGTGTGCGCACCCCAGCGTGCAGTGAGCCACACCTCGAGTGGCGTCGGCTCGACGGGCTGACCGACGGAAACGGTCACCTGCGCTCGCAGGCCACGCCGCGGCCAACGCCGAACGCTTTCGTACGCCACCTCGTCACCGTGCTTCGTCATGCGCATCCGCGCCCAGGTGTACGGAACGCCCAGGCCAACCCGGGTGACGGGCACCACCGCGAGCCTGGCCGTCTCCAACGAACAAAACAGCACTCCGTGACGACCCCGATCGTCGATGGAGTAGAGCCGGACGTTGGTCTCTAGGAACGTCCCGAAGTACGGCAGCGGCAGCGACGGGCCCAGTCGCGTCTTCCGCATCGCGAACGGCACCAATGCGACGTACGTCGCGCCGTCGAAGACGTCGGGCCGGGTACCCGGTGGATAGAGGTGAGCGATGCGCTCGGCGTCGACCGGCCAGTGAATGAACGTCAGATCGGTCCAGAGCTGGTCGAGTATGACGGGACGCGGCAGTGGGGGCGCCACGACCGGATAGTCCATTTACTTGAACCGCTTGAAGCAGAGGTCCTCGTCACCCGCCAGCCCCGACCGGAAGGCGATGATTCGGGTGAAGCCCGACGGCACGGTCTCGGCGTTCACGTTGCTCGCGACGAAGCCGCTGGTGAGCAGGCTGGCGACGGCCTCGTCGAAGTCGCCTGCCGTGAGCGTCAAACCCTGTTCGCCGCTTGGCAATTGGACGGGCTCGATCATCGCGGCCTGTGCAAAGCCCGTCAGGCATGCGGTCCGCAACGCGGCGGCGGCGTTGTCGAGCGGCAGGTTCTTCTGGTGCTGGACGGCGAGCGCGTAGCGAGACGTGACGGCGGCGAACGCCGTGTTGTCCCCCTTGACCAGCATGTCGTCTTCCAGGTCCGCAGGGGCGCCGAGAACCTTCAGCGCGTCGAGGTCCGCGAAGATCGTGTTGGACGATGGGCAGTAGAACGCCGGCGGGGTGGGTTTCGCATCGCTGCACGTGGGCTGGTCAAAGGACAGCGTGGGCGGATTTGCGAGCTTGAAGACCGCCCCCAGAACCTCCATCAACTGTTGCAGGTTGTCCTCGTCGATGGTGACGTTGCCGCCCTCGCCGCTCGGATCGTTCAAGACGAGGGGCAGGTCGCCACGACGCTGCTTGATCTCGTCGTAGTCGATCTTGGCGCACTCGGACGCGCCGGAGGTGAACCCGATTTGAAACGCACTGATGCGGTCGAGCGCGGTGCCGTGGCCCTGCTGGATCAGCTCAGCGTCGTTGGGCCCGTAGACGCTGTCGCGAATCGTGGTGATCGCCGCGAGAACGTGATTGAGGCCGTCGCCAGTACTCAGCTGGAACCGCGGTGACTGACCCTCTGCCACCCAACGGATGTACGTGCCCGCGAAGCAGTCGGCCTGCTGTTCCCAGACGATTCCTGGGGTGTCCTCCTCGACCAGGTTCGCCATTGTCTGGACGGCGTGCCCGTATTCGTGCGCGATCAGCGCCGCAACGGAGGTCTCGCCGAAGTACTTCTTTCCAGTGGGCACCAGTACGCCACGATCCCAGGACATCAGCTTCTTGCTTGGGCAGTAGGACGCGTTCGGATTCCTGTACGTCTTGCTGCCGCACACCGGCGGGCTGCTGGGGTCGTCCGAGTCGTATGAGACGAAACGCGTGATGGGGGTGAACTTGCCGTCGAGTGACTCGGAGAAGTTCTTCTGCCAGTAGTCCGAGATGTCGTTGACCGCCAGCAGTGCCAGCTTGTCGATGGGGCCGCCGTCGGTGCCCTTCACGTCGCCCTCCGGCGCGGGGGCGTCGTCCCGGACCCCGCTGGGACCCTCTTGAACCGGAAGCCCGCCCGCTCGGAACGCGTCGTACACGGGGGAGACGGCTTGGCCGGATGTGACGGTGGCCGAACACCCGCCGATCAAGAGCGCGACAGCGCTGACTGCGGCCGCCAGGCTGCGACTTCGTTTCATGGGCTGGGAGATCCTGTGGCTCGGGTTCGGCGTTGGCGCAGAGCGTATCCCGAAAATGAGGTACCGGTGACGCGCTTGGTCGCGGGTACCTGCGAGTATCGGGGTGTGGGACAGAACGAGCGCACCAAGATCGTCATGACCGACGACGAGATCACCGAGTTCATCGAACACAGTCGCACCGCGACCATGGCCACGCTGTCGGCGAGCGGTAAACCGCACCTGGTCGCGATGTGGTACGCGGTGCTCGACGGCGAAATCTGGTTCGAGACGAAGGCAAAGTCCCAGAAGGCCGTCAACCTGCGCCGTGACCCGACGATCACGGTGATGATCGAGGACGGGCTGACGTACTCCACGCTGCGGGGAGTCTCGATCGACGGTCGCGCTGAGATCGTGGACGCCGACGAGGATCTGCTCCACCGAGTTGGGGTCAGCGTCTGGGAGCGCTATACGGGCCCCTACACCGACGAGATGAAACCCTTCGTCGAGCAGATGATGCACAACCGCATCGCGGTGCGCGTCGTGCCGACGCGGTTGCGCAGCTGGGACCACCGCAAGCTGGGGATGGGCGACATGCCCGTCGCGGGATCGACCGCGCAGTACCTGACCTGAGGGCCGCTTACCCGATCGTCCGAGACACGAAGCCCCCGTTGGCCAGCGTGGTCGCGGTGGCCGCGCCGATCTGTCCGTGGTGGTCGAACAGCGCAGCCGTTCCGGTAGCGATGCCCGCATGGCTTGAGTGGGTTAGCGCTGCCAGCCCGATGTCCGGACCTTCGGGAAGCCTGCTGAGAGTCAAGGTGTAGTCGGCGTTGATGAACTGAAGTCCCTCGGTGCCGTAGTGCGTGAGGGAGCTCGCGACGTCGCCTGCCATCGCGGCGCGCGTGAATGGCGTCATGGGAGCGCCGTCGACGAGAGGCTTGACGTCGCGCACCCAGACGAACTTCGGGCCGACGTGACCCCACTGCGTCAGGTCGAAGCTCGGGCCTGCCACCTGCGGGTCCTTGCCGTATGCCAGCACCAGCAGGGGTCTGTTCTCGACCAATTGATCGATGTCGGCAGGCAGCGGCGGCATGACGAGCGGCGACGTCCAGACGGTTCCCGGCGGTTGTTCACCCTTGCGAAGGAGAACTGCGCTGGCGCGCGACACCAGGGTGCCGGCTTGCGTGACCTCCGCGTCGACCAGGGTCAACCGTCGGCCTTGCCGTACGACGGACGTCCGCACTCGCACGGGTTCCATGGCGGCGGGCCTGAGCAGGTCGACGGTCAGCCGGGCAGGTTGCAGGTCGGGGTCATCGACGGCCGCCTCGATGGCATGTCCTAGGAGTCCGCCCACGAAGTTGCCGCTGATCTGCGATCCCCACGGCCCCCGCGCCATCGAGGTCGGCACGAAGGCGTCGCCGTCGCGCAGGAAGTATGCGGGCGGCAGCTGGCGTGTCACGCGGCTGACGATAGCGGCGCCCACTGTGGCCACCGAGCAACTAGGACGGGTCGACGAGGTCGTCGTACTCGCGGTGCTTCGCCAGGTACTCGGCGACCATCCAGCACGGTGCAGTGATCCGCAGGCCAGCGTCCCGGGTGGCGGCGACGGCCTCGGCGACGAGAATCGTGGCCAAGCCTCGGCCCTGGAATTCGGGCGAGGTCTCGGTGTGGAAGAAGCTGCGCTGGCCGTTGCGATCGGAGAAGTCGGCGAGGCCGACGCGCTGACCGTCGACGCTGATGATGAAGCGGTCGGCTTCGGCGGTCACTGTCGCTTCCGCACCGGTCTTGTCGAGAGCCATACCCGACACTAACCGCGTAGCACGCAGGCGTCGTCGGCGCCTCCTCCCTGCGGAGGAGTTCTTCGCCAAATGCGTGGGCTTCTCGACTGATTCGCGTCAGCTGGTGAGCGCGAAGACTCGAACCGTGCTTTCCCCTACCTCGTCGTCAGTTCCCGTCGGGTGTGCCGGCGCTCACGCCGGTGCGTCGACGTCATTCCGTCATCGCGCTGCGAAGCACTTCGAAGTCGTGCTCGTCGATCTCGAACACCCCGGTCCGGAATCGGTAGCCCCAACGCGACTTGTCCACGACGAAGTTCAGATCGTCGAGCAAGGGCCGGATGGGTGTCTCGACGCAGGGCAGAAACTCCATCTTGCGTCGCCACGGCTGGAACTCGGGATCGAGATCCGCCTGGTACACCTCATCGTCGACGACCTGCCCGATCGCGGTGAACGCCTGCAGCGGTTCGCCTTTCGGATATTCGGTCTTGGGTGAGTAGAAGGCGATCCAGTCGCCGCGTTTCATCCTGCGCAACATGTGTGGTTTGCCGTGGTTGGCCTGTGTGAAGCCGCCCGCCACGCCACGCAGAACGTGACCGCGGCTGACGGTGTTTATCCAAAACGTCATGGCAGCAACGCTAGGAGCGTCCTCCGACAGTCAGCAGAAGTTATCCACAGGCATCTGAATCGGCTGATAAATGATCGAGCCGCCGACGTTGAATACGTCGACGGCTCGGGGTCGGCGATGCCGCATCGCGCCTCTCGGCAAGTGGTCGCTCTAGGCGACTGTTTTAGTTGGTACCCGGGGGATGAACGGCACCGCCGACGTTCTCAACCGTAGAGCACTTCACGGTATTCCGCACCGTCGTCCCCGCTGCCGCCCCCTCGAATCGGCAGCGAGGCCGACGGACGGTCAGGCGGACTCCAGGAAGACGCGACGCGCACGAACCTCGTAACCGTTGCGTTCGGCGAGCTCGCGTAGTTGGCGCAGGGCGTGCCCACGGCCCCGGCCTCCCTCGGGAATGACGACGCCTGCCCAGAGACCCTCCGAGCGTGGCAGTTCGCACGCGTCGCGCGCACAGGCCCAGCGGCGTGGGCACATCCGGCAGATCGCCTTGGCCTCCTCGTCGGCCAGCGTCGTCCACCGGTCCGGGTCCCTGGTGCAGTCTCCGATCGGCAATCCGTCAATGCCCACTGCGTTCATTGGTTCTGCTCCTTGTCCAAGCGCCGCAGTTCGTGCGGCGCGATGGGCCGAATCTATAGCAAGAACCGTAGCGTTGCAACAGTTTGATCTTGGTAACCAGAAACGGCAGTTCAAAGGGCATTAGCGTGCGGAAACAGCATGTCGTTGACTTGGGGAAACCGCTTAACGCAACGGTTTCCTTCCCAGGATGCACCGGTTAAGGTAGAGCAATTCGTAGCAGTGCAGCAGGGTGCGCACGACGCCTCGGATCACGTCCCGTCAATCAGGAGGGCCCCGTTGGTCGACGTCGAATCCAACGACGAGGCCGACGAGATCGCCGCCGTCGACGAAGGCATGGTGCGCGCCGGAGCTGCCGCCGCCGCACGCCGCCGCGAGCTAGACATCAGTCAGAGGAGCCTCGCTGCCGACGGAATCATCAACGCGGGGGCACTCATCGCCTTCGAGAAGGGTCGAAGCTGGCCGCGAGAGAAGACCCGGGCCAAGCTGGAGGAACTGCTGCGCTGGCCGCCGGGGACGATTGCTCGGATCAGGCACGGCGAACCCGTGCAAGAGCGATCGGTCCCAGGGCCGCAAGCAACAGACGAGGGTTCTCTGATCGCCCAAGCCATCGAGACGGCCGTCGGAGCCCTGGCCGTGACGATCGGCTCGCTACCCGCGATCGACGATCCCGACTTCACTCCGCGCGTCACCGCGACCCTTTCGGACTTGCGTCAGCTCGAACAGGTGGCGGCGCGGGCCACCCGGATCGGCAGACTGACGCCACCGCTGTTGAAGGCGCTGAGCACGGTACGACGTCAGATCGACGAGCTGACCTTGCTCGCAGCGACGGCGCCAACCGCGACCCTTGGACAGCTCGTCTACGCGGCGCGGCGGCGGGCCAACCTGACGATCGAGGAGACCGCCCAGGCGGCTGGCGTGTCCGAGGCGACTGTCGTCGCCGTTGAATCGGGGCAGCAGGTAACGACCGCTGACGCACAGGCCATCGAGGCGCTCATCGAGCAAATCGATTGGCGCTGAGGGCGTTTCGACGCAATCAGTAGCGGTCGCGGTCGCGACTGCGAGCACCCCGGTCGTCGTTCGCGGGAAAGTAGTTCGCGAGTGCCGCGCAGATTTCGACGATCTTGCGTCGTGTCGCGGGAGACATCTGGGCGGGATGCTCGATGACGCCGCCAGGGCGTAGGTACGGGTCGAACGGGACCTCGATGACTGGCTGGCCCTGCCCGTTGAACTGCTGTGCGAGGACCGCGCGCGTGCGTTTGTCGGCGTGGCCGTCGGAATCGTTGAGGACGACGACGGTGCGTTGCAACAGTGCAGCGAGGCCTCGATTGGCCAACCAGTCCATCGTCTGGCCTGCGGTGGCTGCGCCGTCGACCCATTGCGAGGAAACCACCACGAGGGCGTCGAGGTCACGCAAGACCTCTTGGGTGACGGGAGTGTCCATCGTCGAACTGCAGTCGATGATCGAGATCGAGAAGTAGCGATCGAGGCGGGCCGTTGCCTCGCGATAGATCGCAGGGTCGAGGACTCGCCTACGTGCCGGGCTCGCCTCGCCTGCCAGTACGTACAGACCGGCGGCGTTGTTTCCCACACGACTGCGCACGTCGGCGAACGTCTCGAGATTCTGATCGGCCGCGAGTTCCCAGTACGAACCCATGGCCTTCGGGTCGACGCGGCTGCCCAACTTGCCGAACGAGGTGTCGGCGTCGATCGCCACGACCCGATCTTCTTGCCGCAGTTCGGCGAATATCGAACCGATGCTCGCGGACATCGTGGTCTTGCCGACTCCGCCTTTGCCCATGACGCCGACCTTGTAGTGGCCGCGAAGGACCGCCTTGATCCGCGCCTCCAGTTCGGCCTGGTGAAGCTCGTCGGCGGACGGTCCGGGATTGATCAGCCCGAAGGACAACCGGTGCACTGCGCGCCGCCAGCCTCTCGCCGGCACTGCGCGTCGAGACGGGACGAGTTGATCGGCCCTGATGCGGTCGGCATACGACGCGGGAGGCGCCGCCGGTGTGCCGCGGGAATCCTGGGTGTACATCTGGCCCTGCCAGGTGGCCTGCGGGGGTTGTCCCTGCCAATTGCCTTGCGGCGGTTGGCCTTGCGGTGGTTGTCCCGGTGGAGGTTGGTTCGGTGGCGGTTGTCCCTGTTGGGGTCCGCTCTGCGGTGGCTGGCCTTGTGGAGGTTGGTTCGGCGGAGGTTGGTTCGGCGGAGGTTGGCCTTGCAGCGGGTGATTCGGAGGCGGCTGGTTCTGCAGAGGCGGTCCACCCTGGCGGGGGCGAGACGGTGGCCAATTGGCTGGTTGACGTGGGGGCGGGGGCGGGCCGGATTGGCCTCCCCAGGATTGCGATTCACTCAACCGTCCGATGTCCTGCGTCGTGTCGGCCGGACCGTAGCGCGCAGGCGGCCTGCGGAGCTCCCCAGTGGGTGGCTCGGCGTCACGCGGTTCGGGTGGTTCCATCGGAGCGGGGGCCAGGGGTGGTTCGGCTGGGGGCGGAGGGTTCTCCGGCGGCACGAAGTCGACGGGTGGACGCGAAGGAAGCGGCGTCGCAGCCGGGGTGAAGGCCGGCTCCACCGGCGCCGGCTCGTAGTCCGCTTCCTCGGGCCCCGTCCACCCAAGTTGCCTGCGCAGGGCGTCGTCGCGGTCGCTCACGGCACCATGCTCCTTTCGTTGGGTCAGACGACGCGACTGTCGACCCTCTGAGTCAAGTATCAACCACATGTTGCGGTGACTACTCAAACCTTCGGCGGCCGGTTCGCTGACGTTAGGTCGCAGCAAACTCTGGTAAGGGCCGCCTCCGGCTGTGGTCCGCCTAGCGGGGACCGAGTCCTCCGGCGGGTGTGTCGTGACGGGGCCTCTCTCCGACGCGACGCCGTGCCGCGTCAATCCGCGCCATCGTCGGAGGATTCCCGGTAGGTCGATGGTTTGCCTCAAAACGGTTACATCAGCTGGAAATGCAGCTAAGGCGAGAGGCGCAGTAGCCGGGCGAGGGCCTCTGGGTGGTGGTCCTGGTCAGGTGGTCCGCAGTGAATTCGTGCACTTGGGGTACCGATTCGGCTGGTACGCTCGCATCCGGCGAAGGGGTGCATACGTGGGTCTGCTGGGGGTATTGGAGAAGGCTGGCAAAGCCGCTTGGAATATCGGAAAAGAAACCGTGAGCGTCGTTGGCGACGTCGCGGGTGTGTTCAGCGGTGTCCAGGCGGTCGGTGACCTGATCGAGAGGATCGGCGACAGGGCCGCTCTGGAAGACGTGGCCATACTTGGCGGCAGGCTCGCTGGCTGGGCAGAGAAGGTCGGCCTCAACCGGGTGCTTCGCGCGGCCGACTCACCAATTCTCGACGCAGGCCAAGCCGCGATCGGCGCCATGCGGCTGACCACGGGCTGGGGTGACCCAGAGTCCGGCGAGCGGTTTGGCAAGGGTGGCGCACAGTTCCGCAAGGCGGGATTGAAACTGTCGTTGGCGCAGCCTGATCCTGGGAAGTGGTCCGGCGTCGGGGCGGAGGCCTACGCAGGTAGGAATGCCAAACAGCGGGCAGGCACCTTCAAGCTGGCACGCGCCGACCACGAAGTACATCGGATCGTTGCGACCGAGGCCTACCAAGTCGACTTTCACCGGGACCGACTCGACCAGTGGTCGAACTTCCTAGCCGACGTCGGGCTCTTCACCTTCGCCCTTGGGCTCATACCCGGGTACGGGAAGGCCGCCAAGGACACGGTGGAACTGGCCGCCGTGATCGGCGCTCTCGGCAGTTGTTCCATCGAGCTCTACCAGCTGTCATCCGAGGTCGAGGAGAACAGCGCTGCTCTGACGCGCCTGTTCCCCACTTACGAGGACGTAGGCAAGTCGGCTGAGCACGGCGACCGCGGATCTCGGCCGCCCGACCCGCCGCGCCCGCCGACGTCGACCAATGGCGAGCCGAAGAGCAAGGAATCGGATCAGCCGCCCCCGCAGGCTCCGCCGAACCCGGCAGCTCCTCCGGTGCCAGCGCCCTATCCCGGGGGCGCGGGTCCGGGAGCGCGTGGCGCCGGCGCTGGCGCTGGCGGTGCAGCGCCCGTCATGCCCCCGGTGATGCAGCGCAGTGTTCCTGCCGCGGCCCCCGCCCCGCCAGCAGGTGCGTCGTCGCCTCCGCCTGCCGCACGCGGTGCAGCGCCCGCGGCGATGGGTGCTCCCGCTCCTCTTTCGGCGGCGCCGGCTGCCGCCGCATCGAGCGTTCCGACGGGCCTGATCAACCAAGCGGTGCAGGCCGCCGTCCAGTCCGCGGTGGAGAAGGCGCTGGACGAGCAGCGTCGAGAAGACAAGCAACGCGAGGAGAAGGATCGCGACGACAAGGATCGCGACGACAAGGAACGCGATCGCAAGGACGGCGAGGACAAGAACGGCGAGGACAAGAACGGCGAGGACAAGAACGGCGAGGACAAGAACGGCGATGGCATCCCCGACGACTTGCAAGCCGACGATGTCGCCACGGTCGGCGAGGTCGATGCTGGGCGGGCACCGATCGGGCCAGCGAAGGATTCGGATCCAGCTCCACTGGCCAGGCTGATCGCGGCTACCTTGGACCAAGAACGTTTCCATCGGGCCGACGCCGGCGCC
>Ga0207681_10002439_pt1 | contig 11796 bp, 11 predicted proteins | sample KBSS53metaG_FD_184324 | JGI IMG/M metagenome (GOLD analysis project Ga0207681, IMG submission 184324) | Switchgrass rhizosphere microbial communities from Kellogg Biological Station, Michigan, USA - KBS S5-3 metaG (SPAdes) (version 2) | ecosystem: Host-associated > Plants > Roots > Rhizosphere... | reverse complement strand
CCACGCGCCCGACCAGGCGGCGACCCCCGACGCGGCGCTGCGCCAGTCCATCCGCGTGCTCGCGCATGAGGCGGTGGCGCCGTCGCTGCCCGCCGGTCCGGTCGGTGCGGAGCGGCCGTGGTGGCAGCGGCTGCTCGGCATCGGCGGCGGCGCGGGCTCGCGCATGCCGTGGAACGCCGCCTTCGCGACCGTGCTGGTCGGCGTGCTGGTCACGGTGATGTGGCAGCGCGAGCCGGTGCCCGGCGCCGCGCCGGATGCGCCGATACAGGAGCGCCCGGCCGCACCCGTGCCGGCAGCGCCGCCAGCACCCGTGACGCCCGTGCCCAAACCCGCCGAAGCACCACCGCCGCCGCCAGCGCCCAGCGTGCTCGACACCGCGCTGGCCGAATCGCGCGCCGTCACCGAGTCGGCCAAGCGCGCGCTCGACGAGCGCGACCGTGAACGCGAGCGCCAGGCGCGCCAGGCCGCGGCCGACCGCGAGGCGACGCTCGCGGCCGACAAGGCGGTCGAGCGTGCCCAGCAGGCGCTGGCCCGTGAAGAGGCGGCCAGGATGAAGGCGGAGCCGCCGTTGCCGCCGCCCGTGCAGTGGCCGCCGGTCATGGCGCCTGAGCCGGTGGCACCGGCTGCACCCGCCGTCAGCGCGGCCCCACCCAGTGCGGCGCTGCGTGCGGCCCCGCCGGCGCCATCGCGCGCAGCCGGCATGGCCGCACCTGCCCCAACCCCGGCACCCGGCCCGACGCCCGAGCCGACCTTCAACGCGCTCGCGCAATGGACCCAGCTGCGCATCAGCCGCAACGGTACCGACAGCCGCGTGCTGCCGCGCGCCGAAGCGCGCGAGCTGGGCGGTCTTGTGGGCTCGGCGGCGCTGGCGGGCGTGGGCTCCCAGCCGCTCGCGGGCGCGATCGACTGGCGCATCGCGCTCGAGCGCGACGGCGAGGTGCTGGGGGTGCTCGAGCTGGCCGGCGGCCAGGTGCGCTGGCGCGAGAAGGGCGTGCCGCCGGGCACCGGCCAGCCCGGCGCGGGCGCGTTGTCGTCGCTGCGCCAGGCGCTCGAAGAAGCGCGCTGACCGGGGCCGGCCGGCCCAGGTCGGCGGCGGCGCGTCAGCTGTGCGTGAACGCGGCCTTGCGCTTGGCGATGAAGGCGTCCATGCCTTCCTTCTGGTCGTTGGTCGCGAACAGCGCGTGGAACAGGCGGCGCTCGAACATCACGCCGTCGGAGAGGCCGCTCTCGAAGGCCCGGTTGACCGATTCCTTCGCCGCCATCACCGCGACCTGCGAGAAGTCGGCGATGACCAGCGCGGCGCCGAGGGCCTCGTCGGCCAGCTTCTCGAAGGGCACCACGCGGCTGACGAGCCCGGCGCGCTCGGCTTCGGTCGCGTCCATCATGCGGCCGGTGAGGGCCATGTCCATCGCCTTGCTCTTGCCCACCGCGCGCGGCAGGCGCTGCGTGCCGCCGGCGCCGGGGATCACGCCCAGCTTGATCTCCGGCTGGCCGAACTTGGCGTTGTCGGCCGCGATGATGAAGTCGCACATCATCGCCAGCTCGCAGCCGCCGCCCAGCGCGAAGCCGCTCACTGCGGCGATCACCGGCTTGCGGATGCTGCGGACGGTTTCCCAGTTGCGGGTGATGTAGTCGCCCTTGTAGACGTCGACGAAGCTGTACTTGGCCATGGCGCCGATGTCGGCGCCGGCGGCAAAGGCGCGCTCGCTGCCGGTGACGATCATGCAGCCGATGGCGGGGTCGGCGTCGAAGGCCTTGAGCGCTTCGCCCAGTTCGGTCATCAGCGCGTCGTTCAGCGCGTTCAGCGCCTTCGGGCGGTTGAGGGTGACGATGCCGACCTTGCCGGCCTCGGTGCGTACTTCGATGTTCTCGTAGCTCATGCTGTCTCCGTGAGGGGTGGATGGAAGCGGGATATGCAGGGGATGCGGGCCACTATACCCAGCACGGCAGCAGGTGGATGGCCTGGTTGTTGAGAATAATTCGCATCTAGAATGGCCGCTCGATATGGAGTCGCCCATGGAAGAAACCACCGTCCTGCTGCGCGCCTATGCCCGGGCGCAGGAGCGCTGCTCGCGCCTGCTGGCCGATCAGGCCGCGCAGATCGTGCGCCTGCGCGCGGCGCTGATCGTGCGCGACTCGGCGCTGGCGCTGGTGCGTGAGGAGCTGGCCGTTCGCGCGGCCACCGGCGCTGCCCTGCCGCAGCGGGTGCACGCGCTGCTCGCACCATCGCGCCGCCGGGCACGCGGCGCTGCCCTGGCAGCCGACCTGCGCGAGAAGGCCGTGCTGTGCGTCGGCCGGGCCGAGGAGGCGTCGGCAGTGGCGCGGCAACTGATCGAGATCGCCGGCGGCCGCTACCTGCACCACGACGGCCAGGACGACGCCGATGCCGCCGCGCTCGAATCCAGCCTGCGCGCCGCCGACCTGGTGATCTGCCAGACCGGCTGCATGAGCCACGGCGCCTACTGGCGCGTGCAGGACCACTGCCGCCGCACCGGCAAGCCCTGCGTGATGGTCGGTGAAGAAGCGGCGGCGCAGCCGATCCGCATCGTGCGGCGCGGCGAAGCGATCGATTCCTAGGCCAGCCAGGCGGAGAGCTTGGCGGCGTCCTGCGCGAACAGGCGCCAGGTGGTCACGCCGCTCGGCAAGGTGAGTGGCAGGCGCAGCAGCCGCTTGTCGCGCGCGATCAGCGCCGTGACCTTCTTGTGCTCGCCCAGGTACAGCGCGAGGTCGTCGAGCTTCGACAGGCGCCAGCCCTGCACCGGGCGGCCCTTGGTCGCAGGCAGCTCGATGCCGATCCATTCGTCGTTGGCCGAGAAGCCGGCCTTCTCGGCGGCACCGCCGCGCAACACCATCTTCACCTGCACGCTGCCGTTGGTTTCGGCCACGCGCAGGCCGAGTTCCTGCGCGCGCTGCGCCGGGTCGTCCAGCGCGGCGACGCCGTGGGCGCGCAGCAGGTCCGACAGCGGCAGCTCCTGGGCGGCATGCACCCAGTGCGCGAGTTCGGTGGCATACGACCGGCCGCCCACCGCTTCGAGCGCGGCGGCGATGTCGTCTTCGTCGATCGGCCCGCCATCGCTCTGCGTCCACAGCAGGCGCATCACGTCGTCGAGCGAGCCCTTGCCCTCGCGCCGCAGCGTGAGGTCCAGGCACATCGCGACCAGCGCGCCCTTGGTGTAGTAGCTGATGGTCTGGTTGGGCGTCTGCTCGTCCTGGCGGTAGTACTTGACCCAGGCGTCGAAGCTGGCCTCGGCCACCGACTGCACCAGCCGGCCCGGCGCCTGCTGCACCTGGTTGATGGTCTTGTTGACCAGCCGCAGGTAGGTGGCGTCGTCGATGCGGCCGGCGCGGCGCAGCAGCAGGTCGTCGTAGTAGCTGGTGAAGCCCTCGAAGAACCACAGCAGGCGCGTGTAGTTCTCCTGCCCGTAGTCGTAGCGCGCGAACTCCGCGGGCCGCAGCCGCTTCACGTTCCAGGTGTGGAAGTACTCGTGGCTGATCAGGCCCATCAGCGTGGTGTAGCCCTCGGGCTGCTTCTTGGCGTGGCGCTGCGGCAGGTCATGGCGGGTGCAGATCAGTGCGGTCGAATGGCGGTGCTCGAGCCCGCCATAGCCGTCGTCGACCGCGTTGAGCATGAAGACGTAGCGGTCGTGCGGCGGCTTGCCGCCACCGCGCTTGCCCACCTTGTCGCCGTGCCAGAAGCGCATCTGCGTCTCGCAGATCGCCTGCGTGTCGGCGATCAGCCGCTCGCCGTCGAAGGAGGGCGGCGCACCCGCCACGACGAAGCGGTGCGGCACGCCGCCGGCCTCGAAGTCGGCGCTCCAGAAGGCGCCCAGCTCGACCGGACTGTCGGCCAGCTCGTCGTAGCCGGAGGCGAGGTAATGGCCGAAGCCGTGCGCATCGACCTTCACCGGCGGCAGCGCCGTGGCGCAGTGCCAGCGCGCTTCGCCGGCCACCGGCTTGGGAGCGACGATCTCCATCGCGTGCGGCGCGTCGGCATGGCCGTCGACCTGCAGGCACAGGCTGGTGCCGTTGAAGAAGCCGCGGTCGGCGTCGAGCCAGGCGGTGCGCACCGAATGGTCGTACGCGCAGACCTCGTAGCGCAGCACCAGAGGTTTGTCGGGTGCGCAGCCGGTCTGCCAGCTGTGCTTGTCGAGCTGCGTCACCGGCACCTTGCGCCGGCCCTGCGTGGCCTGCAGGTTCTGCAGGTTCTTCGCGAACTCGCGCACCAGGTAGCTGCCGGGAATCCACACCGGCAGCGCCACGCGCTGCAGGGCCGAGGGGGATTCGATGGTCAGCGTGACGGCGAAGAGGTGGGCATGCCGGTCCGCGCATTCGACGCGGTAGTGGATCGCTGCGGTGCCCGTCATCAGTTGGCGGCGGTGAGTTGCTTCTCGATTTGCGCGGCGGGAATGGCGCCGGGCGTGCGCGTGCCGTCGGTGAAGATCAGCGTCGGCGTGCCTGTGATGTTGTACTTGCGGCCGAACTCGACGTTGCGCTGCAGCGCCGCGGCATCGCAGTTGCCGGTCTCGGGCTTGACGCCGGCGGTCATCCAGTCGGTCCAGGTCTTGGCCTTGTCCTTGCTGCACCAGATGTCACGCGACTTGACGTTCGAATCGGGGCCGAGCACCGGGTAGAGGAAGAGGTAGACCGTCACGTTGTCGATGGTCTTGAGCTCGCGCTCGAACTGCTTGCAGTAGCCGCAGTTCGGGTCTTCGAACACCGCCAGCCTGCGCTTGCCGTTGCCGCGCACGATCTTGAAGGCGTCCTTCATGGGCAGCTTGTCGAAGTCGACCGCGCTGAGCTTCTCGACCCGCTCCTCGGTGAGGTTCTTGCGCGCCTGCACGTCGATCAGGTTGCCCTGGATCAGGTAGTTGCCCTGCTCGTCGGTGTAGAAGATGTCGAAGCCGTGGCGCACTTCCCAGAGGCCCGGCATCGGCGCCTTGCGCACCTCGTCGACGTTGGCCAGCATCGGCACGCGTGCGGCCAGGTTCTTGCGGATCTCGGCTTCGCCGGCGGTGGCCGCCAGCGTGCTGCCCAGGGCCAGTGCGGCGAGGAGGAGGCGAAGTGTTTTCATGGTGATCGGGTTCAGTTCAGGCCCATGGCCTGGCGGACGATGAATTGCTTCAAGACGCGGGTGCGGTCGAAACCGCGCATGCCCCAGTTGCGCAACGCCGGCAGCGGGTCGGTGCCGTGCGAGAACAGCTGCTGCAGGCCGTCGGTGGCCAGGCTCATCGACAGCACGTCGGTGCGGCGCGCGCGTTCGTAGCGGCGCAACAGGCGCGGGTCGCCCACGCTGCGCCAGTATTCGCGGACCTTGATCACCTCGGCCAGCACCGACGCGTCGGCCAGGCCGAGGTTCAGGCCCTGGCCGGCCAGGGGATGCACCGTGTGCGCCGCGTCGCCGGCCAGCGCCCAGCTCTTGCCGTCGGGCAAGCGCCCGGTCCAGCGGTCGGCGATGGCGCGTTGCAGCGGCCACGCCGCGCGTTCGCTCGTCAGGGTGAGGGCGCCCAGCGCGTCGTGGCTGGCCTCGCGCACGGCCGCCTGGAAGTCGTCGGCGCCGAGCGCCATCAGGCCCGGTGCGCGGAACTGGTCGACCGACCACACCAGCGCCACCGACTGTCCACCCGGGCCGCCCAGCGGCAGCAGCGCCAGGATGTCGCCCTTGTCGTTGAACCACTGGCGCGCGGTGCCGTCGTGCGGGCGTTCGGCATCGAGCCGGGCGGCGATGGCGTGCTGCGGATAGCGCGTCACGGCGTAGCTCACGCCCAGCGCGTCGCGGGTGGCGCTCGCCTTGCCTTCGCACACCACGGTGAGCGCGGCCGGCACGGGCGCATCGACCACGTCGATCTGCGGCTGAAAGCGCACGGCATCGGCCAGCTGCCTTTCGAGCGCGGGCACGTCGACGATCCAGGCCAGGGCCTCGACCTTCTGGATGGCGGCGCTGAAGCACACGCGGCCGCCTTCGTCGCCGTTCACGCGCATCTCGCGCACGGGGGTGGCGTGGGCCGCGTCGGGCCATGCGCGTAGCGATTCGAGCAGTGTTCTGGATGCGGCGTTCAGGGCGTAGGCGCGCACGTCTTCGTGGGCGGCGGCCGGCGCCGGAGCGACCAGGGCGACACGGATGCGCTCGCGGGCGAGCAGCAGCGCCAGCGTGCGGCCGACGATGCCGGCGCCGCGAATGCAAACCTCGGGGGGAAGGGCCATCGGGGCATTGTAGGAGCCGCCTCCCGCCCGGCGGCGGACCGAGGACAATCGCGGCTTCGCCGCCGAGGACCCGACCGTGACCGATTCCGTTTTTGATCTCAACGCCACCATCGCCCGCCTGTTCGTCTACCCCATCAAGTCCTGCGCCGGTGTCGAGCTGCCCGAGGTGCTGCTCACCGAGACTGGCCTCGAGTTCGATCGCGCCTGGATGGTGGTCGGTGCCGACGGCGTGTTCGTGAGCCAGCGCGAGCTGCCGCGCATGGCGCTCATCCAGCCGCAGATGAAGCAGATGGAGATGGTGCTGCGCGCGCCGGGCATGCTCGCGCTCCACATCGCCTTCGACCGCGTCGAGAAGCCGGTGCGCGTGAAGGTGTGGCGCGACGAGGTCGCGGCCTACGACATGGGCGACATCGCGGCACAATGGTTCAGCGACTTCCTGTCGGAGCCGGGCCGACCGCAGACCCTGCGCCTGGTGCGCTTCGACCCGGAGCACAAGCGCCTGTCGAACATGACCTGGACGAAGGGCGTCGAGGCGCCCAACCAGTTCTCCGACGGCTTCCCGCTGCTGGTGACCAGCGAGAAGTCGCTCGATGAGCTCAACGAGAAGCTGGTCGCGGCCGGCCACGCGGCGGTGGGCATCGAGCGCTTCCGCCCGAACATCGTGCTCGCGGGCATCGAGGCGCAGGACGAGGACCGCGTCGAGACGATGCACATCGCCACCGCCGAAGGCGGTGCGCAGATCGAGCCGGCCAAGCCCTGCCCGCGCTGCCCGATCCCCGACATCGACCCGGCGACGGCGATCTCGACGCCCGAGGTCGGCGACGCGCTGCGCAGCTACCGCGCCAACGCACGCGTCGATGGCGCGATCACCTTCGGCATGAACTGCATCGTGGTCGACGGCATCGACCACCTGCTCAAGGTCGGCCAGCCGGTCGGCGCCAACTACCGCTTCGAATAAGCGACCAACACCCCCGGCCCTAAAATCGCCGGTTGATTCCAGAGGACCTCCATGAGTTTGCAATGCGGCATCGTCGGCCTGCCCAACGTCGGTAAATCCACCCTTTTCAATGCGTTGACCAAGGCCGGCATCGCGGCGGAAAACTATCCGTTCTGCACGATCGAGCCGAACACCGGCGTGGTCGAGGTGCCCGACCCGCGGCTCGCCCAGCTCAGCGAGATCGTCAAGCCCGAGCGCGTCGTCCCGGCGATCGTCGAGTTCGTCGACATCGCGGGCCTGGTGGCCGGCGCCAGCACCGGCGAAGGCCTGGGCAACAAGTTCCTGGCGCACATCCGCGAAACCGACGCCACCGTGAACGTGGTGCGCTGCTTCGATGACGACAACGTGATCCACGTGGCCGGCAAGGTCGACCCGATCTCCGACATCGAGGTGATCCAGACCGAACTCTGCCTGGCCGACCTGGCCACGGTCGAGAAGGCGCTGCACCGCCACACCAAGGTCGCGCGCTCGGGCGACAAGGACGCGCAGAAGCTGGTCGGCCTGCTCGAGCGCTGCCAGAAGGCGCTCAACGAGAACATCCCGGTGCGCGCGCTGGAGTTCACGAAGGAAGAGCAGCCGCTGGTGAAGTCGTTCACGCTCATCACCGCCAAGCCGGCGATGTTCGTCGGCAACGTGTCGGAAGACGGCTTCGAGAACAACCCGTACCTCGATCGCCTGCGCGAATACGCCGCCAAGCAGAACGCGCCGGTGGTGGCCATCTGCGCCAAGATCGAAGCCGAGCTCGCCGAGATGGACGACGAGGACAAGAAGATGTTCCTCGCCGAGATCGGCCAGGACGAGCCGGGCCTGAACCGCCTGATCCGCGCCGCCTACAAGCTGCTGGGCCTGCAGACCTACTTCACCGCCGGCGTGAAGGAAGTGCGCGCCTGGACCATCCACATCGGCGACACCGGCCCGCAGGCGGCCGGCGTGATCCACGGCGATTTCGAGAAGGGCTACATCCGCGCCCAGACGATCGCCTTCGACGACTTCATCGCCTTCAAGGGCGAGCAGGGCGCCAAGGACGCGGGCAAGATGCGCGCCGAAGGCAAGGAGTACGTCGTCAAGGATGGCGACGTGATGAACTTCCTGTTCAGCTCCTGACCGGCCGGTCGCCGATGCTCACCGTCCACCACCTCAACAACTCGCGCTCGCAACGCGTCCTCTGGCTGCTCGAAGAACTCGGGCTGCCCTACGAGATCGTGCACTACCAGCGCGATCCGAAGACGATGCTGGCGCCGCCCGAGTTGCGCCGGGTGCATCCGCTGGGCAAGTCGCCGGTGGTGACGACGGACGACGGCCTGGTGCTGGCGGAGTCAGGCGCCATCGTCGAGACGCTGATCGAGCGCCACGGCCATGGCCGCTTCGCGCCGCCGACCGGCAGCGCGGACGCCCTGCGCTACCGCTACTGGCTGCACTACGCCGAAGGCTCGGCCATGCCGCCGCTGCTGCTCAAGCTGATCTTCGACAAGATCGAGAGCGCGAAGATGCCCTTCTTCATCCGGCCGATCGCCAAGGGCATCGCCGGCAAGGCCAAGGCCGGCTTCGTGACGCCGAACCTCCGCGCGCACCTCGACTTCATGGAGGGTGAACTGGCCAAGAGCGAGTGGTTTGCAGGGGCCGAGTTCACCGGCGCGGACATCCAGATGAGCTTTCCGGTCGAGGCGGCGCGTGCGCGAGGCGGGCTGGACGACAGCCGTCCGCGGCTGATGGCGTGGCTCGGGCGCATCCACGGGCGCCCGGCCTACCAGCGGGCATTGGAACGCGGTGGTCCGTACGGCTTGCTGAGCTGAGCCGGGTCGGCTTCAGGCCGGCCAGATGTAGAGCAGCGCCACCGTCATCGTGAGGTAGCGCGCGAACTTCCCGATCGCCATATAGACCAGGCAGGGCCAGAAGGGCAGCTTGAGCCAGCCCGCGACGGCGCACAGCGGGTCGCCCACCAGCGGCAGCCAGCTCAGCAGGCAGGCCTTCGGGCCGAGTCGTTCGAGCCAGGCCAGCACCCGGACGTGATGCTTCGAATGCGCGTACTTGTCGGCCACCTTGTGCGCGCCATAGCCCATCCACCAGTCGAGCGCGCCGCCCAGCGTGTTGCCGATGGTCGCGACGGCGATGGCCGACCAGAACATGTCGGGGTTGAGCTTGAGCAGCCCGAACAGGATCGGCTCCGAACCGACGGGCAGCAGCGTGGCCGAGACGAAAGCGGCGATGAAGACGGTCGACAGCCCGTATTGGGGCAGGGCGAGAAGCGCCAGAAGGGAGTCGAGCCAGGCTTGCATGTGCGCTGCAGTATAGAAAGGCGCGCCGGTCCGTCTCGTCGGAGAGGACGCCGCCACGCATCGCGCAAGAGGCAATGTCCCTACGCCATTCGTTTCAGCGCCTGAAATGCGGGTTGGCTACAATCGTGCCTCATTTTTCAGCAGCCGCGCGCTCGCTCCTCCCTCTTCCCTCACCATGCAGATTGGCTCCATCGCGCTGGAAAACCGGCTGTTCGTCGCGCCCATGGCCGGCGTGACGGACCGGCCGTTCCGCATGCTGTGCCGATCGCTCGGCGCGGGCTACGCGGTCAGCGAGATGGTGACCTCCCGCAAGGAGCTGTGGAACACGCTCAAGACCTCGCGCCGCGCGGACCATGCCGGTGAGCCTGGCCCCATCGCGGTGCAGATCGCCGGCACCGATGCGGCGATGATGGCCGAGGCGGCGCACTACAACATCGACCGCGGCGCGCAGATCATCGACATCAACATGGGTTGCCCGGCCAAGAAGGTCTGCAACAAGTGGGCGGGCTCGGCGCTGATGCGCGACGAGCCGCTGGCGCTGGAGATCGTGCAGGCCGTGGTCGCCGCGGCAGCGCCGCATGGCGTGCCGGTGACGCTCAAGATGCGCACCGGCTGGAGCGCCGACCACCGCAACGCCGTCAAGCTGGCGCGCGATTTCGAAGCGGCCGGTGTGCAGATGCTCACCGTGCACGGCCGCACGCGCGAGCAGGGCTACAGGGGCGCCGCCGAGTACGACACCATCGCCGCCGTGAAGGCCGCGGTGCGCGTGCCGGTGGTGGCCAACGGCGACATCACCAGCCCCGAGAAGGCGCGCGACGTGCTTGCCGCCACCGGGGCCGACGCGGTGATGGTGGGCCGCGCCGCGCAGGGCCGGCCGTGGATCTTCCGCGAGATCGCGCATTTCCTGGCGACGGGCACGCACCTTGCACCGCCGCTGGTGGCGGAAGTGCGGCGCCTCCTGCTCGACCATCTGCAGGAGCATTACGGGCTCTACGGCGACTACAGCGGCGTGCGCACCGCACGCAAGCACATCGGCTGGTACGTGCGCGCACTGCCGGGGGGCGAAGACTTTCGCGGACGCATGAACGCGATCGAGGACTGCGCCGAGCAGTTGCGCGCGGTGTCCGACTATTTCGAGGGGCTGGCCGAGGGGATGGACCGCATCCCTGCGCACCGCGAACCTGCCGACGTGCAGGACGGGTGGAACGGCGGCGAGGACGAGAGAGCGGCCACCGCCGCGCACTGACAACAAGAGAGCGTCATGAGCAAGAAGAACATCGAGGACTGTGTTCGCAACAGTCTGGAGAGCTATTTCCGCGACCTGCACGGCACCGAGCCGGACGGCATGTACGAGATGCTGGTGCGCGTCGTCGAGAAGCCGCTGCTCGACGTGGTCATGGCGCGCGCCGAAGGCAACCAGTCGAAGGCGGCCCAGTGGCTCGGCCTGAATCGCAACACCCTGCGCAAGAAGCTGGTCGAACACAAACTTTTGAAATGACGAAGAACCCCATGGCCCTGACCGCACTCCTTTCCGTTTCCGACAAGACCGGCATCCTCGAATTCGCGCAGGCGCTGAACGCGCTGGGCATCAAGTTGCTGTCCACCGGCGGCACCGCCAAGCTGCTGGCCGACGCCGGCCTGCCGGTGACCGAGGTGGCCGACCACACCGGCTTCCCCGAGATGCTCGATGGCCGCGTGAAGACGCTGCACCCGAAGATCCACGGCGGCCTGCTGGCGCGCCGCGACCTGCCGGCGCACGTGGCGGCGATCCAGGAACACGGCATCGACACCATCGACCTGCTGGTGGTCAACCTCTACCCCTTCGAAGCCACCGTGGCCAAGCCCGGCTGTACGCTCGAGGACGCGATCGAGAACATCGACATCGGCGGCCCGGCCATGGTGCGCAGCGCCGCCAAGAACTGGAAGGACGTCGGCGTGCTGACCGACGCGTCGCAATACGCCGTCGCGCTGGCCGAGCTGAAGGCCGACGGCAAGTTGAGCGACAAGACCAAGTTCGCGTTCTCCGTGGCAGCGTTCAACCGCATCGCCGACTACGACGGCGCGATCAGCGACTACCTCTCGGCCATCGACTTCGACGCCAGCATCGGCCAGCCTTCACCCAAGCGCGCGCTGTTCCCGGCGCAGAACAACGGCCGCTTCGTGAAGATCCAGGACCTGCGCTACGGCGAGAACCCGCACCAGCAGGCTGCGTTCTACCGCGACCTGTACCCGGCACCGGGCTCGCTGGTGAGCGCCAAGCAGTTACAGGGCAAGGAGCTCAGCTACAACAACATCGCCGACGCCGATGCTGCGTGGGAATGC